>Ga0179593_1637561_pt1 | contig 10213 bp, 14 predicted proteins | sample CZODoug2_1_08_16_FD_185931 | JGI IMG/M metagenome (GOLD analysis project Ga0179593, IMG submission 185931) | Vadose zone soil fungal communities from Angelo Coast Range Reserve, California, USA - CZODoug2_1_08_16fungal (PacBio error correction) | ecosystem: Environmental > Terrestrial > Soil >...
TCTGATTGTCTGGGAAAGAATACAGAGAAAAAAACGCGAGGAGGAGAGGGCGTCATCGACTCGTGCGCAAGGAAAAAAAAAAAAAAAAAAAAAAACCGCTTTTTTTTGTTTGGGGGGGGGTTTTTTTTTTTTTCCCAAAAAAAAGGGGGGGGGAAAAAGGAACGGGGGGAACCCCCCCCGAAAAAAAAGAAACCCACCACCTGAAAAAGTGTTCGCGCTAGCGATTGGCAGAAAAAACCAACAAAGCGTTGAGAAGGGGAGAAGAAGGGATTGTTTACGGGGCGAGGGAAAAAAAAGAATGGGCTGGCAAGGCGCCCTCGTGGCTGAGGGGAGAAACATCCCCGCCTTTGTGGGAGGAAAAAAAAGTCATGGGGTCTCCGATTTGAAAAAAAAGAGAAAAAAAACCCTTATATTTGAGATTCCCCTGTTTTTCCACAAATTTCTTGGAAGACCTTTTTGTTGTGGGTGGGAAAAGATGACATTGGGGTGTGAAAGGAAGGAAGAGGAGAGGGAAAATCAGCAAAAGTGTAAATTAAAAGAAAAGGAGAGGGAACTCCAGCCAGCACGCTCTTTCTCCCTCGGGGGAAGGAAACCAAGTTTCGATCTCAGACGGGGTACCGCAATCAAAAAAAAAAAAGGGGAAAAGCAAGGCACATGATGGATCGCGACGATGAGAAAAAGGGGGGGGACAAAAAAAAAAAAAATTTTAAAAAAAGAACCTCCCCCCGATTGGGGGGGGAAGAACAACGCAATCATGAAGGAGGAAGGAAAAAAGGAAACGAACCTCCGCTCTGATCGGAAAAAATTTTTTTTCCTCCTCTGAAAGGAAAGACCAGATGACGAGAGCAAAAAAAAGGGGAAAGGAAACTCCTGTGGCCCACTTCCCAGACCAGAGGGTTTCTTCTCGATTTTTTCAAAAAAGGGGGGGGAAAGAGATCCGTTAAGAACGCAGCGAAGGGGGGGGGGGGGATGGAAACATGTATGGAATAAAAAAAGAAGAGTTGGACTCCGATGGAACCATAAGGAAAAGCCCGTCAACCCTTGTCTTTTTTCGGGAAAGAAATAAACCTTGGCAGGGGAGAAAAGGGGGGGAGGGCCACGCGAAAATCGGTGAGTTTGGAAAAAAAAGTGTTCGGTCGTCAGCTTCGCAAAACCGGCCTGTGCGGATACCGGCGGAAAACTAGGAAAAAAGAAGCAAAAGCAGGAAAGAAAAAAGGGGATCTTTCGATAATCCCAGGAGTAGCAAAAGGCAGACTCCCCTCAAAAAAGAAAGAAAGACGAAGGTTCCTAGCACAAGCCCTCGAAAGAAAAAATCCTGGTGGAATTGGAAGGCTTGTAATTTTTTTTTTGCGGTGAAAAATGTCGAACTTGGCCGAACCCTATTTGAAAAAAGGCGAAAGAAAGGGCGGGCGCTCATCTCGTTATGAAAAAGCCGTACTAACCCTAAGAAATAGGAAAAAAAGAACCACCCGTTTGCGCAAGGAAATGCGCTCGAATGGAAAAATTCTTCTGCTCGGAAGGGTAGAAAGAACTCAAACTACTATTCTTCTTTTCTAAAAAAAGATTGGGCTCAATTTCCAAGCTGGAAAACGTCGGAGGAAGAGAAAAATTTAGCGTAACTCCGCTGCTTTTAAAGAGAGAAAATCTATCATACCGATCTAAGGGGAAAGGGAAAAATTTCCGCAAGAGAAAACTCTAATTCTCCAAAAAAGGGGGGAAAGAGGGAGAAATGCGAGGTCCGGGCGACCCGGAAAAAAAAGAAAAGAACTATCATTCCAGAAAAATGACGCGTTGACTTTTCTCGGGAGGCAAGCAAAAGGTCTTGCAGAAAAAAGGCAACGCAAAGTCAAAGAAATGAAAGCGCGACAGTGGGTTGGAAAAGGGGAGGAATCAAATCGGTTCGCGAAGGACTTGGCCCGTCTTGAAGCAAACGAAAAAAAACAATCCAGTTGAGAGAAAAGGGGGAGGGTCACGCTTCGTGCCCCGGAAGGAGAATGGCGATTCCATTTTGCCTTCCGCGAAAAAGCGTAATCGCCATCTTAAGGGGGAGGTTGGGGTCAAAGGGAACGAAAAAAAAAAAAAAAGGAAAAAAAATAAAAAAGGGGAAAAAAAATTTTTGGGTTGGTAAGGGGGACCAAAAAAAAAAAAAAAAATCCCCTCCCCCTGGAAAAAAAAAAAAAGCCCCGGGGGGGGGTTCCCCCCCAAAAAAAAATAGAAATCGAACAGGAAAAGAGAAGAACGCCGCCAGAATGTCGTTTAAAGAAAAAGGAAAAAATGAACAACTGGTCCCGCCAAGGAAGATACTCTATCTCAATTTAAGGAAACGGCTCGAAAGGGGGGGAAAAAAGGGGAAAATGCTTTATCCGGCGCCGCAGCGCTCCAAAAAAAAAGAGGGTTTGTCCCTACCTGCCACGGCGAAGTAAAAAGGAGCCCACAACCATTGCAAACAAATTCAAGAGGGGGGAAATGGGCCGTTTTTCATCGAAAAAGCCCACCTTTGCCTTCCGAAAAAAAAGCGGACCGCCCGCCAAGTTGTAGACATTGAAATAGAAAAGAAGCCGAAAGTTCGCGCGGCCTATGAGGAGTGTGCGCCCAGGAGGCTGGAAAGAAAATACTGTCTGGTCCCCCCCAAAAAAAAAATCTCAGGGAGGAAAGGAAAGCTTCTTCTGCCCATACCAGAGTAAAAGAAAAGGCAAGTTCGCAAAATCTTGTTTGGAAAAAGGTTCGAGCGCCCCCCAGCAAGAAATGTCAGCAAAAGAAAAAAAAAGAGGGGGTTCTTCGGCGCCCCAAAGGGCGCACGCGGTTTTCCCACCTCAGAAAAGGAGTCGATGAACGCGGTTTTTTGGAAGGGAAAAGCGCCCATAGAAAAAAAAGAGGAAGAAGTCTCCCCCCCGCCCGGTTAGGGTTGGGGGGGAAAAAAAAAGGGTCGAATCCCGCGTTCGTGACCTCTCCAAAAAGGATGGATAAAAAGGGAAAATGGGGCAGGCGCCTTTCGGGCCGGCGAGCCCAGAAAAAAAAAAAGGACTACATCTCTGTCTCGATCGTTAAGAGCCTTGATATCGAAGATATAGCTCCGCAGAAGGAGAATGAAACATTGCCAAAGGGAGGGGGAAAGTTTCCCGACGGCTCGCGGGTTCTGTAAAAAAAAGAAAAATAGAGGACTCCAGCAACTCCACGATTTAGAGGAAAAAGTCCTGGAACGCCAAATGGTAGAGTACAGAAGAAAAAGGGGGATAATGTCCCTCTCGGTCAACCCGTATCTGGAAGAGAGGGGGGGGAAAGACATTTTTCTCAACCTGTATCCAAAGGAGGAGAAAGCCTCCTTACGGATGCCGAAAGAAAGAGGGAAACGAAGAAAAAGAGAGGGAAAGTGTCCCTGCGCGTCGGGAAAAAAAAAAAAAAAAGCATCTGTCATCCTGTCTCGTCGAGAAAAAAAAGAAGTCGGAAGCCATCCTTGTGGGTGCATCGTCTCAGAATCACCTGGGAAAAAGAAGAGGAAGGGGAAATTGAATTCGCTTGGAGAGAGAAAAAAAAAAACCGTTCCAGATTCTTCTCGATAATCCAAAAGAAAGGGGGGGTTGCGCACGTCAGAAATGAAAGGTTAAAGTAGCCGAAAAAGAGGGAGGAGATTCTATCGCGAACTCGGCAAATCGGGGAAAAAGGAAGAAGAGAGCCTCCCGCCCCCCTATCATTCAGGAAAAAGAGCAAAAACCATTCGCTTCCTCGGAGGAAAAAAAAATAACACCCTGGAAGAAAGGGGAAGGGAAAGAATCATCGTTTTCAAGTAAAAAAAAAAAAAAAAAAAAAGTTCTTCAATCCTCACCATTCGGGAGGAAAGGTGTGTTTTTGCAGAAAAAGTAAAGAACGCGATGGAAAAAAAAAGAAACATCTCGTCCCCGCCCGCCGCGCCTGAAACGTCTTTGAAAGGAAAAAAAAACCGCATCGCCTCCCTTGCGTCACGTCCAGCAGAAGGAAAAAAATGGCGGTTTCGTCACTGAAAACAAAAAAAAGGCAAAACTCGAAAAAGAGAGGAAGAAGAAAGAACCGCCTCCAGCGTCCGAACAAGAAAAAAAGGAAGACGTCCAACATTCCCAACGCCTCTCTCCACAACAACAAAAAGGGGAGGTTGGACGGTTTCGGAAATTTCCCGGGGGGGGGAAAGGGATTGTTTCGTACTTCCTTAGGGGCCTCAAGAGAAAAAAAAAAAGCGTTCGAGGGCGTCACGAGCTTGAAAAGGAAGAGGGTGGGTTCATGTCGCACCGCAAAAGAAAAAAAAGAAGGGCCCGTTCGCGGTAGGCGATGGCGGCGGGCCGAAAAAAAAAAAAAAGGAAAACGTGTTTTCATGCGCGCGGCGGTGGAGGAGTATCCTCGCGCTGGGCTCAGGGAGAAAAAAAGAAAAAATCCGCCAAGGGGAAAGAAGACCGGGCCATTGCCCATTTCTCGAAGAAAAGAAAAGTAGAGTTGAGATTTTTGCCTGTTTCCAGGGAGGGACTTGAGACTACCTTTTGTTTTTGCCTCCGGAAGGAAAATTGGTTGGCAAAAAAGGCGGGAAAAAAAAAGAGAGGGAATCAAGTCAGAAGTTGGGGATTAAAAACCGAGGGGGGAAAAAAAGGGGGAGAGATCGACCCTCCTCCCCATCACTAAAGAAAGGGGGGGGAGCGTACATCTTGAATAAAAAAAAAAAAAAAAAAAACCCCCAAAAAAATGACAAATTTTTGAAAAAAAAAAACTTTCCCCATCGTTCAATATGGGAAAAAAAAAAAGGATTTGTCCCAGGAAAGTTCTGGAAGAAGGATCCTCTCCGAGCTGCCGCTCTCACAAAAAAAGAAAACGCTTTGCTACACCTGGACAACGCCGAGAAAAAAGAGGTGGGCTTCCGCTTTAGGTCAGAATAGAAGAGAAAGGACATATCGTGCTTGCGAAGGGGGGAAAGCATACATCTCCTTCCAAAGGTCTCGGTTTCTTCGAAGGGGATCGTAGGAAGATGGGAGAGGCCGTCACCGCGAATCAAAAAGGAAATTGATTACCGTTTGTAAACAATGTGGGGAGAAAGACTATTTTCAGCTAGCCGGGTGACTGCGGGAAGAAAAAAGAAAAAGGAAGAGAGAACGAACTCTACCATTAAGGGGGAAAAAGGAAGTGGTGGATGCACGCCGACACGGGGGGAAAAAAAAAGTCCGAAATGTGAGGGCATAATTTTCGGAAGAGGGGGGGGGAAGGGGCGGAGCACCTGCGGAACTCGTCAAAAGCGCGGAATTGGCAATCAGGAGACTGAGCTGGGAGTATATCTTCGAGAAGGACACTGATCGCCGGAAAAAAAAAGGAGAAGAGGGAGGCAGCTCTCCGCCCCCCGGAAAAAAAAAAAAAAAGAGGAAAGGGAATTGTTTTTTTATTTCAAAGAGAAAAAGGACGCGCCCGGGATTCGGAAAAAGTATTTAGCGGGGGGAGAAAAAAAAAGGGGGGGGGGGGCCGCCTCTTCCATTGCGGCGCTCAGCAAAAAAAAAAGGGAAAGCGACGAACCTAAAATATCTTGGAAGAGGGAAACCGATTTTGCGCCAGGTGGGGGCAAGGAAAGACCGATTTCTGCCAAGGGAAAAAGTCGGAAAAAAGGGGGGTTTTTTTTTTTTTTTGGTTGGGGTTGGGTTGGGCCCTGACCCATCAGAACGAGCGCAAGGGGAGAAGAACAATCCTTTGCTCGGCCAAAAAAAGGGGTCATTTAACTATCCTGTTACAAGAAAAAAAAACGCCCTGCTTCGATCGATCGAAGGAAAAAAAAGTTCTTCTCCTGGGCTTTCCACCAAAAAAAAAAATGGGCGGTCAAAATTCTCCAGAAAGAAAAAGGGAGAAATTCGCCTAGGCCGGGCGGACACGAAAAAAAAAAATACCTGGCGCACTGGGAAAAGAGTAGGAGAGAGGGGTATCGTGCGCAGGCGGAACGTTTGAAAGAAGAAGTCAAACTCACAACAAAAAAAAAAAAAATTTTTGAAAACGGAGATTGACATTGAAATGATGTGGGAAGGAAAGGGGGGGAAGTCGTCGTGGCCGGTAATAAAGAAGAGAAGAGAGGGACACGGCTGGGGTGTGCAGGGGGAAAGAGGCCCGGAAACTTCCGTGGCAGGTTGGGGGAGACAGACCGTGGAAAAGAAAAGAGGAAAAGGAAGGGGGGCTTAACTTTTTGTTTCCTAAGCGTGCCATATTTTGTAACCGACATCTGAAAAAGGGGAAACAACAACGTAAGGATGATGAAAAAATAGAAGAAAAATCAGAGTCGTGGGGGGAAAGGGAAAGGAACCCCTCAAATTCATATTTGCATAAGCTGAGAAAAAAAAAAGCAAATGTCATTCAAAACCTTCACATCAAATGAAAAAAGAAAAGAATCTCTGCCTCAAGCCGTGATCAAAAAGAAGAAAAAAAAGAGTACCGCACGCGCAGTAAAAGAAGAAAAATGAAGGGCAGAAGAAGACTCCTAAAAAGGGGGGTGACTTGCTTGCGGCATTTGAAAAAAAAAAAAAGAGGCCCGATCCCCGAGAATCCAGAAGGGAAAAAAAAGCCAGGCCTAGAGGGAAAAAGACCGAGAGAAAAAGGACGACCCGCTAAGGTCCATACTCACCGAGGAAAAGGCCGGCATGGTGTACATTCATAACTAATAAAGGAAAACATGATCGCGCCGATCGATCAGAGTCGGCCAAAACCAGAGAAAAAAGAAAGGCCCTGCGGCAGCTTGTTGAAAAAAAGGACTTCCTATCGCCGCCAGGAAAGGAGAGGATGGTCAGGCCAAAAAGAAAGAGCGAATGAAGGGAGAAGAGCGCCCCAACCGCGTGGCGGTCCCGAAAAAAAGAGGGACACCCGCCCGCGGCTGTAGATGTAGGCGCGTTGGGCAGATTAACGTACTGGGGACGCGGAACCAAAAAAGGGAAAAGTGTTTTCGGATCCTCGGCGGAAGGGGAAAGAAACGCTCTTTTAATAACAATAAAAAAAGAAAAATGGGAATTCGGAGAAAAATGAGAAAGAAGAGAAAGATCGGTCCTCGATCTGTTGCGGCGATCAAAAAAGGAGGGGGAAGGATATCCAGCCTTCAGGTCTTTATTTATTAAGGAAAAAATTGTCCATCCGCGGCGTCGGACGAGTTTTTGAAAGCCGGAAAAGGAGAGGGAAGGAATCACATACTCGGAACAAAAAGAAAAGAACTCTATTTTCTCGGGGGAAAAAAAGCGTCCCCTGGTAACGCAAAAAGGGCAAGATTTACCAGAAGGGAGAAAAAAGAGAAGAAATGTTCCTCCGGTCCAAAAGGAAGGAGAAAGGAAAAATCAGACATTTTTTTCCAAACGGTAAATCAAAACGGTGACGCCCCGCCCTTTACGGACAAACTACAGAAGAAGGGAAAAAAAGAACTCCTTTTTGTAAACGTGGAAAAGGGAGGGGGAAGCCCTATCCTCCTCCCCCCGCAAAAAGGGACAGATGCCTGTAAACATCCCGCCGCAAAAAATGTTGAAGCAGTAAAAGGGAGGGGAACGGTTTTTCCCCGTTTGGAAAAAAAAAAAAAGGGAAAATGCGTCCTTTAGAAGCGACGGAAAAGGTTCCAGATCGCTCTATAGGAGAAAATGACAGTGGTGAAAAAGGAGGAAAAGAAAGAGGGGGGGCCTCTATGTCCCTTCTCAAAAGAAAAAAAGGAGGGAAAGGAGGTTTCGAACTCCGCACTCCGGCAAATCTGGAGAAAAGGAGAAGCCCCTATTCCGTGCGTTTTCCACGTGAAAAGACAGCCATGAAAGGGACAAAGGGGGAAAACATCTCAAATCTCCTGACGGGTTCATCTAAAAAAAGAGGGGAATGTCCCTGACCGGAAGGACTGCAATCCCCCCAAGGCGGCTTTTTGAGGACCACCAAGAAGGGAAGAAAAGGTCACCATCCCTCTCTCCCCCGAAAAAAAAAGGAGGAAGATGGATGCCTCCCTCCCATCCGCCTAAAAAAAGAGAGTTTTTGCACAGGCCTGCGGTTCCGCGAAAAACGAGCAAAAACTCTCCTCGGAGAAGAAGAAAAAAGAAAAAATAAGGACTTCCCAGCATCCTGAACCAACATGCCCAGGAAAAAGGGAAAAAAAAATTCCAAACCGCATTCCTTCTTCTTCAACAACAAAGAAGGAAGAGAGATGGTTTTTTGGGAAAGAGAGGTGGGCAATTGGGAGGGGAGGGGAGAAAGGGGCGCAGGCCCGCTGCTGCGAGGCGGTCATCGATCTTTCCGCTGTAATAGGAAAAGGGAGGTCGGGACCGCATCCTGGGGGGAAACGGAAAAAAGAGGCAGAGGGGGAGGGAGCCCATCCCGTCCGTGAAAAAGAAAGAGAAAAAGTCTTACTATATTTTCTGTTGGGAGGAGGGGGGAGGAATCCCTCTCGAGGGGACACAAACCGAGGTTCGTCAAAAAAAAAAAAAGGGGATTTGAATGCAAACATGCCCCGGTAGGGAGAAAAAGAACGATATTTACCCCGTCCCTAAGGGTCCTGTTTCCGCTGGTTGGGAATTTGTGTCTCAAGGGAGGGGAAAAAGGAAAACCGCCTGATATGGGCGAAGTCCCTCGTATCGGGGGAGACCGATGCCCGATTTGAGCTCTAAACAACCAGAGGCGGCCGGCTTGGGAAGGGGACAAGTAAAGATCGAAAAAAAAAAAAAAAAGGAAAGGATTGTTCAGCAAGGATGAAGCTTATCAAAAAAGGGGAGCCGGAATCAGCTCCTAGCTGTGGAGAGAGACCCCCCGGCGCGCGGAGGGAACCGCTCTGAGAGAGAGAAACAAGAAGGGCTTCCGCTTCGTCGGCGAATTTCATGCAAAAAGAGACACCGGGGCTGCTCGGCCTTGTTTCCTCGAAAAAAAGACGAACCGCGTCCCCCCCTCGTGTAGGAAACGGATGACGTACAAAAAAAAGAGGGAGGGGGCCGTCCCACGCGATCGGGAAAGAAGGAAAAAAAAAAATTCTGATGACGCCGAGGAACTCACTAGAAAAGGGGGGGAAAAGGACATATTCGCCCTTCTCGAAAAAGGTTGTAATCTAAGAAACAAAGACCATTGGCGTTTTCGCAGGGAAAGGGAAAAATATCGTTGAGTTGCGGCTTAGGGAGGGGTCTGCAAAGCGTTCGCAAGACGCAAAACGGATGAAAAGAAAAAGAGTCCGTCGCAGGAAAGGGGGGTGGTCCCTATAAATACGACTGAAAAGAAAAAGAGATCCCCAGAGGATATGGCAACGGAAAAACTATCGAAGAAATGTAGGCGCAGCACTCGCCGCCCCGAAGAGGAAGCCTGGACCGCTGGGGGAAAACTCGGGTTCTAGGGCGGGGCAAGGGAGACCTTTCCGAAAAAGTGCAGGAGAAAGAGGGCGATTGTTCTTCCCTATCCGTGGTGGGAAATGACCTCAAACTACGAAAAAGAAGAGGAGGGACATAGAGAGAGGGAAGCTCGCTGTCTTTAAAAGGGGGGAGGCCCGGGGCAAATTGCGGGGAAAAATCTATTTTTTCTGCCAAAAGAACGAGGACTCTGCTTGGAAGACCCATCAAACGACGATGCTTCGACGGACGTGTCAAAAAAATCCAGAGGGAAAAAAAAAAAAAAAAGAAAAAAAAAAAAAAATTCCCCCAAAGGGGAAAAAAAAAAAAAAAAAAAAAAAAAAACCACCCCCTTTTTTTTTGGGGGGGGGGGGTCGCAGGGGACTCAAGGGGTTCAATTTTAAAACGGAGAGGAGAGTGAGAGGCGTAACGCTCGTTCGATGGAAGAGGAGGAATTCCCCCCGCGAAAAAAAAGATTTCTGCTTTTCCCAAAAATGGGGGAAAAAGAGGAGCGGTTCGATTCCGATCCGTAAAAAGAAAGCCACGCTAAAAAGTGCGGCGTCCGCGTGAGGTCTGGGAAAAGAAGGAGACAACTCAATTTTCCAAGGGGAAGAGGACAGGAATTGTTTCTTCCCTTCTGAGGAGGAAAGCAATCGGTTCGCGTTCCAAAAAACTGGAGGGGGCCTCTCCGTTTTTGAATTTAGGGAAAAGCCCCTCTCTCTTCTCGCTGGGACCTTCTCATCCCTTCCTTTCCCGAGGGCACCCACCCTGTGGGAAGGAAGGGAGGGGGGTGTCGCTCCCTTTCCGGCCCAGATGGCATTGAGATAGCAAAAGAGGAGGGGGGCGGGGCCGAACGTTGGGCACATTCGAAACGAAAGGGGGGAAACCACCTTCTGGGCCGGCCG
>Ga0179593_1281463_pt1 | contig 10212 bp, 17 predicted proteins | sample CZODoug2_1_08_16_FD_185931 | JGI IMG/M metagenome (GOLD analysis project Ga0179593, IMG submission 185931) | Vadose zone soil fungal communities from Angelo Coast Range Reserve, California, USA - CZODoug2_1_08_16fungal (PacBio error correction) | ecosystem: Environmental > Terrestrial > Soil >...
AAGAGGGCAAAGCCGGCGTCCCAGAAAAATGAGGTCGAACACTTCAAAGTTGGGGTGCGAGAAAACCGGGCCTTCAAGCGCAAAGGAACTCAGCTGAGGAAAAAACTCTCAACTGTCATCTGAAAACTGGTCTCAGGAACTGGAGAAAAAAAAAAAAAACAACCCTTATTGGGGGGGAACCCGTTCAACTAAGGGGGAAGATTTATTACGACGGAGGAACATAGGAGGGAGAGAAATAAAGACGAACTCATACCAAATTGCATGTTAAGAGGAGAATCCTAATGGCAAACCAACAGTCCCGCCGAAGAAAAGTGGCACGTTTCCGTTGAAAAGAGGCCCGAGTGGAGGGGGGGAGAGTCGAAAAATGAAAAAACACATGCGAAGGTTTGAGAGGTTACAAAGGGACCCCGACAGGAGCGAACGTTAGTCCTTGGGACCCTGGTAGGGAAAGGGGGTCAAAGTGGGGGACCGGGGAAAGCCCTGACAACTTTCAGGGCAAAAAAGGCAAAATTAGGGAATCGGGCCCCAATTTTCGACAACGTCACGATTTCTTCTGGGAAGAACTCCTTCATAACGGGGGGTAATCTGTCAAACCAAGGGGACGGGGGGAAAATTGAAAGCGGGGGGAGGAGGAGGAGCGGATCAGCAGGTCAAAATGGGGGGTTCATCAGCTAAGAACACGGATGTACAACGTCTACAGAAAAGGAAAATCGAAAAAATCAAAGACCCTTCAGAAAGAAAGGACCTAAAAAACGAAAACAAACAGCAAATAAGCAGCCTCTTCTCACACAAACAGCGTGCAAAAAGAGTTGGAGGGGAGTGCTCAGAAGGGATATGAGCAAGTTCGACGAACAGAAAATCAGTACGAAGGACAACTTGCCGGGAAAAAAAAGAGTGAGTGACCGGGCGTAGAGGAAAAGAAAGAGCCTCAAGAGGGAAGGTGGACAATGCAGGGGAAAGGACCCAAGGCATGTCAAGGGATTTAAGGTAGGAGTGAATCGTCGGGAAAAATGAAAAGAACAGGTAGGGGGTGAGGTGGAAAAAAAAAAAACAAAATGAGGGAGGGTGGTCCGGGAGGGGCCAAGGACGCGAATACCGGAACGGACACCGAGTGGGGATGGAAAGGCGAAAAACTTCCCCTCGGATCGACTAAAAAAAGGGTTTCAGGGGGAAGGTGGAAAAAGAACAAAAGAGGAAAAAGGTTGGCGTTTGCAGACAGTCTCAAGGTAAGGAGTTCGCTGGGAACAATTGAGAATAAAGTCCCTGAGAATACGGGGGCCAATGGGTACCGATGTAGTTGAAAAAAAAAAAATAAGAACACCTTGGGGGGTGGAAAAAATGGAGGATGAGAAAATCCAGTCCGGGAACGGGGGGCCAACCCAAGGGGATGGCGAGCTGGAAACAAGCCACCTAGATCTCTAATAGGGGTCAAGGGGAAAAAATAAACGCGTCTCGAGGAAATTCGAGAAAAAACAAAGGGAGGGGGGGCAAGGAAATAAGTGCCGATGTCAGCATCGACGGGTGAAACAAATCAAATTGAGAAGAGCAAAAGGGGGAGGGGGGCGACCGGAACCAGCAGGACTAACGGCAAAATCAGGAAAATGTACGGGATCTACAGGGGGGACCTGCAGGGATGTGCGCGGACAGAACTTTCGCTACGCACGCCACACCGGTGCAATCACAGAAGCAAAACGAAGTGCTGTTCCGTTCGGACGAAGAGAAAAGTGTCCGATCTGAACCAGCCGTGGACAGCTTGCACGGTGATCACCAGGGGGGGGGGGGGGGGGAAAAAAAAATCAAACTGACAGAACGGGCAAGTTGGGAACCAAAAGGATGGAGACAGAGTGGCAGATGGGGGTTGCGGGACAATCACCCCCTGGGATAACTGGCTGCTGGGGCAAACTGAAAAAACGTCCAAAAGTGCAGGTTTGGGCATGACTGTCCTGTTGCCAAGTCGCTGGAGAAAGCGACCGAAACGAGGAAAAAGGCGGCGGGAAGGAAGATAGAAAAAAGCATGAGATAAGGGTTCTAGGGGTGGAGGGGAGAAATGTGAGAGCCACAGCCAAACACGATTGGGGGGTTGGAACTAAAAATGCAGTCGGGGTAAGGGTGGCAATCAGCAACCTGGGGAAGGAAACGACAAACAGAAAGAAACAGAACATCTATAAAAAAATTCTAGAAGGGGGTCAATCACCCCAGACAAGGGCAGGCATTGACGATTGGTACGCAAAAAAGAGATACGTGTAACTGCATGGGTACGTTAGACGTCTGGGGCGTGTTTGGTTGGGACAGGGTGAGGACAGGGGGGGCAACGAAAAACAGCTGGGTTCAAAACGGGGCGGGAACGGGCACTGAACGAAAGAAATAGGACAAGTTATGGGGGACCCGGCGAAGAAGAAAAGATTAGGGACTTCAAAAGACTGACAAGGGGTAGTAAAAAAAAAAGATTGGGGACACTTCAGGGACAAAGTCAAAAAAAATAGAGCCGTAAACGCGGTGTCAAGGGGAACAAAGAAAACCGAGGAACGGAAGAAAAGGAAGGCGAGACCACGACAACAGGGAGGTTCTTAAATGTTAAGCTCGTCTAACACACCACCACAAAATTAGGAGGAAGAGAAATAATAAAGGTTCCCAATAGGTCAAGGGGGGGGTTGGTCTGGAGCCTATCTTTCGGAGGGAGGAGAAGGGGAGGCCGAAACGAGTGGTAACGTTCGTATACAGCAGAGAATCGGGGGAAGAACCCGGTCATGAGCCGACCCGCTCGGCGGAGGGTACTGTACAAAAGACAAATAAGTTAACATACATTGGGGGAGGGAGTGCAGCGAACGGAAAAAGAGAAACCAGCGGTCAGGGGAAAAAAAAACGAAAAGACCCCCATACAACAAAGAAAACGTTCACTACAGCAGCCAAACACTATCATTGGTGGGACATACAAAAATACAGGGGAAGGGACAGGGATTTGGGGGAAGGGGGGTAACAATTGTTCGGGAAGGACGGTTGAAGAAAAATGGTTACGAGGTGTCGCAAAAAAAGAAACCGGTTGCTAGAAAAAAACAGAGCGACTTAAGGGTAGGTGGTTTACCCCGAGGGGAGGACGACTACATGGGGCCACAACGAGAACCCTGGGCTCTGAAATTGTGGATACAATCCATCAAATCAAATTAATACGTTCGTGAAAGTATTCGAAAAAAAACCAACAGCAGCGAGAAAAAAAAAAAGAGGTTGAAGCAAATGGGCAGGAACCAAAAAGAGCCCAGGGGAGCTGCCGAAACAGACGTCCAAAAAAGGGGCCCAGAAGGAAAAGTGGAAGAAACCCGATGCTGCGGACAAGACATGGACGGGGGGATTCACCAGTGCCATCGGACCACGGGACATGTCACTAGAGGGAAAAAAAGTAGCACCGCAAAAAAAAAAAACAGACACGCCTAATCATCATTTGAAGTTGGGGCAGAGAAAAAGGGAGAGAAGCCGCCAAACAGCTCCCGCAACCAAAAGTCAGCGCCATGAATTGTCCGAAAGGAAGCCGCCGTAGAGGACGAAAAAAAAAAAAAAAACAGGAAAAAAAAAAAAAAAGTTTCTACTTACTGGCAAGTGGAACAGGAAGCCGACTTGGGAAAAACAGGAAAAAGGGGGTCTGACCTCCGTTGTGTATTCGCGGGGAAGGGGGGCCGCTGCCCAACGGCGAACTGGTGGCACAAGGCTTAGAAAAGCCTCAGAAAAAGGCAAAAGAACATCCCCTCTAACGTGTGGGAACACGACCAGAAGCCGGGGGCGGACGTAACCCTGCACAATTACAAAACGGGGGGGGGCGCCCAACACCCCACGGGTAAAACAAAGACAAGTATGAGAAAAAAAGAGAGAGAGCTGTTCACAAAAAGAACGCTTACAAAAAAGCGGGTCTGAAACAAACGACAGTTCCTCGTGGTGAGTAAAATCAGCCGAAACACCTTGGGAGAGAATCAAGGGGGCACGTCGCAAACTCGGCCGAAACCAACGCCACGGTACAGGAAATCCTTTAGGCGGGAAAGAGGGGGGGAACAAACCTCGGAAAGAGGCAAAGGGTCAGGGTGCGTGAACAGTCAACACTGGAACTGGAATGTGAAAAGGGCGTGAACCCAGGCCGATGAATCGAAGGAAAGAACCGAACATGCCTGGGGAACTCCAAAAATGACCATGACAAGAACAAAAAAAAACAGTCCTTCAGGAAAAAAGGGACACTCATAGAGCAACAGACTAGACGCGGGGGTTGGGCAAGGGTCAGGGGGTTTGTTTTTGTTGGTTTGGACTAGGAGTCGCAAGCGGGGAAAAAAAAAAAGCAACCAGCAACGAATCTACCAAAAAAGGTGGCGGAGGCGGACGCGGTGGGAGGCGTAGGAAGGGTCAGCCCGTAGACGGGAAACATGGTGTAGCCGGTGTCATGGAGGGAAAAGGGTGGACATCCGGTGTGACGGAAAGGTAACGGACCGAGTCCGAGCAAAAAAGCAGAACCTTTGAGATCAAGGAAGGACAGGTGAAAAAAAAAAAACCAAGTGGGTGAGCGGAAAAGGCCTGCCGGTCAGGGGTCCTGATCAAGGGGGGAACGACAAAGACTACCAAACGGGAGGACGAAAACAGGCCAAAGGGTAGGGAACGGTTGACCCGGGCACGGTATATCCATTAAAAACCTTCCAGTACTAAAAAGGGGGGGTAAGGAAAGGGAGACACAGGCAGGGGGGGGCGAAACGGACAAAAAGGAGAAACGTCGCACGGTGGGGCATCGAAAAGAAAAGGGCCATCCGCCTGGGGACACCTTCTCTTTCAAAAAACACGTAAACTCCACGGTGCCCGTCATTAAACTTTGGGTTGTGGCATCCGTATACAGGAGAGGAAAACGCAAAGTATTCTAGAAAAAAAACGTAGATCTTCGAAAGGTCGGCCAACCACACTAAAGGATGGACCTCCAGAGTACCCCAGGGACCTTCGAGGACAAACTCGGCGTTCACGGTTGAACCCAAAAAAGGTCCAGCCGAATGAAAAGGGAATAAAAAGGGTTCCCGCTCTGACAGTGGCAAACAGGGGAGGAGCGCAAAACGCGTGCACAGACGGTGCGGGGGAAAAGGAAGTGACATACTCTCTCAAAAAAAGTTAGGAGTAAAAAAAAAAAAAGATATGGGGGTCAACACCGACGCGTCGCAGAATGGGAAAACAACGCAGTGTTGCGAAAAGGGTCGAACTGGAAGCAAACTGAATGAAGAAAAGCAGCGATGACCACGGTCAGAGACCTGACCGAGCTTAAAGAGGGAACTCAAGGGGGGGGGGCACCCGCAACGCAGTTCCTCAAGATGACTCTTAAAGGAACGAAGTGTGGGGGGAAAAAAGGAGTGAACGAGACGATACGAGGAACCAAGCTGGCTTGAAAAACGGGTCAAGCACGGAATTGCACCAAAACTTCCCCTCCCGGCAAACCGGCGTGGTTTCGAACGGGTGGAAAAAAAAGAACCGCTACGTGGACCCGAGAGGTTGAAAATTCGGGAGGGGAAAAAACCGGAGGGCGGGGCAGCCTTTCATCCGACCCACTACCGGAGCGAAGGAAGTACTCCTGGGGTTTCGACTGAATTTGTCCGGGGGATCGAAAAAAGCCAGGGGCAACCGCAGATAACGGAATTTATCGGGTCCGCCCCGGGGGGGGTTAAAAAACGTGTCGGCGTTCACGGGCTTGAGGTGGCCCTGGACGGACAGCCTGGGAAAGGCGGGAACACAAGGCAACAACCGGGCGGGGAAGGGGAGAAAAAGGTGAGGAAAAACGGGCTGCGCGTATCGGCAGGTGTAACCGTTTCCTCGACGAAAATCCGGATGTACACACGTCTGAAACAAGAAAGAAAAAAAAGGCTAAAACCATGCGGACCGTTCAGAACGGGAGTGACAACAAAAACCGGCACGCAGGTAAAGGCCTCATTGCTCACCACCAACAGCGATCGGAGTGGAGGGGAGAACAGGGCGGTCGATGGGAAAAGGGAAAGACGAAAGAAAGTGAGGAGACGCCTGTTGCAAAGCTGCTATGCGGAACGCTGCGAAAGAAGAAAAAGGGAAGACGCTTGGAGGGGGGCGAATCAGGTGAGGGGTAAGGTCGGTTGAGGTCAACGATGAAAAATCGCGGGACCCAGGCACTTGGGGGGGAAACACAAAATGTAAGTGGGGGAAAGAAATCGGAAAAAGCAGTCAAAGAACAAAAAAGGGGGGCCCTGAGGGGTCAAGCGCCTACCGGCGCTGTAAACTCGTTTTATGTGCAGAGTATTGTAATGAATGGGGGGGCGAAGAGACAAAAAGCGTGCGCGGGACGTAAGTGTTTCGGCGAGGGGGAAAAAAAGTATACCAGAGAACTGGGGGTCGTTGCATACAGAATCGGGGTATGAGGTCGAGGGTACAGAGTTAGAGTCGATTCACCGAACAAACTGGTAAAAATGGCGGAACAAACCGGGGGTTGGGAAAAACCGTATTCGAAAGGACAAAACGCCAGAGGCCTGGGAGGGCCAAACCATTCGGGATGGGGAGTATAGTAAAACACGAAAGAAAAAGGCTCACTGATAAAAAAGGGGAAGGGAAACAAAAAGCGAAAAAGTAAAGGGTACGAGGTCTACATTAAAAAACAAACCAAGGGAAGGTCAGATAGTGTGACAGGACGCAAGAGAAGGTGAAAACAAAGTTAAAAACTTCACGAGCCAATGCGGGAGGACTTCAGGGGGTCTCCAGGAACAGGAGGGGGGAGGGGTCAATCCTTACATTGGGGAGTATCTAAAAATTTGGAAACTTCGGTAGCTGGGTGCGGCAGCTGGGGGGGGGGGGGACACGAGGGGGGAAAAGTGAGGAGGGTCCGAAAAACCGGTTCGGACCAATTCCCGGCGAGGGGGGAGTGGACCCATGGTCCAGCTGGTCCTTGAAGACGCTGTCCGATAATTGGGGCAAGAAACCGTGCCAGTAAGGTTTTGAAGTCAACGGAGAAGTCGGTATCAAGCAGCAGGGGAGACAAGGGTAAGACTGCTGAAAACTGATTAGCTGGTTGAAAGAAAAATAAAGGGGTGTTAAAAAAAATCAAACAAGCCCCCTTGGAGATGCTTCGGGGGGGGGAGACAACTTCTCTCCACAAAAAAAAAAAAAAAAAAACGGGGCATGTTCTACATGCAAGAAAAGCGTTTCGACTATCTGAGGGGGGAACGCGAAAAATCAAAGGCAAGGGGTTATAATATAAAAACCCCTCGAACGCGGACAAGTGTTTAAGTCTAGGAAAAAGGGAATGCAGATGGGGACCGCCAAACCACGAAAAGGGCAGTCGGGGAGGTGGGAAGCTCAGCAAACGGGTGACCAATTGTCACAAGGATATAGGAAGTCGAGGACAGCCTGTGATAACCTGTTTCAAGCACATCCAGCCGGCTTGATATTGGAAGGATGTGGTCGGCACAAGGAAAAAAAGAAAAAAAGGGCAGGACAGAAGAATTGAACGGCTGGGCACTTGGACTGGTCGGGCTGGGGTTCAAAAAAATCCACGCTGGTGTTCCAAAAGAAAAAAAAAAAGCAAAACTGAAGAAATAAAAAGGCAAAAAACAAGCCTTACCCAGAAGGTGCTGGCCCTGAGAAGCAAGCAGGACCTGGGGGGGAGGATCACCTGAAAAAGGTGGCTGGGTCAAAGGTCTTGCAGAATCCAAAAGGTAAAGCGTCGTGCAGCACTTACCGAGGGAACGCCAAGGGGAGCTCGACCACACAAAAAAAAAAAAAAAACACAAAACAGGTGCGGGACGGCTGGAGGATCTCGAAACAACACAACGAGAAAATCTAGGTACAAAGAAAGCATCACCTGGTTTGGGGGTTCAAAACGAAATAAAAACGGCGTCCAGAGTCTCAGGTCTTCCGAAACTACGTGGGAACTCGTGGGAAACGGGAAAACCGGGAAGAGACTTAAGGTGAACCCCGTGAAGCAGCGCAGAACCGGCCGCACTCTGCGTGCGCAGGGAAAGAACAACGAGTTTCATCTGGTGCGAAGTGCAAGCGAGGGGGGGAAAGGTAACAAAGCGTGAAGGAAACAGCCCCGAAACAAAAAAGAAAGAAAAAAAGGAACCATCGGAAGTTGCAGAACAAGAGAAATACACCGCCGGGATGAGCTGGAACAGTCTACCAGGGCCTGTTCACTCAAGTTTCAAACTATGGGGGGGGAAAAAAACAGAAGAAAGAGAGGAAGCTCACGAAAAAAAGGGCCGTCAGTTGTTAGGAAACATTAAAGGGAACAGAAAAAGCCAAACTATCGAGGCGTTGAAAGTCAAGACACACATCGAACGTTCATCGTTCGGGAAAGCTAGTATTACCAGAGAAAGAACGACAGCAGCGATAAAAATGGGAAAAAAATCGCCAATGAACTACATCAGGCAAGAGCCCAGGGTAGAGGGGCCTGAAAAATCTGGGGCCACGTTATAGACAGTGGAACGGGGAAAAGGTGTCTCAACAGAGAGGATCATCAGTTCCGTTGGGAGAAGCAAAAAACGCCAACTTGCATGGCCGATCTTCAAGCACGTCCGAAAAGACGGGCCGGGGAAAAAAAAACCACCCGAGGAAAGACAGGGGAAGTGACAGGGGGGGGGGACGAAAAAACTTAAGAGACAAATACGAACAGAAGGGTCAAGGTAGAAGCCAACCGGTAATGTCACCGAGACTTGGCCTACCAGGGAAAACCTTAACCGGCTCAAAAAAAAAAAAAAATGGGACAAAAGTAAAGCCGGTCACCCTTACAGAAGGACGACTTGGTACACGAAGATTACATCAAGGGGGGGGGGTGGATTCTCTGTCGCCGGCGCAATCAAAAAAAAAAAAGGTGGGGGTTTAAAGAGGAAGAAGAAGCGATGGGAAACGTGGCCGAAAGAAAGACCGACAGAAAATTGGGTCAAAGGTGAACAGGCCTGATGTCAAAAGGTTTAACTCCGGCCCTTTCACAAACAGGTTTTGTGCGAACGGTAACGGCGACAAAAAAGAAGGTAGAGAAGAGAAATATCAGAATATGTAAAACAACAAAAAACCTCAACTTGATGCCAAAAAAAAAACAGGGAACGCTTGGTAGGGGACTCGCACCTAAACACCTTGTGAGTAGATACACGAGGGGAAAATCCTAAAGGTACTACGGAAAGAAAAAGGGGACGGGAGTAAAACGAAGGTAACACGACCAAAACCCTGATGAACGCTTGGAAATGGTCGACCGGGTTCTAAAGAACATAAACACTAAAAAAAAACGTAAGGGGAAAAAGTGAAGGGTCCAAAAAAATCGAACCAACATGCAGGGGGTGCCAAGTCCACCTGACCAGAGGGGGAAACGCCAACTATCATCTTCGGTCACCAGCAAGTGGTCACGCATCCAAGAGGAAAGGAGGCGAGACGGTGTGCGTAAAGGGAGAAAAACCAGCAGCTCAAAAGCAGCATCGGGACAGGGTGGGTGGGAAGCCGAGGCGGTACGCGTTGGGGGGCATCGGGGTGGCCGTCAGCAAGGAAAGGAAGATGGGTTAACCGGGGTCAGGGCGGGAGGGGTACAAAAAAGGGAGCAAGTAACAAACATAAGAAAAGAATGCCTCAAGAACAATTCCGACAATCAAATTTGCCGCCGGGTGGTGGTGAAGCTGAAAACCAAGGGCTGGAGGAGCCAAAACCGGACAACTAGGAACAGGGGGGAAGACAACACCACCAAAACAAACCAAAACCACCAAACGGTGACGTCAAGTCAAGTGAATAAGGTGGACCATGGCACGGGGAAGAAAGCCATTACAACTGGCCAAGTAGAAAGGGTAGTCCTTAACACGCGGCAGGGCGGGAGGCTACCACGGCGCAAACAGAAAAAAAAAAAGTGGGGGGAGGGAGATCCAAAAAACAGGGGAACAAGGAGAGGCACACCAGGAAAGAACGTGACCGGGAAGGTTTAATTTTTTGCCATACTTGATCGCGCGTGAAACTCAAACGAAGAAAAAAAAAGAAGAAAGTGGCGAACAACAAGCTTCTTCGGAGAAATAAACAAAAGGGTAAGCCATGTACACAGAAAAGTAAAACCCGAATGTACTTCTTCGTACAAACTTCGCGTCAGAAGAAAAGGGGTTACCGAAAAATGCCGTTCGCCCATTGACCAGGGGGGAAGAAGGGGGAGGGTTCAGCGCGGCAGGAAAAGAAACAGACACCAACGAAACAGTTCGTACAGCCGGACTTTTACTC
>Ga0179593_1403818_pt1 | contig 10212 bp, 6 predicted proteins | sample CZODoug2_1_08_16_FD_185931 | JGI IMG/M metagenome (GOLD analysis project Ga0179593, IMG submission 185931) | Vadose zone soil fungal communities from Angelo Coast Range Reserve, California, USA - CZODoug2_1_08_16fungal (PacBio error correction) | ecosystem: Environmental > Terrestrial > Soil >...
AGGGGAGAAGGATAGAAAATGCGGTCGGGAAGGAGCCCGTATCAACAAAAAAAGATGTCAAAAAACATCATTCAAGGGGGGGGGGAAAAGAAGATCGGAATTGTCCAAAAAAGGTAAAAGATCCCCCGTTTGGGGGGGGAGACAAAGGTCCTCGCATTAGGAACAATACAGTATCGAACTTTCTTTTAAGTGATTTTGGTACGGTGTTCCTAAAATCGCATAAGGGAAAAAGAGGTCTAAGGCATGTGGAAAACACAAAAGCAGAAAAAGCAGAATAGCCGGGACGGCTTGGGAATAAGTAAAGCGGAGCGATTAAAGGGGCTCTCGTCAAGCTTGGGACCAGAAAGCCGAAAAAGCATGCAAAGGGGAACGCCGAGGACAAGGTGACGCTTGCGGTAACGTACAACGGAAACCAAGACAGCCAGCACTACCCCCCATGACGGAAGGGCAAGGTGGATGATCGCTCAGGGGGCTTTATACTCAAGATGAAGAATGTGATCACAGCGGTGCCTTCCTTCGAAATAAACAAATCGACGTAAGGTACAATCGTCTTTACTATATAGAATATCAACAACTCGCAATGCCTTTCGAGAAAGAGGGACTCCAGATCCCCGAGGACACCGCAGCTGCGCCTCTCAAATAAAACTAAATACCGACACCTTACGGACTGCCGAGAGAAATGACAACATACAAATAAACCCTTGGAAACTTTACCTTAAGCTAAGGGGCCAGTGGAGAGGATCGAAACCCTAGGGTAGTCTTAATCTAGCTAAAAAAAACGGAGTCTAGAGAAAGAAAAATAAAGAGGTTGAGGACGTGTGAAAAACACATAGGGAACACAAAAACAAAGGTGGCTAGGGAAGAGCTTCGCGCGCGCGGGGCAGTACACGTAGAATTGTGTCATGATAAGAAAATTCTGAAGCTACGTTCCCGAAGGATAGAGCTAGAGAGAATACGTGTGCGATAACGGGCCTGGACAAGCGGAATTACGAAGGTAGGTCTGCAGAGAGAAAGAGGGCTGCATAGTGTTCATGAGCAAGAGGGAGGATAGGCTCCAAAACCCAACCAGAAAAGTAACTACGGGGGAGGAAGTGGTCGCGTACGCAAATCGGGGTCGCTTTGCTCGAGGATCGGGAGAATATTTTGAGAGGGTGAGGGGAAGGGGGGTGAAGAAGAAGGTAAAAGACGAACGTGAAATAAATAATACCAGGGAAGTCAACGGAAGGGTGGTGCAACGCATGGTAGGAGGGAAAGGCAGGCTTCACGACTGGACTGGGGGAATAGCGCAATCCCGGGTACTACACGGAGAAAGGCTTACTCGATCGCAAATTCTCGCGGGGCTATGCGGATGGGACGATCCGTATCTATGGCCCCGCCCGGAACTTTTAGCAGTAAGGGATTGGGAGGAATCCTCTATTTGAGAAAACAAGAAATTGGCCAGTTAAAATACAGTGCAAGGAGTAAACTGGCAACAAGTGGCGATAAACATGTTGTGAAGGGGGGGGGAACCGTTGACGAAGCGCGGGCGTCGAAACTGTAAGAACCCCGGGATGGAGGTCACGCCCGGGCCGACAAAATCAACGGGCATTTCAATAACAATGTGGTGAAAAAGGCCGAATAAGGGCCCCCCCATAAAGTGGTGGGTGGTGAGACAGCGACTCTGTTGCACGTGGGGCTAAAACAACCATAGGACACCTGCCGTAAATCGAAAAACGCATAGCAGGAACACCCGCAATTTAAAAAAAAGAAGAGTGAATGGAGTTTCTGGGGGCTCAAAACCGAAACGTGGTTCTGAAGTAATGTAATGAAAGTAACCAAGCACACGTGGGGAATTAAATTGAGGAGGCTGCGGGACAAGAGACGTCAGAAGCGACAAAAAACTGCCAAGGAGAGGGAATGTCTATGATAAGACGAACTGCGCAACTTAAAGAGAAACGACGCAAATCGCACTAAAGAGCATCCCGCAGAGAGTTCTATTACGAATCACGGGGAGGGGCGATACGTCAGGCATCGGTTTGAAAGAGGAAAATTATCCGTTAGATTAGTCCTTTGCGAAAGCCCCCTCTCTTGAGAAGGCAGGTGATCCGGAGACGGGGTAAGAAGTGATATATAAATAGCGCAGGGAAAACGCCTCGCATTGGTGAGCGAAGAATCTTCTGAGGAGTGCAGCTGGTCTTAATGGTTATACATCAAGTCAACACCGTGTTCAAAAGAGTCTCTTAGTGGAGCTACAAAAGGGGGCCGGGTTTTTATTTGGGGTTTAAGGCGCTCTTTGGACATTTTGGCTGGTTCAATCTCGAGGGCAATAAAGGTACCGCAAGTTAATTATGTGAGAATATAGCAGGGTGTGAACATCCTATACCTCAACGTAGCTCGGCTGTGTGAGACCTCGGGTCACGGTTGAGGGAAAGACCCGCGGGGTTGAGGGGAATCGAGAAAAAAGAATGTTCAGCCTTCACGGGGGGAACCCCGGGGGGCAAACATGAGTCGCTTCGACACTCTGGGATGAACATGGAGCTTGACAGTGTAACGGAATCACTCGCAAGATGCTAGTAACGGCAAAACCCCACCTCCCGCATCCCTAACAAAAGCGTCTAAAAATGTGCAATATCGAAGGTGGGGATGGGGGCGCTAGACAGCTGGAATAGACGTAATACTACAATGGAAATGTTCCTCCGGAAGATGTACGTACTAAGGGGGAGACCTAGCGGCGGCTTGGGTGTTATTACTTGGAGACGGCCTCACTTGGAAGTCACAGGTGCAACTCAGCCAACAACGTTGCGCATAGAGAGGGTACCGCATTGTGGTGATCAAGAAGAAAAAAAACCCCCCCCCACTAGGGGCAGAGTTCGGTTGACATTAACTCAACCCAGAAGCATACAGATGGTCAAGGGTTTAAAAAACTCGACTAATCGATAAAACCGTGGGACCTACCCTCCACTAACAACGAGAAGGATGTTAAAGCTAAAGACGCCAATAATCCCTCAGGTCTACCCTTAGCGAATCTCTAACAGGCTGGACGTGTAGAACCGGTTGCCCCTATACCTATAAGTCTCATGTCCCGGACTGGCAGGCAGGCGGCTCCATGAAATGAGGCACAAAAAAAAGGCTAAAAAAAAAGCCGACCTCGGGGGGATTTATATCCTATTCACACATCGAACTAACTTCAAACGGGAGATCCGGAATAGGAAGCCGGGTGAAAGAGAGGGGTCCAAGTCTACCCAGAATCCAAGAGTCGGGCTGCCGATATAAGTTCCGGGGGCGGAGCTCCGGAACGACCGCTCTCCTATCTGGCCTGGAAGAATCTAGTCAACCGTCCTAAAGGAGACGTATATTGAAATCATAGGAAGGAGAGAACCACCAGCGGCAAGCAATTATCAAGACAAAGCTGGGATACATGTTGCAAAAGGGCCTAGTGAGCTCTGGCAGATAGATAAGAAGAAAGTATCATCTTTAAAACGTAAGCAATGTGGGGACTGGGGGGCACTGGACGCCTCGCAGAAACTCTTGATAACAGAAAGAACAAACTTGCAGAGGGTAATATAAGTCAGGGGGCAAAATCCCAGAATAGTTTATCAGGGCTCAGAGCAAAGAGAGTATTGGAGTCTGAACCATGCGAGTGGATTGGACGTTCAATGCAGCGAAAAAAATATCTCTCTTTCATGGAAGGCGGATCTCGGCACACAAAGATGAGGAAAAAGAAGGACTGGGGGGGCCAAGCGGTGTTTTTCCATCAGCAAAAGGTGCTCAATAAACTCCCATCCTGTCTCACTATCCAAGCAGATGCTTTTTGCCTCCGGACTTACGATAGACATGACATCTATTATCGTCGCAGGTTTGGTTTTGTTACTGTGAGGAAGATCTAGAAGATGTACGGACCGGTGAAAGTTGTGTCCTATTGTATAGCGTGGGAATCCGAGAATAAAGGAGAGGCCGCCACCTAAGCCCGAACGGCTGGGAAACAGGGTGGGTCAATCAAGGACAGTGTGGGAAAAAACATTAGTGCCGGATGGGGTCAAAGAAGAAGAGTGGATTTCATATCAATCACCGGGTTGAAAAGAACAGATTGCAGGAGGCAAGGTGGGAGAAACAGGGGAGGAACGGGGTGGAAGCGTCCGGATGCAATAGTACAAGGGACACCCCGGGTATCCCAGAGACTGAATCGAAAAGGTATGGCGAGCGTCGACAGGTTCACGGCAATAGAATCGGATGCTTCTAACCAAACTCTAAGGGGGGGACTCGGTTCGAGCTTGGGAATTTACACGATCAAGAGATAACCCATTCCAAGAGCACGTGATGGATGGGGGCCAATTGCGAACCGCATAAATCCGCCTCATAATAGGAAGGCAAATGCCAAGGAAAGACCGCACGGAAAGTCTCAAAGTTGGAAAAGGATCCAAAGTTCTATCTTGGAAACCATCATGTTCGATCGTGACTGGCCTTTTGTTCAACCCGGGTTGTTATCTAGTTGAAAGGGGCTGCTAAGCTAGAATACGTGAAATATTGCGTGGAGTAACCTGAACACCGAAGATCCAACGTGTCGCATTATAGTGGTTCGAGGGATCGAATCAAACAATGATAGTACGCCCTCCCAGACATAAGGCAGGTTGGGGAACAAACACCGTGAAAAAGGTAAAAATTCGAAGTTCCAGTTCCCCAATTCACGAACAGAACAGTTCGTAATTACCGTTTCAGGGGAAGGAAGAGTTTTTCCGAAATTGCCAGCGGTAGCAGCCCAGACTTCGATAGACAATTGACACAAAAAATTAAAAATAGACCGCGAAAAATTCTCAAGAAGGGACCGATCAGCGCAAAAGGTTCCCGGCGAAAGTCCCCGAGAAATGATTGGTACAGGGCAACCGGCATAGAAATAGTCGCCGGAGTTCCCAGCACCAGTCGAAAAGATAACCATAAAAGGAAGGAGTAAGATCGGATCCAATGTCTAAGTTTCTCCACTGACGCTAAATTTTGGGGTGAGTACGGGAAACAGCATTATGAGAATCGAGAAAACAAGCGGCCCACCAGGCATAAGCCTCGAAATAGACGAACCAAGATCCCCGCTTAGTTTGAACGTGAGGTCTAAGCAGGAAAAAGGGTGGTTGTAACCGAGGGGAAACGCAAACCAATCTGACCGGGGCAGTAGCGAGTGTGCGCAAGGAAAAGCCGTTTTAACCACCAGCACCTGCCAAAGGGCAGAGACGACAAGTGGCGTAACGTGTGGAAGCGCGGATTGGGAAGCCCCGAAAACACCTACGTCAGACCTCCGGATGCGGTAAACACTTTACGGGAGCTGGTACCGCCGTGTGGATACCACGCAGAAACCTGAGAGATAACCAACTTCAATGAGTAAAGGGGTAGCGGACAAAGATCGTAAAGAAAGGATCAGGACCAAAAGGCCAACGACAAAAAAACCAGTTTTAGATAAGTCATGCGGGGGACTGGGGGAAAGACCGCAGGGAAGCAAGAGCAGAAGCGTGCTATGAAGATTTCTTTTGGGGAAATAATCAACCGGAGAGGGGGTCGAGGTCAAACAGCCTGGTTCGGGCAACCGTCTGCACAACAGGGACTTCAGCAGAAATCGGTTAAGCAGAGGGGGCCCCATTTTCTATACAACAACCCTGGGGTTGACACGGCCAAGAATGATGTGCCGAAAACTTTAAAAGACCTCAATCGGGGTGGAGGAATTGGGGACGACGATCGTGCGCAAACCTTGGCAACAATCACACAAAGATGAAGACCTCTCGTCCTCCGGCCCATGTAGTCTCCCAGGAGCCTTTGTCGTCGTAGAAAATCGCCTAAACCTCAACTACGAGAGCGGAACAGCTTAAAGTAGGACCCCTCTAAGCCGTGGGGTAAGAAAAATCCGTGTCTAAAAGCGTCCGAAGGTACCTAACTCGCTTTAATAATTAGCCCTCCTACCAAGTCGAAAATCAAGAGGCGGGGCTCAGGTCACAGAACGAACGAAAAGCGCTGGGCGTACTTACAAATTGAGACACTCTCTCCGGACGATCGGAGGTGAATTCTGCGCACAATTGTCCTGAACTATGAGTGGGGATCCCATGGAAAACATAAAGGCGCTAATAATTCCAGTAGTCCATGAGAGGTGATGCCAGATGAGAAACACACGACTGCTTCTCTACGGCTAAGATTCCGGAATCAAGGCTGCAACTTGCCCTACGAGCTAAACCAAAGGGCACCAGCAACCAGGATGGACCGACTCCAACAATTGGAAAGGACGGTTCGTTACCCTTCTAGGACACAAGAAGCACCTCAAAAACAACGGCGAGAAGGAAGGAGGTCGAGTAATGACGCCTCGCGCCAACCAATTACAAGTTCCGCATTGGAGGGTGGACAGCGACGCAGGGCGGGAGGGGAAGTATTTCAGTCCGGGGGACAGCTTTGTGGGAGAGATTCCCCGGATAGAGTCGCAGCTGTAAAAACCATCATCGGGAGAAAGACGCTAATGAGAAGGTGTAAATGAGACGGACTGGTCAATTGATACACACCAGAAGCTGCCTAGTCTATGGGAAGAGGAAGGAATATGTACAACCCTTAGGAGAATCGTCCCGGGTCGTGGAGCGGGGAAGAAAGCAATCGTCCAGTTGGATCGGGAGTAAAATTTAACCCAACGAGGAAGGGCGCGAAAAAAAGGGTTAGGGGAAGCCGAACGATATGAACTCTTTATCGGTAATTGAAAGGAAAACTATCCCGGCTGAGCATGCAGCAAATGAACGATTGTCGGGAAATGGTTACGTACCTGAGGGCTATTGTTAAGGAAAACCGAACAATTTCACTAGGAAGCATGGGAGGAGAAAGTCGAACCTGTGCAAGCAACAATTTGGTTGAGTGATGGTGGACAGAGGGGACTTGACAACCCGTCGTAACAAACGGAGACCAAACAAAGTAGTATGCCCCTTCATAAGTTTGCAAGAAAATTCAAGTCTGTGCTGTGGCCTGGAAATACCTCCATGATGGGGACAAGCCCCAGACATGGCAAGACACCCCCCAAAAGATGCGTTGATCGCACTAGAGTGTTGCAGAAAGCAACCAGCCAAGAGTGCAAGAAACCCAACTCGACCAAAATACCTGGCCTATCGCAAAAACACACCAGGCGGACACTATACGGTAAAAAAACTTGCCAACACACAGGAGAAAAACGGCATTAACGTAACAAACTGTTTTGGCAAGTGAATATGAGGGATGCGACGCCAGACTGGTTAAAAACCCTTTCCAATGTGGGCTTGAGTACATGTGATCTCTAATACTCGGGTCATCAACGGAAAGTTCTCCTACATCGTTCAAGTAAGTCAGGAGATGTTTACGCATACGGAGTACCGAATAGTAGGAGGGTTTCACGTCGTCCATTCAGAACAATAAAACAGTGGAACAAGATCCGCTGGTGCTCGAATGGCTGCTGGGAACCCGGCGAGGAGATTCGGAGAAGAGAAATGGGAAGGTTCGATGAGGTAGCACGAGTTCTATGTCGTCGGGGGGACAAAACCGTTTGGCAATTTAGGAAGGAACCCGAAGGAAAGAGCAGGACGGGGCTGTGAAAGTCGGCTCTAGATGGTCCAGGGTGGACGGCGGGTTCACTATGGAGAGTATCTACACCCAAATTGAAAAGGAAGGGGGGCGAAGATACGGGTTGCTAGAACATCTAGCGGAATAATGAAGGGTCCTTCGGATGGGGGGAGCCGACGACGCATTATTTTTTGGATAGGGAAGGGATCGTATGAAAAGTCGGGGAAGCCTGAAAAGACCACGCCGCGAGAAGCGTTTGGGTGTAATAGTAGGCAGAAATGGAAGATAGCTCCTTCTGATGGAGAGGGGTCTAAAAGGACGCAGCAAATTGGCTTGGCTTGGGAGCAGATAAGGGGCCGGAAAAGGGGATCAAACAGAACTAAAAATCTTGCCTTAAGGAACGCCGGAAACTGTATGTTGAATGGAAAATCGCGGGGTAAGGCCTTGGAACGAGAAGCAAGGTTTGCAGAGGATAAAATTGCGCAAGCGGCTAAAACCCAAGCAAGTGCGACTGATTGGAGTGGGGTACTACGAACTTGGCATCTACAAATAAGCAGGAGATAAAATAGGAAGGACGTTGTGTGCAGGACAAAAATCTCAACCGTTCAGCAAATTTTTTGGTCGTGATAGTCGACGAAAGAAAACGGGAACCAAAGAGCCCCACGGAGGTTAAACAAGCCAGACACAGGATCATCAATCAGTTATCCTGGTGCAGAAATGAAAAGGCTCTCGGCGGGTGGTACCGGGGGGGGAAGTACCATTATGGGACGAAAGTAAGTCCGCTTTCTGATACTGGGAGGTAATTGGAAAATACGTAGAAAGTCACGACGGGAAAGTACACTTCGGCATTCGGGAACGTGAAATATTTCAAACAGCGAAGGGGCAACAGGGGAACTGAAGGATGGGAGGTCATCACGATTATCCGGGAAGACATCGGAAGGTCAGCGCCATAAGGGGTGCGATACGCGGGGCCATTACCGGCGCCTGTCAAGAGGACCACAGGAGGAAGTGTAAAGTAAAACCAGCTAGAAGAAATCCGAGATTCCCTGCCTGGGTTCCAATTATAGTGCCATCGCGTGTCTATATGTGTGTTAGTGGGGGTGGGGTGTTATGGGGGGGGCTGTGTACAACTAGCTCCACTAAGAGGACCATCGTCATCTGGCCGGGATAGTGCCCTCATAACACTGTGGTGCGGGTCGCTATGGAGAAAGCGGGAAATTTATGCCGGGGGAAAAAGGGGGGATTATTCTTGGCCTACTCGAGTAAAAAGAAGAACTTATCTGTGTCACTGGTGGAGTAATGACAACGACAAGAGGACCTATCGAGGAAAGAAAAAAAAAAAAAAAAATTGATGAAAAGATAAGTCAGAGTTCATAAACCTGTAATGTCCGGATCTCTGAGTCAAATTCAGCGGGCTTGGGAGGGAGGGGGAACTTGCGGAAGGTTGTGGGCGGGTGTATTATAGGGCAAGAGACGCCTGCAGGCAATTCATCCCATCCCCAAAACACGGAGGAAGAAGAGATCGAATTGGAAAATGGTTGCCAAAAGAGGAGATGTGTAGCAGTGAACGGACAGACGACCAAAGAATAAACATCAGACAAAAAGAACGACTTTGAAACATCATTCGAAAAAAAATGCAGGTTAATAAAGGGGACATCGAGCAAGCGGACGAAAGGGAGGTTTGGCTGGGACGTAAAAAGAAAAGGACGAAACTGGGTGACCGGGATACCCTAAAAAAGGTGTGTCTTCCAATTCGGGGGAATCCGGCGTTCAATAAGGGATATTCAGCAGAACACAAAGGTCAACATCGGCCATCAAGAACCCCAAGTTTGAAACACGGTGAGTCCATCATACGCGGATGTATTGAGAACCATATGGAACGGATGGAAAGACACAGAAGAGTGGTGAAATAACACTCCTGTCAGGCAGTTCGCGGAGAGACAGATTGCATAATCCATGCAGGCAGCCCCTTGGGAAGCGGGAGAATACGTACGGAGGAATCGAACATGTCAACGTCAGCCTTTATAGGGCGGGCAGCGAGCTGATCGCGGGTAGGACTCGAAGTTTTCATGGACTGAATCGACTAGGACTACACTAAAGGGTACGTGACAAGGAAATGAGAGCTTGGACATATTTCAGATATTCCGGGAGGCGACCGGAGAGGGGGTAATTGTCAAGGGGGAAACTGCGATCAATAACGAATGCTCACTCTAAGAAAATGGGCAAGTTGTTACCTCACGACCGGAGTAGGGAAGAGGAGACAAGGAAGTGATGCTAAATTGTCGGAGAAGGCAACATCCGTTCTTCTTTGAAATGGGTAGTGTCAACACGGTTTTATCTAGGATTAGGTCCCGACTAAATTCCGCCCTCCCTTCAACAGAGATATTGGTAGGGGGGGGTGAAAACTCACGGAAAAAAACGCTCAATATTTCCTTATAGCCGCTAATTGAAAATGTATATTCTGCCACACAATTCGAGGAAACGCCTACAAACAGGTTGTGGGAGAAATGGCACCGCGGATAGAGCTAAAATGAGCGAGTTAAAACGTAAAGGCCCACGAGTAGCACAGGGAGAGGACATTCGTAAAGTGTTTCACGGAGGACCCGTTCCGGATTTTGAGTAATGGGTCCAGGACAGGAGCGGGACAGAAAAAGAAGTGACGAGGGAAAGTAGCGAGCGAAAAAAGACCTC
>Ga0179593_1483562_pt1 | contig 10212 bp, 13 predicted proteins | sample CZODoug2_1_08_16_FD_185931 | JGI IMG/M metagenome (GOLD analysis project Ga0179593, IMG submission 185931) | Vadose zone soil fungal communities from Angelo Coast Range Reserve, California, USA - CZODoug2_1_08_16fungal (PacBio error correction) | ecosystem: Environmental > Terrestrial > Soil >...
GGGGTGGATCAGAGCGCGCGAAAAATTGTTCAAGCTGCTGCAGCATACGACGGAGGGGGGGAAGGAAATCAGCTTTGGTGGGAGTGGAAATCAAAATGGCGTACCAAAAGAGAAAAACAGGCCTCGTGAAAGACCTGTATGCTAGGTGAATGTGCAGGAAAAGAAGCGGTCGCGGTCGATGAAGACCGAAGATCCGGGAAGGGAAAAGACGGACATCGCTCTCCACAAAAGGAAGGGATCATGGTTAAGTGTGAGGAGGAAATACTCTATAGAAAGAGTAAAGAACTTTCAGATTACTCGGCTCGGAAAAGGATAGTCTTACTAGAAGAAGTAGATCTAATCCCTGGGGAGTCTGGCGAGGAAAGAAAATTAAGGGCTCATTGATGGGGAAGGAGGAGTCTCTGGGAAAAGACCCAAAAAGAAGAGGTCCACAACGGAGCGCAAAGGGTTGGAACAAAAAGGACGACTTAAGTAGAGGTCAATATGCCTTTTCTCGAAACAATGAAAATGGCTCGAAAACGGTTAGAAGGGGTTTTGAAACAAAGAAAACTATCCTTGACTAGGAGATGTTAGGAGGTCGACCCCTTCGATGGAGGGCAGGTAAACTACTTATCGAAGCGAAGAGAAGTACTTCTCCTTGCAAAATAGTTAAAGGAGGAGGAAGAAACAGAAGGGGACGCCGTCCAGGAAACAAAAAGGGCGGGAAAAGGCGGGCTCCGTGAGGTTAACTGAAAGCCGGGAAAATAGATCCTTCAAAGCAGTCAAGAGAAAAGGGCGCTTTCTGTTTCAAAAACGGCGGCGGAGGACAGAATGAGCGGGAGGCCAAGGATGGGGGGAAGCGTCAAACAGGGCCTCTCACAAGAAAGGGGAAAACAAAAGGAAGATCATGTATGTAGGGTTCCTTCGGCGCCGGGGGAATTTGAAGCCGGGCCGAAATGAAGGGTCTTCAACTCGAGAGAAGAGGAACGGGCTATAGAAAACAAGAGGAATAGGGAAGGGAGGTGAACGAAGAAAAATCTCGGAAGTTGAGGGAAAAAAGGAAAAAGACGGGAGAAGGCTAAAAGGGCCGCTCCGAAAGGGGCTGAGGAAGATTGCATCGGGTCTAAGAAAAAAGCAAATAAAGCCGATTACAGGAAAGTATCCAAGGGGATAACATCGAAGACACCTGTAAGAGGATCCCGAGTTCGAGCAAAATCGTTTCAATTTCCCGAACTGTAGGAACGTATCTCAAGAGGGGGGGAGAACTACAAGAAAGATGGATAACCGTGTTTCCCATGAAAGGGGAAGTGGGCTGCAGGACGGCAGAAAGGACGCAGCGAGATGAAGGGAGGAAGGTATAACGCGCGTCGCAAAAAAAAAGCGACAGAAACGAAATCTGACCCTCTTAAGAGAGAAGAAAGCACCGGCATGAAGAAAATTAGCGCGGAGAGAAACTTTGGGGAAAACCCGCCCGGAGAGGGAGGGTTCTTCGATAACGCGCCTACGGAACGTAGTCCTACGGCGAGGGAGGATGTTGGGGACGCACTACCTCGAATTTCGAAAAGACAAGCAGACCCTGGAGACATCCAAGAGAAGAGGAAGAGGAGAACTTTCTTGTGTCACGAAGGCGTGCAAAAAAGCAGTGCTGTTGCAGGAGAGCAAAAGAAAGTAAGCGCGGAACGAAGGCTTGAAAAGGCTATAGGCCGACTCCGAACCTGGAATATCGACATGCATGCGCTCCTAAAGACATAACGAGAGGGGATCAGAACAATCCTTATTTTAAAAATTTCACCAAAGAAGGCCAATTACCGAAATCCAAGAAGATGGAGCAGAGCGATGCGATGTTCTAGAGGGGGACCGGATTGAATAAAAAAACAACAACAAAGGTATGAAAATAGAGATGGGAAGGCCGGTTCTCGATCGGAGGAAAGGGAAGACAGATTTTCCTTTCACCGAGGGCGACAATGATTCTTGGAATCGCTTGGAGAGACAAGAGCGTGATGTTTCACGGAAGATCGTGTAGGACAAAAAAATCGAGCAGAGACTGCCGTTCGGCTCGCAGGAAAAGAAGGGAGCGTCTCGCCAAGAAAAGGGAGTTCTTTTTCGCGGGGGAAGCACAAAAGCCGGATCGAAAAAACAGCAGCGGCAACGGAGGGTGGACCCCGGAACCAATGGGAAAAAACTGGGTCGACGGCTCTTTCTGGAACGAGACGTAGGAGGGAAGCATGGAAATCAGAAAAGTCGCTGTAGGAATTGGGAAAAAAGAAACGTCCTATTGAATAGGGAATCGGGCAGTCAAAAAAAGTCGGGGCTGAAACACGAAGCGCGGTGGTGACCGAGAACAGGGAAAAAAATACGCGACCACCTATCCGCGCCTTGGGGGGGCGGTTCGGGGGGAAAACAGCCGAATGATCGAAAAGAAAAAAGAGCCGGAAATGCAACCGCAGGAAGAAAAGGAAAACATAGGCTAGGGAACGAAAAGAGGGCTGAGGAAAAAGTACACAATGAAAACTGGGGCTCGAAAACGAACACGGGGTAACGACCTAGTCAAGGAAGAGGGATATGTACGTACTACATGAGTGGAAAAAATGGGAAGAGCCGAATCTTCAGTTTGAGAGTGGACTCCGTAAAGTGAGGTAAATCAGGGTAACGATCATGAATCTGCGAAAAAGCGGGAAGAGCCATCGAGGGTCTTTTAGATGGGGGGGGAAATCACAAGGGGGAGTACGCGTCAGACGGACAGGAGGAGGCAAAAAGGGCAGAGAGAAAAGGAAAAAAAAGGATCATCCGGTCTTAAAAGGAACCGGGTGGCCGTGCGGCAGCTACCATCTCAGCAAAGGACAGCTAGTTTCGGGGAGCGAACGACCGCCTGCAGTAGCAGAGCGTAGTGACCAAGTGGGAAGATGCTAAAATTGACTGAGAGGAACCACATTCTGCAGGGGTGTGACGTCAGAACTAACTGGCGGGGGAAAAAACGTAAGAAGTCCTTAGATGGATACCTCTCTTTCACTGGGGGCAAAGGTATGTGAAAGAAGCAGAAAGTTCCGGGAAAACAGGGACAAGTCAAGTACGATTTAAGGGCGTAGTAGAAAAGTGGGGGTGTCCACACGAAAGAATCAGAAAGATCCCTTTCCTGGGGAGGAGACTGCCTGAAAAGATTAAAGAATAATCCGGCTTGTCTCTTTAAAAGCCGCACGGAAAAGTAAGTGCAACGAAAAGGAGGTGGCGGAGGGAGGGGAAGGATCGGGGCGTTTCCTAAGAATATAAGTCAGAAAAAGGGTCAAGAAAAGTAGGAAGAGGGTTGGAAGCGACGTCGCACGGAAAAAAAGTGACTTTCCGTCGCAGGCGGGGGCCTTCGTTCACGTGTCACCCGGGGAGCACGATAGGGGGGTGAAAAGAAAAATGTCAGAACGCGAAAAAGGGCATTGGGCACAAAAGGACGTCAGTTTTCAAACCTGCCTACAAGACCGACAGGGGCCTGGGCCTTGTGGGCGAAAAAGACGGGACGAGAACTTTAAGGCGGGGCCGGACAGAAAATTTGGGGAGGCCGAAATATGAGAATCGCAAAAGAACGAGAAAGAAAGGTAGTCTATACCTTCCGGAATTTACAGGGGCAAAAAGATCCAGGACCGGTCGCAAACTCAGACCGTCTCTCTTAGCGTGCCTCAGGTAAGTGCCGGACCAGACAACCAGGACATACAACAGAGAGAGGGAAAGAGTGGGCCAGGTTTCTCGAAACTTGTCATATAGGAATATCTTCGAGGGTCAGGCGAGCCGCGAAAAAACAATGCATAGGTTCCGCGTTTTGAGGGACGAGAAGCCGGGGAGGGAGGAGACTGGTGTTAAGAAAGGGGTTGGGGATCGGAACCCCGCAAGATGATCTCATCGAAGGTGCAGTTCCTCGGACGGAGCTGCAAAAGAGGGTAAAGAGGGGGAGATTCCACGAAGAAGGAAGTGGCTATCTATCGAGATCAAAACAAAAAACAAGGACTATCGAGCGAAAATCGCATATATCTTTGACGTGGAGCATAAAGCGGAAAGAAACATGGGTGAGAGAGAAGCTCAGGAAAAACGTGAGATCACGGGTAAAAAAGTGACACAAATGTTCCCAGTACACAGAACCGAGCCTTCCCAGACTCAGGAACAACTTGAAAATCAGGGAGAGGGGGAGCGTCGGGTAGCATCAGCTCCGAGGGGGAAACAGGGACATCTAGGAGAGGAGGGGAAAAACAGCCTCGATCAACTATAGATCATGGTTGAAACAGGAGGGGTGTGACACTGATAGACTCGAGATAGGAAGGAGGAAAAGTCCGAAGAGAAAGAGGTAAGGCCTCAGAGGGACGGCAAAGATTCATGTATCGAGTGTCATGGGATTAGCGCTTGCGCGAGGTTAGATTTTCGAGAGGGAGGTAAGAAGAAAGCGAAGTCTATTTCTAAAACCAGGCGAGCAAAAACCCTTGTCGAAACGGGGGTGACACAAAACGCGGGCGATGAACCAATGAGATGGAAAAAAGTTCGAAAGGTCGGGGATCACAATAAAGAAGGGGAAATGGGTACCGTGCAAGACGGAGGAGAAAACCTGAGCGCAGACCGGAGGTGCTTTTGTGACGGGCTGAAAGAAGAGGGAACCTGTTCCGAAATGGTCAGAACCGGGCAAGGGACAGTTCTAGGTCCTGCACGACTATTCCTAGGGAAAGGAGATGCAGGCTGGGAAGGGAGAACCGGACTCCAACAACGAAGCGGCAAGAGAAGTAAGAGACCGGCATAACAAGCGTTGAGCTCGGGAATCCTGAATAAGAAAAAGCCAAGTTCTCTGTTGCTTATGTAGACGGCCAAAAATGCAGGATCGGCTTGCGGGGCGGGGTGCGGACAAAGAGCGTCCGAGAAAAATAAAACAACAACGAGGAACGATAAAGCAACTGGACTGCAGGAAAACGAAGGGGGTCTAGAACCTGACAGAAACCCGAGGATTCAAACTGGAAACAGCATAACTCGATGGAAGGAAGAGATGGACCATTCCGGAGAGTCCGGCCACGCAAGAGACAAGAAAAGGTGTCGCCGCCAACCGACTAAAATGGCTGGTGGAATAAAGCTGAAGAAGGGCGTAAACGGGGTTCTCCGCGCCGACGCTGCGAGGCTCCGTAAGGAGGAAAGTATCCGGGAAAGACAACTCGAAAATCCAAGGGGGGAGCACTGCTAGAAGCTGGAGAGAAAAAATGTAAAGAGGGTTACCATCAAGGGGTAAAAACAATGACGATCTTTTAATTGAGAGGGAAAATTAACCGACTACAAGAGCCCCTACATGGCAGAGAGTGGCGGGTGAGCGCTCGAGGAAGGACATCAAGGGTGAAGTGTCGTAATGCAAGCAGGAGGATCAGAGGGCTCCGGACAGCAGAAGGTAGACCCGAAAGACAGTTGAAGTATTCCTCCATGAGAGGAGAACCTAGAAAAAACAGCAGAGAAGTCGCGGCCCTCTAATAGAGCAGAAACCCCCTGCGCTTAGGGGGGCGGAATTATCAGAAAATGAGAGGAAATAAAGCGAACGAAGCTGTGGAACGAGAAATCCTTGGACTCAGAGATGCCGGGGTATTAATCGGAAGGGTCGGATTGTCCCAACCAAATCTACGGCTCGGGCTAGGGAAAAAGAAAACAAGAAAGAGATCACAGGCGAAAAGATTCGGGAGGAAAAAATGAGGATCTGACCGCAGGAAGGAAGGCACGAGCGTGCCGATCTTGAATAGGATCGAAAGAAGGGAGGGCTGTCGCGAAATAAGTCGGCAGTAACGGAAGGCGGGCAGTTCATACTAGCTAGTAGCGAAGGGGAAAAGGCGAGGGTCGATCATGCTCGGAAAAGGACTGAAAAGAAACTCGTTCACGTAGAAAAAGGGAGAAAAGCCTGAATTTCTCAAACCAAACGACCGGGGACGCGTAATCCCTAATGCGGCAGCTTGGACAGAAAGGGACAATATTCGAGGGCTCAGAAAAAAAAAAGGATGAAAAGAGAGGGAGATGGAAACTTCTCAGAAAATCGAAATAGACTAGAAAAGGCCAAAAAAGAGGAAAAAAAACAGTAATGGCAGTTTCAATATCATGAAAAAATAGCTTTGTGCTGCTAAGCGAGGTGTTCAAAAGATCGTTGTCAAAAGAATGACCGAGCAAGAGGAAGGGAATATCGAGGTCTGACGCTAATAGAGCGATATGAAAACCCAATCCCAGGTCGCCGATTCTTTTAGAACGCACGCAACAGCCTCAGAAGACCGCCCTTAAGCATAGGCAAGCTTGAAAGCCAAAGACGGGCGAAAGGAAAAAGTGAACGAAAATCACCTGTCTATAGGAGGGGCTTACGAGAGACATCGCCAAAAACTAGACGGGTAGAGTGGAGAAACCAGAAATAGCCGGGGTATTAACCAACGAAAACGAATTCGTGAAGAATAAGCTTTGGAAAAATCATAGAAGGCAGGGATAACGTATGCTTCTCCGACGATAAACGCGCGAAGGGCGGGTCGAGTAAGAGACGGCAAAAAAGAGCTTCCTTGTCGAAGGAGGCTCTCAGGGTGAGGGAGCAAGGCGGAAGGTATACGTAAAAGGAGCGATCGATCTGTGCCGTAAAAAACCTGGGCAGAAGCAGGTAAACGCGGAATGTCGAATGGGGGGGGCCCCTCGGGCACGAACACGTGCGAACCGAGCAGAGAGGCTCTTGGAGGAAAGCAACGTATAATTGAAGAGCAAACTCTACAGGGGTTTCGGTAAATCATGGGAATGTACGAGCGACATTTGGCGAGAGGGATCGAAGAGGAAGCCAAGGAAATGGGGTCTTTTCTGATTTATGTAAGGAAAGGAGACTGACGGAAGTACGATTCAAAATGAGGTGTCAGGTATAACAAGGACAGAAAAAGTTGGGAACGAACCGTTGTGGAAAAAGTCGGGCGCAGAGAAATCGACAAAGAATAACCATCAAAGGGGGAACAGCGAAAACCCCAAACAAACTAAAAAAGGCAGAGAAGGTCCGTAAAAGCGGCCTGGGGGAATAGAAGAGCGTTATGAATCGGAGAAGACTCGGCCCATGCGAGGGGTCCAGAATCCTTTGAAGTAAACTGCGACGCGGAGAAAAGTCATTCCGGACTGATCCCAGCGCGTGCAACGGTGAATTTATTTGAAGGAGAACGAAAGAAGGTGGACAGCCCTTAAAAGAAAATTTGGCCTGCTGACAAAAAGGGTAGGAGAGGACACCTTGGCTTGCTACTGAATGAAGTGAAAAATGAAACTATGAATTGTATTATGGACACGCAAGACACGGGGATTGCGCAATTGGGAGTCTGTCGCGGCGGGGGGGTCCTGGAGATGGCCAAAGGGAGGAATCATCCGAGGGGAGAGAAAAGACTGGAAGGCTTCTGGACAGCGTTTTGCAAAGGGCCGCGGGAGGGGCGTAGGCGTGCAAGCAAAATAGAACTCGGTTCAGCAAGAGTCCGTGGAGAGATAGTTCCGGAAAACAAATGACGTCTGGGTGGCGAAGGGGAGGGGGATGGCGCGAGCAAAACTTCGATGGGGAACATAGAAGATGGAAAAGGACTAGAGGGGGGTGGGGTCAAAGAAAACAGTGGCAGACGCAATGGTGTGGAGCCAGGGAAACAGTCCTTTTGGTATCACCGATCATCAACGGAACGGCCCACAATAATCCGAATGAATGGGACATTAGGCAGCAATCACAGAGACAGAGGAAGTGGGAAAGGGAGGAGGGCTATATTCCTTACGTCTTGGAAATCACGGTGCTCGGCTGAGAGGACAAAGCAAAAGCAGGCTCACTATAAGGGGAAAGGCAGAAAAAAGAGAGCAGCCAAATCGTCATAGGTGATGCGCGAGATCAGCATGGGCATATCCGCTAGATTAAAAATCTCTCCACTTGTAAGAGAAAAAAGAGATAAGACTAACGAAAAAAATTCTCCAAATGTTCCGGGTTCTGCCAAGGATCAAGGGAAAAGTCTCGTTGTAGACCCATGGGGGGGGAACGGGTTATAGGAAAGCCCGCACGATGAGAATAAACCGTTCAACGGGAGGGAGGCTGAAAGCTGAACCTGTCCAAGAGAAATGGGGAGCCCAACGAGTATTGAGAGGGGAACGGGAAAAAAACACAACAACTTAGGAGGGGGGAGTACAAGGAAGTCAGCAACTTGACGCACGATATCAGTGGGTGAAACTGACCTGCGAAAATGTGTGAAGATTCTGAAAACCGAACGAGAAACAAGGGATGAAGAGAAGCGGGGAGGATTGAAAATGCCGTTACCCACAATTTCCACAAGCAGGCAAAACGCGAAGAGCTGTGCAATTGATCAAGCTTTGGGAGAAGAGATAGAGTCTGAGAAAAAAAAGAGAGAAGGATCTAAGCGGCATATCAAAAAAGAGAAAGAAAAGAGAATACGGGAGGGGAGCAGCGGGTTTGTTAAGGCAAGTGGGAAAGACACGAAAAGACGTCATCGGAAAGGAAAAGAGAAAGGCAGGATCTGGTCAGGGACAAGGAGCATTTAAAAACGACAAGGGCTCGGAGGTAGGGGAGATTCATGGTGAAAAGGGGCGCTGCTTCGCGAAATGGCGGTCAAGTTTAAAGGCAGCGTGCTGGAAGACGAGAGAAGTAGAGAGGGGGGAAAAATGCACGATGTCTGGCCCCCCTTGCTAGAAAAAAGATGGGTGGACAAAAGGGGGCCGACGCATCGGTCGATGTCAGACAAGTGGGACGTTTGTGAACTGGCCGCTATCACGGAGGAGTTATCGGTGGGAAACGGAACGAAGAAGGGACGCAATGATCACCTGACCGGGGTTCAGACTGGAAGGAAACGCCTATTCTGGAAGCAGCCGTCGAGGATCGAAACGCGACTCCAAGTGTGCTTCTTCCTGCAGAAGATAGGAAGGTAGGGAGGTACAGGACGCCACGCAGAGAAAATCAAAAGGCCGGCAAAGAAAAAAGTTGAACCGTGCGGGGACAGAAAAAATCCCCTGTTCATCCTGAGGCAGTCAGACTCAGGACAATGTAGCTTTGGCCGGAGGCCGAGAAAAAGACAAAAAATAAAGAAAGGAGGGTTCGGATTGGTGCAGCTGAAAAAAGCGGCGTTCCAGAAAAAGAGTCCACGACACGCGCTCTGGATCCAGAGGTCGGCGAGAAGCCGTTCTACTGGAAAAGGGTAAAACAAAAACCCTCTGCATGTCCTATAATGTTCGAAGAGAATCCTCTGAAAAAAGGGGGGAATATTCCGCCTCACATTGGCAGGAGGAGAGGAAGACAACATATGGAAGTAAAAGGTGCTGGAATGCGGAAGCTTCCGGTGGATGTCGCGTCACAAAAGGGGCGAGAGTCCTGGCTGAATGCATCCGTTCATGAAGACACATCAAGAAAAAGAACAATCCCGGAGACTCACAGAGAAAATAAGAAAGGCCGAGAAGCTATATCAAAAAGCAGAGCAATGCCCTCTGAAGGAAGTTTCAGAGAAGGAGACGTGAATTCTCAATAGCGTGGTAAAAGGATACCACCCTAATGCATGGCTCCGCGGTCGCCGGGGGAGAGAGGAAAGTGGCTAAATAAGAGGGGAAGTGGAGAATAATCATAAAAATTTATAAGTACAGACGGAGGTGAGTATAAGGAAGGAGGACTCACGAGAAAATTCTCTACAAGAAGAGCATTAACGGCCCGCTTGAAAAAACACCGAACAGTCGCTGATAGTCGATGGAATTAGCAGTAGAAAGAAGGGAAGTTGGAATAAACGAACAGGAGTCACTTCAAGCGCGAATCAGTTGAACGATCAAAGGGGTGATAAGTATGATTAGGAGAAGTGGGGCCGCCAAAGAATAACCGCGCATATTGAGAGGAGAGATGGCCAGCGAGAACATAAGCAGGCGACAATATATTCTGAGGTCAAGAGGGCATACGGGACCCGGTCTGGGGCACGACCGCGCCTGCTGGAAGGCGTGCTCTGATCAGCCGCTTGCGGGGCGAGAGAAAAAAAGAATTCGAGAAGGCCGGCACGGATTTGTGGAAGGAAGAATAGACTAGTTGGACCTAATTCTGAAGAAAGAGACGGGATAGTAAGGAGGTTCCCTAACACGATCTTCACCCTACAGCACATGAAGAAAAACACAGACGTATTTTGATCAGGGGGCAAAGAAGGGAAGGATAACGGTCCCAGCGTGAAGAAATAGGTGGAGACTGAGGCCGTAGGAGGGGAGAAGGGGACCCATACATGGATC
>Ga0179593_1519180_pt1 | contig 10212 bp, 9 predicted proteins | sample CZODoug2_1_08_16_FD_185931 | JGI IMG/M metagenome (GOLD analysis project Ga0179593, IMG submission 185931) | Vadose zone soil fungal communities from Angelo Coast Range Reserve, California, USA - CZODoug2_1_08_16fungal (PacBio error correction) | ecosystem: Environmental > Terrestrial > Soil >...
GTCGTTACCAGGAGTTATCAAGGGAGCCTCGGGGCCGGACTCGCGAACAAGAGGTTTGCCACAGCGCCGCCCGTCTTAATCCTCGCACTTAATCGTTTTGACGGAAAGTAAGGCGCCTAGGCTTTGTGCCCCAAGAAGGGGAAATCGCCGGGGAACCTTCTAAGGGCGGCCGGGATGCTCATGACCCGCAAGATAGGGAATTGATGGGGTAAGAGGGCGCAAAGGGGGGTCAAGAGGATCGGAGGAAAATGCGCTAAGAGACGGCTGACAATTCGGTGCCTTGGTGGCCCTCCGAGGGAACGGAAGAAAAGGTCCAATAGCGCAGTGTATCGTCTTAACGCGCCACTCGGTAACCGATGGAGAGGTGGCGCCTTTTGGGGGGAACTAATTACGATCAAAGAGGAGGCATAAAGGGGACGGAAAACAGCGGAGCTTCCTTAATAAAGTCATTTTGGGAAGGGATCACGGCACGAGGGAATAACCATAAAGGGGGGACAAAAAAAAAGAAGAAAACGGCGCGTCGAGAATGTGAAGGAGGTGAGGGTCAGATGGCCCGTGCGCCGTATGGTCGAGAGCTCCAGGACCGAGCAGGAGGGGAAGAAAAAGCGGAGAGACTTACACCGTTCTGGATGTTGGATGCTGCGGGTAAATACCCTGAGAAGACGCGGGCTTGAAAGGGAAAGTCAGCAAAGGAGGGAGGGCCATGTCCAGGACAACGCCCTCTCACTCTTTAAAAAGGGGTCAAGAACCTTGACCATGAGGGGGGGGGACCGTTTAAGGAGGTGAAACTGGCAGAGCGGAAGCCCCGGAGCTTTTAAGGCCGGAAGGCACCGCATCGCCGTCGTTGGTACACTAATTGGGGCTTTCTCAGAAGACCCTCTTTCGGTAAAGCCCAGAGAAGGGGGGAGAAGGGGGAGGCGCGCCCGCGTCGCTGACTGTATTGAGTATGAAAAATGTTCCAGGCTCTTCAACAGTTTGCCTGGGGAATAGGGGAAGGGGAAGAGTATCGCAGAAAGGGGGGGCTGGGGGGAACGGGAGGGGCCAGAGGAATAGGACCGTCACGGTTCCCAAGTTAGCTGCGACGGCTAACAGATTGGACTCCCGAGTTGCACCCAAAAAAAAGCGACCGATGGAGTGACTTGGGCAGAGGGGGGAGAATCTAGGCGAACGGCGAAACTCTTCCCGGACGGCACCGGGGGCCTCCAAGCGCAGTTTGGGGCGCTAAGGGGGGGCGCTCTGCTGGGTACAACTACGTGTCGGTTGGGGGAGGGGGATGGGGAAGGGGGGAGGAAGTGAGGGGGGAGGGTACCAACCACGGCTGATCTGTTCGTTGTTGAAAATTCCTGCCAGTCCCGGCGCGGCCTGACCAACTTGGAAACCCGTAAATCGTCGCAGGTTAGGAGTGCGGACGGACGGGGGGACCGAGGGAGGTGTGTTTCGTGTTGTTGGGGTAGAAGAAAAGGGGGGGAAAGTCTGCTTCTCGACCCCGATTTCAGACGAGGAACTAGGCTTGACGCTCTGACTACGGACCCGCCAAGGGGGTTGCGAGGACTTGGAAGCGGGACAAAGAAAGACTGGGGGGGAAGAAGGAGGGAAACGGAAAGGATCCTCTAACCGTTTCGCTCACTGGTTTTCGGCTGGGGGGGGCCCTGCTCCGGGCGAGGGGGGCGACTCTGGAAGGTAAGTTGAGAGCACCCCGGATGAGGGGAAAAGAAGTCGAACAAATCCTGACCCGCACCGGCTGAGCGATCTTATAGGTATGAGTTAAGTACAATGGCATGCCTGGCGGTTTGCCGGTTTCAGGGCAGGAGTGCGCGGACGCTGGGATGAAAAGCTTGAAGGGGCGCCGCGCCCTCTCCGGGGGGGGCTGCTTCCCGCGACTGCGAAGGGACTGGGATAGCTTGCTCCGACCAACCGCCGGGAGGGGTTCGGTGGGAACCGGGGGAAGCTGGTTGTCGGGGGAGAAAAGGGAGGCGCGTCCCAGGGGGCCGCGCAGGAGAGCTTGGCTGTGGAGCAACCTGGTAGTGTGCCGCGGGTTTTGAGCAGCGAAACAACCACCCTGAGGAGAGACAAGAGAGATGAAAACCGACCGACGAAGCACCCCTCCAAGGGTGGAGGGGAGGAACCCAGAAAAGACTCTAAGCGCGGCCCAGGGAAGGAAATGCTCTCCAAGCGCGGAGGTCCACACTAGGGCGGCCTAGTTGTGGGGTCGGCGACCCGGCTCTTTCCAGCCCTTCAAACAGCTAGACAGAAGTCGCGCAGGAACCGGGGTTTCAACCGAAAAAGACGCCGGCGGTTCGTACCGTCAGGCAATCAGCTTCCGCTCTGCGAACCGGGCAAGAGCGGTCATAAATTGAAGTCACTCCTATACATAGCGCTCCACAAAAATAGACGTCGTGCAGGGAGAGGGATGGGGAGGGGAAACAGAAGGACGAAGGTTTCCAGAACCCCTCCACTTCATCACCTTCTGGAAAGACACGCGAACAAAAGCAGGAAGACGTTAGAGAAAGGGGATCCGGCCTGGACCGCAATGTAAGGGATAACTACCGCGATGAACCACCGTTGGGTGGGCGTATCCCAATCGGCCGCGGCCGCCAGTTCCTTGGGGGACCGCCGAGACTCGCGGAAAACAGCTGGCGTCCGACTCACATACGTTCCCAGTGGACTCCCAAAACCCGAAACAAGAAGAGAAATCGTCCCGTCCCAAAAAGGGAAGGTCAAAAACGACGAATAGGGGAAAGGGATTTTCGTCCTAGGGGACTGGTGGTGTGTGCTCGCGCAGGATCCGAGGAAAAAAACTTCCTTGAAAAAAAAGAGAGAAACGCGCGACGAAGGGAGGGGCATCTTAAGCTTCACACACACTCGACTCGCCGCCAAACCGCAAACCGCCCGTGGCGCAAAAAAAGTCGCCCAATTGAGAAACAAACTTGCGCCGAGGCGGTTCTACGTCTTGCGAGTAGCGAAAAAAAGCCCGCATCGGGGCCGAGACGGAAAAAGACGACATCGGTGGAGAAAAGGGGAGAGGGACAACAGAGTAAAAGAGGTTTCCAGGCTCGCAATGCTCTGTACCTGACTGCCTGCATCACGGTGCCGCCGGTCGCGCACCTTCCGCGAGACTATCGCGGCAAGAAAAACAGAAAACGTTGCATCAAACCGAAGCCGGGATCGCGTGAATAGAACTCGGGGAGGCCGGGTACGGCCCGGAAAGCCTCCTCCCGGCCGGGAACCAAAGGGAGGGAGGAGGAGCAGGTTATTCCAGATCAGAGTTCAGCTGTTTAGAATCGGAGATATCTCGATGCGGGAGTTCCCGCTCGCCAGAGGCCTACTAAAAGGGAAAAACCGTTCCAAGGGCGTCGCGGGGAACAAGGGGGGAGGTTATATGGGGACGTTCCTGGGCGGCCACCTCATCGTGAGTCATAAGCACCAGAAGAGGAAGGGGAGTTTGGGCGCAAATCCCTTAACCAACTAACAGGAACAGTTCCGTGCGGCACCACGTTCGGCGGATCTAATCGTTAAAACCGGACACCTGATAAGCTAGAAAAAATAGGGATATAGTCTCCAGATAAAAGAAACAAACAACCTCCGTGCCTCCATCGCGAGCCGCTTGATCGGGGGGGTTCTGGGTCCTCGAGTTCAATCTGTTCATCTCCAAGTAGCCGGTCCGGCCCACAACGTGTAGGCTTAACGGGCAGTGGAAAATCGGGGAACGGTGAGATAAAGGGAATCTTTAGGTCTATAAGACCCAAATGCTCCACAGTTGCGGGCGTAACCGAGTAGGAGCACCGCGGAGAACAAGGGGAGAAGAAAAACTAGGGTAGTGCCATTGGACCACCATCGGATCCTGCTGGGGCTGGGCCAAAGAACAGAACAGGACGGAGGAGGACCAGGAGCTTCGCCCACATTATTCCGCCGGTCCCCGGGTAGCCAGGCGAGGCCCTCAGCAGCCGAGGGGAAGGTACCTGATCCTCCTCTCCGACGACCGAGTTTGGTTGTCTGCCACAGTCATTCTATCTAGCCCGGAGATCACTAAGTAGGTTTGATGAGCCCTCGCTCTTTCCTTCGCCGCAAATCTCCATTGTGACTATTGTGCTGCGCCTGGGCAAATCGTGGGTCAGTGAATTTAAAAAGTAAATCCTTAAGAACAACTTTTAACGAGCACCTCCGCTCCACAACAACAGAGGTGGTGGAGAGTGACTTTCGAACCTGAGTAATCCTTGCTCCTCGGGTCACTGACATCTGCGAACCCAGTGTTCACCTCTCCCCTAGCCTCTACCTCTAAACCTGCTTTGTTCTCGTGGGGGCCGTCCTTACTAGACTCTTCGCTTGCCCGCACAACGGCTGTCGAATGCACGTTGAACCCCGGATCGCGGGGAAGGGGCCAGGACGCCCCATCGGCTTGAGGGGCGGCCTTGGCTCTTGATCAGAGAAAGCGGAGATACGGGTTCCGGACGAATGCCGTCGAAGCTGCGAAGAACCCGCGCCAGAGGATGTCCCTTGGTGGGCGCCCGCGTTGACGCGAAGGAGGGGGTTCCAAGAGGACACCGCATTTTTCGTAGCGGCCTCTCTGTCAGGGGACCTCTGTGGGGGAGGTGGCGCCAGGGCTATGAGAGAACAGGGAAGTGCGGAGCAAAAGCTTCACACGGATGTGCGCTCCTTCCGGGACATCCTGGGGGGGAAATACACGGCTTACATAGCCAGGAAGTGGAGGGGGCGAGCCGAGAGCCCGAGGGTGCAGAAGCGGATGGGTCGGGGAGGGGGGAAGGAGAAAACCTTGGCAGGGGGGTATGCCGCTGAAGCCGTAGGTCGGTAGAGTACGCTACATGGTTGGTGCCGGGGTGGGGACGAGATCGGGGCGAAAGAGCGGGCGTGACAGTAAGAAGGCCAAGTTGGGGGCGCAGACTGAGTTGGATGGCATCGAAAAGACCACTGAGAGGTCTTATGAAATCCAAAGGCGATGGTGGCTAAGAATGGAACGCCCGTATCCTTCCACAAAGCGGGGTGTCTACAGTGACGCGTCTGGGTGAAAGGGTGATCGGAAGGGTAAAGGATGGAACCTCTGGTCTATCTTTCCACTTGGGCCGATGACGCCGTCGTTTTCTCAAGAGGGTCAAAGACTAAGTGGGCCTAGGGCGGTCTTTCCTGCCTTCCAGGGCCAAATAATCAATTCGGGTGGGTATGATTAAAGGTCGTAGGTTACCCTGTTCGGGAAGCTGAATTCTATTGTCAAACGGTGGGTCAACTCGGCTCGTTGCAAAATCGTGATCTGATTGCCGGAAGAAGGATGTTGTCTTGTGCGAAAGTTCCACTCGTGGTCCGTGACTCCTTGGTATGTTACACTGGCGTATTGGGGGTGGCGCGCTAATCGACGCCTTGACCCCCGAGAGTGTGCAAGTTTGGGGGGGGTCGTCCGGGTGCCCCGCACGTGCAGTGCGGAGAAACGGATAGACGCAGCTGAGATGCCGTCCGTGCCGTCGTGTGGGAGGTTTTAAAGCTAGCGAAGGTCAGGGTGCGTCTTTCGTGGGTAACGTTGGACTTTTTTGCGGGCGGAGGAGGAGAACGCAGGTGAGAAGCGGACCCCGGACGAAATTCTGTAATGTCGTTCGTGTAACGCTGAAAAAGCGCACAAATGCATCAACCCGAACGCCATGACGGACGGGAGCTTATTGGGATGGTAGGGAGAACCGGCGGACGTAGGGGAAGGACGCCCGAAGTTAAACGAGACGAATGCTAAAGCTCCGACGCTCGTACAGCCACGCCAGGTGATCGTTAATCCCCAAGACAGGAGTAAAGGCAACGGCCGGAAAGAGCCGATAAAAGGGGCCGGCGTGGAGAAGGGCGGCTGTGCATAGGGGGGGGGGGCCTCGACTGGAAAAACGCTGTGTCTTCTCTCGTCGCTGGTGGGTGCGTGTGCGTGTGTCTGCTGTGAGGAAAGAAAGATGGGGGGCGCGAGTATTTAGGGTGAGGGAGTGAGAGGGCGAGGGGCTGTGTGGGGCTCTCGAGTGTGCGCGTGTGGTGGGGGCTGTGCCCGGGGCTGGTGCGCTGTGCCTAGGCTCCGAAGCCGCGCGGCTGGCACGGTGCGCTGCTGTGAAGCTACGGACGGGAGAGCGAGAGGGAGTGCGCAAAAGAGCCGGGGGGGGGGGAAGAACGAGAAAACCGCGGCGGAAGCCGCCGCTGGTGAGGAAGAGGGGAAGAGGAGGGGCAGAGAGGAGTGGAGGGGAGAAGGGGCGGATCGTTCGCAAGAATGGCGTGGGACAACAACGGCGCGGGAGGGGGAAAGACTCTCGCTAGTAGTAAAACCCCCCGGGTCCCGGACCTACGACACCCTTTTAACTGGCCCCAGTCCAATCTCCTAACGAGGAACCCCGTAAAAAGAAAATAGGCTCTCACGCCAACAGCGAGGAGGTCCACAGCTAACCCAAAAAGCTTTGTTAGCGACCCTGCTCTTGGTCCACACAGATTGCGTCGTTCCAAGAATCTTCGAAAAGGGCAAAATCGGATAGTCGCGGCGGTTACGAGAGTCATGTCCTAAGGTCCAATCCGAACTTTCCTAAGGCAATCTCCGTCACAGAGTATAAGATCAACATCACTATCTAATCGCTCCGATCGACGGCTGCGGGTCGCGAGGGTGGGGTCAAGAGGGACTGAGGCATGACTATAAAAGGACCTTCCAAGCGTTACTCTTCAGTCAATGTCCGCAATACAATAGACCGGCGGCCCCCAACGTTAGAGGAGCCGGGAAAAAAGGCTAGCCTCGACGAAGGGGGGAAGAGACGTCTCGAGCAAAAAAACCAACCAAGGGTCTTTTAAGAAAGTACTTCGTCCAATAAGTTAGCCGCAAAGTTCCCGCCCTGACGTAACTCGCGCACGCGGAGGACTCGAGTTCTCCCCCTTAAAAAAAACTAAGAACAATAAAGATCCCTTCCCACCGATTTCATGCACCCACAGACCCGGGTATTTGGGCAGGACGCGACTGCTCGCGAGGAATCGCTAAATATTAGGAACACGAGATGGAACACCCAGAAGTCCCAGCCCCCAAAAAAACCTACCTTCTCAGCCCGTACAGGATGGCCCAATTCCGGGACCCCAAGGTGAGGGGGGGGGCAACCTGTTCGCCGCTGTCGAGTGCGCCCGGTCAGAATCTCCGACGGGCGCCGGACGCGGAAACATCGTTAGCAGGGCGGAGCTCGGTCGAAAAAGAGGAAGGAAAGAACCATGGGATCCGATAGCGCCCGTACAATGACCTTGCTGTCATATCCTAGGCCCCGCCTAACTCACCACTGACGCAGATACTCTCCAATAAGATAAATCAACTTGGATATAAAGAAAACTTATCGTTCGGGACGCCGTTTGTTTCGAAGAGAGGACTCAAAGACGACCTTGCTTAGGAGAGAAGAGGTTGAAAGTTTCCACGTTCTTTGAGAAACAGGGGCGTATCGGCGGAGGCGGCAAGAACATCTTGCTAGACTGGCCGAGCAAGCTCTGCCAGCGACTGGGGGGGGCGGTGCGGGTGGCTGGGGCCCAGGGGGGAAGTGGGGGGTCCATTTCTAATGGGTCGGCTACCGCTGGGGGCGGGGGGGGGTCGGGTGGGTGATGAGTGATATTTGTCACTCATTAAGAGGCCCATCGCGCTTGGCGGGATTGCATACGTGTAATCAGGGTAGTTTGGAGGGGGGTGCCGCATTAAAACCCAGAAGGGCTCACCGCGTCTCTCCGCGCACGGCAGGAGAGCTCGGAAAAAAGCCTGAAAAGCGTCGGTTGAGCCAGGGTGGGAGTCGGTGAGGGGGCACTTGCGTGCGGGCTATCACGGGTAGCCAGCCAGGAATATAGCAAGAGGGCGGAGTGCTAGGGGGGAGGCGCGGTGCGGAGGGTATACACGAAGAGAATGATCCCGGCACACGCGTGGGGCGGCGTACCTACGGAGCCTTCCCTGTGAATCGGGACGGAAAAATGCCAAAAAGCGCAGAACCATTGCGCCCAGAGAAAAGGCGAAACCACGAGGAAACGGTAGGGCTATGTAAACTGCTGTCCAAGCGGCCAACTAATCAGACCTCAGGGAAAGGCGAGCATCCGGGTGGCTAGAGCTCCCCTATCCTAACCCGCCTTTCCGGCCGGCCAAGCGCAAAGTCAATTCAGACGTGGGGCGTCACACTGATCAAACTCAAAAAAGTCCTCGCCCGAAGACCTGAAGGCAACAGGTGGGACGTCGATTCTACTCTACGCAGCCAAACGTGTGAAGGGAAACGAAGGGCACCGAAGTAAAAAAGCCATAATGAATGACGCCGGTAAACCTTAAAAAAGTTTCGCGTGTCCCGGCAGGCGAGGAAATCCCGAGGGCGTTTGGGGACGAGGGACTAGAATCATCCTCTAACACAACTGAAAGAAAAAGAGAGAGGGAACGTACAAGAGTTAATTCCGGAGTCTCCTCGGTGCAAAAAAAACCGAGGAAACTGGCAAACCCTGCGTCCTCGGCCTCCCTTTTGCGTTTTCAGATTAAGCGAATATCGCTTGTCCCGCACACAGAAAGTGAAAAAGGAGTTCATAGAGTGCCAGTATAGGGAGTGACTAATGACCATCTGACGAAGGTCGAGAAACTGTGCACGGGACAGAACGGCGGAGAGGATTTTTACGTGGCCGTAAGCAGGTTCCTAAATTTTTGCCCGCCGAATGGACGCCGAGGAACGTTCCCCATCGGCAGAACCGCAGTTTCTTAGACGTCTCGTCCTAGGGGCAGATCATTACCGCAAATGGTGACTGGGGATGGCAAAGGCTTCCAAGGTGCTGAAAGGATTGAAAACCGTCGAGGGGAGCGCTCCGGCGGGGAGCGTTTGTGAGGCATGAAGATGAGGATTTCATGAAATGTTGGACAAGACGAGCCGCCCGCAGAAACGAGATGGCGGACGGGGGTGGGGGTCTCCAGAGCCTCTGGAACATGGTAGACTTCGGCTCCAGGGGTCCGGCTTTAAGAGACGAAAGATGCGCCGGAGAAGGGGGGCGGTAGTGAGTGGGTTCATGGGGGCGAAAAGCGATCGCGGTTGAAAGCAAAGATTCTATTCCGTAACTCCGTCAACCATGTCCCGACCCGGTGCGCCGCGACTTGACCGGCATGGGTGCCGGTTCGAAGCTGATTGACCCCGGAGGCGGGACATGGTCCCACGAGACTCAATTCGGTAGCCCGGGGAAAAAGGGATTTGAATACGCTTTCTCGTGGGGACCGAAGCAGGGGCCCGGAATAGGTCCCGTAACCTGAGCCAAATCGCCTTTAGTGAGAAGTCACGGAGGCCCAGGCGAGGGCTCTGACAGAAAGTCCTTTAGTTGAGCCATAATTATCGCTAATTCTGGGCGACCCCGGGAGAAATATGCAAGTTCCCGTGGCGCGTTAAAGGTCGCTGAAAGGAAGAAGAGTTGGGAAAGAAGGGACGAAATTAGTCGCGGGGACGTCGTGCCCATTCAGCGCTCAGTCACCCACGGCGAAAGCCTCCGCGCGCAAAGGTGGGGGGAGAATTGGTCATCTGGGGGATCCGGGGAAGAGGGGCGGTGGTTAATGGAAGCGAGTTACGCATGCTGTGAAGCACCAAGCTAGGGTTAATAGATTCCTGACGAGGCCCTCGCGGCGCCAACGAACGATCGTCGCGTATGAAATCAGGCATACTGAAATTATGGAGGGTTTTCGGGGGGGTAGGGGGGAACCTGGCGGCAAAGTCTGCGAGCGGGCGCCCGGAGGTCAGCGAGTCTCTTATGCTTCTCAACTACTGGAAGGACGCTCTGGACTAGACAGGGTTCTCGACTGGTCCTTCCAAAAACTTGAAAGAGAGTAGAAGGAGGCCAGGAAAGGATCAATATAAATGGGACGGCCGCGTTCTCAAGCTTGGCCCTTACTCCTCAACGGAGAGGTCATGTGGCGCACCACGGCGCTTATTACCGAAGGGATAAAAGCACAAGGGAGGGATGGAACAAGGGATATTTAAGAGTAAGAGAATTAGAAGAATTATGAAGGCTCCCAAGCTCTGACTCCTATGCAGATTCCGAACCGGCGCGCAACGAGACGGTGCCGGCGAAAAAAATCGACTTGGTAGGAAAGGTGGGAAGAAAAAGAGGAGCCGGATAACACAACCGCCGAGTGAGCGGTACCCTGGTTTGAGATCTCCACCGGGCCTCGCGAGCGAGAGTGGAGCGCACCTAGGGGTCTTAGGGTCGGTCTTTGGGGGGGGAGAC
>Ga0179593_1543613_pt1 | contig 10212 bp, 15 predicted proteins | sample CZODoug2_1_08_16_FD_185931 | JGI IMG/M metagenome (GOLD analysis project Ga0179593, IMG submission 185931) | Vadose zone soil fungal communities from Angelo Coast Range Reserve, California, USA - CZODoug2_1_08_16fungal (PacBio error correction) | ecosystem: Environmental > Terrestrial > Soil >...
GGCTGTTGCCCAGCGCTGGGGAAGACGGAGACAAATTAAAAAGCGCGCAGGAAAATATGCGAATCGGGCGGTGAAAAAAAGGGGACGGATGTATCTGCGAGGAAAGAGGAACTGGAAAAGAGGTGGTTCCTCCTTAAGAACGGTGGGCGGACGGGAGAAAGTTTATCTTAGGGCGCACCAGAGAGGGGAAAGAATCCCCTCCGTATCAACCTGGTAGAAAGGTTGCCAGTGCGGAAAAATCGTGAAAAAAAAGGTTCAAAACGGGGGTCAGGGGATCAGAATCGAAAAAAAAAGCGAAAAATCGGGGGGTGCTTCGCAAATGGGCGAGGGGGAAGGCCAGGTTACCATTCTAAATACACTGGGAAAAACACGACTATGACGCAGCCAAACAAGAAAATTCAGCATCACCGGGGGGAACTTGGTTGGGGGAAAAACCTCAAAAGAGGCATGGTCAACCTGGGGGGGAAAAGACGCTTGTTGCTACATTAGTAAAGTGAATAGAGCCCCATGAAAGCCGGCGGGGGGGGGGGGGGGATGTTCTGACGGAAAAAAGGAAGCGGCAGTTCCCAGAATGCTAGAAAAGTCCGCCTTCCAGGGCAAAGCAAACCACTCACCATCAGAAAAAAAGGGGCTGTCATGGGGGGGAGAGAAGCAAACGAAGAGAGAACGATTTCCAGAAAAAAAAAACACCGGTGAAAAATTAATAACCCCGCTCATCCGGGCCGGGGGGCCCATGGTGTCTATCCATGGGGGAAGAAAATCAGCGAAAAAAGTGCCAAAGAAAAAAAGATGCACGGCCGTAGAGCGGGGGAAGGCAACCCAAAGGACAATGCGCCTGGGCAGAGACGGCAATGCTGGAAAAAAAACCGCCCCAAAAAAACAGGACTTCAAGAAAGATCGGCGAAATGGAAAAAAAGGGGGTCCTGGAAAAAAAAAAAGCGGTTCATGGGGAGCACGGTTGGGAAAAAAGCGCCATAAGCTCAAGGGGGGGAAACAACAGGCTAAGTAGAAAAAAGTGCAGATCGCAATCGAAAACCACACAGCTGAATTGAAAAATGACCTATGGAGAGCACATGTTCGGAAAAAAGGGGGAGTGGGTTCGGGAAGAGAGTCTTGGGAAAATGCCTTCCAAACGAGGGGGGAGGGTCACGGCCACCCAAGATACTGTGACCGAGGAACATCAGAAAAAACGGGGGAAAAGTTTATTAACAATAGTGGGAGATCAACCGCAATGCAGGTGACTGAGCGTAAGAAAGCCGAACAGGGGGATCCCTCCAAAGAGGGAAAAGAAAAGAAACAAGGATCGAAAGAAATGAAAAAAAAGGGCAATCACGGTGAGGGGGGAGGAAAGGAAAGGAAAGGGCAAAAAGTACGCGCACAAAAAAATGCAGGAAAAGGGGCAATCTAACAGCCCTCCCGAAGAAAAAAAGGAAAAACACTCAGTAAAAAGGTAAAAACGGGTAAAGAGGGAAATACACAAAGTAAAGGACCAAAAAAGGGGACGCCCAGGAACAAAAAAGGAGGGCTGCCGAAAAAAAGGATCCACCTGCGTCCACTCCTCAAGCGCCGCTGAAAAAAGGAAACCCACCAAACCAGGAAAAAAAGAATCGAGGGCCTCGGAAAAACCCTAAACGCAAAAAAAGAGGTCGACACCTATGGTTTAAAGAAACACGCCCAATGTTGCAGTGAAGAAACAGTCCACCACGGAACCTAACAACCAATGAAAAAAAAAAGGAGGGAAAAAAACATCAGAAGGGATCCGAACAAAAAAGGGAAAGCTCTCCCAACTGCCAAAGGCCACATCTTTGAAAGAGAGCCGTACCAGAAGGGGAGGGAGGGGAGGTACAGAAGCCGAGCGCAGAAGGAATTGCAAAAAAAAAAAGACTTATGTGGGGGGGGGGAAAATTCTCGTATTTCGATGAGGGGGGGGAGACGCCAGAATTAAGGGGAAAAAAAGGGAGGAGAAAAGGAAGTAGTCAACGCCAACAAAAAAATCAACGGAACGGAAAAAAAACATCTCTTGGGTGCCGGTCAAAAAATTTGCCCAAAGAAGACCAAAAGGGAAAAAGGCGACAGCAGGGGGAAAAAAAAAAAAAAAGCCGGAAAAGGGGGAAAGCTGCCCGTGGCCAAAACGATGCGCTCCTGAGTGGAGATAAGGAGAGCGGCAAGGGCAGGGCGAAAAGAGCGGCCAAAGGGATGTTCCCCGTTTACGGCATAAAAGGTTGGGGGAAAATAGGGGGGGACCGAACCAAGGGGGGGAGTGTCAAAAAAAAAGGGTCCGGGAAAAAACGTCCGAAGTGGGGTGTAGGTGGAGAAATACCCGGGAAAGGGAGGAGGGGGTGGGACTCCGGTTGGGGGGAAAGGTTTTGCCGCCTCAAAAGGTCTGTGGTAATGAAACGATGGTGACGAAAGCAACCGGTGAGGGAAAAAAAAGGTGACCCGCCGGTAAGGGAATAAGGCCCCTGGGGGGGGGGGGGGGGGGAATCGCAGCTGGAGACTTGCAAAAGGCGGGCCTTTGATAAAGAAACGGCCACGCGTCATGGCAAAGAAAAAGAAGGAAAGGAGACCAACCACCAAGAAAACACCGTGATGTTTGCCAACTTACGAGCAATGGTGGACAAAAAAATTGTGAGGTGGACAAGGAGAAATCCGTAAGGAAGACTGGCAGGGTTTGTCCTCGTTATACCGAAGGACAACGCAACGCCATCCGGGAACCCAGGGCGAATAACACCAGAAAAAAAAACTGTTCATACCTGCCTTAGGGATTTTCATAAGGGAAAAGTGCATTGGTGCGACTGAGTGTTGGGGAAGAAAAAATGTACTGCCGCAAGCCCCTTGCGTCACCCAAAAAAGAGCGAAATACGGAGGAAGAAACAAATGGAAGGAAAGCGGGCGGGAAAAAAAAGGGGGATTTGCGATCCGGGGGCAATCCGTCCTTGGACCCTGTGGATTATTGAAGAAAAAAAACTAGGATGGCGCGAACCAGAGTGAAAAAAAACAAAAATGTCCGGGGGCGGAAAAACCGTTTGAAGGGAAGAGACGAGGAGGGCTCAACGGAAAAAGCAGCCCCTTTCCGCTAGGAGAACAGTCCGGCTTGAAAATGTGGGGGTTTGCACCTAAAGCGGGGAAAACAAGAAAAAAAAAAAAAAAAAGGTCAGATGTGGGGGGGGGGAAAAAAAAAAATGGCGGACCGCGTTCTTAACTGAAACGACTGGGCTTGGGGAAAAAGGACGCCCCAGGGAATCCCGGCTCGGACGAAACAGAAGTCGGAATCGGTCAAAAGATCTGCGGGAAATTCTTCCCATAAAAGGATGTTATGGGATGCCCTTGGGAAGGAAGACGACCTAAGGGGCAGTCGATCAACGCGGAAGAGGAGGCCATAGTTCCGGGAAACTATCCCAAAAAATCGGGCCCACAAAAAAAGGGGGGGGATGGGCGTAATCAAAAAGGGACCAGGCGCCAGTAGAAGCCCATGTTTTGACGGAAGGTCTGTGGGGGAAAAAAAAGGAAACCCGAAAACGAAAACTGAAAATGGTTGAAAGAGAAAAGTTCACAGGAAGGAAACTATCTTTTTCCTGCGTTGTCTTGCAGGAGCGGGCTAAACCACTAAAAACAAGTGGGTCCTAAATAGGAGGGGGAACCACAGTTAAAATTTGGGTGGGGGAAAAACAGAAAGAAAAACAATGGTTCAGAAAAAGAAAGGAAAGGGTTCCCCAGAACCAGAAGGACCCCGAATTAAACACAAAGTTTGTGAAAGGAAGTACGGACGGGGGGGAGCTTATTCTCGACCGAAGGAACTGGCAATCAGGGGGGAACTAAAAGAAAAGGAGAGAAGATCAATGAGAAACCCGTTTCGGGAAGTAAAAAGGACAAAAAAAACCGGTGGTAATTCGGGGAAACGACGAGGCCCATGAATCAGTGGGGGAAGTCGGGCAAAAAGAGGACAAAGCAAGAAAAAAAAACCGCGATTGCGGGGGGGCGATCAAAAAAACGCGCGGCAAAAAACCGACAGCATGGCCAAGAAAAGCCATCGAAGGAAAAAGGCAACAACCAGGAGGGAAAAAGGAGAGAAAATGGGAAAAAAAATTGTGCCAGATAAGATTACAGGGTTGGTTGAAAAAAAGCCGTGGGAAAAAGACAATCGAGGGGGAAAAGGTACTTATTGTATCTTCTGAAAGGAAAGGTCCGCTGAACTGGGAAAGAGGGGTCAAGAAAAAAAAAAAGAGACAGGGGGTGGAGGCGGCAAGAACAGGGGGGGGTATCATTATCGAGACACCCAGTCAAAAAAAAAACCCAAGGGGACCACTCAATGGGGAAAAAGGATAGTCGGAAAGATCAATTCGTCAAAGAATGGGGGTTCAACCATCAGGGGGAAAAAAAAAACGGGGAGCGGGGGGGAAGGAAATCCATGTTGCAAGAAGTCCAGTGGGAAAAAGTCCGACCCACGAATTTTTCCATTCAAAACCAAAAGGGAGGGGGGGGGGGCAGCGAAAAGATAGCAGAAAAAAAAGGCCAAGATCCAGATCAATCAGTTGAAGGGGAAACGAAACACGCCCATCCAAAGAAAAAAAAGCAGGAAGATGGGGGGCAACTGGAACCCTGGCCAAAATAGGTCACTCCGATGGAAAAAAAAAGCCTACCGGGAAAAAAAAGAACAAAAGGGGCGGTTTGTGATGTTGAAGGCCTCCGAGAGGCCAAAAAAGGGAGGCAGCGGCATAGATCGGGCTTATAGAGGAACAGGCACAAGGGCATGTCGCAATAAAAAAAAAAAACCTGGAAAAGAGGGGAGTTTGTGCCCGCACAACGGGGAGAGTTCTCAGTGCGCAAAAAAGGTCACGCGGCGAGGACCCTTGGGCGAGAGAAAATTTCAGAGAAAAGGGGGAAGACCGCCCATATCCTCGGAAACAACAGAACACACCGTAAGCTGGTGGACGTATGGGCACCCCCAAAAAAAATCAAGAAAAGCCTGATAGAGAGGGAGCAAAGGATTTTGCAAGAAAAACACGCCCAGCGCCGAGAGGGTGTCAAGTGAAATAACCAGGTCCGGTGCAGAAAAAAAAAAAAACGCAAACGCGTGCCCAAAACGGTCGCGACCCGGAAGGCCAAAAAAAAAGGGGGGGTGAGAACGGGGACCAGATTACGCAATCCACAGAAGGGGAATCATGACATCGGGGGAAAAAAGAGAAGGTAAAAGAGAGTGTTCGTAACAAAAAAGAAAAAGGCGACAGGGAAAAACCAACTCCTGGGATTCGGAGAATCACTGGGTGCTAGGACATCAAGAAAAAGGAAGCCGGAATGAAGGGAAATGGGGCCTCAGGAAGGGGGGTCCGGAGCGTAAAAAAAAAACGTTTTTGCAAGAAAAAAAAAAACCTCAGAGGTCGAGATCAAGACCAGAGAGTAAAAAAAAAAAAACGCAGAAAAAGGGCTGCACAATCACGTGGTGAACTAAAATGAAAGGCCGGGGCGAATGGCAGTTAAGGGCAGATAAGGATCAGGGGAAAAAAAAAAAAATCCAGCTCCAGCCTTCCCAAGACTGAAATCACCACGCATTACAAGAAGCTTTCCGCCAAACCGGCACAAAATCGGAAGGGGAAAAAGTGAAAGAACCGGCAAAAAAACCCAGAAGGGGGGGACGAACGTTCACACTCCTCCCGGCTCCCAAGGGTAGCTGCCAGGACCAAACCAAAATCAGGGGAGCAAGGGGAAGAGTCGCCAAAAAAAGGAACCGCCCACACCGACGGCGACCGGGACAAAGGGAGGGGTCCTACCGGGGACACATTCACCAAAAAAGGACGCAAATCTCCAACGGCGGCAACATCAAAAGGGACAGAATTTGAAAGACTAGATCAAGCTAACCAGGAGAAAGGAAAACCGGTTCCCCTGCCCTCCCTCTCAAAAACGGGACGATGGAAGGAAATACCTGCAAAAAGAACGCCGCGCGACGAGGGGGGACAACAAGGTAAAAAAAAGAGGAACAGCCGAAAGAAAAGGGACCATGCCAGGGGAAAGAGGATGCGAAATGTTGCGAAGGGAAGAGATCGACCAAAAAACAACACACAACAGGAAGAAAAAGAAAGAGCTACGAAGGGAGGATCGAAATCCAGGGGGAGCCTCAAACCAAACGAAAAAGGGGTGGAACGTGGGGGGGGGGGAAAAACAAGGGTTGCCAGAAGAAAAAAAAGGCTACCATCATTGGTGGGGGAATTGCAGAGCCAGGAAACGGCCCCGGGGAAAAAAAAAAAAATGGTGACAGAAGGGGGGGGGGGGGGGAGAGCTGGGCATGCAATCAGAAAGGGAAGGAAAAACCGCCCGTTTTTCAAGATAAATTGGGAGCGTTTGGGGTGAAAAAAACAGGTCAGACAAAGGTCTTGGAAAAAAAAAGAAAGGACCCGGCGGTTTGTGGGCGTTCGGGGAGGGGGGGAAGGTCGGAGGAAAAGAATCCTGAAGAATGGAAAAAAAGGTGTGGGGTAGGGGGACCGGGAAAAAAGGGCAGGCGGGAACGTAGTTTTTTGACGCAGGTGATTCCCCCAGGAGGACCGCAAGCCGGGGTTTCCTTGCGTGGGGGCCCTGGGGGGGAAAAGCCGTGACCAGAAAAAAAAGGGACTTTGTAAATTCCTTTCTGGTCTGCCATGTCGGGGGGGGGGATCAGGAGGTGTCGGCGAAGGGCGGCCGGTGAAACGGCAATGGCCAGCGGCGGGAGGAGAAAACATGAAAGAGGAAGGGGGGAGCCTACCACCACAAAACAGGGAGGGTTTGACCATGGAAAGGGGGGAATGAGGCGTTGTGGGGGGGCTTGGGGAAAAAGAAAAAGAATTTAGAAATCCGACGGAGGGTTTTAGGCCAAAAGGAGGTATACCCGCTCAGAAAAAAGATCACGAACGGACAAAGCAAGGTGTTTTCAATACCGTCTGAAAAAACAAAGACGAGGGTTTGAAAAGAACAGGAAGGGGGACAAATGGGAAAACCTACAGGGGGGGACGGCCCGATGAAGGAAAAGCCCCAAGAAAAAAAAAGGTCCCGAACAAGGCCCGCGGAAGCCAAATACGGAGGAAAAAGTCACCCGAAGCGGGGGGGAGGGAGCGGCAGCAACAAGGGGGGAAACCCGAAAAAAAAAGGGAAAATTATCTTAACGATTACTGGGAAAACGAAAAAACGCCCAGCCCGGGCAAAAAAAATACCGGCCAAAAAGGACCGTGAATTCGGGCTGAAAAGGCCCGGACCTGGCGGAAAAAGGGGGGCAAGCCGGCAAGAAGCCTCATGACGACCCTTGATGGGTTGGGTGGGAGACATCTGCAACCCGGGAAAAAAAAAAAAGAAGGGTTCCTATGATATGAGGGACGAGGGGGCGGGCTGAAAAAAAAAACCGGGACCAGGTTGAAAAACGAAACACCAGGGCTGCCAGGTGATAAAGGGGGGGAGGCATCCTAGAATCTTTCGTCCCGATAAGGAGGAACGCTGCGAAAAAAAAAACGTTTCGTAACCAAAAGGGGGAGGACGGGACCGAAAAGGGGGGAAGGCTCGAGGAAAAAAAAAAAAACGCCGCTGCCTCGCTAGATGGGCCTGATCGGGGAACCTGCAAAAAAAAGAAAACAACGCCGACCTCCATGAAACGGCCAGCAGGAACAAGGAGGGAACTATGTAAAGCCCAAAAAAAGGCCAGGAACAGGGCCAGAAGGGGACGGCCCGTGGTTAAGGCCCACCGAAACAAAAAAGGAAAGAGGGGGGAGGAAAATTTTTGGCTGGACGAATGCTGTGGGGGGAGGCGGGCCGACGGCATAAAGAAAGAACACGCCGGAAAAAAAAAGGAAATGGGGTGGGAGGAAGAAAATGCGAATTTTAAAAAGGGCAGGGACGAGAAAACCGCAAACGCAAATGAAAAAAAAAAATAAGGTTTTGGGGGGCCCGTCCTGGACGAAAGTAGGAAAGGCATAGACAAAAAAAAATTTGAGGGCCGAACCAGGTAAGGGGAGGGGGAAAGCGGGAAAATATCATGATGCGAACCGTTCAATCGAACGGAAAAGCCCGCCAAAAAGGTGAAAAACAAAAAAGAAAACCAGTTTCCTCCCGGACGGGAAGAAAGATGAAAGGTGAAAACACGAAAGGGGGTTTGCACGAAGGGGGAGAGGAAGGCAAAGCTCGGAAAAAAAAAAAAAAAAACAAAGGGTATCCGTTATCTGGAACGGGGAACAGCCATCTCTTAAAAAAAAAAAAAAAAACAAACGGAAAAGAAGGGGGCAGGGGAACCAGCAATTACGGAAAAGAAAGGAAAGGGGGCTCCGCGCGCCCGGGGCGACGAGGGCAGGGGGAAAAGGGACTGAATGTTATGGCTGCCTGGCAAACGGTCAGAAAAGGGAACGTTCAATGGGGAACACCAGGTGGGGGGCGTCCTTAAGAAAAAAATTGGTGGGGATCGGGGGCTTTCGCAAAAAGCGTAGGAACTCCAGAAAGAAGCACATGGGGGGGGAAATCAATTTCAGTGCGGATGCGGGGGAATAATCAAGGACAGAAATATGGTCACAAAAACGTTAAAGGGAGGACACCAAGATCTGACAAAGAAAAAAACGAAAAATCGGCATGGTTAAAAGATCAAAAAAGTCTCGGGGTCCGAACAAACGTTAGGCAAAAAGAAAGGGGCCAAGCCGGAAAAAAAAAGAGGGGACCAAGCCCAAGTGAGGGAAAAAGCAGACACCATTTGGGAGCGCGGAACAAAGAGAAGGGGCTGGTTCAACAGGGGGAACTCCTGAGGGGGAAGAAAGCTTTTTGCTAGGAGCCCAAAAAAAGGTGAAGTGGTTGTGATGAAAAGGAAGACGGCATGGACGCCAGACGCAGTTCAAACCACCGACCCCAAGAAAAAAGAGGGCCAAAAAGAGAAACAAGGGCATGGGAAGGAGAATCAGGACCTGTATCAAACGTCAGGAAGGCGCATGCTCTCAAGATAAACCTATTTCTCAAAGAAAGAAACTGACGGGGCGAGGAAAGGCAAAGCGGTAAGGGAAAAGCCATTGGAAAGGAAAAAGCCGTTCCCAGCTCCAAAAGAAAAAAACGCGTCCTCCCAGAAGTCTGCAAACGTGTAGAGGGAGGGTTAAAAGTGAGGGCAAACCAAAAACAAAAAAAAAAAAACCCTGTGGGAGAAAGACAAGTCTTTATCCAAGGCGTTTGAAAGAACGGCCGACGCCCGAAGAGAGGCAATTCACGGAAAAGGTAAAGACCAGGTCGTCATGCCCGAAAAAAAAGTGGGGGGAAATAAAGGAACACAGTAATCGTCAGATAAAGGCAAAGAACAAACAAGGTGCTGAAAGGGAAATCCAACGCAAGCAAGCAGATCAGGGATGACCTGAAGGGAATTCCGGCAGGGAAAAAAAAAGTTTGTTCGGACAGAAAAAATGGCTGTCGCCGAAAAACCTGGGAGTTCAAGGAACAACCAAGGAAAAAGGGTGCTAAGGCATCCAGAGGAAGGGTAGGAAAAAAGGCGAGGGGGAAAAAGGGGTAAAACCGAAATGGCGTTGTGAAAGAGGGGGAAAGCGGCCAAACTCCCGCCCCGAAAAAAAAAACGAAGGGAAGCAAGGGAAAGTCGAAAACAAGACAGGGAAAAACCAATGCAACAGCCACAGAAAGGAGGCAACAGTTGGCAAAAAAAAGAAACTTGGTACAGGGAAAGGACGAGAAGAGGCAAGAAGGCCCGCCGCAAAATCTCCAAAAAGGAATCAAAAATGCTGGAAGTAGGAAAAAGACAGGAAGGAACAAAGCAGGAAAAGAGGGAGGAAAAGTACAAACTTCAAGAACCGAATGGGGATCCTTCCACCCAAAAAATAAAAGGTCACACAAAAAAAAAACAAAACCAAGGGCCAAAGAGGGGGACACAGGCGACACCTACAAAAATCGAGGGGGAGGAGACACTCAATACATCCCGAACGCCCAAAAAAAAGTTCTACACCTATTGGGAAAAAAGAAAACGCCAATGTTGAAAATGGTCGAAACGACAAAAAGGAAGGAGACCCAATATCGTGTAAAGCGTCAAACAGAAAAAAAGGCCGCATCCTACTCCTATCCTCAAGCAAAAACTCTCCAGGAAAGGCACTGGGCCGAAAAAAAAAAAAAAGGCAAGAAGAAATAAAAACGGGCAAAATGCTAAAGGCGAGAAAAAAAAAGGGGTTCAAGGCGGCACCAGCAAAGAAAGATGGTGGTGGGGGGCAGACCGTTCCGTCAGGAAGT
>Ga0179593_1566729_pt1 | contig 10212 bp, 16 predicted proteins | sample CZODoug2_1_08_16_FD_185931 | JGI IMG/M metagenome (GOLD analysis project Ga0179593, IMG submission 185931) | Vadose zone soil fungal communities from Angelo Coast Range Reserve, California, USA - CZODoug2_1_08_16fungal (PacBio error correction) | ecosystem: Environmental > Terrestrial > Soil >...
AATAGGAGGGATACTTTGACAAAAGAAAAACTCCCGAAAACGTCAAAATCAAAAGGCCCAGCACAAAAGGGGAAGAAAGGGGGAACATCTGGAGAGGGGGCGGAGCGGGTTGTTGGTTGGATTGAGGCCCATAAAATCAAATCCAGGCCGAAAACGTGGAGGGGCTGGTTGGAAGGGGGGGCGCAGGGAAACTCCTTCATTGGGATTCAGGTCGCACAAAGGAGCAGCGAAAAAAAACCCAGTTTGCACACGGCGACTCCCGGGAGATGGTGTGCAGTGTCAGAGAGAGGGAGCAAGAAAATGGTCCTCTTTTTAAATGGAAAAAGGGGGGCCAAGCAGGGGGGTGAAAGGAAAGAGACACGAGCCGGCGGAAGGACGAACGGGTGCAAAAAACGAACTCGAAAACAGGACCAGGAGGGGTACACCATCAACTAAGAACCGTTGAAAAAAAAAAAGACGCCGTCCTTAGAGTCAATAGGCGAAAGCGAGGACCCCCTAATTTCAGAAACGGGGGGAAAATTGGACCCACGAATGCACCCGGCGCTTGTTTGGTGTCAGGAGAGAAGCATCTGACTCCACATTTCCTTCCATGATTCTAGGGGGGGGGGACCGCAACGTGGGGGGAAAGACCCGGATAAAAAAGGGAGACCGGAAAAAAGTCGATAAGAGAAGTGAATAGAGGCTTGAAAAGTCAAAACATTACCGTAAACAAAGGAGGGGGGAACTTCCGAAAAAAAAAAAAACGTAGCTTAACATCCATAGTCGGGGAGGGAAGGCCCGGGGCAAAGGTTGAAAGAGGGGAGAAGAAAGTGCCGAGATATTGACCTTCAACCGAACGGGGAGGAAAAATGACGCCGCAATGGCAGCCCCCTCAGAACATGATGGCAGATTCCACCCCGGCTTTAGCTAATTTTGGGCCAGGAGAAGTTTTGGAAGACCGGATCCCCGAGGGCGAGAGGGGTATGCTTACGAAATCTGCCGCAGAGGAAATCAGACCCCCAAAAGAAGAGTGGGTCAGTTTTGGAAGGAAAAAAATGGGGAGAAAGAAGCTCTTCAAGAATACTGCCTTGAAGTCAATTTTGAAAGTTGCAGTCAAAAGGAAAGGGGGGAAATACATTATGAGGTCCAGAAAAAATCTTCCTGCAAAACGACCTGGGGGGGGTCCAGGAAGACGTCGGCAAAGTGCCGTGAAAACGCTAAAGAGGATGTGCTTTCATGAGGTTCTCCACACAAACCATGGGGGGGGGAAGGGGGGCAAAAGAAGAAGAAAAAGAAGGAACCACTGTTCAATTTCAAAACCACTTTAACTGAAAAAAAACAAATTGGCCCACAACAGGAGGGCACCGTGTGAAGGGGAGCACACTCCAAAAGACTCTGGTGGAGAAGGAGGCACCTCCCGACAGAGGTAAAGAACTGTTGGAACTGAAATCGTCCGGAGCCTCCTTCCCCCACCCTAAGCCAGAAAGAGGGGGGAGTATGGGATCAGAGGGGATGGGGGGAAAAAGGCTAAGGCCGTATGAATTTAAAAACGGAAAAAAAAAAGCTTACAGCCCATGGACTTAAAAATTGGCCGAGGGGGGGAAGAACAAAGGAATAGCAGAAAAGCAAGAATGATTACTGTGCCGCGCCTTCTCACCGAAGTAGACGGGAAAAAAAAAAAAACCGAGCGGTTGTCGAGTAAACAAATGCAAGTAACCGTGGGGGAAGTTTTTAAGTCACCGAAACGCGGGAACGGAGAAGAAGGGCCGGGCTCAGGGTACTTGGGTGGTGGAAAACAAGACGGAGACCCAAACAAAGTTGGGCCACCAACTCCCACCTTGGAAGAGCCGGAAAATGAAAAGCGCCGAGAATTCGCCCCATCAGGAACCAAATCGAGCCACGAAGGTGGCAACGAGAGGGGGAATACCGTCTCGGGGAAAGGTTGTAGCGTTCGCATATACCGGCTCCCCCAGGGGGGGAAGGTGAGGGGGAATCGCCCTCAAAAGCCAGATGCTTGAATGGGTGAATAGTAACTCAAACCTTAAAAGGAGTCCAAAGGAAGGGTTTCAAGAAGGAAAATAACTTCCGAACGATGGCAAAGGAACGTGAAAAAGTAACCCTTTTTTTAAAATACCCAAAGGTCGAAAATAAAGGTCTCCCCGAAAGGCATCGCTGGAGAAAAATACAATTAAAACCACAAACTTCCCCATTGCTCATCAGGGATGAAAAAAAGGGGAAGTGGTTTCCAGGAGACTGAATTGGAGGAAAGTTGCAAGAACGGATTGGCAATCAATTGGAATGGGTTGCAAGTGGCTCACGAGGGAAAAAAAACTACTTCAAAACCAATGGTGGGGCTAACTGTTCTCCGGAGAGGGGATGGGGGTGGAAACGAATCTTTAAGGGGGCTGTAGTAAAAAATGGGACTGGGGGGTCAAATTTTTTTTTTTGGAAAGACCTGAACCTTGGGACATATGACAAGACTGTCCCGGGGCCAATGACAGTCTGCCAGGAAAACAAACCAAAGGAAGTCGAACGGGGGCCCAAAGTCCTCTGGGACTTCAAAAGCCAGGGGGGTTTAGGAAAAAACTTGTGCCTTCGAACAGAAAAAATAAGAATGTGAATTAAAGAAAAAAAACAATCCAGGACCGCCTCGGCTCTTAAAAAGAACTCTAAGAAGGCACAAAGGAGACAGGGGGATGCAAAAAACAGAGGTCGTAGTTCTGCCACCCAGGGGGGAAAAATATTTGGAAAAGACTAAAATGCGAAATCACAACTCCAGTATCTGGGAGCCATGGCCAAAAAAGTAACTTTGTTTGGATAAGGATTACAATCCGCCAACGGACCTGAAGGGACTTGAACTCGAACTTTGGGAGAAAAAAAAAGGAACTTGTAATGTTGCAAGACCAAAAGATAATTTATACGCTTGAGAACTGGTAAAAATGGGCCGGGGAGAAAACAAAAAGAACCCTTTACGAGATGGCAACCCAGAAGCACAAACATAAAGAAAAAGACCCATTGGGAAAAGCAATCGCGATATTGACCATCAAAAAGACGGGAAAAAGGTCCTTCTGACGAACTTCTGGGGAAAAAAGGTGGCGAAAAATGACTCAGGTAAAAATGCAAACGAAGGGGGCCCTGAAAACGGGGGGGACATCGGCAAGAAGCAGGGGGAAGGGTCCGGTTACAGTTGTTCATACTTCACGTCAGCAGGACCAAAAAAAAAGGCCTGACATGGTCCCGACTGAAGCCGGGCACAAACTAAGCTTGGAGTTCACCGGGAGGGTATAGGGGGGGAAATTCAGGACTCAATAGCAATGCAAGGGAAAAGAGACCACAAAAAAGGGTTGACGATCAGGTGAGGGAGCTGAAGGGTTCAGAGACATCGAATCTCAGAAAAAGGAACTCTCACAACAAAAGGGTATTAGAAAAAAGAATTCTAACCGATGGGAAAAGAACAAGACCAAGACGTTGGGGTCAGACTTCCGGAACCACCGATGGAAAGGGGAACCAGATGAACGGAAAAAAAGAGGAGAACAGGAAGCAGCAGGCGACTGCCCCGGGGGGCATTAAGGGGGAGCATAAAGGAGCTGCGTGAAAAGCCGTGATGCGAAGTGACGGGGGAGACGGGCACGAGTCCTCTCAGTTAGGATCGGGAGGGGGAAGCCCCCCTCGGCCGGAACGAGGGGGGGAAAGCTAGAAAAAAACGGGGAACTCCACCGGGAAAAAAAAAAAACTCAAAAGAGCAGGCACGTTCTCGAGTCTGGGTGGAGTCCAGCAGCCTCCGCGGGGGGGGAGGGGGCAAAAAGGGTAAGTGCTGCTGGGTTTCTTTTCTGTGGGGTTCCATATTCGGGCTGACCAAAACCCTCCAAGAAAAAGAGGGGGATCCTGCATGATAAGAGAGAAAAGGGCAAAAAACAAAAAATCGACCCATAAGGGTTAGGCAAGAGAGAACAAGAATAAGAAGAAAACGGGGCACTCCTCTCACACGTCCTTGGGGGTGGGGGCCTGATCCAATAGGGGGTCAGGGGGGGCCAAGGCAACAAGTGCTTCCAAACCAAGGGAAAAGGGGGGGAGCAGGGAGAAAAAAGTAAAAACATGTCCCTTGTTCAGAGCAAAGAGTAAAGAGCTGTCCAGCGGCGGGCGCGCGGCGAAATGAAAAAAGGTTTATAAAGGGGGGGGGGGGGGGGTGGGGGGGGGGTGGGAGCCGCCCGGGGAAAAAAAAAAAAAAAAAAAAAAAACGGGAATCAAAAAGGGAACAGGGGGAAAAGCAGGTCCTTGGCCGGGAAACAGGGAGGGCAGAGGGCCGGGGGAACAAGAAACGGGGACAGGGGCTTTCAGAGAAAAAAAGGGGCCAATTGAAAGGCAGCAGGACAAGCGGGAAAACAGATGGGCCAAATTCCGCGGGTTCTAAGTGCAACCCAAAAGAAGGGAGGAAAAAAAAACGGGTGGTACCTCGTTGCCAAACCGGCCCTCAGGGAGAACCCATTGATGTATACAAGATTGACAAAAAGCAACTCGGGCAAGGAAAAGCGAAAAAAGGTAAACTCAGAGGCGACTTTTCCAAAAGGGTGGCGGGATGCCGGCGCAAAAGCGCCGCATCGCGCCCCTTCCTCTCCGGAAAAGGGGTAAGGGCACCGGAGGGTACTTAAACGGCGGGCACCTCATGCCGGAAGTGGGAGGCAGGGGGGGAGGGATTGGCAAGGGGGATCCTCTTCCGCGTCGAGAAGAAAAAAAAAAAAAGCAAGAAGTAATACGGAATCACCAAGTCAAACGGGGCCGTGTCCTTGAGAAAGCTACAACCGTGGAACGTTAACAATCTTCAAAGAGCACAGGAAAAAAAGGAAGAGATCTATGCCAGGGCAAATCGTCGCCCGAAGTGTAATCACCAAGTGGGCATCGCAGGAAAAAGAGGGTGAAAAGAAGTGGGAAGAAAACGCGTGAATCCAACTACAAATACCGAACGTAAAGAGAGGGGGAGCCCGACTTCAAAAACCACCGCACTTGGGTTCATTTGGGGGGGACAAGAAAAGACGAAAGAAGGAAAAAAACTGTTAAAAAGCACCCGTCTAGCTCGTGAACAAAAATAAAAAAAGGAATAAGCCTCATCGCAGACAAAACGAAGGAAGGAACTGTGAACAGGAAAGGGTAGAACAAAGTTGACCAACAGGTGCGGTAGAGTGGGAAAGGGGAGAAGTGGGGAAAAGCAAATAGAAGAGCAAAAAAAAACGAGGGCTACACGACAAGCTGGGTCGGGGGGGCGATTTAAACTTGCATCCCGAAGAGAAGGGAGGTTTCGGGGAAAAAAAATTTCGCCTCTTCGCACCATGATTTGGATGATAACACACTCCACGTGACACGAAAGGGGGGGGGGGGGCAGGGGGGGGGATTGGGGGCCGTGAAAACTTTGTGGGGCAGGTTTTGAAAAAGGGAAGAGTTCCGTTGGGAAACATTGCCCCAACAGGGGAAACCTCTGTAGGGAAAGGGGAAAAACTGTCCAAGCCTCAACGAACATGAAAAAAAGCAGAAAAAGGTCTAACCGAAAAAAGGGACGGGCCCGGCCCCGCGACTTGAGGGGAGAAGCTAAAAAAAAGCGAAAAGAAAAAAAAAATGGGGAACACCCCGGAGGAAGTTTGTGTTCACGGCCGTTTCTGACGAAAAGGAAAAAAAAAACTCAGCCTGGAAGGCCCACAAAGGGAAAAATCGGGATGTGGGCAAAGAAAAGGGGGAAGGCAATAATCCGAGCAAAAGAAGGAGCACGCTATCTCAAAAAAAAAAGGGGAACAGCTGCCAAACAAAAAACTTCAGGACAGGGGGGAGGGGAACAAAAAAAAAGGACATTGGAAATGCGGTATCAGAAGGGGGGGAAACGGGGCTTGGATACTTGCGGTAAGCAACAAAATTGAAAAAAAAAAAAAAAAGGCCCGGGGGAAATTCATAAGGGGGGCAGGGGAAAAGAGAAGTTGACGGCCGGGACCCTTCCCAAAAACGAAAGAGGAGAGACAGCAAAGACTCCAGTACACCGGGAAAAGCTGGGGAAGTCAAAAAAACTAAGAGAAATCCCTTCAATAATATTGGGGGGAAACGTCTTCGTATGAGACCGGAGGGAGGGAAAGGAGTATCAGCGGCAAAAAAAAGAACGCGGGGGAGATGTGCAACTTTGGAAAAGGTAAAAAGAATTGCCGACCTTACAAAAGCCTGGGGTTAAAAGGGGTATGAAAACCGCAGTCGCAATCGTCACAATGGAAAGGTGGGGGAGTCAAATCTTTACTGGAATCATTAATGAAGAGGAGTGTTTAAAAAGGGGGGGGAAAAAGATGGGGATGGAACCTTCCATGGGGGCGATGTGAGAAGTTGAAAACCGCGTGGAATTGGACACCTAAGGGGATGTCTCCTGGTACGGCGGAAGGAGTTAGTGCTTAAAAAACCATTCCCATTGTCAAGGTAACCCCGGAATGCGGCCAGAAACACTGTACAAAAAAAAAGCAAAATCAAAGGAAAGAACAGGCTCCTCGCCGAAAAAACAGGTTTGTGAGCCAAATGGGGGTAGGGGGGGAACGGTCAGTCTCAGGGTGCGACAAAGGTGAGAAGAAAAAAAGTAAGTAACACTACCACCTGACCACGACAGCTGGAGAGAAAACGGTGAACGGGACCACAGACGCCCGTTTCTTGCCTAAAAAGAAAAAAAAAAGACCAAATACTCGTGGAGAACAACACGGCTGACGGATTTCCTCAGACAACGTGGAGGGGCAGTAGGAGGTCAACCGATAGGGACAGGGGTGAAAAAAAAGGGAATCAATAGACTCAAAAAAAAACGAGGAAAGGATGAAAAGAAAGGAGAGGGGTCTACGTCACCCGACCCTATAAAAGACCAAAAAAAAGAAAAAAAAAGCAAATAAAGGAAAATAGGATAGCTCGTGGGGTGGTACTTCCTATCATATTGGCACTAAAGATCTCGGCAAAAACAGGGTAAGTCAGGGGGGAAAACGGAGTACACTAGTGACATGGGGGAAAAACGAAGAGGGCGGTCCACGAACCAAAGGGGCGGGAACCCGGCAACGCCCATCGATGGTGGGAAAGAGAAAACGTTAGATAGGGTTATGTGCCGCGGTTGGGGGGGGATGGCAAGGGCTGTGTGCCGCGGGGGAAAAAGAACCGGAAAGGAAGCCGGCGAAAAAAGCAAAATGCGAACTGTGGAAAATGACCCGAAAAGAAAAAAATCGCCAGGCAGGGAACCATCACGATAAGGTGAACAAAAAAAACGAAGAAGGTCCTGGCAAAACAAAGTCCCGCGTTTGGGGGACGAAGAAAAAGCAAAAAAAAAGGGAAACCCAGGCGGGTGAAAGTACTCCCACCGAAGGGACCACACGGCGAGGGGTGGAAAGGAGCATTCGTCGCGCCAGAACGCCCATGAGCCAAAAGAAAAACACTTACGGGAGGGGGAGGGGTTGTGGGGGGACTCTGATAATTTCACGGAGAGAAGGAAATCGATTGAACAGTATGCTTATAGTTTGGTCTTTGAACGGGGGGCAAAAAAATACCCGTTGGGGCTTCCACTGCACTTCAGGACCAAGGGGAAAAGGTAGGGAGGAAGTGGAGAGGGGGGGAAAAATCCCCTTCCCTTACATACAGTTTATATGCCCGATTGGGGAATATTCAAGTAAAGAAGTGGGGGTGCCTGGGAAAACAGCCAGCCGCTAACAAAACTGTAAAACAGTCTTTTGAACCAGAAAGAGTCACATTGACAACAAGGGTCCGTCCATCCGCTTTGCAGAATGTGGGACATAAAAGTGAATAAAATAGGAGAAATAATGATCTGCGGTTATATTCCGTAGAAAATAGTCGCGGAAAAAGGGGGAAAGGGTCCCAAGAGGATTGGTGGTCATATTCATTCTAAGACAGCCTCTTAGAAAAGGCCTTCCAGGAAAGCGGGGGTGTTTGAGGACAGAGGGAACTCCAATAAAAGGGGTTCTGCATGGATGATGAAAAGGAAAAGCCTTGACTGAAAGTCTTCATTTGGAGTGATGGAAAGGGTGATGGGTGAGAAAGGAGTTTCCTTCAAAAGAGTTCAACAAGGGGAAATGGGGGATCCTACTAGAAAGGAACATTTTCAATGCCACCCACTTCACTTCAACATCACCACAGTTGAAAACATCCGACCGTTTGGAGCGTTGTGAAGAATCCATCAAGGGGAGGGGGGGGACGGCAAAAGGCTGATAAAAGGAATACCTTGCCCCTCGAATGAAAAAGAAAAAAAACCTCAAATCCAGCTTTTTTTTAGGAATGAGGGCCAGAGAGAATACGACAGGGGGGGGGGGGGGTGGGGTTACACGACAACTTCTAATCCAAGAGAAAAAAAAGAGGAAACAAGACCAAAAAGTGAGGAAATGTTCCATACTTGGAAAAGGAATAACCTGACCGCCGGAGGGAAAAAGTGGGGAAAACGAATAACCGGTCAAGAGATGGCGAAGGAAGAACTAACCATTTCAATCAGACTTGGGAACCACAGAAAACAAGACAAGCCCTACAAATATTCAATGTGCTCAATCCCTGCGGGGTAACTGTTTCGGTCGGTTCTTTGGGGGGGGGGGGGGAGAGCGCTTATCTTCTCCAAACTTCTTGGGAAAAAAAAGCCAGGAAAAAAAAAAAAAAGAAAAATATGCCATTCGCGAAACCGAACGGCCTCAGGGAATAATCCTTAGACCAAGAGGAGAAAAGGTGCAACCACTGGGGGACCATCCCTGAATACTGGCTCGGCAAGGGGGGGATAGAGGAAAAATACCGGAAAAAAGAAAAAACCTCCCCAGATCGGTGATGAAAAAAAAAAAAAAAGAAGGCACGCCGGCCTGGGGCGGCGGCCTGCAAAAAAGACTAGAAATAGTGTTCCTACCGCATCTTATAAAACATGGAAGAAAAAAACCTTCATAAAATTAAACCTCAAGAGTTTCCAGCCGAAAAAAGAGAAAACAGGGGGCAAACAACTTCGACGAAATTGAGGAAAAAAAAATGTTACAAGCACTCTCTCCACCCAGCGGGGGAAGAGGTGGGGAAACAAGCTGCCGGGGGTCCAAAAGTCAGAAGAAAGGGGAACGGTTAAAAGCGTGCATTTCGTTGACAAAAGAAGAAGGAATGTTATACCAATAAAGGGGTGAGGTGGAAAAAGTTCTAGAAAGAAGACAGGGGGAAACCTCAAAATCCCCAGGCTGTGGGGTTGCAATCAAAAAAAAAAAAAAAAAAAAAATAGACGTTTCAAGATGGGGGAAGGGGAGGTGCGGAATGGCTTCTTTCCATGGGGGGGGGGGCCAAAAAAAAAAAAAAAAAAATAGACATTTCAAGGCCTGTCCCTTCCGGGAAAAATTGAAAGAGGACAGGAACCTGGAGTGCGTCCAAAATTACAGCAGCATGTAAAAAAGGGGGGAACTGGGGGTTTGCCAGATGGAACATGAAAACCGATAAATGAAAAAAGAAAGGCTGAAGAAAAAGCGAAAGACCCCAAAAAAGGGGGGTACTCTTCCTGCAGGGAAGGAGAATGCTCCATTGACCAAGACGACATGAGGGGGGAAGAGGGAGGTGCAAGAGTGCCCAGCAAATCATGGTGTCTACGACGGAAAAACAAAAAGAACTCGAAAAAGGGAAGCAGGCAAAAGGACTGGGGGGGGCGTAGGAGTACATAAAAACCCGGCGGGGGAAATGTGGAGCTCAAAAAAACCAGGAAACTTTGATAAAAACGGTTCCAGCAACATGAGTACGGGAATTATAACGATCAAGGGGGAAAAAGGCTGAGACTGGAGGAAGGTCAAAAACCTAAAGGAGTTTACGAAGATAAAAAGCACCACTGCCCCATCATCTACCTTGAAAAAAAGGCAGAAATCGCGAATCGGGGGAAGAAACAAAAGGAGATCAGAAGAGTGGAAAATAACGGCTGGAACCCGGGACTAACATGAACCGCGTGAAAAAAAAACCAAAGGATCCGGAGGGGAACTAATTACCAGAGGAAAGCGGGGGGGGTACCCAGGGTAAGAGGGACAGACCATAAACTTCCCTGCATCCAAGGAGTTCACAAAAAAAGGGGAACCACGACTTGCTAGTGTCACGTACACGCATGGGCTCAAAAAACGGAGGGAAAATATTGCCGAATGGCTGGGTACAGAAAGAAGAACCAGGAGGGGTCACGCCGCGAAGCAGGGGGGGGCTGGCTCGGAAATCCTTTCCGCATCTAAGAAAAAAAAAAAAAAA
>Ga0179593_1569477_pt1 | contig 10212 bp, 18 predicted proteins | sample CZODoug2_1_08_16_FD_185931 | JGI IMG/M metagenome (GOLD analysis project Ga0179593, IMG submission 185931) | Vadose zone soil fungal communities from Angelo Coast Range Reserve, California, USA - CZODoug2_1_08_16fungal (PacBio error correction) | ecosystem: Environmental > Terrestrial > Soil >...
CAGGAATAGGGAGATTTGAAGCCGTCCGCTCTCTACGTATCTTTGGTCCATTTTCAAAAAAAAGAAAAAAGAATTCACGATCCCTCCTCTGCTCGCATTTGAAGGGGGAAAACGAGGGGGGGAGGGGAAAAGAAAAATGGACAGATTCCTCCTCTCATCTCTATGTCTCAAAGATAGGGAAATGGTACGAGCGGTAAATGTTTCTCTTTTCCCGGACGGAATAACGTTTAAAAAAGAAAAGGAGAGGGGGGGGAAAAAAAAAAAAAAAAAAGTGATTGTGCCATCACTTTGTCGGTTCCAGGAAAAAAGAAGAAACTGAGATACCGTAGGGCGCGCTGTGTCCACAAAGGACGCGACCAAAAGAGGAAGAAGACCGCGGAAGTTCCTTTCGCGGTTGGGGGGAAGAAGGGTCGAGTGGTTTGAAAGTGCTGGGGCGGAGGAAAGAAAGGAACTTACACGAAAGCTCCCCCTAAACTGCGGGCTAGAAAGATCCGGTTTCACTTTCGGGGAAAATAGGGTCTAGGAAGGGGGGAAAAAGCCACGACCATGTGACGGGGTCGAAGGAGGAAGACCGAGCGCTCGATTCTGCTCCATGCCTTTCGTTGAAGAGAAAAGTGGGCTCGGGGGAGGGACAAAAATCTTTTGGACTCTTGTATCTTTGGAGGCGCGAAAAGGAACTAGGTCGGGCCCTTCTTGTCGTGTTAGGGGGGAGAGATGCGTTGGAAAAGACTCATGTTATTGGGAGGGGGGAACATCCAACCCTAGAGCATAAGCACGTGAAGGAAGAATAAGGGAAAAAAGGGAGAGTACTCTCTGAAGGTCGTTGCCCGCGAAAAAAAAAAAGGGGGAAAAGAAGCAATTTCTAATCTGTGGGCATTGGGCGACTATAAGTGAAAGGAAAAAAAATATGCCGAGGCGAGAGTCGGCACAGAAGGATCTTCACTAAGATGCGGAAAGAATAGCTCTATACTTCCGATTCGGTGAGAAAGAAAAAAAAAAAAAAAAAAAAAGAATTGCTCGCAAGATGCCTGCGGGATGGCCGAAGAGGGGGACACTCGGGGGGAGTTGGCTCTTTCAACGCGAAAACATTGGGATATCACTAACGAAATGGGTTTATTCACCCTTCCGCAACAGCCGACTAACAAAGTCTGCATGCCGATTCTCCTCACGCGTCGAGGGGGTTTCGCGAAACAAGGAACAAGAAAGAATCGTTCGTTCTACTCGCTCGACGCTTAAGAAAAAAAGGGACGAGAATCTTCGCCTGGCATGTTCATGGGAAAGAAAAAGAAAAAGGCACCCCGTCGTCACTATCCGGCAATAGAGAAGAATAACCTAGGGAGAAGAACAAAAGATCGGGGCCGCAAACGCCCTACTTTCAGACGAAGCAAGGAAAGAAGTTCGTGAGCAGGGGAAAAAGGGATATTTCTTTCTAGTGCAGACGGGACAGGAAAAAGAAGAGGCTTTACGGAGGGGGAGACAAAAGGAAAAGAACAACAGGTTCAATCGACGCCATAGAACTCAAAAAAGAAGAAGGCCTGAAATTTACGCGAACAATAAAAAGGGCCATCTTCCGATCAACAAGAAAAAGTGGCCGGGTGCAGGCCATCAAATATCCCTCAACCAAAAATACCCAAAAGGGAAAAGTCACCACCGTCTACGTCGGCGCCACACAAGTTGTGTGTAGGGGGGAAGAGGGGGTTCATCGCCTGAGAGGTGTTCAAACGGCGATAAAATGAGCGAAGAGAAAGAGAGACCTTGAGTCTTCGAGCTGTTCAGGGCTCTCGAAAAAAGAAAAAGAAAATTTCAGCGCGGGTTAACGCTGACTAGCGCGAAGGAACAAAAAAATCTGCCAGCCCAGGCGCAGGAAAATCACATCCACAATCGGTGCGAAAAAACGTGCAAGTGGGGAGCGGAAAACCAAGTCACCTACTACCTCATCCGCATCAGGGGGAAAAAGAACGTCCATCAATCGAGGGAGTAAAATGTAAGAAAGAAAGGGGGGGGGGGATTCGATGCCTTTCTCAAACCACCGAGCTACGGTACTCTTTATCATCAGCCCTGCCCAAGTGAAAACGGCTAAAGGGGGAAAGAAAGTTGTTACTTGGGGGGGGAGAGGAGGGAGGCAGCAGTGTGCGCGTGTTCAACTGGGACATACGAGAAAGAGGTCGTCTTCCAAGCGTCAAGAGAGCGTTCGCAGGAAATAGAAGTTCAACCCTGCTCCTAGGACTACGAGCAAGAAGGTAAATCTCAAAAACCAAACACAACGGAGGAGGGATCATAAGGGGAAAAAAAGGACCTGCGGACGATTTGCACGTCCGCGATTTCGGTAAGGCGAAAAGGAGTTGCCGCTTTACGACGACCGCTGGGAGATTGAACGACATGAACGAGCGTCTCCCTTCGATACGTAATAGGGAGTTGTTCGTCCAGCCCGAAAAGTATGATGAAAAAAGCGCGGTTTGATCCATTCTCCAGAAGAAAGGGGAGCCGAATGTCGGCGCGCTGCACGCCTTCGAAGAAGTGACGGATGAAAAAAGGGGGCCGCGAGAATCTTCGAAACGTAAAAAACGCCGCCACCGGCCGATCCGATGGCTGGAAGGGGGGTCTTCTTAACTTCGCCCAGTCGCGCGCAAGAGAAAGGCAGCGCGCGCTTTACCCCCGAGAGGAGAATAAATTTATGGGAAAATCGACGACTCCATTTAGTCGATGCCGGGAACGCGCTCTATCGCGTGGTGATGAAAAAAAGGCTGGGGTGGAAAAGGGAGACCTTCGCATTTCGAGCTTTGGGGAAAAGGGGAGTGATTTTATGCCTGCAAACAAAGGCCAGAAGTCCGGCGTACTTAAGCGATCAGAGTATCCTTCCTCATTGATTTTCGGGGGGAGGGTCTAAGAGGGTAATCCCATTGCGAAGTGGGAAAGAAAAAAAATCGTGACCTTTCTTTGAGACAAGGGGGGCGAGAAATCTCCAAAAAAAAAAAAAGGCTGACGACGACCTTTATCTTCTCCCGGAGGGGGAGGGGAAAAAAAAAAAGAGGTCGTCCTTCTTGTCTCGAACGAAAGGTCTTTGCAGGAGGAGGGCGACGTGTGCATGTTTTTTGGAGAAAAAGGAAGAAATGCCATTCGAAGCTTTCGAGGTGGGTGCCCGCAAAAAAGTCGCCGTAATCGCATCGTACGGATCGCGGATGAGATGAAAAAAAGGCTCTCCCCCTCCTAGCCTGTTGGCGAATCGGCATGCGGGGAGGGAGTCGGAGAAAGAGTCGATTTCCTCCAAGGTGTGTGATCGAGGGAAAGAAGAGAAAGGTACATCTTTCCTATTCCGAGGCGGAAAAGAAGGACTGGGAGGAGTTTTTGATCACCTGTACTCGTCCGGAAGAGGAAGGGGAGGAAAAAAGGGAAGGGACGAGCGCGCGGTTTCGTTTGACGTTCGTGGGCGCCAAGAAACAAGCTGGGGAAAAAGGAGGCGAGTTTCCACGATAATCTGCCCTTGCGGAAAAGAGGGTTTTATTGACAATAAAGGGGGGGCAACGAAAAGGGAGAAAGGCCATATCGTTGGCCTTTCCAAAGGTAGGAGAAGAGAACCGTGCTTATGCTCTCGGGTGGAGAAAAAATTGCAAAGGGGCGAGATTTGGCTCGAATTAAAAAAAGCCCCTATAACCACTAGAACCCACCTAAGAAGAAAAAAAAGAAAAAAGGAGGTCCCTTTTCGTTTTCGGCGCAGCAAAAGGAAAAACTAGGCTCACAAAACGAGGGATTATAAAGAATTTCATGGCAGAAGAAGAAAAGCTTCAATACTCATTCTTCCTGAACGAGGACGAAAGTAAAGGGAAAGGGGCCCTATCCTAGACTAGAGAGGAGAAAGAAAGAGTTACCTGACCGACATTGGCAAAAAGAAAATCGCAAAGGGGAGTCATTCCGGTGCCTCGATGAGAGGGGAGAGCCCAGCACCCAACAAGCTAAAACGCGCATACAAGAAAACAGAAGCGGGAGGTGAGAAAAAAGAGGGCAGCGGTTGATACGCCTTTGTTGCCACACCAGAAAAGGCGCAATTTATTCGGGACCGACGGAGGGGAGGAGGAAAAAGGGCGCCAGAGAAGGAAGCTTCGTACGCGCATTCACGTTTACTGGGAAAAGAACCATGTACCGCGCGTACTCATTGGAAAAAGGAAGAAAAAGAAAGGGATAAAGCTCTAGAGGAGGGGGAGGGAGGGTCATTCTATTTTGGCCTGTGGCCAACCCCCGAAGGGAAGGAAAACGACACGAAGCGGTCATCCGTGATAGCGCTATCACAATCCGGATCAGAAAAGGGGAGAGAAAAATGATTCAGAGAAGAAAGAGGGAAAAGAGGCGCTGCTCAGCCGCTCCCAACCGCCCCTTTATTTGGGCGTAGGAAAAAAGGAAAAGAGGAAAGAGTTCCTTCGCAAAAATCCTTTCCCGAGATCTAAAAAGAGAAGGCGGGAACAAACACGGAGAAAAAGAGGAGGGGAAAAGAATGTGGTGCTTGTTTTTAAAACCCATGGATCAAGAAGAAGAGAGAAGAAAAAAAAAAGGAGAGACGAAGTCGTTCGGCGTCTCGCGCACATCGATCTCTCTCAACCTCAAAAAAGGGGGGGAGGCGACGCGAAAAAAAAAAAAAAAAAGGCGCGATTGTATAGTGATACCATTGGGTTGGAAAAAAAAAAGAAGCTCCTAATACTCCTCGTTCTGCATGTTTTTGTAGGATGCACAGAAGACACAGGGGGGGCGAAGGTAACTTATCTCCCGCGCGCATCTAGAGGGGTAAGGAGGGCCGGTTGGGCTCGGGCTGAGCTCCATCGTGGCAACATGAGCGAGAGAAAATAATATCTGAAAAGAGGAGTCCATTGTCCTGATACGGATTTTGCTCGCGATAGGAAAAAAAGAGCATTTGCCTTCTTCAAATTCGAGACGGGAGGGGGGTGGAAGAAAGGACAAAACATCCCGCAAGAAAAAAAATCCTCTATCCGGAGTGAGAAAAGAAAAAAGAGGGAAAATGAGTACCTCTTTACATTTTTCTTTACGAGAAAAATCTGTCCGAGGAAGGGTGGCTTTTCCTCGCACGAAGGTGAGGGAAAAAGCACCGTATTGCTCTCTGGAAAAAAAAAGAAAGGGAGGAAAAGAAGGTCACCGCCCTCTTAAGTTCCGTGAGGAGGAAGGGGGGATATCGCTTTTCTGCTTTTTGTGCGGGAAATCTCATCTAGGCCCGGACCATACAAAAAAAGAAAAACTGCGGCCCCTCTCGCTGCGAATCTCGCAGTTGAAAGGAGAAGAAAGGGAAGAATCGGGACGCTCAGAGAAGGAAAAGTCCGCAATTTGTCACGACCAGTGTGACGAAGGGGGAAAGGGAAAGGGGAGGATCCCTAATCGCTCGAGTAGGAGGAAAAAAGGAAAATGGCTTTCAGCCTGGGGAAAGTGCCCTCTTTTGGACCTCTTGGACTTTTGGGGAGAGGAAAAAAAAAAGAAGAATACGAGGTCGTTCCTTCTTGGAGGGGTAAGGGTGTCGGGAAAGAAGAGGACTGCTCATGGTATTGGGCAAGGGGGGGAAGGGGGGAAGAAAGACTCTATATCATAACACTGGCCTGGCGAAAGGAGGTCCTCTATCAAGGAGGTTACTTCGAGAAGGCGGAAAAGAAGCTCCCGGGCTTGTCAATAAATCAATGGAGGAAAGAGAGAGAGGGAAAGTGGAGCGCACACAGCTAGGGAGGAAAAAAAAAAAAAGGAATGGCGTAACACTAACTTCAATAATACCAAGCGAGGAATTTAAGAGGGAAAGGGAGTGATCAAAACGTCTACAGCCGAGAGGAGGAAAAGAGGGCGGCAAATATTTTCTGCGGGACACAGTGACAGAACGAACTTGAAAAAAAGTGGGGATGCTTTCACCTCTATCACCACAAAGGGGATTCCATCTACCCAGATAAGAAAGAAAGTCCGAAAAAAAAAGTGGGAATTCTATTCTCCTCAACCCGGAGAGGAGGGAAAGAAGGGGGCTCTCCTTTGATTTCATCAAAAGAGAGGGAGAAATCTATCGGAGGAAGAGATAAGAGAGAAAGAGAATCGGAAGAGGAAAAAGGGCCGTCGTTCTTTCTTAAAAGAATGCCCCAGGAGGAAGACAGGGAAGGTCACGCTCTTATGGCGAGAAGAGGAAAAAAAGCCGACTCTCCGTTCTCCATCACAACGCCCAGAACGGGAGAAAAAGGGGGGAAATATTTTAGAAGGGGGGAGAAGGATTTCGTCGAGGGGAGAAAGGGGAAGGACCGGTCAATATTTCGTTTACGACGGGGGAGGGGGGAAAAAGGGGAGAAGGAGGGGAAGGGGGGAAAATCTACTCCATAACTAATACAAAAAGAAGCCCTGAAAGGAAACCGCCGGCCCTTTCTTTTCCATAGGCGTAAAAAGGGGGAAAAGGAAGGGTTTGCAGTCCATCAAATCCCCTTACAAAAAAAGAAGAAAAAGAAGAAGGGAACGTTTTTCGCCGTCAAAAAAAAAGAGAGGATCCTACTTTGTTCCTAGGTTCATCAACACGAAACTCTTCTTCCTACTGACAGAGAAGAAAGGGAGGGAAAAAAAGGAGAAAATCGACCATCACTTTCTCCTCAAGCTGAAAAAGGGAGAAGGAGAAAGATCTAGAAAATCTTCCTCGAAAGGAGGGGAGGAAGTCAACACCTGAAAAGAGGAAGGAAAGGGGGGGGGCTTTAGTTCGACAGATGAGAAGAAAGACTACCTCAATCCGAACGGTGTAAGGGGCAAGCTGAAAAAGAAGTCAGATCAGAAACAAGTGAAGAGGGTCCTCCCTTCGCTATTCTAGCCTGGATCCAAAAAGAGAGCATGGGAAAGGAAACAGCAAAAAGGGGGAAAAGAGAAAAACACCTCTCCTTCCTTTTTTACGAAAGGAGGAAGGATTGTCGTCCAAACGACGACCTCAAGAGGAGAAAAGGAAAAAAAGGGGAAAGATCAGTTTCTCCTCACACCGAAAGAAGAGGAAAAGAAAGCTACGATAACAATACGTCCGCGGAAGGAAGACAAAAGATGCTGACTTCTGAGGAGGGGGAAGAAAACGTCCGCTATTCTTTAAGAGAAAGGAAGAGTGGAGAAGGGAACATAAAATTGAAAAAGGAGAGGGGAAGGTTGTACTACAATTTACTTAACGAGCGATAAAGGAAAGAAGAAAAGGGGAGAGGTCGTTGTTCGATCACACGGGAGAGCACGTGGGAAGAAGGAGGGTCGAGCTGGTGAAGAAGAGGGCAGCCGAGAATGTCTGCGCGGCTTGCAAGCCTGGGGAAGGGGGGAAGAAAGAAAAATGAGGTAGTCGGTTACTTGGTTGAAAGGAGAGGGAAAAGGAAGGGGAAAGACGGCGTCCCAAATCAGGGGGGAGGAGAAGAGGAAAATCTTCTCCTCTGGCGGCAGAAGACGGGGCACAAAAAAGGAGGTCAGCGAGCTCGTTACAGGGGAAAAAAAAAAGAAAAAAAAGGGGGAGCTAACTTTTATGTTACAGATAGAAGGGAAAAGAAGATCAGTATGAAAGGGAAGATTCGAGCGTCTTGTGATGAAACAAGCGGAAAGGAGGGGGGGGGGGGAGAGGGGGGGCGACCGTCTCACTTCTAGCTGGGGGGAGGGAAGGAGGGGGGAAGAAAAAAGGAAGGATCAAAAAAAAGGAAAGGAGGGATAATATATCGTGTCAAGGGAAAAGGAGAGGGGAGGGTGTGTTATTTATTGCTTGGAGTAGGGGAGGGGAAAAAAAAAAAGGGGGGAAAAAAAGACAGGGGGGGGAAAGAGTCCCCCTCCTTAACGACCTCTTGAAAGGGAGGGGAAAAATCCTATCACCTCGAAGAAAGAGAAAAGAAAGAAAGAAAAAAATCGGACGACGAAAAGGGAAGTCGGGCTTTTTGCTGTCTCCCTATATTCTTCCTTCATTGGGAGAGAGGAAGGAAAGGGAAGAAGGTCGTTTCACGCCCGAGTGGGAAGGGAAGAAAAATTTGGAATAACGAAGAAGAAAAGGGGGGGAGAAAGGGCTTCAGGTAAGAGAAATGTTTCCCTAATCTTGAAGAGGAGGAGATAACTGGGAAGAAGGAAGGAGTGCCATCACTCGCGCGAAAAAAAAAAGGGAGGCTAATCTTCCATGCAAGGGAAAAGCGATTTGTAGGGAGAGTAGATTTCGTTCTGTATGGGAAGAAAGGGGGAAGAAGGGCCCTAATTCCCCCCAAATACTGAAAAGGGGGGGCAGGAAGAGTCTGGGAAGATAAAAGGAAGGGAGAAGATAGGGTGCTCTAATTTTTTTCTATATAAAGGGGATCACCTACTCTTCTTATCGAGAGAGATGGAGAGGAAGGACGAAAGGGAGGGAAGGGAGTGTTCGCCAATTTTTTACGATCCTCGGACGAAGAAGGGGGGAAGAAAGGTTCTACATCTCGTTTCTCACGATAAGAGGAAATTGAGGGGAAGGGAAAAAAATGGGGTAGAAAGGGGAGATCCCGTTGCCGATTTCACCTCCCTTAAACGAGGAAAAGGAAAGAGGAAGTGCCCTCCCACTCTGCTCAGTAGGAAAGAAAGTGGGATGAAAAAAAGGGAAAAAAGAAAGGGAGCAGCTATATTTGGGAGAGAAAGGAAAAAAAAAAGAAGAACCCCTACCACACCAATACTTTCTCCGAAAGAGGAAGGGGAAGGAAAAAAAGGTAAAAAAAAAAAAAAGAGGTCATATTGTCTGTCCAAACCGACTCAACAGATGAAAAGGGGGAAAAAAAAGGGGAAGAAGCGTCTCGGCTTCAATACCAGTCTTCAGGAGAGGGGAGGAAAGGGGCGGGGAGGAAACGACCGAAAAAAAAGGAAAAAAGACCTTTCACTTAGAGTGCTCGCGAGAAGCAGTTTCGTGGAGCTTCGGAGTAAGGGACTCTCTTAGATAGACAGAAAAAGAGGGAAAGAATCATAAAGGGAAGGTACTTCCTCTTTCTTGTGAAAGGGAGGAGGAAGGAGAGCCGGTGTTTCCATCTCTCCATACGGTGATGAGAGGGGTGCTTTAAAAGAAAGGGAACAACTTTATTCCAAGCAAAGGGACAGGAGAGAAGAGAAAAAAGAAACGTTTTCCTTTTTTTCTCTGGAAAGAAAAAGGGACTCTCGTACGAAAAAGAAAGGGGTGGGGAGCCAAGCGCTCGTCTTCGTTAATCGGGGAAGGGGAAAAGACATTCTATGTGGCCGGTTCCACCAAGAGAAGAGAGAAGGGCTAAATTCTGGCAAGAGGGAAAGAAAAAGACGTATCATGACAATTTAATCATATCTTCTTAGAGGGGGGGGGAAAAAAGGGAGAGTAAATCTATCGCCTCATTGGCCACGATGCAAGCAGAAAGAAGATGTCTTGGCGTGAAAACTTAATATTCTCTCCGGTCGCTACGTTAACATGTAGAAAAAGGAGGGGAAGAAGAGGGGGGCGTGCGCGTTTTGTTTCGAACGACGAAAAAGGAGAGAACAGAAAAAGGAAAAAAGGAAACTGGTGTGGAGAAAGAAAAAGAAGGGCGCTTCATCCTACAATGTTCGCTCCGAGTCGTGAGGAGGGGAAAGGAGAAAAAAAAAAAAGGGGAAAAGAGAGAATCCGTTTTCGCCGCTACGACGAAAAAAGGAGGGAGAGGGAAAAAAAAGTCAGGACGATTGATATAAAAAAGAAAAAAGGAAGGCGCCGAGTCTCCTCTAAAGACTCTCCCGGAGAAGGGGGGGGGAAAAGAAAAAAAACTGCTCACGCTTCTATCTGTGAGAGATAGGGGGGTGGGGCGAAGGTAAAGAGGAAGGAAGAGGGGAAGGGAAGCCCAATACCTGGGTGCCGTTGGGAGAGGGAGAAAGGGAAAAGAAAAAAAAATCGATTTCCGCCTCTTCTTCATAGGGGGGGGGGAAGGGAGGGAAAAAGGGTCTGGGGGGAGGAAGGTGTCCTTATACGGATTGTTGGCTCGCGCTAATAAAATAAAGGAGGGGGAGAAGTCGTCAAATTCCGATACTTCTTTGGGGTTGAAAAGAAAAAAAAACCAGTAAAAAAGAAGAGGGCGTCTTTCTCCAACCATATAACCGGAAAAAAGAAGAGGAGGAAGGGGAAAAAAGGGGAGGGGGCTTCTTTCCTCTCCCCACAGGAACTTGAAAGGAAGAGGAGGGGGAAAGCGGGGGACAGTTGGCAAAAAGGAAGAGGGGGTCCCTATCAATTTCTCATCAAAAAGAAGGAAGAAA
>Ga0179593_1600217_pt1 | contig 10212 bp, 9 predicted proteins | sample CZODoug2_1_08_16_FD_185931 | JGI IMG/M metagenome (GOLD analysis project Ga0179593, IMG submission 185931) | Vadose zone soil fungal communities from Angelo Coast Range Reserve, California, USA - CZODoug2_1_08_16fungal (PacBio error correction) | ecosystem: Environmental > Terrestrial > Soil >...
CGGCGGAAGGGAGAAGACTACGGACGATAAACGGAAGACTCGAAAAAATCTGCAAATTCTCATAAAAGGCCTGACGAGTGGGAAATGCGCTCAGAGACGCCGCTTCGCAGACTGAGAGACCTTCCAATGCGAAGGAGAAGGGGATCTACTCTTTAACGAGAGTGATCACTGAAAGGCAAAAAGGGCGTAATTTCTGAAGGGCCGTCTTTCTCGAGGAAAATCTAGCAGGGAAATCCCTACGTAACGATCCGAAAAAGCCTCCAAGGAGAAAAACATCCTCCGAAGAAAGCGGCAGCTGAATGCAAGAGGAGAGACCTTTTCGTCCAAGGAATAAAGGACTCGAAAACTCTGCGAAAAGCCGCATCGGAGAGGAAAAACTGCTCTAAGAGGAGAAAAAACCGCCACGAAGGAAAGGGAGTCGAGGAGGTCAAGTGCGCGAGGCCTGAACTTCGAAAAAAGCCCTCGAAAGGAAGGGAGAAACCCTATGCGAGGAAGGGAGTCTCAATAATAGAAAGGAATAAACCTCCTATTACCCTCAATAAGCTCACGCAGGTTACCAGGGACGAGGAAGAGGGTAAATAAGGACTCATTAAAAAAAAGTTCTCACCATCGAAAGAGGCCCTCTAAGCAAAGAAAGCTTATATTCCCGAGAGTCATCAAGAAAAGAAAAAAAGCTTCCTCGAACGTCCGTCTAAAAAATCTGGTGGAAACGGAGGAAGAAAAAAGCTCTGATCAAAAGATTACCCTATAAAAGAAACAGTCCGCGGGTAATGGGCAAACTGCCGGAAAAAAGGTCTACTCTATCTGCTATGAAAACTGGAATCAACATCAATCCCAACTCCAACGAAGAATGGGGGGTCCCAAGGGATCGCGTTCATGAAGTCTGATTGAAGAAGGGATCCGGGGGGGGTACCCTTAACCGAGGTGGTCGGCAAAACGACTACTTCCTCGGCTTCAGTGAAAAATCTGACTTCTAGGAATACGATCCGAAAAGCTTCGTTTTCTTTCTCGAAAGATTGACTACGAAAGTGTCTACGGACTCTAAAGGAGGGAGGAGGTTTCAAAGAGAATTGAGTGCTAAACTTTCGCTAAGGACGTCCTATCATTCAAGGGTTTACAAAAAGTCGCTATCAGAGGGGATGAGTGAAGGCATGTTTCTACGTGCGCCGCACTTTACGACCTTACTATCTACCTTCCTTCCTGCCTAGGCCGGAAGGAAAAGCAGGTCGCGCGGAAGGGATAAGAAAAGGGAGGTTTCAAAAAAAAGGGGGGAGGGAGGGAGTTGAGAAAAAATTATCTCTTCGGAAAAAAAAGAATTAACTAAGAGTTCTCTTAACGAAAAGGACCAAGCCCAGCAGCTCGTGGCATCAGAGAAGAGGGGAAAGAGGATGCGTAGGTAGGAAAGGGGGCTACGCAGAGGGGGCTCATGAAGAAAAGATCTCAAAAAAAAAAAAAGAAAAGATATAGTAGGGAAGGTCTACGTCGATCGAGAGAGGGCCGTTAATCTCAAAAACAAAGACGAAAAGGGAGAAAAAAACCGATTCCAAAGATTATGACACTTCAACGGGAGAGACTAATAAGAGATCAGACGACAGAGACCCCCAGGGGGTACCAAAGCAGAAAGAAACCCGGTCCTTTAAAGGTAAAAGCCTTAAAGGGGAAAGAGGCAAATTTGGGGGGGAAAAAGTCATCGAAAGGTCAGAGAAGTGTGTTTGTTGGGGTTTTGGGTGGGGGGGGGGGGTGGGGGGGGGGGGGGGTGGGGGAAAGTTCACGGCTCACGAGAAAAAAACGCGTAAAAAAACCATTCCTGCAAGCCGTCACTTGACTTGGGGGTGTAGCCTTAAATAAGCTGGTCCTAAAAGACAATTATTGTAGGATTAAGCAAGGAGTACATGCACAAAGAACTAAGGGGGAGCGTCTCGTCTAACAAGAATGTTCCCAGGGGAGGGGGGGAGACTACAGGGAAAGTTTCCAGCAATCGCGCGTCCGAAAAGGGTCTAGATGAAATAGATCCTCTGTCAGTTTTAGGCGCCAAAAAGGTCATGGGCAAAAGACGGAAAAGACTCTTAGTATTCCCGCCGAAGTAAGGAACCAAGCAGTTTCAGGAAGGGGGGATTGGGGGTGAAGGACTAAAAAGGGAAGGGCTAGAAACCTGGATCGAGTTAGGATGAAAAAAGGCGGCCGTCTGCGTGAGGACGAAAGGGATCAGCGCGATGTCTAAGGAAGGGCCACAAGGTAAGGTGATACGGAGGCATCCCGAAGGAAAAGGAAAAAGGCCAGGGGGCCATCAAATCATGAAAGGTCCCTATAGGGGGACGATCTGATCTAGAGAAAAAGGGGGAAAATTTGGGGATTTCATGAAAAGTTCGTCCGCAGCCGGAGTAAATGGACATCTGAAAATTGATCTTCTCGCTGTTAGGGAGAGGGGAAAGGAAGATCCAGTGAAAAAGTAAGGGAGGAAGCGGGGAGGACTGAGGAGGAAAAATTCCGTCGAAGGTCGTCCTCTCAAAACCGCGAGAGTACTCCTTGACGCGCATCTCTGGGGGGTTGGACCTCCATGCTTCATAAAAAAAAAAAGTCGAAAGCTCCGGGAAAGGGACTCTGGCGGGGAAAATGGGGATCTCTGCCTGGAGAGAAAAGTAGATCCTAAACAGGAAAAAACCGCTTAACTCTTCCTATCAGGAAGGGGGGGATGGGGGGTCTACTGGAGTAGGGGAACTATCAGAAAACTCTATAGGAATCTATACCCGTGCATGCCGACCTACGTAAAGCTCAAGACCAGAGAGAGTGCCTAGTAGATCCAGGGAGAGGGGGAAGGGTACTAGAAAGAAGAGGAAAGAAAACCAATAAGAGAAGCTGAGAGAACCTACTCGTTCAGAAAAGATCTGCGAATTGAAGAAAAAAAACATGGACCCGATGAGGGAATCGTCCCCGCCTGAGAGGAGGGAAAAAAGCAGAGGAGGATTGAAGCTAAAAAGGGAGGGGGTTGCGAAATCTATGCAAAAGCGTGAGAAAATCCGTGTACCGGTCTTCCCGTTCAAAACGAAAATCGGACGACGCGTTGCTTCCCGCCACCAGGAGGACCAGCCGCTTAGAAAGGAAAAAGAGAAGGAAAATCCTAGGAAACCTATCTCGAAGAAGGGATTACATCTCTCTAAACCAAAGGAAAATATATATATTTCATCTAAAGGAAAACTGAGCAAGAGGACTACGTCTAGTATCGCTTCGAGAAGGGGGGGGGCTTATCCTTCTTGCTAAAAATGCCTCGTAGGGTGGGGGGACGCACTGTCCACGGAAAGGGTCGTGAATGGCAAGGCATATACGATATGGAAATCAGGAAAAGGGCTAAAGACGAGAGCCTGCGAAGCGATCTGAAGATGGAAGGAAAGAAAAGGAAATGTCGATAGAACTCAGACAATCGAGAAGTCGAAAAGGTCCATTCAGTTTTCTTCAGGCTCAGAAACTAGAGGTGAGGTTCATGCAAGAAAAAAGGAGAGATTTGGGAATAAAACGCGCCATAGTGGGGAAAAGGGCTTGAACTTCTAGCAAATCAAAAAGAGTTACTGAGTTGAGAAGAGGGGAAGGGGCTGTCAGAAGACTCGTATTAGAAAACCGAACCTACAAGCCCACGTCTCACCAAAAACCAAAATACAAAAAAAATAAACGCGCTTAATGACACGTCTTTAGACAAGAGGAAAGGTTCGGGAAAAAAATCTCGGACGGAAGAGTCGACTCCGAGTCGAGAGGGGCTTGTTCTAGAGGGGAGAACCCTCAAAAAAATTAGAGTAAGGATCGGAGAAGAAATTCAGCTCCCCCGGAAGACTCGTAGCTCGAAAAGGGGGAAAAAAACTTCCCCTTCTCCCCTAACTCTACAGGGGACTCCGACGGCCCTTCCCGAAAAGAAAGCGGCTTTCCTCAAAGAAAGTCGTGGGAAATTGCAGACCCAATTGGTCAGCTCCTCGAGGAAAAGAGAGCGCGGACGCTCTCTCAAAAAAGCGGTAGGGACAATCACATGAAAATCTGGGGCCGAAAGAGGCCACCTGACATAGGGGGGGGCACGTCGACAGCTCAGGGAAAAAGGACCTATCAAAACCTAAGTAAACGTTCTCATCACCCTGAAGGAGAAAAAAATCTCGGTAAAAGTTCACCGGGTCGTTGGGGAGACCGAAGAAGAAAACTCAAGACAGAGATCTTCGAATGGCAGTTGTGCGGGGAAAAATTCCTTAGACGTCAATCGGTGGATTAAGGGAGTCTCGTTTAAAAATAAGCTACTGTCTATAAGGGAAAACAGAAAAAAAAATTTCGAGAGCATAGAAGAGACTTGCCGCCGCTTTCGTTCACTAAGCAATCGCGATCGACTGGGACAGTCGACGCTCAATTACTAAAAGAAGGGACTCGGCAAGGAAATATGCCGAATGCTACGGACTGAGAAAGGGAATGCACTTGGCCGGAGAAAAGAAAGGGAAAGCGAAGAAAGATTCTCAGGAAGGGTGGGACAGTCGGGGATTGGGAGGAGGGTTCTTAGGACCTGCCACCTTTCCGAGGAAAAAGGAAATTCAAAAAAAGAGGAAAAAAACTCTTGAAGACTTAAAGATCCACAGGCTGGGTCCTCAAGTCCCGTTGGAGGAGGAGGGGAGAAAAACAAGCCAAGGGGGGGACCTTCTTATCTCTTGAAAACGAGCATTCAAAAAAGAAACACATCGAGGGTTTAAATAGGAAAGGGAGGGACGCGGTGGCTAGTCTTTCGAAGGAAAACTGACTGCAGGGGCGCTCGGCGAAGTCTAAGAAAAGATAGAAAAAAAAAACAACGTAGTTGAGACCTAGAAAGGAGAAAGGCCTGTAAGCGAAAAAAAAAAGTGCCCCCCAAAGGGAAACACAAAACAAAAAAAAAAAAAAAAAAACACAAAAAAAAAAAAAAAAAGAAACCAACACCAGGCGCTCGCCTATGAGAATTAGGGATTTTGCTTCGGGGAAGGAAGTCCCGAGTAAATCCTAGCGGAAAGACTTTTTTACAAACCCCGACTTGTCGACCTGACCTTGAACGTAAAGATGATGTTCCCGTTAAATGGAAGGGAATTTTGAAATAAGAAGCATTTCGAGCACTAGTTCTAAAAAGCAACCGAAGAACCTCCTCCCATTCCTAAAGAACGACTCGAAGTTTCGTTTATCCTTCCAAGAGGGCCCGCAGCCGTGAAGAAAAAAAAGGGGGTCGAAGTCTCGTAAAAAACAGAATTGTAGCGGGAAATTCGAAATCAGCTTATTCCATAAGAGTATTGGGGAACGACAACCCTAGCTTAGGACAGAAGAGAGAAAAAGGATGAAAGGGAGCTTCGAGAACTGCAGAGAAGAGGGTGGTTTATGAGCCAGATCCGCTGGGGCATTGCGAAGGCTCACAGGCCTCCCGCGGTCAAGACAAGAACTCGATCCCGGAAAAAAAGCTCGTGGAGGGGTATTGGGGGAGAACCCCAAGGGAAAAAGGGGGAGATCGATTACGTACCTTTAGGGGTGGAGGGGAAACTCAGGGCGATCGTGAAGGGAAGGGAAGGGAAGAAGATGGAGGAAGTTTCCGTTCAGAGGAAAGCCCGGAGCAAAGAAATGCACTGCTGCAGGGAGAACTCCTCCTGCCCAAATCACGCTAGAAGGAACAAGGATATGGTGGAAAAAAGGAGGAAATGATCCTGAAAGAGAAGTCCATGGCACGACAGGGTCGCGGGAGGAAAAGGGTCCTCTATCATCGTCTAGTTGAGATAAGTGAATGAGATCCCGAGGACTGAAGAGGGGGGGGAAGGAGGGCTTTAACAGAGCCTCGGGGGAAAGGAAAATCGCATCTATGTGGCGCCATCTTTATATGAGGCCCTAGAAGAGATGGAAAGTAAAGAAAGCCTCGTCGCCGCGGGAAAAAGAGAAGAGGAAAGCTGGGAAAAGAATCGATAGACGTGAGAAGGAGGACGATCTGCTAGGGGGGGCGTTGAGGCGGGGGGCGAGGGTAAGAGTAAGGACATGGAGAGGAGGAGAGCTTAGGAAAACGCCGGAATCCGGAAAAGGATTCAAGGACATCTCCGGTAAAAAAAGTAAAAAGCCGAATTATCCTGGCTCCGCTCAAAAGGGCGGGGGGAGCCTCGGAAAAAAAAAATCACTTCCTAAGAGAGCCACTAAGACGCAGGGAAATGACGGGGGAAAAAGAGGGCTTCGATCTCCATCACTCTCTGTGTCTCGGAATGGGACGCCATCGGCTCGCTCTGCCGAAAGGAGGGCGCGATGCCCGGGAGGAAAAAGAGTCACTAAATCAGGGAAAGAAGGGGAAAGGGAAGGACAGCCACAATTTGATTGCAAAGGGGACCATGAAAATATTGACCAAAAAAATCACTCTACGTCGTTCAAGGGAAACGCTCTACTCCGTGTAAAAAAGAAAAAAAAAACGGGGGGCTCTCACCGGACAGAGTGTGAACGAACCAAGGAGGATTCGCGTTCACGGGTTCTATCGAGGGGGAGTGGTACAGGGGTGGGCGGGAAAGCAACTAAGCACAAGGTCGTAATGCGTGGACGCTTGGAAAAGAAACGTTAGAGGAACCCGAAATAGAGGGGGGGGGGGAAAGAAACGGTGATCGAAAGTTATCTATCCAATCTCTGCGGGCTGTAGAAAAATGAAAGAAATGACCGATACCTTCGCGGACAGAGGCAATCCGGGAAGAAGGGAAAAAACTCCGGGTTACAGTCGGTATCATCGCTCTCGAGTGGGGGACGCGGCGCCGGGAAAGGAATAAGGCCCTCGAAGAAAGACACCAGGAAAGAAAGGGAGTAGAAGGGGGGGAGTGTCCTGCTGGATATCATTACTAAAGAGCGAAGCAAAAAACACGTACCTCGGCAGGAGGAAACAGAACTCCAAGGAAAAAAACAAGGATCCTGAAAGAAGGGAATCGGGATAAAGGAAGACGTAAATAGAGACGAGGTCTCGGACGGCGAACTTCGGTCGGAAAAAGGGGGCTATAAGTCTCTAAAAGGAACCAAGCGTCAATGATCTTCTGATGAGTCAATGACGCGGCCTTAACGTTCGAGGACCTCCCGGGGGAAGAAGCTCTAAAAAATTCCACGAGGGAAAGGAGGGAGTATCAGAAGAAAGAAGTCCCGTCAGAGAAGAGAATCTTTCCTGTTAAGGAAGAGGCTGTACGGAGAGGTCGTCAAAGTCCGCAAGCATCGAGACTCGCTCGAGCTGACTGGGAGAGTAAAACCAACTTGCCGAGCGGCTCGGAAAGGACGTCTTCCTTCAAAAGGGGGGACAAGATCTCGCCTGAAAGGAAAGTACCCGAGAAAAAAAGTTCGTACGAGAAGAAAGGAAGATGATCAACGCAAAGGGGCCCGGCACCGTGCCGTGAGAAAAAGACCCAGAGCTCTGGAGAGGAGATCGGCGTGTAAGGGGGGGAAATGGACCTTTAGACGCAGTAGGTGTCGAAAGATTAAAAGAAGCAGCAACCCCGACTACTGAAAAAGGGCGACGGTGAATCTAAGGAACTAGAAAGAGAGCCCATCCGAAAGAAAGAGGCACGCAGAACGTCAATACCTCTGTTCGGAAGGAGAAGAGAAAGGAAATTCGGGGAAAAAAGTTCAAGGGCTACTACTCTCGGAAGAGCACTACGCAGGGGAACTCTTACTTGGGAATCCAGGAGGGAGCGACTTGCTCGGAAGGGGGGGTCGACTGCTTTTCGGAAAAAAAGGAAAAGAAAAAGCGAATACCGTTTCACCGTCCCTTACCGTCTAAGGAAGAGGAGCAAGGCGGTCGGCGGGCAAGGCCAGGGAGAAGAGTCTTTTAAAAAAAACTTTTGGGAGAATTTTTCCAAAAAGGTCGGCTATCGGGGGAGCCTCATTCAGGTAAGGGAACTCACAAGAAGAAAACGCAGCTGGTTGGAAGTGAAGGAGGAAAGCGGGGGGGGGTAGGGAAGTACGATTAAGAGAGGGACGAAGTCGAAGAGAAAGAGAGACAACAACAACGGCTATTATGTAAAAGAGGGTCCTGAGCTGAAAGGGAGAGCGCGTAGACCTGCAAGGAGAAAGAACTCAAGAGGAGCTTAGCAAATACTACTGGAGGGGGGAGAAGATTTCCGTTGAGACTAAAGGAATGCATGCGGACAAAGAAGATAGAGACCCCCCCGCTTGTCTAAGGGAAAGGGAAGGGAGAGCTCAGAGAAAGGGAGGGCCTCGAAAATCTCTCATATCTGCCAAGGGAGGAAAAGGCATTTCGGAAAAAAACTATGTCGCAGGAGATATAGGGGGGCAGACCCCTCCTCCATGGGAGAAGGAAGGGATCAGAGGGTTTGTATCCTCCAAGGAAAGGACTCCTACGGGGGAAGCGGTTTCTACCATTCTATGATCTTAAGACGCATCTTACTGGCTCGTCTAACAGGAGAAAAGAGGAGCCTCGCTATCGGAGAAAATTCGACGTCTATCTTCCCTAGGCCTATGGGGGTTTATTCGAAAAGGAAAGGGTTCACAAGGTCAAAAAAGGGATAAAATCCTAACAAGACTATCAAAAAGAAGGTTGCCCAGCATCGGGGGGGGTTTGTTATTTGAGTAAACCAAAAAAACCCGGTAGAGGACCTGGATCATCGTTCATTTGAAAGAAAAGAGGCAGGGAAATCGGGGGAAGGGGGGAGAGGGGAAGAGTCTCAGGAGGAGAAATTTCGAAAAGGGATTTCCTAAAAGGGATCCCTAGCCTCTAGCAAAGGTGATGTCACTAGACAGGAAAACATAAGAATCAGGCGTCCTCGCGACTCGAGAAAACGGGAAGGGGGGATCCTTGGAAATCGAAGATACACATCGAGAAGAAAGGGGATCGCGGGAGGGAGAAGGGGGGGGGGGGCTGCCTTATTAATTATCGCGTTCCGGGAAAGAGCTCCGCATCTTTTATATGAGAGGAATGAAATTGGGAAAGAAGGACGCTAGATCTACTGAAGTAAGTGGAAGGGGTCTGGGGGAATAGATCAGTCACACTACTATCTAGAAATAAAAAGTGCTGAGAAACCACAAGGCGTCGCGACTAGAAAGAGCTTTAGACAAAAAAATTCTATCAGGAGAGACAGCTTGCAAAAAAGTCTGTTTTGGTTATGGGTGGAGGTAAGAGAAAAAAAAAAACGGATATCCGAGTAAAGAGGGGTATGATCGCCAAGAGGAATCTAGACACCTACTGAATTCGCTCACGAAAGGTTTGATCTCTCGTTCCCTATTGCCAGCTAGGCGGCTCCTTCGAAGCGAAGAAGGAGATCCAGAAAAGACAGACAGAGAATTCTTCAAATAATTTCCCGACTATAAGGAGAAGAGTATCTTTCACGTCCCGAAGCGGTCAAAAATCAGCGCGGGAAGGGCGTTTCTCTCTCTAGAAGACAGGAGGGAGGAATTCTTTGAAAAGGAAGAGAAAGAAAAGTCGGGAAAAGGGGCATCACGACAAAGCTAAAAGCGGAAAGTCCTCGGTTGTCTGTACCCGCCACAATATGATATTTCCCCGCCGTCAATAAAACGCGATCCTCGACGTCGTCAAGGTGAAGAACTCGAGGAAGGGGCTTTTGAAAAAAAAAAAAAGTTATTAAGGAAAAATTCCACGGAGGAAGAAGAAATGAATAAGGGAAGATAGATTTCATCTTTTTCACAGATCCGGCCTGGCAAGGGGTGGCGGAAAATCAAACGCGGGGGGAGGGGGGAGGGAGGTGGACGATTTTTCGAAAAAAAAATTCGGAGGAGGCTTCCAAGAAGCAGGGGAGGGACTATCTGAGAGAGAAGCCAACGACGTTATCGCTCTGCAAGCAGAGAGTCTGGAGCATACTCTTATCGGAGAAGAAGAGGGGGGCTATCAGAAGTTCAAGGACAGGTCGCAGACGACGCAAAGGGGGCATAAAGAAGAAAACGGAGCTCGCGTATTTTTACATCTCACAGGGTCCTGCAAAGAGAGGGGCTAAGAGGTAACTGAAAAACAGGAGACCGAGAGATTCTTTTCATAAGAAAGACTCTAGGACTAATGAAAATAATCCATACGGAAAATAAGTATCCGAAGAGACTCCAACTTCTCAAGAAAGTAACGACCGAGCTTGCCGAGCAATACAGGGTTGTCAGTTGAAAAGCGATCTACCACTGTGAAGAGGGGAGCGATCCCGAAGAAAAAGACTAAAGGAGCTAGAGGGGGGGAAAAGGATCGACGAAGGGAGGAAGGGTATATATTCAGTGTTT
>Ga0179593_1626521_pt1 | contig 10212 bp, 9 predicted proteins | sample CZODoug2_1_08_16_FD_185931 | JGI IMG/M metagenome (GOLD analysis project Ga0179593, IMG submission 185931) | Vadose zone soil fungal communities from Angelo Coast Range Reserve, California, USA - CZODoug2_1_08_16fungal (PacBio error correction) | ecosystem: Environmental > Terrestrial > Soil >...
CAGTGTTTCCCGGGGTAAATCCCTAGAAATCCGATGGAAGAAAAAGCTGGGCAGCCCCTGGGACCCGATGCTTCAATAGGCAAGAAAGTCGGGGCAACATTCCTTCATGAAAGTTCCGTGGTGGAAGTCAACCATTGCGGGATGAAGTCAAGGAGACTGAATTAAAGGGACGACTACTTCCATTACAGAGGTTGGAAAATAGGTAAGAGGAAGGAGAGGGGTCGACTTCGAAAGGGAGACGCCTAAAGGAGGAGAGACAGAGTACTGAGTCAAAGGACAGGGCCGGAGATCAGAGAGCATCTTTCCCGAAGTTGGGTAAAAATTCCTGGAAAAGGAAATCAAACTTGGCTGTTCATACGAATTCTCCTTTATGGATGGGCCGGTCCTGGAAAAAGATCATATAAAGAAAAAAGGAAAACGCATGGTCATACCACACGGGTCGGAGGATCACTAAAGCAAAGCGACGAGGTAACTAAAACCAAAAGGTTCAAAAAAAAAGTCCCCCCGCAACAATTCATGTTTGAGTGGAGGGAGTCAAAGGACCAAGTTAGGGGGTCCAAAAATTGAAGATAGATCTGTCCTTTGTCTGTCTTACGAGAGCCCCAGGCCAAAAGAGAAGAAAGTCGAAAAAGGCCTCAGGTAATTATAAGTTAATAGTAGAAAAAAAGGAAAGATCAAGCCACCTTGATCTTTCAAGGCTGTAGGGGAAAGGTTCAGAAAGGGAGACGATTCATCTTCGACTCAGAAGGCATCAACCGACAGAAAGGGGCTAGATCGGAAAAAAAAATCAAAAACGCGCGGCGAAAAAAAAAGCAGTTCCGAGAAGCTTAAAGACCCATTCGAGAAAAGAAATTTGTGTCCCGACATTTCCATGATGGGGGGGGGTGAAAAGGAGCTCGTAATAAATGAGGACGACCGCACTCAAAGGAAGAAACTATAGGCAAAACCAAAAGAAAAGCCAAAAAGAGGGGACAAACATCGGTCAATGAAAGAAAAAGAAAGGCCCTAAGGGGAAGACCGGCTAATTGACATCCTTTTGGTCTCCGAAAGTACTGGGAGCCAGAATCTTTATCCCAACTCTAGAAAAACCGAAGGTCCGTCCGAAAAGTGGTCCATCGGTATAGCGGCTCGCCCTCAAGGGAGTGCACGGACGGGTCGAGACTAAAAAAAAAAGTCAAGACAGGAGTCTATCTCTCAACAAAATGAGGATCCGGGAAGGAGTGTAAGGAATCTCCTTATCTGCGGCCTTACTGCCCCCCCGTGGAAAAAAGAGATCGAGCAAAAAAAGAACCGGTCGGTGATGCATAGACACGGCTTAAGCCGTTCGGAAGGAACCAGCAGAAAGGACCTTAACCTGGAAATGTCAAAAAAAAGGGATATGGTGAGGAGGCCCGGGAAAAGAAGAGGTGAATGCTAACTGGGGGGGCACGCATGTTTTGGAGAAGTGATTACAGTCAGGAAGTTATAAAGGGGGAGCTGATGGTCCGAGGAGCGGGGAAAGAACTCAACTCACCCGGAAGGAAAAAAGGGAGAGCGAAAGAAGGGGATTAAATCCCTTTTATACTCTTTTAAAACTTGCGCCAGAAGTCTGAGGAAAACCTCCGGGAGGGGGAGGAAAAGATCATGAGCTTTCGAAGGGCGGGATGGACTTAAAAGAAGTGGGGCACCCGTTTCCGGAAAGAGATGGCCAAGAAAGAGAAGATTGAGGAAAAGGTGATCATCTCTACTAGGCCCTTACACGGACCCATAAAGGTGGTACTTACCATTTCTAAAGGGGGAGGAAGGGGGAAAGAATTTGTAACGATCGAGGGGGAAACAAAGGCAGAGGAAAAAAAGGTCACCAAGGGTGTCAAGTAATTCAACAGTCCTAAGGGAATAGCGGAGAAGCATAAACAAAAAAGAAAAAAAGTTTGGAAAAAAAGAGGGGATTGAGAAGGGTGAGAAAGAGGGGGGCCCTGGGTGGAGATCGTTAAAAGAAGGAACTACCCTTCGTGGTAGTACAAATTTGGGGGGTCCTTTTGGAGGTCCGGGAAGGAAGCTGATGAATTGAAACAATGACGGAAAAAGAAAGAAAAGAAAAGGAATAATGAGGTCTTAAACAAAAGGAAAATGGGGAAGGAAAGGTTGGAAAAAAAAGCGTCAGGGAATTGGGAAGAAAAAAAAAAGTCTCTTGATGCAAAAAGTGCCCTTTCTGAATAACCTCACGAATTCCTCTCATTGAACTAAGGGCAGGGAGGGCATCGCGCTCTCGGAAGCCAGGGGGATGAGGGGGTTGAGAGAGGAGGCGCTGACCTAAGACTTAAGCAAGACGAAAGAAAAAAATTCAGGGGGGAAGGGAGAAGAGAAACCGTCGAATTTCCCTGACGGGACGTTGAAAGAAGGAGGTGCTAGGAATCATCTTCATTAAGGGAGAGGGAGAGGGGAGGACTTGAAGTTTTCGGAAAAAATCTTAAAGCCCGTAGCTGTAAGGTGCAGAAGTGCCGCGTGACGTTCTTTGGGAGGACAGAGAACAAGAGAGAAGCCTAATTTTCTGATTGGGGCTGACTCAGAAAGGAGGGGCCGAACCGGGGTAGAAAAAAGAGGTTCCAAAAAACATCCGAGATAAAGTGCCTACCCTGAAGGCAGTCCAGGTGGCTGTGAAAGATTCTGAAAAAAGGCGAGAGTAATCACACAAGCAACTCCAGACGAACTCAAAAAAAAAAGGGCGCTGACGTGGAAGGCAGTCTCGAAACCCGACGAGAAGGCAGGGGGGATGTCAGCCCCCTCAGTCAGGGTAGAGCATGCCAAAACGCAGGGAGAAACTGGAAAGTGGATGGTTGAAGTCAACAAAGGCCCCAAACATTAGGGAAAAAGGTACCTACCTCAGTACTTGGAAGGGAGCAATGAGAATAAAGGAGGGGGGGAAGGGGGGGGGATGCTCGCTTAAAATAAGAAGCCTAATCACTCGTCGGAGCTGACAAAAAGGTGTTCCGTTTCGTAAAAAGGGCCAACTTCCTGAAGAACCGGGGATAAAGCACGCATGAAAAAGGAGACACAACCCAAAGGTTCAAATAAAAGGTTCCGAGGGGAACCCATAGCATAAACGTGGCGCCAACTCAAGATTCTCATTTGCGCCAATGACTAAAGCGGAAGTGCTAAATAATTCCATCGTCAAAAAATCCCAAAGAAAGAGGAGCAAGTCAAGAAAAAAGTCGGCGCGGGGGAGTCGGAGAGTTACGAGACAGGGAAGAGAGGGGTTAGATGGAGGCCCATAAAACGAAAAAGCCTTGTAAATCATGTCAGTGGGGAATGGATCCGCAGGCTGGTTCTTTTTTGCAACCAAAAAAAAAAAAGTAGGCGAGGGTCTGGAAAGGTTTTTCCAACAGCCGGTCCATCACAGGGGGGACGGGAAAAAAAGAGGGAGGAAGAAAACAAAACACAATCCCAAGGAAAGGGCCATGCTTCGTTGCGGAGAATAAAAAGGGGGGGAGTTTCCTTCCTACTTAGAATATGTTAAAAAGAAGGAAAGGCCGGAGGAGAAAGTGACGGGGCAGAGGGAGAGTAAGAATGTTCAGGGCAAGATCGAGGAAAAGAAAAACAACGAGTGGAAAGAGAATGAGTACTGAAGGTCGGGGAAGGGGGAACAGATTCTAACCTGGAAGTCAAACGGCACTGTGTAAAGAAGGGAAAAAGGGAAAAGCTAAGGTCCCGGGCCAACTGGCTTCACGCCGCTACGGACGTCGTGGGATTTTAGTTTCAGGAAGAAAAGAAGGACTTTTACGAAATATGGAATTACAAAAAGGTTAGAGGAGGGGTTTTCCAACCGTGAACTGAAGTGACGACGACCAGAATCAAAGGGGTTGGGCACAACCGAACCCGCTCGGCAAAGAACACAATGGGGGGGAAAGAATTTAACAAGCGTAATCAAAAAAGAGCCTCGATCAGAAAAAAAAGGGGCGAAGAAAAGAAGGGAAATGCAGGGGGAAGTGGTGGGAGGGAAAGGGGGGAGCTTTGCAACAGGTGGGATGAGAAGAGAATTGGGGAGAAAGTTGGAAGCAAAACAAATTCTAGCCCTGGCACAAACACAGATCTCAAAAAGATGTCAGAAAATATAGGAAGGGGACGGAAAAAAGGAATGTACAATTCTGGGGTGGCAATGAGTTTTACTCCGGTTCTGAAGCGAGGGAACCGTTGGAAGGTGGTTCCTCCCCATTTGAACAAAGAGAAAACTCCTGAAAAACGAAGTGCTTAGGACAACCTGAAGAAGACGTCGATAAAATCCCCTAAAAGGTCTACAACTCAGGGGAAAGACTCATCCGCCCAGGCGGATAAACTGGAACCCAGAAATGGGGGGGAAGCCTGAGGAAAAAGGAACAGTCAAAGGGAAGGGTTGGGGCACTCAAAAGCTCTGCGCGACAAAAAAATGAGGCGGGCGAAAAAGGAGTCAGGGGGAAGCTTCGTCCCAAGGGCGCTGAAGCGAAGGAACCACGTCAAAGACCGGAGGGTTATCACTTGTGTATGTATCTGGGGGAGTCGGAAAGCGCGCGAGGTGGGGGGGTCCATACATGATAAAATGGGAGTAAAGAAACTTGAGTGAGCTGTCGCTGAGGGGGCTGGAAGAGGGGGCCCCAAGGAAAGGAGCAAGGAGCACACGCTAAGGAAAAGAAAGGACCTTTTCTTAGAAAAGGGCTCTAAAAGAAGAACGTAGGGAAAACATCCCGCGGCGGCGCAGGAACACGGAACAGGGATTGAGCACATTCTTAATCAGGAAGGAGGACGCAAGAGTAGGGGGAAAACTCTCTATAACGGAAAAAGTCCAAAAAATCAGCTCACTAGGGCTGAGGCAACAAGGAAAAGAAGGGAACTTCAAGGGGTGATTTTTTCAGTGAGCAAAAAGTGGAAAGTCCTGATCGTGCTGTAATGGGGGAAGGGAGAGAAATTTTTCGAACTCAGCCCTGAAAAAGATAGAAAGTGAGGGAACAAAGAAATCCCGTAGGGAAGGGGGGAAGGCTCTCCATGGCGTGAGAATCAGGAAAAAAGGGGAAGGGGGAAACGCTCGAAAACGGGAAAAAAGAATTTCCGAGAAAGGGGAAATTGGAAGAGGATCCTTTGCTGTGACAGAGCAAGGGGAGAAGGCTATTGGTGATTTGCAGGGAGGGTAAGAGGCTTCATCGAAATAATCGGCACGAAAAGTCAAGAAAAGGTGGGTCAGAACACACGGGGGTCTGGGATTTGTCCCGCCGATTCAAAGGGCATGCAAGAACGTCCAATACCAGCAGGTTTTTTCAAAAAACCCAACAAGAATGACATGTTTGTTTGCTAGAGCTTCTCCAGCGGCGGGTGTGAAAAGAAAACCGAACAGGAGGTCGACCGGGCGATATCTCTGCCCAAGGAAGAAACCCTCAAACGAATCGGTGAATGTCGGCACTGGGCAGAAGAAGGACCTTTCTTACTAGATGCAAGAAAGTCGAGCGGACCACCTGGGAGAGGGGGGAAGGGGCGGGAGGGGGCCCATTCTTGAAGGAACCCGTGGTCTACGATGCAACGCGAAAAGAAAAAAAAACTTAGCAAGGGCCTGCTCTGGCATCCAACGGAGGAACAAAAATCAAAAAAGAAAAAAAAGCAGTTCACCCCTTTACTTTCCGCCGCACTGGAAAAATGGGCCAGAAATGGAAAGGGGAGGGCTCAGCAAAAAAGAGATTGGGAAGACGAATATTCAAAGACACTCATCGAGAGAAAAAGGAACCCTGGAACTCAAAAAAATGCGTGGACATCACCAGAGGAAAAAACATCAGGGAAAACAGGATGCGAACCTTCTGATACATAAAGGGGGGGGTGGCCGACATGGAAATTGAAAAAAAAAAGGGTTTTGATAAACAGGGAGCCGGCTTCAGACGTGAGAATGAAAAACGTAAAAAGAGGTCTCGCCCTCCATCGTAGTGGGCAGAGATCGAAGGAAGTGCCGTTACAGTCAAATAAAAGAGCTGAAAACAACCGGGAGTAGGGAAAAAGGAAACATTGAGAAAAGGCGAGATCAAAGACTTATCTACGACCACGCCGAACAATAAAACGAAGGAGGGAGGGCCCGACTCGACCGGGTTAAGGTGCGTGAAGGCCTCCACTGTTCAAGGGGAATGGAAAGAAAGGGTGAGGATTAATTTGAATGAGACCCCCTACTGTAAGCGGGAAAAAAAGAGGGGGAACTACAGAACGAAGAAGTGTAGAACCTGCTGGGACTGAATTAAAACGGGATGTGGGTTTGAAGAAGTTTGTGGAGGGCCAGCGGGGAGTGAGAGTAAAAAAATGGGGGAAGAGGTGGGAAAGAAGATGCGCGAATCTAAGAGGTTCCAGCCCACAAAAGAAAAACAAAAGAGGGAGAAAAGGATGTATTCCGAACAGGGGGAAAGAGGGAGGGAAAGTGCTTTCCCGTCAGGCCGCGGTGGGAAAAGAAGCGAGGAGGAGAAGGGGACCCTTAGCTGTTGCATGAGGGATTGTGAGGGCGCGAGAGGGAGACCAAGAGAAGGGCACGCAGAACAACACCAAAGGTCACAGGTGGCTCAGCTCCGACTAATTCCCATTGCAAGAAGGGGGGGGGACGAGAAACTTACCATGTATGAACACCGATTAGTTGAAAGGTGGGGTAACAGGAGGGAAAGGAGACAAAAGAATAGACGTAAAAGGGACAGCCCCGGAGAAATGGAAATACTTTGTCCGGAAAAAGCCATAGTATCTAAGCCCATCGCAAGGGAAATAGAGTTCGGGAAGGGGGGACGAAAACAGAACGTATTGTTAGTTGATACCGAGCATGCGGTCTCAAAGGCCCTACGAGGCTTTGGAGGGAACATTTGGGGTGCCGGGCAGCTTGGTTCAGGGAGAAAAAAAAAAGGCACTAGGAAACGGACAAAAAGCACAGAGCAAAAACATAATAAAGTCGACATCAAGGAGATCGGTGAAGGGGGTGGAAAAGGCTTGCGTGAAGTGTCCTCGAGTCGCAAAAGGGAAAGAACCGACTGGCTGCGCGAACTGCAGATCTGAAAAGCGGACTGCTGTAGATCACGCATGGGCGAGCGCGTCAGAGGTCCGTCGGTCAACCAGGAGGGGCAGTCAAGTATCTCCGCACAATAAGCACAAAAAGGAAGTCATCACAATGTGGAACTAAAATCACAGCGAGTTCACGGGAAGAATATCCAAGGGAAGGAGCGAGAGGCATTGGGTCAAGTTTGCGCGGGCTGGAAAGACAGAGAAATGAGGGGGGGTAGGTCATTCCCAGAATCTGCTGAAAAAGAAATGAGGTTTCCTTGCTCCGAGAAGGGGGTAACCTCCTTGAGTTGGGAGAAACGCCACTAGTCGCCGAAGGGGAGGGGGGGGGGGGGGCTTCTAAAACTTAGAAAAACCGGTCGAAAAAAAGGAGCCCGCGAGAATGGCCATTCAACGTCGAGGAGGGTAACGAAGTTTCTTTACAAAAAGCTGAAGTCATAGACAAAAAAACGCCATACTCCCTAGAAATGATCCCAAAATTGCAAGACTGAAAGGAGGGGCGAGATTCAGCCGACGCGTAGCTCCAGGCGGAAGAAACCGCCTTTTTGCCGTGTCGAGAAAAAGAACCCAAAACGAGGTGCTTGGGAAGGAATCAGAACAGAAGAAATTAGGGGGGGACAGGAATTAATCCGTCCTTTTGACGGAGAAACCAGGGGAGAAGGGGGGCTTGGAGCTCAGACGGTAGGGAAGCGTAAAGACGAAGCACTTTCTGTGAAAAAAAAGAAAAACATCCCTTGTTCCTTGTCAACAAGGAAAAGCCAATAGCCTGAAAAAAAAAAAAAAGACAAAAGGGGGGGGCATGAAAGAAAGGGCAAACCCGCAAGGGAAAAAGGGGGAATCGTATAAAAAAAAAAGAGAAAAGAAAAACTGTGAGCCAAAAAGGGTGATTAAAAAAGAAATCCCTCCACCAAAAATGGACATTGCAAAAACATAGGATGTCCATCCCGGCGGGGAAGAGAGCCCCTACAACCAAGTCGGCCATCGGAGGCGAGAGTGGTGGGTAAGACAGGAGATCAGGAATGAGAGTCTAATCTCGAAGGGGAAGCAATGAAAGGGATCAGAGAATTAGCACTTGACGAGCGGGGACGAAAAGACACGCAGGTCTGGGACGGGGAGGGGAAAGGTTTTTCCACAAAATGGACCGAAAAAATGTGGATGCATTCAGAACTGGGAGGCAAAGGACAAGACGACGTGTCGGATTCTGCGGTGGGCGGGAGGAAGGGGGGCCAGGTACGACCTGACGGGGGGGGGTCCCTCTGGAAAGGAAACGTGGAGGTCTGGGGCCCGAAAGGGAAGGAAACGAAGGTTGCCAAAGAAAGTGAGGAAGATACAGAATAGAGCAAAAACAACAACGGATGACAGGAGGAAAAAGAAAAACAGTTCTGAAAAAAAATGAGTTGAAAAACAGATGGAGAAGTCAGGCCCCCACTCAAAAGAAAAGGGATAGGCGAAGTCGCGTCAAAGGACGGAAAAAAACAAAACTCGCCTCCGAGTAAGACAAGACTGGGGGGCGTCCAGGGGAATGGAAGAACCTCAAAGTTCTTTATGGGGCACCAGGGGGGGATCGGCATTGTTGACCAACAGAACTGTGGGGGAAAAGAAAGGAGAAAAAATGCGAACTGGGGGGGGGAGGGTGGCCCAACAACGAAAAAAAAAAAAGAGGGGGACCATTCCAGCACTGACATGATTTAACAAGGCGAGAGAAACGTATCTTCATAGATCCCATGTCAGCCAAGAGTAACTCCGGGGGGGGGGGGGAGAAATCAAAGCTGGGGCAACACGCCAGGGGAGAATTGGAAAAATGGAATTGTTAGAAAAAAGACGAACGAGGGGTGACAGCCAACTGTAAGATCTGAGCGGGGTCAGAAGGAAGTAACCCTCAGAAGACATTACTGCGGTGACCGTATTTGCACGGGAGTTAGACAAGGGAAAGAAGGAAAAACACCTGGGGTTGCCTTGGGACGAAAGGCAACAAAGAGGGGACTTAAACAAAGACGATTGCTTCGACACTGGGAAGCAAGGAAGAGAAAGGAAAAAGAAAATCTACAATATGCAGTGAGCTCTCCGTCAAACTTCCGGAGCGAATGGAGGGGGAAACCCAAAAGTGGGGGTGCAAAAAAGGGTCTTATTACAAATCAAATCAAGGAAAAGAGCGCGGAACGCAAAAAGGCAGCGTGGTCTAGCAAAAGAGACTTAAAAGCAGCTGAATCAAAGACTTCCACGTAAAACTATGGTAGGTGAGGTAGTCGGAGGGCTGGGCTAGAACTCTGGGGAACTAAAGGGAGGGACGAAAAAAACGGGAAATTTCTCTTTTGGCGCGGAGAAGTTGGAAAACCGGTCGGGAGAACGATCGCAAGCAGAAGCCCCGCCACATTACTTAGCGACACAGGGAAAAAAAATCCAAAAAAGAAATGGGGGAAGACGACCGGCGGCGGCGCGGAAAAAAGGGGAGAAAAGGGCACCGATGCGGACTACGAAAAAGAGTAGGCAGGGCCAACGAGGCTATAAATACACGACTCTGCAAAAATAGAGACGCAAAAAGTGCGATTTGCTCCAAAGACTGACCGCCTTCAGGTCTCCCACCGGAAGGAGGGAAAAGCTTGGAAGGGTGGGACTTTACGTAGCAATATCGTGCTGCGCTCCTTGTCGAAAACAAACTTGTTGAGAAAAAAAAAAAAAAGAGGGGCACCTGACGTGAAAGACCGGAAGAGAGGGCATCGCAAGTGGAGGGGGGGAAGGAGGGGCCAGGGGGGCACTGATCTCACGATACGGGCGAAATACTTTCGAATGTTCAAAAGGAAAGGAATAGAACATCATCCCTTGAAGAAAAAAAAAAGTCGAACTGGTACTGGCTAGGGGAGGGGGTTGGGACATGTAAATTTGAAAACCGAAGAGGGGAGAAAGGCTAACAAATATAGGCCAGACAGGGGGGGTGTCAAGACAAAAGCAATTAATTCGGACTTGTCGAAGAAAAATAGGGCAAGAGAAAGAGGATAAAACCGAGACCGGAAGGGGTACTTTCTCCCGGAACAGAGACACTGGAAAATGTGAGGAGAAAATCCTAAGAATGGAGGGACAAATAAGGGACACGCTCAAGGAGAGTTCTCGGCACAGGGCGACTTCAAGGAGGAAGGGCCAGGAATAAAAAGACGGGGGGCTTCTGATTCGCAAAGTGCAATTTTCAGGTTTCCCTTG
>Ga0179593_1660965_pt1 | contig 10212 bp, 22 predicted proteins | sample CZODoug2_1_08_16_FD_185931 | JGI IMG/M metagenome (GOLD analysis project Ga0179593, IMG submission 185931) | Vadose zone soil fungal communities from Angelo Coast Range Reserve, California, USA - CZODoug2_1_08_16fungal (PacBio error correction) | ecosystem: Environmental > Terrestrial > Soil >...
AACAGGTCAAAACACAGCATCTCCCAAATCGAAGGAAAAAAGAAAGTTTACCGCAGACAGCCTTTTCGCTGCTAAGCGGTCCAAAAAATCAAAATAACGGTGGGAAACCCAGCCATCGGCCGCTGTTTTTAGAGAAAAAGAGACCATCGCATTCCGCGCATTACGAAAGAAAGAGCCCTCGCGCCGCCTCAAAGAAGGGAGTCGAAAAAGAAATGGGGAACACCAGCTCTGCGAAAATGGAATCGGGGGGAAGGAATCGCCCAGAAAAACAGGGGAGCGTGACATGTGTGGAAAGGAGAAAAAAAAAAAAGAATGCAATCCGAGCAAGAAAAAGGAGCAGAAATCCTCATCCACCACCATTGCCAGGAAGGGGGAGGGAGAGGGACAAATTTCATCCCGCGGCCACGCGTTCGCGATAGACACATGAAAGGTGGAAAGAACAGACGCAGCCCCCAGCGCCACAGGGGAAAGGAGGAGGAAAAACACCCCCGAAAAAAAACAAACAAAGAAGTGTGTATCGCCTCCCTCTTCCTTCGACACACAAGGGGAGAAATAAACCTACCCCCTTTCAGCTTGTACATCACCATTGGGGGGATTACAAAAAAAAAAGGAGAGGATAGAGGTTTTAAAATCCCTTCGGAATCGAGAAAGAGGAGGGAAAAAGGGCAAGCCCGTGCAACATGGCTCAGAAAAGAGGGAACGCGAGTGCTGCTCCGCCAGACTAAGGGGGAAAGCGGCGGAGCAGCACATCAGGCACTTTCCCAGGAAAGAGGAAAGGAACCTGCGACGACTGAATTCACCAGAGGGGAAGAAGAAAAAAAATGAATCTAGAAAAAATAAAGGGAAAACGTCCGCAAACCCGTCATCTACGGAGGAAAAACAGTCCAAAGCGCTTCCTAATCGCGTATCCAGCCGCGTTCCGCAAGAACAGACCTGACTACACCTTTAACGCAGGAAAAGTAAACACGCACGTCCCCTCTCCGAAAATGGGAAGGCGGCGCATACTCTCTGCCATCGCATCGTGGGAGGGGAAAAAACCTCCATTACTCCCTGGCGGACAAAGTAAGGACATAAACGTCCTGGTAAAAGGGGGAGGGGGGAAAGGGCCCGACGTCAATAGTCAACTAACAAAAAAGGAAGGAATTCTTCCGCACGTACTTCTTAAGAGTGAAAGACTATTCAAAACTTAGAAATTTTCCCTCTTCGATCAGGCCAAGGAGGAAAAGCAAAAATTCTTGATCGGGAAAAAGGAGGAGGAACATTAGAAAGGAGGGTTTGTAACGGTAAGATGAGAGGGGGGGAAAGGTGGTACCGGTGTAGCGATACGTTTCAACGAATCCCCCCTTCCTTCGCGGGAAGAAAAAGGAAGAGCGGGCGCGTACACCTCCCCAATTAGGGGAAGCATCCGACTCTTGACTTCCTGACGCTAAAAAAAAGTGGGAAATGTAAAACAGCCTTCTTCTCCGAAAAAGGAGGGGGAGAAAGAAGGGGTTTCGCAGACTTATATCAAAAGGGCAGGGGAAAACGCCGCCATGTTCATCACTGGAATAAAAACAAGAAACTTCGCACAACAAAGCACAGGGACCCTGGACAAGCCGCTGAAGAAAAAAAAGGGGAGCCGAGAAATTCCTCGCGAGAAAAAACCCCCAAAAGAGGTCTTGGGAAAAGCAGATTTCCCTTCGCCCGGGTCAACGCAAGAGGAAGGAAAAGAGTGTCTCCCGACAAGGGGAAAAAAGCCAGAGAACATCCGTCCTGAGGGATCAACAACAACATAACGGGAAAAAAGAGGGTATTAAAAGAGATAGATCTGAGAAAAAAGGAGCGGAGGGATGCTGGCAACTAGGTCGGGAGAGGGGGGGAAATGGCATATTGCGTTAACCCGGCAGAAGGGGAAGAGGGAAGAATCGTAGGGCGTGATCTCTTGAATTGCGAAATCGAAAACTTTCGTCGAATCTGCTGGTCAACGGGGGGGAAAGGAGGGTTTGGGAGAATTTGGCGGGGGTAAGGGGGGAGGGAAGTGATGAAAAAATGGAGGCGCTCTTGGAACTGAAGGGGGAAATATTCGAAAACAATCTGTACAGGAATACAAAAAAGGGGAAAAACGGGCGTTTCTCGCGCTTTTAACTGCGTTGGGGGAGAGGGGAAGAGGGGATGGGCAAAATTCGGGGGCGCGACAGCGCTTAAAAAAAGTCTCTGCTCGGAAGGTGGTAGGGCAAGGTCAGGTTTAGAAACTTATCTCTCACACTTGACACCAAAACGGGGGAAAAAGAGAAGGGTAGAAAACAATACTCCTTTCGAATGGAAGAAAAAGAGGGAGATTTTTCAAATGGCTTATTAGGGGGAGGAAAGGGGTCACCAAAAAAAGAAATACCGCTAAAGTACTTGGCGTAAATGAGAGAAGGGGGTGCGATTGTCGCCGTAAACGAAGGAGAAGGAAAAGACGTTTATGTCCTTAAGGGGAAAAAAGAGAAGGGGCACACGCGGTCCGCGAGGCGCGGGGAAAAAAAAAAAAATGAGTTAGGCCTTTTGCATTTCGCTAGGACGGGAGGGAGAAAAGTTAAAGGGGGTGCAGGTCCTGGTGGGTAAAGGAGAGGGAAAGTGAGGGATACCCGATTTCTGAAGCGGTGGTGCAAAAAGGAGGGGAGCGATGACTTTTTTTCGCCGGGGGAAAGTTCACGGTTCTTACTCTGACGATGGGAACGATGGGTGAGAAAGAGGACAAACTACAGGTCCGGAGGCTTTGAAAGAAAGGGGGGATGGGAAGAAAGATGGGGCGACGCGCCGGTCGGCGAGGACAAAAAAGAGGAAAGGGGGGCTAGCATGTGCCTGTATGAAAGTGGGGGGGAAAAAAAATTAACTAACCTTTTAAAACGGCGATCCGCGACGAGAAAACGGGGGGGGGGGAAAAAAATAAAAATGAAAGGGCCGTTACCGGGGAAAGAGAAAGAGGAAGGGCGTGGAGACGGAAGAGGGAATGCTAAGACTCAAGAGAAAAAAAGGGGGAAGAAAAGGGGACGCTGGGGGCGGCGTATCTTCTGAAAATAGGGGAAAAGAATATGTCTAACTCACTCCTTGTCCTCGGGGAGGAAAAAAGAAAAGGGGGGGAGAGAAAACTTCCCTGCAATGGTGGGGGGGAGAAAAGGACCGAGACGGAGTGACGGAGAGAAGTTGGGGGGGGATGATTGCGGAGGGAGAGGGGGCGGGACAGACATGTAAACCCTTATGTTGGGCGAGAAAGGGGGACATGTGTGAGCCTCCGCTTGGGGGGGGAAAGGGGAAAAAAGGACGGAGCAGACAATTATTTGAGGCAGGGGGAGGAGGGGCCTCTTTGCGGAAGGGGGAGGGAAAGGGGGGAAAGGGAGTGGCCGAGAAACCTACTTTCCGATGGGGAGGGGAGGGAAAGGTATGATTTTGACCGCTTGCCCTCGAACGGCAGAGAGAACTCGGAAGACTTGGTCGCTTCTTTGTTTTACATGAAAAAAATGTGAAGAGAGAAAAGGGGGGGGGAGGAAGGAAAAAGAGGATTCACTTGTCATGGAGAAACGACACCCAGATCAGAGGCCGACAGAAAGGGGAAAAAAGAAGCCGGTCAGGGCGCAAGCGGGTCAAGAGAAGGGGGAAAAAGAAATATCGGGTTCAAATTTTCATTCAAGCGCCATCTCATCCTCGTACGAGAAAGGAAAGAATTACCTCAAACAGGAAAGGGAAAGAAAGAGTCCTGTCGGCAACCGTCCATCGCAAAAGGAAAAGGGAGGGCCACGGATCAGGCCAAGCCGTTTGAAGGGAAAGGGTAAAAAGCGACCTCCTCCCTCAAAGAAGAAAAGAGAGAAAAGAAAGTAGCGTACGGCCGTAAAAAAGAAAAAAAGGAAGTGGGGTGCTTCGCCGACTCATCAGGACGGAGGGGAAAACACGTCTTTCTCGTATCGACTACTTTCGGCGCTCAAAAACGGTTCAAGAAGCCCCCGAGGAACTTGCCCCCTGCGCTAGGAAAAAGATGACGCCTTACCCTCTTCAAGGAAAAAAGAGTGTACTCCTCTTCCTGTACCGAAGGGAATCCTGGGAAGGGGTCTTCAAAAAAAACCACCTGGGTTATCACGCGGATCGGGAGGACCAGTCGGGCATCGTACGGACTTCGATGGGAAGAAAAAAGGGAAAGAAAATTCTCAAAAAAAGCGAATGCGAGTTCTGCGCCGGAGAAGAAGGGGGAGAAAAGGTCGTGCGCCGCACACCATCGGCAAGTCCAAAGAAGAAAAGGGTGCACCTTCGCCGCCTATTTCACCAGATGGGACAAGGGGGGCTTCAGAACAGCGAAACAAATTTCGCCCACCGTCCGCAAACCCAAGAGAGAAAACCCTGCCCCGTTAAACAAAGAGGAGGAAGAGGGAGGAAACAAAAAAAAAAAAAACGCGTTCAGCAAAAAACCTGTCCTTCAAAGGGGAAATAAAATCGTCCCCTCTTCCTGCAACGGGAAAGTCGCCCGAAAATGCCCCCGCTCGAATCAGGAGGGAGGGGGAGAAAGGGGGAAACGCTCGCGAACGATGGGAAAAGGGGGCAGTTCTCTGGTCTCCAGCTGAAGACTGACCACAAGGGGTCTTAGTCGTGTACGGCGAAGGAGCAAACTCAACTTCCAAGAGGAAAAGTACTGCCTTCCTGGCAGGTGAGTGAGTGAATTTTTTCTCTCTATCAGAAGGTAGATTTCAAAAGTCCCGCTTCGTCTTCCAAAGAGAAGGGAGGAAGAACGGGTAATAGGAGAGGGGGGACACAAACGGGTGTCCCGTGTAGCGTAAACGGGAGGAAAAAGAAGAGAATCCCCCTATTAGGAGCGGCGAGCCACCAGAAAGGGGTCGCGTACACCAAGAAAAAGTGCCCATAAAAGGGAGAAAAAAGAAGTTCCCCGCGCGAGAATGTCCCCCGAAAGGGGAGAGGTCGGTGGGGACTTTACAGATTGTTTCGCAAGACCTGGAGGAAAAGGGGATGAAAAAAAGACCGCCAGGTTCATCACTATTCATACAAACAAGAAAAAAAAACCCCGTCTCCAAAAAAAAGAAAAAAAAAACACCGCTTCCGACGAAAGTGTCCGCCTAAAAGGGAAAGGATCAACAACAAAGAGGCGCGTTCGCCCCAGATTGGAAAAGAGGAAAGGCGGACAATATGCATTTGACCCCTTTTCCACAACACTCTTTGATCAGCTCCTGCGAACAGCAGAGGGAAAAGAAAAAATCCAACAACAACAAGGGAAGGAGACGTAGCCGACCGGATTTTCGCGAGAGAGGGAAAAGAGGGAATCCTGCCGTGGCAAAGGCGGGTCAGGAAGAAAAACCGGAGGAAACTGTGGTCGCACGCGATCGGGAGAAAAAATTGCGACGTTCCTCGTCAACGGATAGAAAAGGGGGACGGACAATGGCAGTGTGCTTTTGTGGGGGAGAAAAAGGGGAGAGGGGTTCTGTATTAATTGGAAAATTTTGAACAAGGAAGGTCATTCCGTGTGACTCTCTTCTGCGAACACATCGGCAGGGAGAAGTCGAGACGACGGGCGGTTTCCATGAGAGAAGGGGAGCGCAAGGCAAAAGCGTGATGGGCAAAAGGAGGGGTTACTTCGACAGCGCTTATACGGGGGGGAAATGCTCGACAGTATTTCCGGAGGTAAATGGGGAGGAGGGGGACTACACGTTACACACTTTTGGGAATCAAAGGAGGGGGAAAAAGAAAGTTCGAATGGAGACTAATCGTGACCCAGAAGCAGGGGACTATCTTTCAAATTACATTAAATCTGAATGAATGACAGAGAGCGGAAATGAATTGGGGGGAAAGGGAAGGGAGGGAAGCGCCGTACCCACTATCGACCAGGGGGGGGGGAAAAGTTATGCCTGAATTTTCTACGCATATAAAAAAGAAGATCCTCTCTTTCTCCTGGCAAAAGAAGATTTGAGGAGAGCGGGTGACATTTTCTGCAAAGGAAAAGGGGGAAGGAAGAGGAAAGAACGGGGGGTCACGTTTTTCCATGAAGGGGGGGGAGGGAATGAACGGCTTTGATTTAATACAAACAGGAAGGAAAGTTTTAAATTTAATGGGTATTGGGAGAGAGGAAGGGGAGGCGTTGTTGACATTATGGGATCCTGGAAAGCTTACTATTTACGCAGATGGGGGGGGAGAAGATGTCACTAACATGTAAGGGGGGAGGGGGGAAGTGTGCTGCGCACGACGAGGGGGAGAAAGGGAGAGCGCACACTCGCAGTCGCCTGCACGCGTGGCATGAAAAGATACATCCAGTAACATTCTAATTGACTTTTTAAAAACGCCGAAAGAAGAAAGAAAAAAGGGGGGGGGAGAAATGATTCAAGCTGAATGGCCTGGTACCAGGGAGAGTCCATTGGGCGGGAGAACTTTACAGGGAAAAAGAGTGGGCAACGAGCAGCATGTTGCACGTGTCTCTGGGAATAAAAGGCTGTCTCCGTAATTATTCCGATCCGCGACACGGACGGGAAAGGGGAAAAAAGCGAGTGGAGTCGGTCGATAAACTGCAGAAAAAAAAAAAAAGGGGGGTGGTATGAAGGAGACAGAGATTGCTTCGGGTGCTTGCGGAGGGGAAGGCTGAGCACCTGTAAAACGATTTTGTCGATGAAAAGGGAGGAGAGGAAAAAGCCGGCCGCCTGGAAGATGTTCCGTGTGTAAGGAAAAGAAAAGAGGGGGCCGGCGCTTTGGGTGCGGAAGGCGTAGTGGGAGGGGGGGGATGGCGCTGAAACACGGTGCCGATTGCGGTGGGGAGTATGTGCCGCGCGCTAACGGCGTGGCGCTGGCGAAAGTGAGAAGGGGCAGCTGAGGTGGTTTTACATGAGACGGTAGAAAGAGAAAAGAGGAGGAGGAAACGAGATAGATGCCCTTGTTCAATGAAAAAAAAAAAAAAGATCCGATTCGACAGCAGCACTTTCTCCCTCGTCCAGCCGTGAGAAAGTGGAACAAATCAATAACGTTTTTCCAATCCAAAAAAGAGGAAAAAGGGTTTCACGCCCTCTCACACCTCTCATTAAGAGAAAAAAGGAAAAAGGAAAGGAGCCAGCCGAACGCCTCAAATACTGTCTGCTCCTTGCGCACACGGGGGAAGGAAAAAAAAAAATGGAATCGGCACGTGCATCGCCCCCATAAGGGAAGAAGGACCTGTGTAAAACCGAACATCCCGCAATCCACCGACGCACTCTCTAGGAAGAAAAGGGGGGAGGAGAAAACCATGTGGGGAACCGTGGGAAAGGTTTCTTCAGAAGAAGAGAAGAAGGGAGAAACGGCGTTCGCGGATCGACTAACTTCGGGAGAAAAAAAAAGGAGGGGGGCATACTTCCGCCGCCCCCATCGCCACTTGCACATGCTGATCGGGAAAAGAGGGGGGTGTGACTAGCTAGCTTCACTTTCGCCACGCCCATGTGGGAGGGGACCGAAGGGCAACGGGAGCTTTTACATCATTGTGTCGGAAAAAAAAAAAGGAAGAGGGAAAATGAGCGTGTTAAATCCTTCTCATCGTAAAGGGAGAGGAAAGGGAAGCCGGAACATGGCTCACCAACGCTTGCAGCAGGAAAGGGGAGCCCATCCCGAGTCGCCCGCCATCGTCGTGGAGACAGCAAAAGAGAGGAGGGAGAACCAAGACCGGACCAGTAGTTCCCCTTCGCCCAGAGGAATAGAGGGGGAGTCAGAGTAAGAAAGAGACCGAACATAAGGGAAAAAAACCCCGTCAATCTCCTAGCGTCTCCCCACGCCCATTAAAGGGAAAAGAGAAGGGAGGAGACATCACGCGTTCCGCGCCTGATTCACAAAAGAAACCTTTAACTGCGTACCAGAGGAAGGGAAAGGGGAAAACGAATTGCACACTCGCGAATCTGCGTGAGCAAGAAGAGGGAAAGTCAACACAGACCCGTCTTTGTTCAAACGTGAGGGGAGAAAAATCAGGAATAAACTTCCTGGAAAAAGGAAAAAGAGGTCGGTACGGCGCGTCACAATAGCAAAGAAAAAGGACCATTTCCGCCGTACTTCTTTCGAAAAAATTGAATCAGCTTTCCTTCTTTGAAATTTGTAGAGGAGAGAAGGGGAAGTGAGCAGGGTCCCGCTGAGCGGAAAAGAAAGGAAGGGAGAAGGGGAATAAGCACGCGGGTGAGGTCCCCCAAGGGGGGCAAGGAAAAAACAGAACGCCTGCCCTCCCAACAGGAAGGGTAGAAAAGTCTCAGCGCTGTCGCGTACACACCGAAAAAGGAAAAAAAGCCACGGGAGGGCCTGCAGAAAAGAGGAGAGAAGGTACCCCACGAGAAGAAGTAGTCCGTTACCGATTTTGGAGGGGAAAGAATCAGCAGGTCCAGAGGCGGCCCGCCAGGTTAGCAAGTCAAACAAAAGGCACCACAGCACCTTGAGGGGAAAAAAAAAGGAAAGGGGGACCGTGCCCCAGACCGCTCGAAGAAGGGAGAAAGGGGAAATTCCCGCGGCTCAACCTCCTACGATCCGCGGAGGGAAAACAAGGCCAGTCGCTGTGGGAAAAAAAAGAGGGGGCAGCAGTTGCCACGGCAGTAATCAAAAAAGGAAAAAGAACGCGAGAACATCCGTCGGGGAGAAAAAGAAGAAACCGAGGTAAGGACCATATATAGATCTCGACCGAAGGGGGGGGAAGGGAGAGAAGGAAAAAGAGGCGGAATACTCCGTGGGAAGGGAGGGGGAAAAGGTTCGACCCTCGACGGGGGGAAGAGAGGAGAATCGTAGGCGTGAGCGCGGATTGCGAAAGGGGAGGTCGAAGTTAGGACACGGTACCAGTGCATTGTGCTTGTTGGGGGCGAAGGGGCAGGGGTTTCATTATGCCTTGCTTGAAACGGGGGAGGAGGAGGGAACTACAGGTGATCCCGGAAGAGAAACTGTACAAAGATGTTAGAGACGACTTCTGGGGACATGAAAGGGGGGGGACTGCGTTTTTATCTCAGTCAAAAGCGGGGGGGGAAGGGGGAAGGAGGGACCGTGTAAGAGACAGCGCTGGAAGAAAAGGGGAACGGAAGGGGGGATGGCTTCTTTCCTGGTTTAGAAAGAAGGGGAAAAAAAACTGGTTACCGTAATATTCTCCGTTCGAAACAAGAGAAGTGAGGAAATGAAGACGAAGCGAAGAATTTTTACAAATGGGCTTATCGAATGAAAGAAAAGTGAAAAGGAAGAGGGAAAAAATAGGAAAGTACTTCTGAAATGAAGCAGAAAGGGCCCGCGCCTTACCCTACTAGACGGGGGAAACCCTTAGTCTGAATTTTCGACAAAAGGGGAAAGGTCACAAGCGTTCCTCTCTTCGCTGGCAGAGAGAGAAGAAAGGGTCTTGGTCGGCTAGGACGGGGAAAAAAGCACCCGTTCCCAAGGTGTTGTCATTCCTGGAAATCGAAATCGGGATCTCCTATTTACGGAAAAGGGGGGGGGGAGGGAGGGAGCCGCGATGTACGGGGGAGAAGGGGGGGGGAAAGTAGGTTCGGCCGATTTCCTGAGTCTGGGAAGAATATCAGGCGGCTAAGTTGAAACCTGTAAGGTTACTTTAAATTGCCGATGGGGCGCGAAGACGATGGGGGAGAGGCGAGGCGAAGAAAGAGAAGTCGCTGCAACGGGGGAAGGAAGACATGTGGCCGGGAAAGGGAGGCGACACGTACGAGCGAAAGGGACTTTAAAAAAGGAGAGAAAATTGGTTTACAAAATTATGTACAAGCGAAATGGCCGGTACAGGGAAGGGAGTACAAAAAAGCGAAATGAAGAAGGGAAGTCGAAGTACATCAGAAGAAAGAAAGGACGGAGGGGGCGGCGGAGCTTCTGAAAAAATAGGGGGAAAAAAAGATGACCGAGAACACGTGGCCGCTGTATTAAAAGACGAGGGGAGGAAAAAAACTTACACATGTTGGTGATGAAGGATACGCCGTATAAGGAGGTGAAGGGGAAAGGGATTGGAGGATTCTCGGGGGAAAAGGGAGGATGGAAAACGGATGGGGGAGAGTCACTGACGAAGTCAGGAAAAAAAAAGGGGAATTTGACGTGTTCGACGATCATACAGTATTGTGAGGAGGGGAAGGGGGAAAGTATTTTGCTCGGGAGGTGTTATATGGCTCTTGAAAACCGAGGAAGGGAGGGGGGGAAAAAAAAAACCGGAGTGGAAGGGGGACCTCTTGAAAAGAGAAAAGAAGGCGAGGGCGTATCGAAATGGGGGCAGGAAGAAAAAGGTGA
>Ga0179593_1356381_pt1 | contig 10211 bp, 12 predicted proteins | sample CZODoug2_1_08_16_FD_185931 | JGI IMG/M metagenome (GOLD analysis project Ga0179593, IMG submission 185931) | Vadose zone soil fungal communities from Angelo Coast Range Reserve, California, USA - CZODoug2_1_08_16fungal (PacBio error correction) | ecosystem: Environmental > Terrestrial > Soil >...
CGAAAATCTGGACGCATTCGGCGGATGCAGACTCTGGCCTCGGCGGCACGGGAAGCTGGATCAGAGTCAAGGGAGGAGAAACCTCCAGAACTGGTGGGTTGTTTTTCGTTGAAGGGGATGGGCACGGGGGAATTCTTTAACGGATAAAGTCGCGGGAATGGGGGGGGGGGGGGCCGCTACTGGTTCCTGTCAGATTCTTTCGGCCATGGCGCACAAAGGGGGGGAAAAAGGGGGGGGGAAATAGCGCTAAATACTGAGGAAGATACTCCGTGGTCGAGGTTAGTGGAAAAGGAAGGGGGGGTGTCGGGTGTGGACCAGGTCTCTCAAAGCTTCAATCTATGAGGGGGGAGGTCGCTGATGGTGAGGGCCGAGGGAATCCTATTGAAACGGAGCAGTCGGGAAAAGGTTTCGAACAAAAGGGAAGACCCGAGAGGGACAGTGCATTTCGATTGTTGGAGGTGGGGGGGGGGGCTCCCAGCGCAAGGGGAAAGAAAGGAGGGGCGCACGCCTAAATCGTAAAAAAAAACGAAGTGGTGGAAAGGGGACTTCCGCGCGAACCTAACCCGAACCGCGAGGGAAAAAAAAAAGGAGGAGGGCAATAGGAAGGCAGGGGTTGATCGATTCGCGGTAAGAGGGGAGGACGTTTTGAAGAAAAAGCTGGGCGATCGCTCCGAGTAGAAATTGCGCAGATTCCTCGTAGGCGTTCTTTATGTGAGGGTGCCGGCACTTCGGCCGAGGAAGAACCATAGGTCCGGCCCGCAAAGGTTAATGCGGTGAAAACGTCCAAAAAATGGCCGGAAACGAAGGCGGTAGAGCAGGAAAAATTATCACAAAAAGTGAGGAGAGTGGAAGGAAAAAGTGGCGAAATTCTTCGTCGGGGGTAATGGAAAATTTACTGCAGAGAAATTCGGGGGGGGATACGCTCAACGCGGAGGGGTACTAGAATCCCCCTGTCTGTCGAAGGGGAGGGAGAAAAAGGATTTGAATGAACTGGCCCGATCTTCCAGTGAAGAAAATAGACTTTATCATCCATAAGTTTGAAGGGGGGAGTTCTTGGCGAAGGGGGGCGGCTCGCTTCCTTCAGAGAAGGAATAGCTCGAAAGTTACCGTTATGGCACATGGGGGGACGCCGGGGGGGACTAAGTGATCGGAAAACATCGTGGCGTGGAAAAACCTCAGGAAACGAAGAGGAATTCCAGTTGAGGGAACCGCAGGAATCGTTCGTGCAAAAGGAAAGAGGCGGGAGCCAGACAACGCGAAACTGCGGGGGGCGACGGGGGCTGGGGAGAAGCCGAACAAGACGGTCATTCCAGAAAAGGCACGAAGGGGATACCGGAAATAAAATAGGAAAAACCTGCAGGGGCAGGACCCAAAGTAAATCGTCGTCGGGAGAGAAAAGCATCGTGGAAAGGTCAACAAGGGGTGCGATAATTGCTCAGGAAGAATTCAAGAAGGAACAACAAAAAAATCGGAGGGACTGAGGGAGGTCAAGCTGAACCTCAATAGATAGAACACAAAAGGAAAGGCGCTATTTGCAGCGAAGAACTCCAGCGGATGTAGCGACTTTGCATAAAATGAGGAGATATCAAACCAAAGGGGGGGCCGCTCAACAACAAAACCAAAAGGAGGACGTATCATAGTTCTCAGAGGCTTGATGAATGTATATAGCCAATACAAAGTAACGCTAACAAAACCTACGCTCCATTACGACCTGTAATGGGTGACGGGGGGGGGAGCATATTGCCAGGGCTAAACCTAGGCATGAGAAAGGGAAACTAGAAAAAAAGAACCATCAACGGAGCGAGCATGCAGAGTTAAAGAAAGGAGGTCCATTTCCTTCTAAAAAAGCCTGAGAGAAGCATTGGTAAAAGCTAAAGGAGCGCGCAAGAGTAAAAAAAAGGGCGGATTCGACAGCCATTCTATACCCGAAAGGGAGGGAGGAGGGGAGAGAGAAAAAAGTGGAAGTAATGCTTGCATCCCGCCCGAGGAAGGGGGGAAAAGTTTGGAGGGGGCGAAGGACCAGGGCCGTCTGTTTTAAAGTGGGGGAGGGCAGAGAGGGGAGCCGCGATTTGTGTCAGAGGGCGTAAGATTTGCGCGGTTGCGGGATAAACACATCGCATTAAGAGAACACAGGGGGGGGCAAACGCAGTCCGCGAGGGGAGGGGGGTTAAACCGATGGGCTCGAACAACAAATCACGGCGTGGCAGGGCAATTAGGGCAGGAAACCTGGTGAGAGACGGAAAGATAAGGAACGGCATTCAGGAATGCCTCAGACATCCTTCCCAAAAAGCTCCAGCGGGGGAAAAGCAAGGACGCTCTCGACCGCCAGGAAAGAGAAAACTGTGTATTGACATCCGGGGGAGGACAGTCAGCCCGACAGGCGGGTTCCCAGGTAGCTGTAAAGAAAAGAACACGCGTAATGAAGACATTCCTTCTGGACCACACGGCGATGGGGGCAGAGAGGGAAAAAGGGGGGGGGGGGGGGGGGGGGAACCCCGTCGGAGAACGGGGAAGGGAATAACCAGCGAGGCGGAGGACCAACTGGTTGTCAGGGGGAGGCCACACGATAAAGGAGGAGAGCAAAAAAAGGGAGAAGGTCTATGCTTAAAAGAAAGCAGGAAATTTTCCTTGTGAACTCAAGACGGGGGCATCGTTCCCTTTAAGGCAAGGGAAACAAAATGGCCCACCGACGGGACGCCTAAGCGAACGTGGTAAAACAAGAGATTCGCACCTGGGGCGGGGAGAAGGCCACTGCATAGTCGCCCGTCTGGGAAGAAAAGGGAAGGGAAGATTTGACCCAACTGAAATAATGAACAATCAAATCCACGCCAGCATATAAAAAGATCCAGGTAAAAAAAACACGAGCGCGCGGTGGGGTGGGGGGGGGGAGGAGTTTGGCCGCTCCAATAAGATGCCTGGACGGTCGAGCCATGATAGATCCTTAGGGGGAAAATGGTGTACGCGATTGGCGATGATAAAAAAGGGGGAAAGAGAGGAAAGCATGGCAAGGGAGAGCACACCTCAAGTTTTTGGGCCTGGAAGGAAGAAGACGAAGGCGGGGGGCACAAATTAGGAATCGTTCACACGGAGAGGAGGAAGAAGATTTCACTGTCTTACCCGTGGCCCTGCGTCAAAAACAAGGAGGAAAGGCCGTCGGGAAAAGCAGAAAGACAGATGCAAACCGCATACAATATGTGCAGAAGAAAAGACAGCAACTAATAAAAAAAGGCTGTGGCATCTAAAAGATCGGCCCGTACAGACGCCGAGAGAGAAAAAAAAAAACCCAATAGGAAAAGAATAGAGATCGGCTAAAACTCGAAAAATAAGTGAGAGGGTTCTTTCAAAAACAACTTGACTTTTAAGAAAGACTTCTGGGGGATGGGAGGAGGAAAAAGATGGGACTTGCGCCGTTAGGCGGAAGGTGTGCCAATCTAGCTGGCGGATGCTGGACGTCCCCTTTGTACTCTGCCATGGCCAGCAAGAAGGAAATGCCCGGAAACGATCAACTTTTTTAACTCTTGATGGACTTCAAACCATCGCGTCAAAAAAGGACGGCAGGCAAGAAGCGGAGAGTGGAAGGAAAGACCGAAGGAGACTCTAGTACCACATCATCCCATAACAACTCCCTAGAATGTAATCCGAAGTACTGCAATCAGGGGACATCAAAAAAAAAGAAAGAGAGGAAAAGTTCCAGGAGTCGGATCCAGGAAAAAACAAGACAGCTTCGGAAGATGGGGTTTAAGGACGGCTGTGGTTCTGGTTAGGATGGTGGGAACATCCGGCATTTTTGATCAATAGTAAACGGGGGACTTGCGGGTGCAAAGAACGGCGACGATTATTACTACACGAAAAGGTAAAATGCGAACTAAAGTAACATTTGATGAAAAAACTTGTCTATTTTGCGACCGTCTTGGGAGGTGTCGTTGTGTACGAGAAGGGAAGCAGGTCAAAACCTGTCAATATTGAATGGACACAAGGAAAAAATTTCCGCGTATACCAGCATAGCAAGAGGGCAGCAGAAGGCCTGGCGAGACGGGGGCGAAGGGGATTGGGGCCAAAACTGACAGCACTCAGGGCGTATGAAGAGTCTAAGCACAAACTCCTAAAAAATTTCTCAGTAGCAGGTCAAACGGACGGATCTGCAACCTGCCTCCGGGGGGACCTCCGGATCTTCTCTGGGGCACCTAACCAAAAAAAAGCGTGGATTGTCCCACGAGCCGAGTGGAATCCTCAGGACACTCTGCGTCCAGGATTAAAACCGGGGAAAAAGAAACGAGTCAACGGCCGGACGCTAAAAAGGTCAGGCTGAGGGATCCCAAGAAGGAGCGGTTACGATCTGGAAAGTGTGTCAGGGGGGAAAAATTGAAAAAAAAAAATCGGTGAACTTCATCACTAGTAGAGGCCGGTTACAATTTTGACCGGGCAAAAAAAAGTCGTGGTTGCGGAGCCCAAACAGGATCCAAGAACAGCGGATCCAGCGGAACTTGCGGTACGGGCTGTTGCGAGATCGCGATTGAACTTGGTTTTATGTGCGGGGACAAAACAAAAAACAGAGACAACCGTAAGTCAAAAAACGCGGCGGGGACCAAAGACTGACCGGCGCAGAGACTCAAAGCCAGGAAGTCTTGCAAGGAGGGCAACTGGGCCGTCGGGCGAGCAACAACAAGGGATGACAAAGAGGTTGCCGGGAAGTGCGAGAAAAACGCCACAGCCATGGAACGTAGAGCCATCTCACGTCGCGCTGAGTCGGGTCCCTGCTGGCGAGCCGGGATTGCCCCGTCGTGCGCGCGGAGTCGGCTCGGCAACGGGTGTGATGCCCGCTAAAAAGTAGGGCAGGGATAAGAGCGCCGAGATTTCGGGACAGGAAATCGAGGTGTCTAGGGCTTCTGTAGCGGAATCGAAGAAGAGGGGGGACCTTATTCGCGGGGGCCACACCTTCGGCGGGGGGACCTTACCGGCCGCCGAGCAGGGGGGGGCGAAGAGTGATCGATATATCTTCATACCGAGGGCTCTTATATCTGCGACAGAAGCCGATTGGGCGGGGTTGAAGTAATTTCTATCAAAAAAGTAATGATTCCCCAATTACGCGATCCGGGGCTGCGTGAGTCAAGAACAGCGAAAGGAAGGGGGACGGATAGGGAAAAAAAAGTAGACAGGGGGCAAACAACGAAACACAAGAAACGTCGATCGGCGACGCGAGGCGGAATCTCGCAAAACCAGGAGGGAAACTCGAAATAGGAATGGTCCGAGGAAGGCAGGCGTTGAGAGGAAAGAGCCAAGGCTTACTGAGAATTGGGACCGCCTTCTAAAACGTATTCGTGCGAACTCCGGCAAAAAGGGAAGCGAATCAACAGGAAGGCTGCCCCTCTAGAAACGCAGTTTCTCCGGGTATTTTGAAGCGACGAAGGGATCAAAAAAAGTAATGGCTGAAAGGACTCGCGTCCGTCTATCGGAAAACTCGAAAATGCCATCTGTGCTAATGGATCCCGGAAAAGGTTGAGCACTTTCCCTTACGTACAATATTAATTTTTTAGAAGACCGAGGGGGAACCCTTTTGAAAGCAAGCAACAGCGGCATACCGAAGCATGTCCTTATCACACGGGCATTCATTGAGGGACCAGAGGGCCGAACTACGTTAATCACTCCTGTCTCCGTAAAAGGGAGAGCCACTTGACAGGTCCAGAGTATTTGAGAGGAAATACCGGAGAGAAAGGCCCCCCAGTCTCCTAATGGGAGTAAACAAGTCCCAGTCTCTCAAAATCAATTAAAAACTTCGAACGGGAGATCAGAATACGAAGCTTAGTCCGGAATGGGGGGGGAAAGAAAGATCCGACGACTATGAAATCGTTCGTCACTCGTCTGGGAACTGCCGGCCCCTACCCAAGAAAAGGCGGGGGAATCACTGCGAAAATGATTCCGAGTAGAGCGAACGAAAGGATGGTCCGCAACTCAAGCCATCGTCCGCCGAAGAGCAACGAGAAACATGAAGTAAAAGCCCCCCTCTTGCAACTACAGCAGTTCGTGCGCGGGGGTAGGGTGTTCCGAGAAGGGAAAGGGTACCAACGTGCAAATTCAACACGGATGTTATTTCGAGACTCGGGGGGCGGAAAAGACGTGTCCAAGCGACATATAACACCTCAAAACACTAAGGAAAAGGTGCTCAAGCCCCTGGAGCCAGATTTTCTAGAAAAAGTCAGATCCTTCAAAAAAAAAATCTGTGAAAAATCTCTAAGGCACTCTGAGAGAGAAACTACAGAACGCAAGCGAGGAACCGCTAAACATTCCAAACACGACAAACCCTCATCATCATCAAGAGAATCTTCAAATCCAGGATCGACCGTTCTCACGTAAACCCCCTTTGTTGCAGCGGGCAGGTAACAGACCTTCAATAAGTCCCCCCGCAGCGAGGGTATAACTCCGGCAGGAAAAAAGCTTCGCGCCATCGGGAAAAACAGTCACAAGGGCATGAGTGTGCGGAGGGACACGAAATGAACTAAATGATAGTCTAGGTAGAAGGAACGAAACGAAGAAGCCGCAACCCAAGGTCGGAACGGAGCTCGCGGCGGGCTCGGCTCTCTGGGTTCTGAGCAGCGGAGAAAATCGAACCCACTTCGAAAGTTCACAAAATGCTACAGGCATCTCAGCGCCTGGACGCGCGCAAGATGGAAGAAAACCGCTCAGAAATTCTCGGCAACTCTCCTGCATTGGCGCAAACACAGGAGGGGGCCGCCAAACTCCTAAGAAAATGGGGAGGAGCCGGCAACAACGGCCAATTTGACGAAAATGGTCGGTGACGTCGAACTCGGCGATGGAGAGGCGCACACTTCAAGCAAGAAGCGTCGCCCGAAGTGGTGTGGGAAAAAGAGGAAACAACCAAGGAGATGATTGGAAGAGTCTGCAAAAGGGTTCGGAGGCTGCTGACGGGAAATATCTAGCACTCCCTTTGAGAAAACCGAGGCAGGGCCGGGCAAATTCTTCTCGGGAAGGCAGGAAAGGAGCAGACTTGACAATTCTGGGGTTCTTAAAATCCTGTTTTGTGGAGGATCGAGGGGACAGAATGATGGTCATTAAAAGGGGGTGAAAAAATGATATCGATGACTCCGGCTAAGAACGAGCATTTTGGGGGTCTCCGTATTTTTCTTCTAGTCCGAGGTCTTTTGCCGTCACAGCATATTACCTCTAGACAGAAGCCTTTCTCTGAAGGAACCTGCTGGGGATTGTCTTTCGGACTGGAGGGGTCGGTGCGGAGCAGGGGAAAATGGGAACTAATGGCGTTCCCTCAGTTTTCGATGGCGCGGAACTCCTCCAGACTTGGGCGGAAGTGGACTCGATCTTGGAAAGTATTTAACGGATAAGATCGGAGGGGGGCCGGAAAGGATCAATCGGGGTCTTGGGCACGTCAAAATCCTGGTGAATGTGCTTAGAAGGTCGATCCGTGAGGAAAATCGAATAGTGAGTGTGAGGGGGGCCTCACTGTAAAAAAGCGCAAAATGATTAAAGAACGATCGTCGGGAGCATGGTCGTCATAGGGAAGGAGGGGGGGAATGGCGACTCGGGGCCTGTTCTCGAAAACATCCTCTGAACCGGTTTTTTGGGATATCCAGCCCAGGCGGACTTGGCATTGTGCATGGCAGTATTGGTGATTTGTGCTTCAGCGGACCATTCTGGGTCCCGCCGGCTAGAAGAAAACGCCGTTGGGAAACGCAGGGAACTCGCAACACGAACAAACGCGAAAGAGGTGGGACATCGAGGATCGGCCTGAGGGAGAGAAAGCGGACAGGGTTGAGGGGGGCGCTGCAAAAGCTGTAAGGGGGTCATATCAAAGCAGAATTCCTCGCTCAGTCGTGGCGTGGAGTGAGTCCATTTCACAGCCCGAGTACACTCCTTCGGTGAAAAAATGTGTAAGAAGGGGAACGGGACTTCCACCAGCCGGACAAAAGACTGGCGTCACGGAATATTTCAACAAGACTTTCGGAGGGGGGAAAAACAGGCGGGTCACGCATTTGGGAGTCCCTTACGCGCGAATCTTGGGAGAAAGCTCGGGTCACTGCAGGGAGAAAAGAAAGAAGAAGAGACCTGGTAGACGTCTTAACGGAGATAAACAAGGATGTCCCAGAACAGAATCGATCAAAGTCAATGAAGGTAGAAAGTTGATTTCACAGGGCGGAAGTCGGAGTAACTAAGAAGGAATAGCGGGAACGTGAGACCATGCGGACGCACAATGAAAAAGAGTCTGGACGACACAGATGAAACAGAAGTCCTTTCAACGGGCAATTTCAGCTCAGGGGGTCTTTACGCCACTACCGAGGAGGACACAAGCGGTAAAAAATTGAATTAAGGTGCCAGAAATCCTAAAGTGTGGGGATAGAACTCCTCCGTAAGAAAATACTCGTCTATCATGGCCCCTGGACTCCTCCAACTTACTCGGGCGGCTCCGAAGCAGAGGACAAAGAGGTCGGTCGAGGACCGGTGGTCGAGAAATGATGCTAGAGAGCCAGGATCCGATAGACGCGGATTTGAGGCGATGGGGAACGCCCAACCATCGTGCATCAGGAATCAGGCACAAAGCAGGCAAAGAATCCACCAATATCACCGTACGGGGAAGACAGGATGCAAAAAAAAGCAACAGGCCGGCAGTCACCCTTCCCACAAGTCGCATAGTTTCTCTAGGACGCGCGGAGGCTTAATGAAAGGAGGGAACCAGAGCCCAGTACCAAAAATAAGTAGTCTTGTGGATGTTTGTGACGGGGGGGGCAATCATTGCTGTCCCATCTGGCATGTGGAAAGAAGAAACAGACCAATTGCGAAAAGACCTATCATGAGCTTCACTCCTAACTGTCTATTTCTGAGCCGACATTCGGCCATTTACTTGCTCTAATTCATCGCAGCCCCAGGGTCCGTAGTACGCAAAAGCTGCTAGTAAGCGCGACTGTGGTGGAGTTACATAGGCCTGTAAGGTTTAATTCTTAGTAAATCACGGCAAAAAATCGGGTTCTTGGGGGGAGGAAAGAGTCGGGGGAATCGTAACTGAGAGGGTGGAATCAGGAGTCGCTCGCATGGCTCTTTCAGTTGGGCCGAGGGTAAAACTCTCTGTATGGTTGTGTTCTAGACGAAACAGAATCAGGGCGGAATCCGCGAACAACAAGGTTCCGCGGAATCTTGGGGGATTGGGGGGACATCTAAGGGGAAACACGCGTCTGCGTGGGAAATGTCAAATAGGAGAAACATGGGAAAAAGAGGGCAGATTAGAAACGAGAGGGCAGGGCAAATTACCAAAGGGCTCAGCGTGAAACTCGACGAGTGCAAACACACAAAGTACGACGCGTCAAGCCAGGTATCCAAACTGGGGGGGATGCGGGGGACGAAGCGGCCCGCAAAACTCGAGCGTGGAAACTTCAGGGCTCTTGAAAAAAGCACGGAGACCAGTCGGACACGGGCAGGGGTGGTCAGCGGAAAAGCAATCTGACCTCGCGGAAGGGAGCTTCTCGGGTTACAGCGCCTGATGGGTGGGGGGTAGCTTCCAGCGCGACAATAACCGAGGCAGAAGCCGGAAACAAAGCGTGCCGTTCTGATGGGAACCAGAAGGGAAATGTTGTCCTTGTAAAGGCAAGCGGGGACAGGGGGAGATACGTCCCTTGGGGGCAAAGAGAAGAAACACGCAAAAACTCAAGTCTCCAAGGGCTCCCATTGCGCCAACAGGAGGAGTGACGAGCTTTGGGGAGAACAATCCAAAAGATCGCCAAGGCGACACCAATGGTCAGGCAATCTTAGCCCACTGCAGATGAAATACAAGGCCACAAGAAACAGTAGCTCCATAAAAGAGATGGAGCAGCGAGTCAGTTCTCAAACGCTCACATAAGCAATTGCCGTACACTGTGACTGAGCGTGGTGGGGGGTGAGGACTTCGGCGCCAATTGAAATGCGGACGATTGGGCGGAAGAAAGCGGGGGGAATTCTGTGGAGAATGCGGGGGGCCACCCAAATCCGGCCTTCCTCGAGGAGAGGAGGTTTGGGAACGGCTGAGACGCTGGCAACCGGCAGCGACTTTCGGGTCTGAGGGGCCAGGGCGCACGAGGAATGTTCACTTCGACGCAATATGAAAGGGGGGGGTCGACAGTCTACGCGTAGGGTCAAAGAGATCCCTATTCCCCAAAGGGGAATCTAAACCAAGTCGGGGGGAAAGAGAACATCTGAGGCCGCAGGAAGCAAAG
>Ga0179593_1399841_pt1 | contig 10211 bp, 10 predicted proteins | sample CZODoug2_1_08_16_FD_185931 | JGI IMG/M metagenome (GOLD analysis project Ga0179593, IMG submission 185931) | Vadose zone soil fungal communities from Angelo Coast Range Reserve, California, USA - CZODoug2_1_08_16fungal (PacBio error correction) | ecosystem: Environmental > Terrestrial > Soil >...
CGCCGGTTGTAATTTGAAAGTCGGTATGACAGGCGCCGACCGGCGCCGTCAATTTCAACGGCACCGAACCAGCCCCGACGAAAAAAGGGTGCGGAGAACAAAAAGGCAACCAAGAGGCCAGCTAAAAAAATCACCCTCTCCAGGGAAAGAACACCCACACCGCATTTCTATCCTTCAATCAAAGAAAAAGAGGGACCCCGATCCATTGGAGGAAAGCCGAAAACGGGTAGCTTACCACGAGTGGTCGTCTTGACCGGGGAAAGTCCAGGAGCACCGGCGCCCGTCACAAATAAACGTAACTTCTTCAAGATCGACGTCAGCATACAATAGGGGAAAGGGACGGGGCGTAGTAGAGTAAGGGAACGACCGTCACACAACGAAAGGAATCTGGGAAACGCAACTCGCCCAAAATCCTGACTTCTCAATGGGGGCAATAAAAGACGAAGAATGCATCGTCGATTAATCATCTAAGATGTGAATCGGCAAGAAGGACCGCGCCGCAAGTGAAAAAAAGGAACCCTCTCAGACACGCAGGTCAGTCTAAAAGACTTCACAAAAGGAAGAGGACTTGAGCTGCTCACCCTAACCCATAAATCTGTTCGGGTATACAGAATGGCAGGACCGACCTCGTAGAGTAAAGTCCCTCAAAGGGAAAAGATAAGCGTGACTCTCCTAAAAGGAGTTGGGGCCGAGTCGAGGGAGAGGGCCTAAGACCTTCTAACCCTTCACATGAAAAGCCGGGGGGCTCCGCTCTCGCAAGGCAACAAAAGTAAAAAAAAAAGGAAGATCGGACCGAGGGCTACGATAGAACTCAGCGGGGGAAGAAGAAGCAGCAAAACAAAGCCGAGGGACCATCTCGAGCCGGACAACGTCGGCAAAGTAAACGCATGGGGTTAGCGGGGATAGAAGAATCCGTCAAATTCGTAGGGGGGCGCCAAAATATCCAGTCATCATCTTCACCGAATCCCAACAATGCAAGAGGTCACTTCGGAAAATTAGACAAATAAAACACTGGCCATAAACAGGAATCGGGGGGCGAAGTTTTCGGGCTTCCACAGAAGGGCACGATCATGATCTTCAGAATGTCCTGCTTCGGAAAAAGAAAATACCGTAGACGCCGGAAAGGCGGTTCCTCTACCTTTGAGGAGCAGCAAGATGCCACTCCTTTGAGTACCGGTAAGAGGTTCGGGGGAGCATGGAAGAGGGGAGGGGGGAACTAGTGTAATGGGAGTCAAATTAGTAGTTGTTGGGTGGATCGGACACATGCCGCGAAAAGGAGGAACGCGCAAACGCGGGCTTAAGGGACCTTGGTCGGAAACAGGTGGAGGGTTGGTGGCTCTGGTTGATCGTAACTTCCCTTGAGGGATAGAAGAACCAACTTCTACCCCTCAACCCTGAGTGGATCTTGGTCCCTGAGGCGGGCCATGGATGGGGGGCTGCTAGAGATGAACCGGGGAGTCATACCTCTGAGTGAAGATGAACACGAAGCCTCATAAGGCACGAGCGTAAAGCAGGGTGTGCGAGAGGTGAGATGTCCCGAAGATGGCCAGTAAGATTCTCCTACATCTTAGTGTACTCGAGATTAGTCAAGTGACAGGGGGAGGGGGATGTCTTTTGTGAGGTGAGGGGGGGGTGGGGTGGGGGGGGGGTTTGCAACAGAATACAACGTAATGGAGTATTAAAATAATAGAGTAACCGTGCGCCGAAATAGAGCAGGGGTTCGGTCTCAACCTAATGGTGTGAGACAGAGTGTGGGCAATGCTTACCCTCTTACGCAGGAAGATGCTTCTCTGCGTGAAAGGAACTGGCATAGTGGAATAGGCGTGGGCAAAGGAGGAAAAGAAAGACATGGAAGAGACGACTTCAACCTCTTTTTGGCTTTTATCGTGCTTGAGGATCAGCCAGTTTCTATCTTCGGGAGAACAGGGAGAAACGGAGACAGGTAAGGGGAGGAAGGAAATGTGAATTGAGAAACAGTCAAGTGCTTGTATGACGTGTGCCGCTCCCAAGCCACTAAGAAAGGAGACAGAGAAACATCACATGTTTAAAGATCCATAATCGGTACCGCCATTCTGCTACAGGCAGGGAAAAGGTAGGTTGCATCTCGGTTTTGGCGACAGTTAGGGACACGCAAAGGAAAAGGGGGCAACGCTGGTTAATAAAGATCATGGGGGACGGGGAAGTCATGCCCGAGTCGAGGTGGGGCTTTAGGGACGTGGGTCAGGGAGGTTTTAGACAGTTCCGAGTTTGAGCGAGTGGCCATTTTGGGGGGATGCAGTGCCGCTGAATGAAGGCGAATGGTGTCCAAGCAAACCCCACCCTTAGCGGCACCCAGATCCCCGCGAGGCGAATGGGAGCCGTAGGTCACTTAAGCGCGTAACCCACGGGAATTGACGGTAAGGTGAAGGGAGTAGAGGTATTTTTGTGGAAGGGGCGGTGGATGGAGTAAACTGGTTTGGACCGAGGTTAGACGGAAGCGGGAATCTCGGCGATCGTAATTTGGGAGGGACGGGGTGTTGGTGAAGTATATAAACACCCTTCGGGGAATTGTGTAGCGAAGGGGGGGGAGGTGCGCAGAGGAGAAGGGGGGCAGCGAGTCCAGGAGTGGAAGGGAAGTCGTCGGGTCTAGTTGCCTCTGACGTTAAGACTTCCGAGTTGGAGGGAAGACATCTGACTAAATCGTGTTAGGGGGGCAGATGACCAGATTACGGTTCCCTTTTGAAATTCTGACTGCTTGAACGGCATGGACGGAGAGGGTGCAGTGAGAGGACCGCGAGGAGATCTGGGATTGCAAAAAATGAAGAGATGCCGGCAGCACGAACCTGCACACTGGCTGAAGGTGGTGACCCTCGGTAAAAAGGGAACTCGGAAGGGAAAAAAATTTGAATGACGGGGAAGGGAAAGGGGGGAGGGCTTCTTTACCTGACTCGACTCAGTGGCTGTGGGACAGGCTGGGAATCCAGATCATTGCCGAAAAGTTCAAATGTTGATTTTAAGGAAAGGGGAGGTGAATGAAGCAGCGCGGAGGGGAAGGTAAATATGCCGTCCTTAAAAAAATCTCAATTCGAGACTGGGGCTCCGCTTGGTTTTGAGCTTAGAGAAACCAAGGAGGGGGGTTGTTTGTTCCGGTAATGGGGGATGTGGCGATGCCGAGGAAGTGAAATTATTTGGGAAAGACACCCGTTGGCGGCGGGGCTCTGAACCTTTGGGGATGGACGGAGGGGTGGGGGTCTGGGAAAGGAGAAGTTCACCGGTAACCTGAATTAGAGATAGAAGAAAGTAAAAACGGAGGATGTAGGAAAAAGAGGGGGAGTTCGATCGAGTGCTGACAGGGAAGCCGTGCCGTAAAGAGGGTTCAGTGAAGCACAAAGGGGGGGAAGGAGAAAAAGAACCTGCACAGGATGAATCTCCACCATCACCACTGGGGGAACGACACGAACACACCGGGGGGATCCTGGCAGAATAGGGGGAATAGACATCAGGGAAAGCTTCTGGAAGCCCGGCGGAATAGGGCCTTGTACCGGTTATGACCGCGAGGGCTAGAAGGGAAAGTGAAGCGTGATCTAGAGCGCAGGGGGTCCCAGGCAAACTGGGAAACTGTCTGAAGAGTATTAGTTCCTCGTCAAAGCGGTGGAGGAGCGTGCAAACCTTCCGAAAGAGGTCGAGCCCGAGGGCCCGGTTGCACATAATACAGTCCGTCACTCGTTCATGACAAAAGGAAACGGCAAAAAAGGTGGGTGCCGAGTCGGCGACGAGAGGGTCATCCGGGCGGGAAAAGGGCGCGATTGCATAATCTCGGCTTGGCAGAGGGCATGACAAGGGCACAAGGACAATTTATAACGAGAAGGGACCCTCGTGGGATCGGGAATGCTCAGTCGGAGTTCTAGGAGCGTACAAATGGAAAGTTGAAGTTAGTCGACTCTGATCGCCGAATAGAAATCCTTGTTTTCGGTAGAGAGTTATGGCGGTATCCGTGACCGGGCGCAGGGGCCGTAACGGAAAAAAAAAGAGAACAAGAACGTCCAACAAAAGCCGGCAGCGGGCAAGGCGGAGGTAGGAGACAGCAAAAAGGCGACTTTAAATGAACCTAAATGTGTTAGAAAAAGTCTCTCAGCTCATAAAATCGAAACCACCCACCAGGAGAGCAAGATATTGTGAGGAGAACAATTGCTACGAGCTGTGCAGTAAAGAAAAAAACCTGAAATAAGTTATGTTAATAGTATCGAAATACTAGGCCGGGTCATTCCAACTTAGGCAAGGTCCACATATTTGGTCAGTGACCACGAACATTTCCGGAGGAAAAAAGGAGGGCATCGGCGAAACCAACACCGTTAGATGGGCCGTACAGCTTCCCCGGGGTGTCGACCAAGCAATGGCAACAAGTTCAAACGAGGTGGAAGAAGGAAAAAAAAAGACACCAACGCGGGAGTAAGGAGGTCTAAAGTCTTTCCGTAGGGTAAACAAGCCTAAAAAGAGAATGATCTCTATGTCCCGGAGCGGATGCCCAGACTTTCCCCGTCCCGGGCTTGGAAAAGGTAACGGTAAGTCTCAAGAGCAGAACTTGGTGACCGCCCTTGGGGTCTCGATGTGGGAAAGGGTGGCGGTTTTTAACTAGGTTGAATTTTGCTAGTATGAGTGGTTGTGGTATGCGTAAACAGCAGAAAGGGGAGGAGGTGCCTCACGACTATTGGAAGAAATGGTCTAAAGACGGGTGGAGTGGGTTCTCGGGTAATCGATAGATGCATCAACAGGTGTGTTATGCGGGGCAAACTATAAATAGAACACCAGTGAAAAAATGTCATGTATACGGGAATTGAGGGCAGGATCCTAACGTCAGATCGAAAAAAGTCAAGTTTAGGGAAATCCGAAGGTAGAGAGCGCAAGATCTCCGCGAAATGCGGTTTGCGATCTGAAAAAAGAGAAATGGATGTAACTGGAGGCCTACCATGAGAATGAGCCGAGTAATATAGTTAGAGATACGGTTTGAGCTCATCTCACAAATTGTAACTAGTTGGGAGGAAAATGAAGATAGAAAATAGAGTGAGGCTACGGCAGGGGAGAGTCACAAAGAAAGGGGGGGGAAAGAGTGGACCAAGCGTCGACCTGTCAAAGAGGTGGCGTGCGGGAGGAGGGAGTCTGCGTACTCTTCAGCTGAAGAGGTATTTTTGAAGTACGGAGCGGTGTAGATAAACGAAAGAGAGGTGCCAATGGAGTAGCACCGGATAATAGTGGGTTGGTGGATGGAGAGAAAAAGTGCGGTCTCCTATCAAACTACCAGGCCACTTTGACCCTTTCGACCGTAAGGAGGAAGAATGTAGGGGTGCAGTTCTTGTCGGCGTGGTTGCACAAAAAAGGAGGGATACATACCACTAGTTAAAATCTCCAAATTTCCGGTATATCTGTGATCTAAAAGGGGGCACAGGACAAAAGAGTGTCATTACGGGTGGTGTTAAGTACAGTTATAGGAACACGCACGACATGGTGAAGAGGGGGGACAAAGGGGGTGTAAGAGTGTGATCGTTGAGAGTACGTGGACGTCAGAAAACTTAGGACTGGAATGGGGCATGAAGGGGGGGGGGCGCAGGTAGCTTTCAGAAGTTGAAAAGGATGCCATTTGGGGGTGGTATGGGCGTGGGCGGAGGTGGGGATCCGAGAGTTGTGGTGAGAAGCAAAAGGAGGCCGAATTTTGACACCGGGGATTGGGGCAGTGGTCAAGAGTAGGGAAGGGTGACCTGGAACGACGTTTAGGCGGTGAGTTGGGGGGGGGGAGGAGGTGGCAGTGCGAGTTTGTTTGGTAAGGAAGGAGATAGTAGCCTTGGAGACCCAGACTGGGAGATTGTGGCGGCGAAAAAGGTCGGGGTGCAGGTGGAGTGGTTGTTTGGGAGAGGATGAAGCCACCGGCTGTGAGGGTGGTTGTTAGGCCGGGTGGCACGCATCGTTCCCTTTGGGGACAGGTCTATTGCACTTGAGGGGTTTTAAGGGTCGTCGGGGTGGGAAGTTGGGAAGGAGGAAGGGAAAGACGTGCCTGGGGGGGGTCGGGTAATATCTCTAAAGGAAAAGGGGGGGGGGAAAATGAGAAACAGCCGCTCTGTGACAAGGGACGAGGTGTGATACTTGGACTGGAGCACTTGCGTAAGGGGGGGAGGGGGCCTTAGAAAAAGGGTCAAAACGGGGCCTAGCTGGACCACGAGGAGGAAGGTGACCAGAGGGATGCTGCAGGATTTCGGGTTAATGTTCCCGAGCTGATGAAAACTCGGGAAGGGGGCAGTTGTCGGGAGGGGGGGGTTACCTTTTCGGATCTTTTAAGGACGAACCGTAAGATCAGGGCCTCTGAGACGTTCGATTCCTTGGGCGGCCCTTTTCCAATTTTTGTGTACACAAGGTGAGATAGACGTGAAACCAAGTGTGGACTTATCGAGCCTGGTAAGTAATAATGTTTAGGACGCTGGGACTATTCATAAGGTAGTATGGCCTTTGTGTGCCGTTGTAGGGTGTGGGCGGTAGGGTTTGAAGGGGATAACTGGGTGTTTTGGGGGGTGCTTTCCAGTTATGTGATTTGGTGTCCGATTTGTCAAAGTGAAGTGCCTTATGATCACCTCAGCCGGTGGGGGTTGAGGAGCTTTAGCCCGGTGCCTTTTAAAAAAATGAAAGGTAAGTGGCGGCCCGTCTTCTCCTTTCGATATCGTACCGGGAGCTAGCTCAACACAACCAAATAAAAGGAGGAAAGGAGGAAGGAAGGGGTAGTGCCGTTGATACTAGAAAGGTTCGCGGCGGTCCGCCGCCCTGAAGTTGTTGACTAAAGAAAGGGACAGAGGACCGACGTCAAAATTTGAGGTTTGTGATAAATCATGGAGGTCCGCCGTTGCATAGGGAGATGCAATTGTCCCCTAGGCAACCGGAGTCCCGTACCGAAACACCAAAAGCCTGCTTATCGAACTTTAGATCAAAGAAAAAAAAGACGGCAGGCAGTGTCTGGCCCTTGGGAGCGTCAGCGGGCCTCAAACGGACAGTACCCCTCGTAGAGGGCTGACTTAACGTCCGTCTAACCGGGGATCCGGCAGAAATCAACGTGGAAAACGGGGTAGGCAGATCGACTCATCGACTGAGAGGCGGAGATTAATAAATGACGACCCCTATGCACCAGGACAAATTGCGTTAGGATGGTACAAACGCCAAGAAACCATTTTCAATCTTCTGGCAAGGCCTTGGGGACATCACCGAAGTACTTCAGAACGAAGGGAAATCAAGGTGGTGAAAGCGGGCAAGGGCGGGTGCAAGAAAAATGGAAAGCGGCTCGTCAGTTTCAACCAGTCAAAACTCTAAGAGAATACGGTCAAATAGTTAGAAGTCAAAGGAAATGGATGGTCGGCGGGGGTATCGGCCTAAGAAGTGCAAGCTGGTGACAGAAGGAGACGCGACATGTAGATTCTACCGTGCCTAGTAACCCTCGCCAATACGGAAGAAAAGATCAACTCTTTCCAGGGTGTACGTGCAGCTGTTTTCCCTTTCATTTTATAGTGAGCCATCAACCGGCGACACTGAACAATACGTAAGGGGGAGACTCTAAGAGAAAAAACAGCCGGGGAGAAAACGATCTCGGTGATTTCGAGTCGAGTAAGAGAGAGGTCCGTAAAACGATATTCAAAGCAACGAAGAAACAAAAGGAGCCGACTTCAAAGCGTCGGCAAGGTCACGCAGGTGGGGAGCTGACCACGAACAATTCGACGGAGGAGGGAATCGCTAACCACCTACGGGGCCTGTCTCAGAGGAAAAAGTTAAAAAGAAAAAAGGGAAGAAGTGGACAAAGGAGGAAATGAGGGCGGGAAACAGGACCTAAAGGTACGGTATACCGACCGTATCTAAGGCTGGAATTGGAGTTTCCAACGTGAGGGGACACGGGGCGTCTATGGTCTATATTGTAGACGGAAAAGAGACGTGTGAAAAAGCTTCCCTTCTTGGAAAGGGTAGAGATTGGGGGACCGAAAGAGATGCCAACTGCCTTGGATCCGGAAAAGGGGGAGGGGGGGAACTGATGTTAGCCGGGGTGGGGTGAAACGGTGGAGGTATATAGTATTTGGTGTTGTTGTTGAGACACAACAGACCGAAAAGTGGGAGTCTAAGAGTGAGCTGGTCACGTAGCAGGGTAAATGGCGAGAAACGCTGGTGACTTGGGGTGTGCCTCGGGATAATGAGCAGGACATTGTTGTCTAAGAAACGAAAGAAGCACAAGAGTGCCTAGTCGCGGGGCAACATTTAGGGGAGGAGAAAGAGGAAGCTTTCAAGGTTGTGAAATGACTCTTCATGTGAATAGGGGAAGCTGAAGGGGAAAGAGAAAAAGGCGTGTTGGAGAGCGGAACATTAGTCGTGCCGAGTCGTCTCCTATTCGGTGGCTTCGTAGCTGCCGATTCGGCTAGGGGAGGGAGGAGGGTTGATGCTAGAAGGAGGTTGTAAGAGCAACACAACGAGGGATGGGAGAGGGTAGAGTGTAACCGGGTCGAGTAGACTGAACGCGACGGTGACAAGAATAGGACTTGAAAGCGTACGCAGCCGAGTGTGTAGCTTCAATACCCTCTGCGCAGTTCTAAGGGAGGGGGGTAGGGAGGGTCGGGGACTCGGAACCATATTATTTAGAACGGTGTGACGGAGGTTGAGGCTCCATTGCCTCTACTTCTCAAATCGTTGGCGGGAAGCAGTGCTTGGTGGCGGACCGTGCGGGCTCGGCAGAGGATAAGGGGCCTACCCGCCCACTGGGGATACCAGGAGGAAGCAATGAGAGAAAAAGGGAGTTGTCGGGTCTTTTTTCCTAAAAAAAGAACCACTAATGAAGGGGAGAACAAAGCATCGATAGTCACCCGACGGATTGGGAACATCGTCCAAGTGGCAGGAAAAGGGGGTTGCATGAGAGTGGAAACATTCATACCGGGACGTTAGGGGGTAAGGGAGAAAAGTCGGTGAAGTATACTATCATTGTCTTGAAGAGTGGGGGACGTCAAGTTGCCATCCTTACGCGAGGTTCGGGAGGGATGGGGGGTGAGGGCTGTTTAAGTGAAGGAGTGTTAACAAAAAAAGATAAGTGGGGGTATATAGGTGGGTTAAGTTTGCTGATGCCACGGGGCGCATTGTGGCAAGGTATAAGATGCCTACTGGGACGAGAATTTGTTGGAAAGGAAAACCAGCGTGACCTGGACTCAGTAAGCGGAGGATTTGGGGGGCGGCGGTGCTGCAATTGGTGGAAAAAACGAACTAGATAATAGGGGAAGTGACGCGGAGGTCTCTGCCTGAATAAATTCGTGGTTAGGGGGGGTTGGGTGAGAGTTGAGAAACAGGGGGGAAACGGCGGTGGAAAGTTGTGTAGCCTGTTTTGGGGGCGCCGGGCCTTGAAAAAGGGGATAAAAAGATGTCCGAGAATGACGTGGGTAGTTGAAGATGGGCGAGGGTTCCGGGCGGACTTTACTGGGAGGAAATTGAGGGCCGGCCTCAGTAGACGGAACGGTTGGTAGGGGGAGAGACCCTCACGAGAGAGGGTTCCCTTTGACTCGGAAATTGGAAAGTGCTGGGGTAGGGGGGGACCGGGGTGTAAGTTGGGACCCGAAAGTCCTCGGTACGATTGCTGAGAGCCACTGTAGAGTAGGGGAATTCCCCTCGGCCGTAGGAAGCAAAGGGGAGTGGGATGGGAGAAGAGGTGGTTTGGTGAGAACTGATTTGGATGGGGTCCGTTTGAGGGTGGGCGTTGGGTTAGTCTGGGTTGTAATAAGTGGATTGTGGGTTGGGACCGGGGGGTCGTGTCTGTCAGTGAAATGGAAGACTAGCGAACTTGGTGCTCGAGGCCGGGGGCTGACGTTCTAGTCGGGGGAAGACTTTACCCGTTGATGGTGAATGCTGCCTGGATGGAGGGAATAGGGTAAACGGCATTGGGAGTCTGGTGGTGGTGTACTGTGCCCCTGGGTGATGTCCACTCGGCATCTCAGTGGAAAACAGGCGGGGTGGTACAGGTCTTGGTTGGGGGAGGGGGGGGGAGTCTGGAAGTGACCTGGGGGGGGTCGTTGGGTTTTTTTCTTTCCAGAAAGTGGGGGATGGTGTAGATTCCTATGCAACTTGCCTGAGGGGAGAAAAAATAATTTGGGAAAAAGGCTCTGTATGCAGAGGCCGGGAGTAATGGAAGACGGCGGCGAAGGTGGAGTGAAGTTTCAAATATAAAAATAAGGGGGAGG
>Ga0179593_1427485_pt1 | contig 10211 bp, 12 predicted proteins | sample CZODoug2_1_08_16_FD_185931 | JGI IMG/M metagenome (GOLD analysis project Ga0179593, IMG submission 185931) | Vadose zone soil fungal communities from Angelo Coast Range Reserve, California, USA - CZODoug2_1_08_16fungal (PacBio error correction) | ecosystem: Environmental > Terrestrial > Soil >...
CCGTTCAGTAACGACCCTTCTTACCGACGGTTGATGAAGGGTTACATACTTCTACTATTTCCGAAGGAGAGGGAAAAGAGAAATCCTGACAGGACGTAATCCCATGCATGAAATACCAATTAATTGGAAAGGTCATGGGATCAGGGATCTTGCCCCTCCTCCAGAAGAGAGTCGGTGGAAGAGAAACTCTTTAATATATTTGGGTACGACGGAACTCGCATATAAGAGGAGACTGCCGGATAGGGTGATAAAGTGGGGGGAAATAAGAGGGTATTAAAAAGGGGGAGATGCAAAAGGGTTTCGCGGTATCGTCCTATCTAAGGAATTTCCCAGCGGTGGACAGGAATCACAAAGGACGGAAGAGAAAGCAGTGGACCGGACGACACCAATGGGTGGGGGTGAGGATACATATTTCTTTTGGGGGAAAAGAGGGGGGGGACGAAGTGTCAAAATGGGGCGCTTTTTATCCATGAGGGGCGGGATGGTGAGGAGCTAAGTAACTGTAGGCGAGGGGTGATGTCGCGATCCCTTCATATTATATTCATTGACGGAGGCAGGTCCTAAGGCATGGCGTCATATAGACGCCATCCTTTGGAGGGGGGCGAATATCAGATGGAAAGAAGGAGAACTTCATCAAGGAATTAGTTGACGTAGAGGGGGTTTGAGGAATAGAGATGAAGTACGATGTCGTTGAAGGTGCATGGGAAGAGAGAGGTTGGTACAGCATAGCAAAACGGTATTTTCCTCTAGGTGGGCACAATCCGGGGGGTAGGGGGGGGGGTTATGGAAGGCCTAGAGGATTGACAAAAGTGTACACGAAGGAATGAAGGCAAAAAATCGGGCATTTTCGGAGTGAAAGCGAGAATAAAAAAGGGGAGGTTGCAACCGATGTATAGTCGCTGCAGACCTGCGCGCGGGGTAGGGGGGAGGGCTGAAGGATCCGTCACTTGCGGAGGAAATGGAGAGGGGGCGGGAAGGTGACGCATTTTCGCCGAACTACGCCATCGGGGGATGGGAAGGAGGGCAGTGCTCGATTCCGGCGCGAACAAGGCAGCAGACTATCGAGCCAATGGCGGTGAAGCGGGAGGACGGGGGGGGAGGAAAAAGCTGGACGAAAAAAGGCATAGAGAGAGGTCTGTTCAGGCAGGGAGTCGGAGGACGAGATTGAGCAGAGGCACAACTTCAATTCTGTCCAATAAAGAAAGGATAAAGGGAAGTGAGTGGGGGGAAAAAGTAGGAAGGAAGGCAAAGACTCAAAACTGCTTCTTAGGTGGCGGATCGTGGTGGGAGTGAGGCTCACATTGGGGAGGTGACGCTAAAGAAAAAAGGGTGCCTCATGAAGTGGAGGCATAAAGGAAAAAGGAAGCACTGGACTTTCGTGTGGGAACGGATCGTGAAAAGAGGGGCAAAAAAAGGGAGAGTCACCGGGGGTTATCTCGATCGGGTCTGCCCGGCGCGGGAGGGAGATCTTCATCCTAGCATTATTTTCCGCAGGCCGAGAAGCAGAAGAAAAGGAAAACGCCAAAGAGTCATGCACTAAAGGAAGGGGTGAGGCACACAGGCATGGGATTGAAAACGTCGCTGATCTGAAGCAAGAGGGGCGCATATCGATCACGTTGGGTCACGTCGTTAATTCAGTGCGCGGAATGGCGCAGTGAGGCAGATGGGCCAAGAAAAGTTCCTCGGCAACAAAAAGAGTGGGTGGGAGGACCGACGTCGGTGAGACGCCAATGCCCCCGACTTTCGGGTAAGAGTACCGCCGACAGGCGAACGGTACAACTCAACGTGCGAGCGACGGTAGCCCCTCCAGGGCCAGGGAAAAGGGGAAAAAAGGTTTTTGAAACTCGTGGTAAGTCAGGAAGAAGGGGAAGCTCGTACGACGGACGAGGAGAAGGGATTGGTCTAAGAATTCGGGAGACTTGTAATAATGGGGGACGGGCGGGTCAATGAGTGAGATTAGCGGGAGCTAGAAATCTCTCAAAAAGGCACCTTTGTAAAATTAGAGGGGGCTCGCTCATCGTCGAAAAGGAGATCGGGAATACCATCTGTCACCGGGGAACCGTAAGACTAAAGAGAGAGGAAAGAAGAGTCTATCACTCCTAGTGGCCGGGAGGGAACAAGGGAGGCGCGGGAAAAAGTCACTTCCGAACTGGAGGTCTACCGCTCGGCAAGTCGATGGAGAAGGAGTGTCACCAAGGGGTCGGCCTAGGGGGACTGAGGCAGAAAGCGACAGAAAAAACCAAAAACGCCGATTTTAGGGACTGCGACGAAAAAAGGGGGAGGTCTTGGAGGGGGAGCAAGGTCGCAAAGCCGCGCCCCTACTTCCACGACGGCGCTGAGGAAGAGGGGCCCATGCCGTGGCCTTTAAACTATGAGGGGGAAGCAATCAAGGAAGAAGAAAGAAAAACCATCGAATTAGCTCACCACTAACCGGGGATGGCGCGAAACAACGCAAGGTTCTGGCTGTCCTTGATTTCTTGGAGACTGAGGCCTCTGCGGCTAAAAGAAGGAGGCGACCTGTTGAACCCAGGAATACGCCTACAAGCGCGAAAGGGAGGGAAACGGAGAAAAATGGTACCGCATATAAAACTAATTCGTTGGGATGAGAAGCCCCGGAGGGATACTTCTGGATCGCAAAAACACAGGAGAACCTCGGACTCATTCGCCTTGAAAGAGGAAAAGGCATGAAGGAAGACATTCTTCTCGAGAAAAGGAAAAGCCGCGCAGAGGAAAAGAAACGAAAGAAGAACGTCATGGGACTAAGAGAATTCCATCAAGGAAAGGGAGGAAACGGACAATCGATAGCGGTCGGAATTCGGCCGACGAAGCGAAGTCGTGAAGAGGCTCACCTCGTCCAAGTTAATAAGCTGATGCCACAAAAGATCTTAATAGATCGGGAGGACGCATAGGACACGAAAAGCCTCCCTACTCCGAAATGGCGAGAAAGACCGATCCAGGAAACCTGAGCGTGTAAAGAAACACAGGAATTATAGAAGATAAGGACCACGATCTTCCTATTCTATCAAGAGGCTAAATGGGCAATCTGCACGGATAGAATCTACGAAAAAGAATGCAGATCGACGGAGAATACTGAGATAAAGCGCGCTAAAGAGCAAGCAGCACTCCTAGTAAAATCGGTAGCATCACCTTGCAGCCTCTTCACTCTTCTCGAGCGAAAAACAAGCCCTCCCGCGGCTGGATGGAAGAACCGGAGGAGGGGGAAAAGGTGGAGGACAGGGAAAAAGGACGACTTCATTTGACAAGAAACCAGGGAGTGGGTAGATAAATCTCGGAAACAGAACTAAAACTGGAAGCGGTTTTATGTACCAAATCACATTCAGAATCACCCGACAGAAGAAGGGCAGCTCTTCGAACCCCGCAGAAGGAAAACTAGAGGGAAGAAGGAAAGATTCAAACCTATTTCCATCCGAGATTCCGGCAAGAATGGCGGAACCTGGAAATCTCAAGAAAAAAAGTACGTCCGAAGGCAACCCGAGACTGGGAAAGGATCTTCCCAGCAGAGGCCGATAAAGATCAGGGAAGAACAAGAGGAGAAAGTGCAAAAAAAGCGCTGCCTTTTGCCTGCAAAATTCGAACAAAAAGGGGGTGAAAAAAGCAAATCAATCCTCGTACCCGTCCTTACTTTGTCTGAGTCGAGTAAACGGCCGATCGGAAGAGGCCGGGAAAACCGGAGGACTCAGCTGCATCGTCGGAGCGCAGGAAAAACACGGAGTAAAGTAAAAATTTGAGCCAAAGAGGTAAAGCTATGTTTTTGCGGACCTGCGCCACAAGGTGTATCAAACGAGCCCGATGCCCGATCACTTGATGGGAGGGGGGAGATGGGAGAAATATCTCCATCCTTAGGACATCGCGTAAAGGAGAAATTTCCGATCTAATAACTGGACCCATCTAGAAAGAAAAGGGAAACGAATGGCTGGGTAAAAGCACGAGAAAATCGATTGGAAGATCGGCAGGAAACTAGTCCTCCTTCTGCTTGAAGAATAACTCTGCACTTCGAGACAGTGAGTAGGAAAGGGAGCCGGGGTAACGTGAGGGGTCTCACTTATGAAAAAAGAGTCCGTCTCGGAACGGCCCGGGAGGTCTCCAGGAAGTAGTTAGCAGTTGCGGAAAACGCGACGATGTGTTGGAAACCCTGAAAGGAAAAAAAGGGCAAATATCTCGGATTAACCCATTCAATGGACTGAAGAAAATAGGGAAGTGATAGGGGAGATGTCCCGGAGGCCCCTATCGTAACTTGTCGAACTGTTGAGAAGAGGATTGAGTAGGGTGTAACCTAACTCGCGAGAGCATAGGCACTCTTGAGAAGATGCGAGGGAAGAAAAAATATTCGAGGATCCGGTGGCTTAAAAAGGTGATCTTAAATCCCGTTGGTCAGTAGTATCTGATCTAAATTCCGAGAGATTTGACGGATTCCTTCTGGGTCAATACGCAATCCGTCTGTTTGAAGGGGGTATCGAAGGCTGCTCTTATTTCTTTTGGAAGGAGGGGGGGGGGGAAGGAAAGAAAGAAAAGCACCTCTCTGTGTATCTCTCTCTTACGGCAGGACTTGCGCTGGGGTGAGGGAGGCGGTACAGACATTATACACGGTCAGTAAAAAGGCATGCGCATTAGAGATAGGCGTGCCGCCAATCCTTTCTGCGATCTCTTAATTGAAATAAGGAATGACGGACTCGAGAGTAAGTTGGAAGAGGCGCCGGAGACTTGTGTCTCCAGAAATCTATTTGGGAAGAAGTCTCTCAGGGAGGGGACCCAAGAAAACGTCAAAAAACGCTGTTTTCCTCGATGGGACGACCATAGGGTAGTTTGGGGAAAAAGAAAATGCAGAAAAACTCGCCGGCCTAAGAAGGCTGGTCGATTGTCCAGTTTCAGCAGGTAGGAAGAACCCCCGGAGAGCTCATGGCAGAGACTGTACCCAAGGGGAAAGGGGAGCTTAGCTCTCTCTGACTGGCGTTCGGCGTATTGCCGCGTACGAAGGAGGCTCTATCTTTGTGCGAGGGGCTGCGAATGTGAACCGGTAGCGAGATTCATAGAAAGTTCTTGAAAATGACGGTGGTGACTCGAAAAAAAAAAAAAGCGCAGGTCCATGGAGTTCGGCGGACGCCAACTGGCGTCAGCTTTATAGAGGGGCGACGAGCCGCAGGAAAGACACGTCGGAGAAGCAGATTCTTTTGTGGGAGGTGGGCATGACAGGGGGCCTGGACTCTATTTCAAAACGGCACGCAGGAGAAAGGAGAGCCAGGCCGACGCGAGGGTCAGGAGCGTTCGATTTGTAGCATGATGGGAGCAGGAGAACTGAGCTAACGGATATCGGTTCAGTGGGAGGGGGAAGGAGTCTTCCGGGAGGGGGTCCGAGAGACATTCGCGATTGCCTTCATTACTTGTTCGAGCTGGGACAGGGGCGAAATGATCCGAGAGAGCGGAATTTCGACAACGGGGGTCAGGGGGAACATAGCAGGCCAAGGCTCGAAAAGAATAGTGAATCGAGCGGAAAAAACCTGCTCTGCTGAGTGGGAATCGAAGGTGGAACAGGTTTCAGATGCAGACCAGAAAAAAAAAAAAAAAGTTCACCGTCCCAGACGCCAAAAAAGGTAGGGCGAATTCGAAGTCCTTTGGGTGAATGAAGGCAAGGTTGAAGGCGTCGTAGATGACGTTCTACCATGGTGGATGGGATCAGCATAAGGAAGCAGTCCAGGGGAGTAGGAGGTCTTGAAAATGCGCATGAGGGGAACAAAATAAACAAAAAGGTCGGAAGATTAGTATTAACGTCCAAAAGTTTGTGTATGCGGTCGTCGAGGGCTCAACCATTAACCATAATTTAGGGAAAAGAGAAAGTAACGCGACCGTGCCTCTTCAAAGGGAGATCCGTAGCAAAGATTAAGGAGGAAGAGGCGGATTTTCCTAGGTGTTCAGTAGATAGGTCAGGAAATTAGGGTAAGCGCGCTGAAGAAGCTGTTGTGGTGAGACCTTAAGAAAGGAAAATTGTCGGGAGGAGGACACGTTTGGGGCTTGTCGCTTCTAGATCTCTTCGCACAAACGGAAGGGAAAAGGAAAGAAAGTGAGCGCTCATCGCGAAGAAGCAGCATCCCCGCTACTACGACGAAAGTTGACCAGAGGAAAAAAGACAGAACAGAAGCAAGGTCAAGGAAAAGTCACTGATCGTCTCGTAACGAGGGGCAGGGAGAAGGGGCTGGGCAGTGGAAAAAATAGCTCCTGGATTATGGGGACGGGGAGAGAGTACGAGGGAAAAGAAGGGTCAAGGTGAAGGGGAGTGAGGATAGTCCAGAGGAGGGGACATGGGGAGACGAAGTCGAACGACCGCGGGGCAATGAACCAAAACCCGATTTTGGCCGCTTGAAAACACTGAAAAAAAGAACGAAAGAAACAGTCGAGGCCAGGGAGGACACTGGGGGAAAAGACGGACGAAGACTTCACGAAGCTCGGAGACTACGTGCCTCTTCCGTGCAAACGGGTATGGGGGGCCATCAAAATGGACGCGATCAGCGACAAATTACATCATCTTGGCCTTCCTCACACCATCAAATAAGGGGATGGGACCACGCCAGGAAGCGCCTCCCTTTGAGGCGTCCCGGGAGGGCGGCTCCTAGCAATGCTTTACCTCCTGAAACGAAACAACCGGCCGTTACAAACGCTACAAAGCATCAGACTTGAGAAGTCTCCAACTGAGCGAGATAAACGAGGCGGTATGCGAGCCCGTCTTGTCTTCCTAGGGGGGGGATACTTTTTAAAGAAAACTGGTAATAATGAAACCCTTGAAAGCATCGAAGGGCTGCAGTCAGACCAGCCGCGAAGGTCTAGAGGAAACATAAGCCGAAGCCTACGAGCAGAAACGCTCATCTAAAGGACCAGACGCTGTGCCCTTGCTCACTTACATCGCATTCTCTGTAAAAAGGGGAAGCAGCCCGTGGGCCGACGCCGGGCGTACGTTGTCAAGAACAGCGATTACATCAAGGAATTGGGCACTGGTCCTATTCACACAACGACCCGAGGAGAAGGAGAGCTTCTGAGAAGCGGAAGCCGCCTCAAAAAACCGGGGAGGAGAAAGAAAGGAACTCCATGGGAAAAAAGGACTGGTCCTCACTCCACACATTATTCTCCGCGCGCAAAGAAAAAAAAGGAGAGGACAGACGAGAAGGACAACAATCTGAATGAAAAGGTCAGAAGCGGGAATGTCGGACGCGGATAAGCACGCCGCCAAAAAAGCGCAGGCTCATCTCATCCTAAGAGGGTCTACATCAGGGGGGGAGCACCCTGACAGCCTCGTCGACGTCGTCTCGCGATCAATCCAAATCGCCCGTCGCGGTAGGATTGAAGGACGGAGGAGGATATCAGGTTCGGGCGCTCGTCAGAGAAAATAAAGGAAGGGGAACTACCCTGCGGCACCAATGGCTCGGGAAAGGGGGGGAAAAATAGCGTGACACACCAGATCACCACATAAGAAGGGAGCTCTAGGGAGACAAAAAGCGCGGGGAGAATAGTCTACAAAAGAAAAATTAATGTCAAGGCACGAGGTCCGCCGCAGAATTGCTTCAAAAAACCCAAAAAGAACTGGGGAAATCTCGGAATTGTATGGAGGAAAGACCCAGTAAACTATAGGAGGTTCAGCTACAACGCAAGAAAGGTCCGATCCGAGAGCGAGCGCACAACGCTAATGCGAAACCAGCTTCTGGAAAAATCGTAAAAAAAGGATGGTTCCAAAAGCCAACGCTATATCCTCATATTTACACGGAAGGAAAAGTAGGACGCGGGGTCACGCCTGGGACTTCAGTAAGGAGAAGGAAGTCCGTAAAGTGACGGCAGGCAATAGAGGAGAGCGCGCAAAAGAAGTATCCCAGGGGGCTCCACCTATGAGACCGAGATGAGTTGCGAAAGGGTCGCCACGAGTTTGCCGATTCCTCTTCCGATCAACGGAGAAAGAGTTCGCGGAAAAATCTCAAGACGCGCTCAACGCGAACGTTCCGTCGAGGGGGAAAGAAATGAGCCTAAAAAACTATAACGCAAAAGGAAAGGAATTGTGTTATGGAAGAACGAAAAAGAAGCAGGATTTGGGTGCCCCATGCCTTCCAACATCGTCGAAGTCTTCTTCGAAAACGCTTTCCGAAAGAGTCCCCATAGACGGAGTCAGATAAACAACAACAGGAAAAAGGGGATCATGGGAGCGCGCTCTCACGGAGAAACCTCCTCTGCTCAAGGACCGTTTATTCGTTAGAAAGACAGAACAGGTTAAAGAATCTATTCTATAAAAAAAAATTCAGACAGGGAAGGGGAGGGGAGGGGAGAGTCAACTAACGTTGATGGGAAAGCCCCGACGAAACTGGGAAAGAGGAATGCCGAGCGGATGATATAGTGTTTCCGCGAAACATAGATAAGCAGAGTGACGAGGCATCTGAGAGGTGTTACCCGTCGAAGGGCACAAGGAGAGGGGAGAAGAGGGAGGAATTGGTTGATCAACTCCGGTTTTAGTACGATCAGAATCGAACGGGCAACCGAGATATTTGTACTGACCGGGAGGGGGTCCATAGGATCCGGAAAGCAAAGGCACTGCCCAATGTTGGAGGAAGAGGAGAGCGGGGGGGAGGGGGGGGGGAGGTGGGGAGATTTTTTGTCCTAAGGGGTGCAGGGGGAAAAAGCAGCGCGGGGGAGCAATTCCTGCGCGCGTCTGCACGCGTAAATAGGCATGATTGCGCTGTTATGGAAGCTATAATATTAATTGATGAAAAGGGAGACGGAAAGAAAGTAGAGGATCAAGATCAAGAGGTGCCCGCATGGCGGCAATGAGGGAAAGGGAAATCAAAAGAAGAGATTCCTTCTCGATTAAATTGGGCGGAAAATCGTCCACGCGGACGTGGTTAGTCTTCCTCGTTATCGGGGGGAAAAGGAGTTCCGCAACGAATGGTACGCATAACTGAAAAAAAGCGCGGATTGGGGGGGAAATAGGGAAGGACGCCAATCCGGGGTAGTTTGTTAGATGCCGTCGCCGGCCGGAAAAGGCAGGACGATATTTCACTAGAGTCGGCACGGTCGGTCTAGTTGGCGAAAAAGGCGAGAGGGGGGAAGAGGCTACGATGTAAGGATGCTCTGCGCCTTCTCTGTGGGGGCGCCGGAAAGGACGAAGACTGCACGAAGGGATGGGCGAGGTCAAAAATAGCGAGGATCGCATCACTGGGGGACTTGAGAGAAATGAGGTGTGTCGTGATCTAACAATCCCGGATTCTTAAAAAAAAAAAAGAAAATTCGGGACAGTAGGGAGGGCTGAGGGAGAGCGCTGAACGCTCTCAGTCAAGGGGAGAGTATGGGGGAGCCAGTGAGTCATTGACGCGAGGGGGTAAAGCAGTCTGACAAAAAGTCGCAGGGGAGTGAACTGTGAAAAGAGTGGTCCGATAAAGAAGAATGGGAGGGTGGAGCAGGAACGATATTGAAAGGGTTCATGCTTGGCCTTGACGCGGCGGACTCGGACGAAAGCCTGGAGTTGGTCCTAGTCCGCTGGGTGCCTAGAGTGAAGGCATGCGGTGCAAGGAGGGGGCTTCAAATGAACGTTTGTTCGAAAAATCGGAAAATAAAATGGGAGGAGGGAAGAACAGAGGGGGGGAGAAGCTGTACCAGGGGAGGAAAGCTCGCAGGAGACTGCTGTATGACGTTGTAAGAGAGGGGAACCAGGTGAGAAAAAGCAGGATCGACGACGCCAAGACGTGAGAGGATGAAGGAGGCAAAGAAAATGGAGGGAGGGAGGAAAACAGATGTCGGAGCGATTAGCGGCGACCCAGTTGAATAGCACATAAAGCTCACTGATCGCAGGAAAGAGAAGGAGGACGTGAAGAGGGATATCATTCGATGGCGCATCCGCTAAGGAGCCTCAGTAGTTCGTCAGTAAAGCAGCCAAACATCGGGTTTCAAGGAGAAAACCGGCTAAGGGGAAAAAGGGAGAAGTGAGCCTACAGTCCCGCCCTGTTTAAAGAAAGTTCAGACCCAGAGACTGAAAAGAAAAGAGGAAGACAGAAAGTTCCAAGTGAAGCGATTTTCAACAGCTCTCAACGAAACGGCAATTCGCGTGCAGCAGACAGGGGGGGATAGTGAATCACATGGCAGTGACGGCGGTGACCTTCGGGGGAAGAGGGGAAAAAGGGACGGGAGGTAGTCGCCGGATTTGCTTGCTGGAAGGACGATGACGGAGA
>Ga0179593_1473081_pt1 | contig 10211 bp, 13 predicted proteins | sample CZODoug2_1_08_16_FD_185931 | JGI IMG/M metagenome (GOLD analysis project Ga0179593, IMG submission 185931) | Vadose zone soil fungal communities from Angelo Coast Range Reserve, California, USA - CZODoug2_1_08_16fungal (PacBio error correction) | ecosystem: Environmental > Terrestrial > Soil >...
GAAACTTAATCTGGTCGAAAAAAAACGCCGGCGCAAAGGCAAACTCTTCATCCTTGTCGCGAAATTGAGGAGGCTCACTTCAGACTGATCTGCACGTGGGCGCCTTGGGGCCCTAGAAATTGCACTGTCGCTAAAAATGAAAACAAATCTTGAATGAGGTGCAGTAATTCATAGGTTAAAAGGGGAGAGGGTAACGTGTCGATTGCCCAGACTCTTGCAGAGGGAGACGACTCCTACCCGACAGCCTGATGGAAAAATGAAATCCGAGGGGGATCCTGGGGCAACACAACGGCATAGCAAAAAAAAAAAAGTGTCGCTGCTTATGGGAAACAATTTCTTCCAAGCCAAAGGAGGAATTCTCCGCTGCTGGGGACATCAGGCAAACGCCGCAAAGACAGTTTGGGGGGGGAAAACGTGGCAGAGTCTGTCAACAGCAGCCATTGCTTAAACGCAGTTGGCGTTGGGAAGACCGAAGTCAAATTCCTTGATCAAGGGGGGGGGGCTGAATGCGTCTTTTGCACGAAAAAAACACTGTTGAGGTTTTGCACAGCATCAGGACATAGAAATCCTGGCTGCAAAAATGAGAGTGCATGAGAGTACAACACTATGTGGAGTCAAAGGAACCCTTTTGCATGCCACCGGGAGTGGTCCAAGTTGCAGGGAGGGGTGTGTGGATACGCTCACCGAAGCACTATTTGCATCCTTCAATGAAGGAGGTTTGGGGCGTTCAATCGAGGTGCGCAGTCCCTCCAATTAGACCACTTTGCCCGTTGAGGTCGAACGAAAACTGCGAGCAATTTCGGGGAAGGAAGAGGTGCCGGATGAGGGTGAACGCAATTTCCCTTAACACTTCAAAAAAAAAAGGTCAGGGAAGGAACAGAACCGGGTAGAGGGCTTGACGATCAGACCGAGTTACGCGCCAGGACCAACATGAAAATCATACAACATCCAGTATTCGGAAAAACTAAAGGCACGATTAAAAGGAGTTTGAAACTGTGTGATGGGGGTGCTTGCGAACTCTGTGAAGCCATCATGACGGTAATGAACTAATGCAAGCCAAGAATTGTCTTGCCTGTGGCGTCAGCCTTACTAAAGGTAAGTAAATGAAAGGTAACAACTAAGGTATTTGGGTCCCAAGTCTGGTTCTTGCTTCGCTGTCGCTTCTTCTTCTGCGTCTCTTTAACAATGCGCGTTTAAGATCTGAAAAAAAGCAGTCTGTCGTCGTCTGGGGGAAGTCACCGCAAAAGCAAAAACCGGAAACTTTGATCTGGAACCACCAAGTAAAAACTTCGAGAAGTTCTGGTGGGGGACGCTAAGGACCGCTATTGAAAAGGGAAACTAAAAAAAAAAAAACACAAATCGCCGAGTAACCATAGAGCATCGAGTGGGAAGTGCGAAGAGAAGGCAAGTTCCGTTTGCGGTATTGGGCCGGTGAGCGAACTCGAGGCCTCTTGAAAAACTGTGGAAGATCGAGGATCGCACTTCGTCTCGTTAAAAACCATCTCACATGAGGAAAACAAGCCTCACAGGGAAACGAACCAAGCCGAGCCAACGGGACTGGCCAAAAGGAAGCCATCAGGCCAATGAGAAAAAGTTGAATAACCGAAAAAAACCTTAGCCGGGAGACCTAGAAGGGGAATCTGCTTTACTTGGATTGCAAGGACCATGATAATAACGTTGATCGGGACCATTTGTTCTCTCGAAGGAAAAGGGCTTTAAAAAGCGAGGGAAAGCGACCCCAAAAACGGCGGAAGATGACTACATTAGCGGAATTTGCTCGAAAAAAGACAACCGTTGTGAAGCGGGGAAACGCCAGACTCAGATATTTCGTCCCATGTGGTACGCAACTGGAACCGAACGCGCGGGGCAAAAGAACCCACTCGTGTGCGGAAAAAAAATAGAAAATGCCGCGGAGGCAGCATTGAAGAGGGGACAAGCCCACCCGGGGCCCATTTCAAACAATTCTCTAGTATAAAACTGGTGTCATCCTGAGCCTTTATCCGCAGTGGACCGCGAAAAACGGCAAAAGGATGCTGAGTAACCATCTCAGGGGGGGAAGAGGAAAGGTCAATCTATAATCGAGGGAGTTCTCAAAAACACAAAACGTTTTCTGATGAGGTTAATATACACTGCCGAAGGCGGGAGAGGCCTTTGGTTCGCGTTCACTGGTCGAGGGGCTCCAACTGAGAGGATTTCTTGACGAATCAAAGATATGACCTTGGATTGGGTGCTTGCCTCGCCAAGCACTTAGGAGAGTAAATACGAGGGACTGCGACTGCACCATCGCCGATAGAATATAGAAAAAGGGACACGCCGCTTATTTCTAAAAAAGCGAAAAAAACTAGCTGGTGGTACTGGAAGTCATAGTTGGTCCCAACGCTTTCAGACCGCTGTCCACTTGCGCCAATCTCTCTCATGATCGATCAATAAAACTAGACCGGATCGGCAGGTTTGAGGGCTGCCAATGGTCGGTTCTGGGGAAAATAGTGTCAGGGCATTCGCACGAGATCTGGAAAAAAACAAAAAAATCAACAACAAAACGGAAAGAGGAGGAAGAATAAATCGGTGGGGGAAGGCCCGCACAGACAGTACTAAGAGCAAAACTAAACCTCTACCATCCAGGAAGAAAAGTCGTGCGCATAATGAATGAGGGGGGGCCAGAGACGCTGGCCGAATGCAGGGACAGTATGACTTTCAAGCCGACACAACGCAGCGGGAACTGAAACCAGCCATTAAAAGCTGCGGGGTATGAACTACTGTTCACGAATGTAGGGGCAGAAAAAAAAAAAGCTTTCATGATGCGTACTCGAGACAATAAAATCAAAGGAAAAGAAAAAATTTTTCATTAGGAATAACGCCTCGGGCCGATGGGGCGCAAAGAAGAACAGTCAGAGGCGCAAAAGCCTGACGGAGGTGTCCTCCAAAAAAAAAAGGGAGAGACATTGCATAAGCATCAATGACAGAACAGACGGGAACAAGAACCATCTCTGGGACACCGCCGAAAGGAGGTGTTCCTAGGTCGGAGCAAACGGACCAAGAGTAAAGAGCAGGAGGAGGGGGTCAAACGTCCTTAAACAAAGCCCGTAAAAAAACAGGGAGGGAGTGTCTTGGGGGGTTTGTACCTTCACTATCGGAGAAAGGGGGATAGATGGTAATCTCTGCGTCCGTTCCCTAAATTTGGGTTCGCCACCGCGTCGGGCCGTCTCACGGTCCAGTGGTATTCACAAGGGAGGAAGACATCTCTGGGGGTCGTTGATGCCCGAACAAACGGTGTCTAGGATCCAAGTCTACTATGGATTAGTGCCCCTGTGTCTTTGGAATTTTGTACGCTCGACGCGCGGAAACGAAATGGGAATTTACTTCGCGAAAAATTTCGAACCAGAGGAAAAAAAGATGAACGTGTAATTCATGCGCGAGCAAACACAACTTAAAGCAAGGGGAGCGATCGAGATTCCCGCTAGTGCGGCGGAGAAAGTTAGGGTAAAAACGGGCGTCTCGTCACTTGGGGGGCACTAGGGGCGAGCGGCCGGGAGAGACCTGTAGGCCGTTGCCTGGAGTTCGTAATCATCGAGGGAAGCGTGGCGGCGGAGTAGCGAGCAGTGGGAAAAAAACGAAGAGGACAAAAAAAAGGTTGGAAAATTAGGCATTAATCGACGGAGCCAAAGAGCCAACCGACAAAAAAAAAAAAAAAAAGGTAATTAGGGACTGGCCGACTTCAGAGGAGACTGATGAGTCATACGATGTAAACTCTGGGAAAGAAAACGGGGTCTAGAAGAGCACCCGTACCTGATTGTAGTAGAAGCTCCCCAAGCAATGGGGTGAGGGAATCAAAATTCAGGCATACTGATCTGGAGAAGTTTTGGATCATGGCCGAAAAACGAATGGGACCAGAAAAGGTAGCAGGTCAGGGACACTTGGACGAAATAGACAAGGAGTGACGGCCCCAGACCGAGTGGAGGCAAAATAACAAGCAATAAAGGGGAATGGGCTAACTATGGTTCGAAAAACTGAACGGCCGAAAAGGGTTGGGCAAAAAAAAGCTATAATTAATAGATCAGAACGAAACCCGAAGGTCTATAAAGGGGGCGATTTTGGGAACTGGCTTCATCTAGGTCCTTATCGTCAGCCGCAAAGAGGAGGGCACTATGCGCAATTGGGGGGTGTGGGGGAAAGGGTTAAGTAAGGGGGGGGCGGGGAGAACCACAAAAAAATATCTTCATGACACAACTGACAAGCATCGCATTGGACTTCATTGATCAAACAAAAATACAAAAGGGGCTACGAGCGTGGCAGAGTGCGGCAGTCCAACTGGAGACACAAAACATTCGCATGAAGGGGAAAAGGGAAGCTCTTGAAGCAGATAGCCAACACACACCGTGAACTACGGAAGCACTCCAAAGTGCTGGGCAACAGGTCGATAGACCCTTGACTCAATCCTGCAAGCAGTGGGCAATCAAAAAAAAAGGGGGTCTATAGGGAAGGATGAGGGTGCAAACGATCAACAGTTGTGTTGATAAAAAAAAAGAAACAGTCAAAAAAGCACAATTCGTTCAAGAAAGGGAATTGACTTTCCAGGGTAAGTAAAAAAGTCAACAGGGGAGGGGGGGAAAAGGACGCTGCCGTTTGAAGACCAAGGGCGGTAATAAGGGTAAAAACTGCCGGCGACGCGGGTCAAAAAGGCCAAGGAGAAAAAAGCATGCAGTACGCCTACTATCTCGGGATTGAGCAGAGGGAACATAAAAAAGAAACGTTTGCTAGTAGTGTGTTGCAGGAACCCCTCGGGAGGAATTTAAGCCCTTAGGGTGGAAATGTGTAAGAAAAGAGGTCTCAACGGCGAATAGGGAGGACAGTCGAGAAGGAAAAATAAGCGAGGAGCAGCCTGCTTGACTCGGGGGAAGAGGGCTTTAGCGACCGGGCAGGACAGGTTACACAAAACCCCCCTTGCAAAGAACGAGTGAAATGCCTCAGGGAGACATTGGAGTAACAAGCCTGCCCGGGGAACGTGGTGTCAGTGCGTCAAAAGGTACCGAAGGGCAATCTCTCGCCCAAACCAAAGGGAAAGAAGAGGGGGGGGGGACCACGGTTCGATAGATGTGAACGAAGAGAAAACTCGTCTGTCAGCAGCTGATGCTGGACTTGGAGGACTTCTAACTTGAAAAAACTACTTTCAAAGGACAAGTATAAGGCGGGGGACGCAGGGGGGGACACGAAATTTTGCAACTGTTCGCAAAAAATTGCCAGGTCTTCAGCCTCGATTTTCCTTTAAGCTGAATTCACCTGGTAAATTTACGTTTTAAGCTGAAGAGTGGGTACCGGAACTTGCAGCGTTAGACTATTTCGTCGTATAAGACCGAGGGGGAGAAGGATAAAATGGCATCCTATGGTTGGGAGACCTGGGCAAAAAAAGTCCAAAGACTGGGCAACGGTCAAGTATGTGAAGGGTCCAGCCCAGGGGAGGACTATGCTTACTAAAAAAGGGGAAGGGTGCAGCATGCCGGGGGAAAGTCCGCCCAGGAAAAAAGGTCGAAGTGGTTGAAAAGGAAAAATTACGTCAAATTGGGATCAAAGGCAGGTCCCGTTGCCCGGACAAGGGGCGTGGGACCGAAAGCAAGGATTCTGTCAAGGGATGGAAGAGGCATGCGTTTGTTTCGCCCAACGGGGGGGGGGATCTTTTGCACAGCAAAGGTAAGAGTAAAAGAAAGGGTTGGGGCTTGCCAGCAAAGAATAGGCCGGTCAGGAGGGAGTAAAAGATGGGTCTATCGCCTGGTAAAAGCAACAGTTAAGTTGGCCCGCAGAAAGTTGCACGGCGGGGGGGTGTTGTAGAGGAAGCAAAAGAGAGCACGAGGGGCAGCATTCATGCCTGTGGTTTAGCGGAACGGAAAGGGAAAAGGAGGCATAGCGAAGTAGACCCCATTGGCCCATTGCCTGGGAAACGGCACTGCGATCGTGGCGGTGAAATGAAATAATTTGGTTTCTTCTAGAGAACAGGAGGGGACACAACTTACACAGTGAAAAAACACTGGTCGGATAGGAGAAAAACGGGGAGCGGCTGACGAATCAGACCAGAGAGAGCTCCAGTTCCCTGGAGCAACAAAGTGAGAGCCACGACAGGGATTGTTAGTCCTAAAGGAGTCGAGATCATAGATTGGGGAAAGGGATGGGGATGATCTTTGCGAAACCAGATCGGTTCCGCCAATCATAAGTGATGGGGGTACTGCTGAAGCCAAGAATTGGGGGGGATATTGCAAGGTGACCAAGGGGGCAAGGGGTCCGGAGAGAAGGTCGAAATGAAGATACACTGGGATTGTGGTACCAATGTCGGGGGGCTTCGTCTCGATTTTCTCGAGCAGTCCTATTCTGCTTTATCAAAACTTGGTCCCAAGAGAGACGAAAAGAACTCTTTGAGGCGGAAAGCCCGCAAAAAAAGTAGAGGGGGAAGGCGACAAAGAAGGGGGACAGGGGTGACGAAGAAACTATAGGGAAAAAATGGGGGCCAGATGAGACCGGTTCCGCTACGGGTTCCACAAATCGAACGCTGCAATCATAAAGCTGAAGTTGGGAATCACACGAAGTCATTACGTTTACCGGGAGTGGCTCTGTGATCTGAACGGTGAAATAGAAGAAGTGGGGGACCCCCTTGGAAGATCGAAGGAGCGAACTTCGTAGGGGGGAAGAATCAAGCCGACATGAGGAAAACCGATGATACTGGACAAAATCAACAGAGAATCAAAAAAGCTCTGGAAAGAAAGCCTACACATCCGTGACCATGGAAGAAAGTTAAAAAAGCAGGCCTCCAGAAAATTGGAGCCCGGGATCTCTAAGAGCCCTTAGAACAGCCGTTCATGAGCAGAAAAGGATAAAAGGGATCGGGGCGTTGTTCGAAAACGTTCCGCTAAGAAGGGAGTGACTCCTCTGGGAGGCGGGGGGACACAAACAAATCGAAACCAAAGAAAAAACTTGAAGGAATACAAAGGTCAGTTCAGCACGGACACCGTTTGCGGCGAATAAACAAAATAAACTCCCTGCGGGGGGGGATCATACATGGTGGAATAATAACTGGAGAGAAAATCCGAAAGTCAGACAGACCCCAAATCTCAGTTAACGACTCATCTGATAGGAAGATATGACGAAGGCTCCATGAAATATTAAAGGGTTCCAAAGAAATCAACCGCCATTGGCGAAGGAACGATAAGGAACGGGATGGTCCTCTCTATCTTTTACTGCTGGGGCCTCGACAGCGGCAAAGAAAGCAGAAGGACTGGTAGCAAAAACGAGCATGGCGTAGTCTCCGCTATGAAGTTGCCGTAAAGGGGCGAAAGGAATCATAGGTCCTGCTGATGTAATAGAAAAAAAACCTCCGTCTCAAAAAAGGGGGGAGGGGCAATGGAAAATGGGGCCGGTTGCACCATAGGAAATTTCTTGACGATGACTATGTCGGCCTTGGGGGGGGTGGCAGACGCGCTGTACGGATAGAGTCGCAACGCGGTTCAAGGAAAGACCGCACTAAGGGAAGTGAGTAGGAGCAGGAACCAGCCCGTGCATTAAATGCAGCGGAAAGAGACCGCTGAGCGTGTGTCGGGAGGGAAGTCAGTGGGTGAACTCCGGATCTAAAAAAAAAACGCTGTCAGCGTGCGGCCAAATCACAGGAATCGAGCAAAAGTCCGACAAGGGGAGATGGGGGGAGGGGGGGAGGCGAAGATGGCTGCAATCGGTGTCAGGCATAGAAAAATATAAAACTTCAAAAAAAAAAAAAACAACCGGGAGGAGGAAAGGAAATAGTTGCCACATCAGGACACGAGGTAAAGGACCGCCCGAAAATAAATCCGGCATCGAAATCGGGCTCAGGATTCACTGGAAGATATTGGAGCAAGAGGAAAAAAGGAGCGGGTGGAAATTTGGAAAGGGACAATGACTAAACGACCCCGCCGGAGCTTCGAACAATTACAATCTAGGGCGGCAGAAAAAACTGAACGAAGGACGAGGGGAAGAAGCCTCCCGCGCAAATCAAAGAAACCGCATCCAAGGCCGAAAGGAGGGGAAGTTAAAAACAAGAATCAGGCGCAACGGCCTCCAGAAGCAACTGATGATTCTAGTACCATCAGCAAAAAGACGGGGGATCGACATAGAAAGCATCAAGAGAGCATAGCGTGAAGAAATACGAGACTAGGGACGACCGCCTAAGTATTGTGAAGCCGAGGAGCGGCCAGAAAGCTCGGGGGGAACCCCCAGGTACCCCGAAAGGAGCGAAGGGGATCAAAAGGTGCGGGTATCGGGGGTGAAACTGAAAAGAAGAAGGCCGCGCGGATTGGACAGTCGTTCCGGTAAGATTTGGGTTCGTCCGAGACAGATAGCTGAACACGGTAGTATCCAAAAATTAAAAACAGCTCTGAGTTGATTGTCGTGTGAGCCCAGCGAAAAACGTTCTCGGATCACTATGGAAACAAGGGAGGACATCAGGTATTTCCAGGGGTTAGTGTGGGAGGGGTGGAAAGAAAGAAGGGAAGAACAAAATGCTTTCACTTCGCTACTTGGGGGGTCGACAAGATCATTCAACGTATCAGCATAAGGGAGACTGAAGGAAAGAAAGATGCGCTCTAGGAGAAAAACGGCTAAGGGCGGAAGTCTTAGTTGAAACGCGTACTACGTCACTTGGCCGGATTGGTCAAAAATTAAAAAGGGGGGAAGCAAAAAAATGGGAGCGGAGGTTTCCGGGGCATGGGGCATACTCATCGAGTGCTGTGAGGGCGGCGGAGAGTGACCGTAGACGCAAGGGATATCCTGACGTCTTCCACCGGGAAAAGGAGTCATTATAGAAGGGTCGCCACCGAGAAAATAAAGGGAAAAAACCGGAAATTGGGGGACTTAAAAATTGGAGACGCCATCAGGAGGCGAGAGGAAAAGGAATCGGCGTGGTGGGGGAAGGCTTGCAAGAAATAGCGGGGTCCTAGAGAGGAGGCGGCACCCATTCTTCTCGACAGGGAAAAAAGACATACTTGGGGAGACGAAAGAGTCAAAGGCGTGCGATCCTGATAGGACAAAGTTGGGAGAAGAAGAAGAAAAAGGGGAACAAAGACGGAATGAAGCCTTAATTTAAGTACTAAGGAAAAGGCTTGCGAAACAGGAAGATCAAAGTCTTGGCTGAAGAAGACATCGAATGATGGGGGGGTAGGAACAACGCTCAGTGCCAGCAAAGGGATCCATGAAAAAACAAGTTTCAAAGCTATGATTAATAGGTTTATGACGAAATCCCGGGCTATGACTTTGCAGATTTTTTTTAAACGGCTCTCAATCGAGGGACTGAAGTGCGGGCAGCCGCTACAAGCGGAGGGGGGGGGTGGAAAAAAAGGGAGTGAGACAAATTTGGTTTTGAAGTAGAAATTGCGGTCATCCAAAAAATATAGAAAGGGGGAAACGGAAGCACGCAGTTGGAGCACGGGGGTTATCCAACGGGAAAGCAAAGGGGGGCTACTCGCGATGCAGTGCGCAAATTGCACTGTGACAACACATTCAAGGGGGGATAGGATCTACTTGAGAAAGCCACAAAAAAACCGCCGTGCAACTGGTATGAGGGGCAAACGAACGCTTTGCAGAAACAGGTGTTCAACGAACCAAAGCTGTTACTCAATGACCACGGAATATCGTGGCCAAAAACGGGGGGATTAGGGAAGGAGATGGGGCAAAAGTATCAAAACGGGTGACGAAACAATGAGGGCTGTCAGCATAGGGTCAAACGTTCATTCTTTATTGTAACTTACCAACCAAAGAATGGGGAGAAGGGTGGAGCTGCCGTTTAGCCCAAGGGGACGGACAGCACGTTTCCAAAAAGGGCGGCCGCTGGCGAAGAAAACAATGAGGAAACAGCCGGAATACGCCTACGCCGGAGCAATGGCAGACATTACCATAAAAAAACACGGGGGCTAAGGTACGTGGGGGTTGACACAGATACCCATCGGGGGCCATTCAGGGAAAAAAATTGGCTCCGTAGGTAATTTAAAGAAGTCTCAAACGGGAAGGACCAAGACGGCTGCACGCGTACATCCATACGGGACAAGAACTGTCACCTGGGGAAAGGAAGGGAAGTTGCAAAAATTTAGCGACGGGCAAAATGTAGAAGGGGTATGAGGACCACCCCCGGGAAACAAGGGAACCTGCCAAGGGAGAAGATACGAGGGAAAGCGGCGAGCGAAGGAAAGTGTTTTTCGTCACAGAGA
>Ga0179593_1537379_pt1 | contig 10211 bp, 14 predicted proteins | sample CZODoug2_1_08_16_FD_185931 | JGI IMG/M metagenome (GOLD analysis project Ga0179593, IMG submission 185931) | Vadose zone soil fungal communities from Angelo Coast Range Reserve, California, USA - CZODoug2_1_08_16fungal (PacBio error correction) | ecosystem: Environmental > Terrestrial > Soil >...
GGAGACCCTTTTTGGAAGGGGAAGGGGGGGAACTGATCTGCTGAAGCTGAATCGTGGGGGGGGGGGAGAGGGGATGATCGCTCGAAGAACGGCTTTCGTCCACCTGTTTCGGACAAAAAGATCGGCGGCGGGGGTGGGGAAAAGGGGGGGCCCCACAGGGTCCAAGAAAGAATTTCTTCAGCCAATGAAAAACCGAATTTCTAAAGGGGAGGTAAGGAGAAGGGAACTTCCAAAAAGGAGGGAAAGCATTACTCAGAAAGGTACAAAAAGGGGAGTTCAAAGACCGAAAAAATAGCTACCTCCGGGTAAAAAAAGAAAAGACGCGGCAAGGGAAAAAGGAGGTCATAATACCCAGCAATCGTAAAACTAAAAGAAGCCCGAAGTAGGCATCCTCCTGAAAGGAATCCCGTAGCACAAGAAAGGGGTAAGTTCACTCTTGGGTGAGGGCGTGGGGTCCAAGGGAAAAGGAGAAGGGGGAGGAAAACCATTCGGGGGAGGGAGAAAAGCCCGCGGTTCAAACCCCACGTCAAACTGAATAAAGAGACAAAAAAAGGGAGAGCTTGGTGGACAGAGGAAGTGAGCTCTCCATCGTGGAAAGGGCACCTTTGTGGTCAAGAAAAGGGGACAAGCAAACATTGGTGGGAGGAGAACCGTGAAAGACGAAGGAAGGACTTCTTCTGTTGACTGTCCTGGTTTTCTATCGCCAGAAAGGGGGAGAAGGGAGACGTTTGAGAAACAGGCCTCTGGAGTAGTTAAAAAGCAGGAAAGGGGGCAACCCAGGTCCTCTTTGGGTCGGCCCAGGACCAGCAGATGGAGGAGGAACGGTGGCTTTCCCCAGAGAAAAAGGAATGAAGTAAAGAAACTGGAAAAAAAAATTCCTCTTTTTGCTGGCGTACGCGCAGGGAACAGCTATGTATCAACTGCGAAGTACTTCTTACGAGGACAAGGCTGAGCCCTCCCTAAAGGGGGGGGGGGGGGTAGGCAAAGAAAGAAGTCGTCTTCACAAGTCCAAATCAGAAGGGGGGACAGCTTATCAATCAATTAAGGAAGTCTATCTCTTCCGTCCCCCGCCAGAAAGAAGTAAAAAACCCAAAAAAGAGGGGAAAGGGGGAAAAAAGCCTGAAGAAAAAGGAAAGAGGCGCAGGAAAAAAGCTCCCTTACATCAACAACTACTGAACGAGTTGGAAGGGCGGACAGCAAACCGAAAAAAAAGACTGTTGCTCTCCTTCGTTGCTTGAAGGGAAAAAGGGAGAGTGATTTGACGCCAAGGAGGAAAAGAGATTGATATCTCTAAACAACAGAAGGGAAGGGAAAAGAGGGGAAAAAAACACACAGCAATCTACATGTGACGGGAAGTGCAACGCCTTAGAGAAGGCCATCTTTGCCTGGGACGGTTGAAGAGAAAAAGACAACTCTCAGGAGGGTTGATGAACAGGAAGAGAGAGTGGAAAAAGGGGGGGGCGGAGTGTCTTCAGGCTTAGTGAAAAAAAAAAGTTTAGTTTGGGCTGGGGGGAATACGATACTCGAACTCGCGACCAAGGAAGTAATTGATTGATCACGCTTGTCCAAGGGGGGGGGGGGACGTATCACCTGATATCTTGATTTTGAAGAAAAAAAATGACACCAAGATAAAGGAGGGGAGGAAAGGTTGACTCACAAGGAAGGTGATAAAAGGCTGTACGGCTGAAAAAAGGAAAGCGTCATTCCCGAGACTGTGGTCCATTAGGAATGATTTTGGGAAGGTGGAGCTTTTCGTTGATAATCTGCGGCCTGTCCTCAGAAAACCTTGGTTGTGAAAACGCTAAAAGAAGTCACACGCTGGCCCTAAGCCAAAGGGAAAGGAGGGGCCTGCACAAAAGAAAGAAACTCGGGAGCTGCCAGCCCAACCAGGAAAGAGGAGAAAGGGTGTCCGTTTCAGAGCTTGGATTCCACGGTTTCTAAGAGGGAAAACATGGGGGAAGGGGGGGGGGGTTAGAAAAAAGGATTTCTGACCTATGGCGGAACTCCGTCGCTTTGAAGCATGTGTTACGCGTTCGCGGAAGTTGCAGCGGGGGGGGAGAAGGGGGGTGAACAGAGGAGACGTAGCTACTAATGGTGGAGAACTTAACCCATAAGAGGGTTACCCGCTTGAAAGGAAGGAATAAAGCTACGGGTGGATTCACAGGGTTAGAGAAAGGGGACTGGAGTGTCTTTGGAAAAAAAAATGCTGTCAAGGAATGCCTAAAAAGGGAAGGAGGAAGGGGTTTAACAGGAAAGAGCGCGTGCGGGGAGGGAAAATTGCAACTGGCAGCGGCTAACGGGAGGGGGGGTTACAAGAGCGGTTGGCGGAGGACGGCGGGCTTTTCCACAAAGGAGGGGGGGAACCTTTTGTTTGGACTGCAGGCAATGCGGTGTCAGAACAAGTACGGCACTTATTTGCCATTCGGCCTCGTGCGGGACAACGACGTTTCGAAGTAGAAAAGAATTGGTGGCACTCCAAATTAGGGGGGGGGGGGAACTGTACCTGTGGAAAGGGAGAAAAAGACCTGAACCGATATCAGCTAGCGGAATTTTCCTAACCCGGCATGAAGGCAGAGATAATCCACATCTAAAAAAAAAAAGATGAGGGGGAAAGGGATTTATACAGCATCAGATCATGAACGGAGGGGCCACCTGCAGAAAATTCGCTTACAAGAGACTTATTTTAGGTCTCATTTTACTGAACTTTTGATGGGGGGAAGGGGTCGGCTTCTATCTTTTGAAAGTATGGAACGCCGTCAAAAAATTATGGGTGAAAAGGTACAAGTCAAAGCCTGGCGGTTTCTGAGGGAGGACATCCTGAAGAAAGAGGGAGTCTAACTCGGTGTACCGGAACGGAGCAAAAAAAACGGGAGAAAGGATCAGAGTGAAAGGGCTTCAGCAGGAGGTGCCCCTAACCACCTTAAGATGAACGAGAGTATATTCACAAGAGAGGTTCTCCACAGAAAACAGAAAGGGTGGCTTGAGGGTTCGGAAGAATCGCCGGTAGCCAGTCCCACCACCTTGGTTTTTGGGAGCAAAAAAACCGCTCGCCTATCGCGGGAAAGAGAGAGAGCGTAAGAGGGAGGGATCAAAACTTAAAGAGGTTTGGGAAAAGTCTTTAATTAATCACGGGAAGGGGAGGGGGTGCAGAAAAGAGGTTTCATCTACCAGGAAGGGGGGGCGTGTAGAGATACAGAAAGGCTCGATGTCCTGAGTTCCCCATTTCTAACTAAGGGGGAGCAAGAGACTTCCATCTGGTGGAAAGGGGCGAAATGGGAACTAATCGAATCTGTCGCAGAAAGGGCCAATGCCCTCTAATTCATCACGGAGTGAAAATATCAGAAGGAAAGCTGATAGTTCGTCAGGAAAAATCTTGTAAGGGAAAACTATGAGATTAAACAGAAGGGGTCACCGGATGGTCCGGATTGAAAGGAGAAGAGTTCAAATCAAAGAAGGAAATGCTGCTGTTACAGAAGGTTCCTCGCGAAAAATTGACAGAAACGTGCGAGAAGGTAACTCGTTGACTATCCAGCAGGGGAAAAAAAAAGGAAAAAAGGCGGGTGTACTCAAAAATACTGATCTATGCAGGTTCTGGAGAGGGGAAACGAGACCTCGAGAGAACTCGGCTGGAAAGCGTCTGCCCCATCAGACGAAGGAAAAAAAAAGGGAAATGCACACTACCCTTAAGAAAGGAAGGGTGTGTTGGGTTGGGGGGAAATCTTGGGCGATGGGACAAATGGGGAAGAACCGAAGAAAGGGGGAGAACGTTTTGGTTTAATCCCTAAGTGGAGTCTCTGGATGAAAAAAAATGGTGAGGAAAAGAGGAAGAGGAGTTCGCAGCAAGGGGTCGTGACGAAAAAGGTGGATCAACTCAGAAGGGAACCTAGAACTTACCTCTCCTTAGAAGGAATGAATAAGCCAGTTTGAGGGGGAGACTGGGCATCGAGGGGCCTTCGCGTCAGAAATTCAATCGGGCATGCTCGAAAGAGTCCTCCTTTATCTAAAGGGGAAAAGGGGAAAACTCAGGGGGGGAGAAAAGAAGCTCTTACAGAAAGAGAAGGAAATCAAGTAGAACCAGAAGAAAATTAAAATAGTCCCGCAGAAAGGAAAGGGGCCTTTGAACTCAATTCCTACAGGAACGAAAAAAGAGGTTCTCTGGAGGGTTCCCAAGGCACAGAGGGGAAAGCTTTTTCCAACCCTAAAGGAAAAAGAGAGATCAACACAACAAAAGGGGGGGTGGGGAACATCTTTGTTAAAAAAGGACAGGTGCGCCGGGGGTGGCCGAAACGGTCGTACTTTCTGTGAAGGGAAGGGCATTGCGGGGAGGGGAGAAGGAGGGTCCTTCTTGCATCTTCGGGGAAAAAGTGCCTCAACTTTTGGGGGTCAACTCAGAAGCGTGCGCGAAGAAGGGATCTATCATTCGTCCAGAGGAAAGGGAGTCGCAAGAAGGGTGCATGTTCTGACTCTCCCGGCGGGAGAGCTTCCCTCTCCAAAAACGCAACAGCTCGGGGAGGCCCGTTAGGGTCAGGGGGATCTCATCTGGGGAGAGGAGAGGATCCAGCCGAAGCAAAAAAAAGCAGGCTCTTCTAACTAAGGTGGGGAGTTATACTGGAACCGGGGGGGGTCAGTAATCAAAAAACTGTCGGCGTTCAAGAGGGAACAATTTATTTCCTTTTGCAAAAGGGGCAAGGATTCCAAGAAAAGAGCAACCACAACCAAAAAGAGGGGGGAGGCTTGTGCGGCTGAGGGAGTTGGAAGTCCCCGCGTTGGGAAAGGGTGCTTCCTCTTTCAAAAGAGAGAGGGTTTCTAGTAGAGAGGAAAGGAAGGTTTAAATAACCTGAAGGAGGGGTGCAAGAGGACAAAGCAGTTCTTGTGAACGAGGGGACGGTTTCCCTTCCCTTGAAGGGAAGGGGAAAGGTGTTGGAAAGAAAAGAAGGGTGGCGCCTCCGGTCACCAGGAGGGCCGCGTTTGATTTTCATGATGGAACCTCTACGAAGCCGTACCATCGGGAAGAGACATTGTTGAGAAAGAAGGCTATACTTTCAAAAACGTCACGAGGAGAATACAGGACGAAACTCAAGAGGAAAGCTGCTCCTTTCCACGAGGAAAGGAGCCTTAGAGAAGGGGGAAAAGCGTACCTTTAGGTCTGCCCAGGGGATCAATTTGCTTTGGGGAAAAAGAGATTCCTTTTCTGAAAAAGTCTGGAGGGGAAAAGGGGAAAACTGGAGACATCGAGGGGGCGACACGCAAAGGGGGGGCAACTAGTGTTCAGCGATCTGTAGAGGAGAACCTCGTGCAAAGAAAAGCCGAGAGGAGAAAAGAACCTATATCGAATGGTAAACTGTGCAGGGAACGAGCATCGAGCATACACGCCGCGAATAGGGAATGTAGCATCTCCCATTTGGGGGTGCCTGAAAAGAAGAGATCTTCAACTTCTGTGAGGGAGAAGAAAGGTGTGACATAGGAAGAAGTTGATGGAAAAAGGGGGGTAGGGGGCACTCTTCGCAGAAGTCTGCAGCCCAATGGACTCGTTGAAGGGGGTTTCGTAAAGGGGAAAGGGGACCACGGGAAGGAAAATGTGCGACTCATGGTGCTCAATGATGCCGAACGCAGAACAAGGGATTACTTTAACAAGGAAGGGGGGGGGGTTACAATAATTTTCAAGAGGGGGGGGAATCCTTTACCTGGGGGAAAAGGGGAGCCGACACGTTTGGAAAGGTTCAAAGTAAAGACCCGCCTCTGAGTACCTAAAATAAAGGAAGGGAAGTGAGATCATGTTTGCGGGGGGGGGTCCGGAGAGGAAGGTCCTCCCTTTGAAATCTCGCAGGGTCGAGGGTATGATCGGCTGAGTTTGCATGGGACGGCTGAGGAAAAAAAAGGGTTCCTTCAATCTAGAGGAGAGGGTTGAAAAAGGGAGGGGACCAGGTCCACAGGTCCCGGGAGAAGGCAGGATTTCCACCAATTCAGAAAAAAAAAAAAAAGGGGACAAAAAGGTCGAAAGTAGGGAGGGAAAGAATCATGTCCATCAGTGCCCTTGAAAAGGGAAAAAAAGGAAGACTAATTCAAAAAAAAAAGGAAAATGTTTCAAAGCCCTCAAAATAGCGAAAAGGTAAACCGCCCGCGAACAGGGTAGCTGATCCAAGTGATTGGTCCAAAAAGAAAGAAATAAAACTCATCCGCCGGAAGTAGAAAAAGAAAACTTGTAGAAAAAAAAAAAAGGAAATAGCCACACACTGTTGGAATTTTACCCGCATTCAGACCCAGAAAGGTCCTTCAATCTTTAAAACGATTGCGGGGGGGTCGTAAAGAATCCGCGGGTCAAAAACAAATGACCACCGGAAAGGGAATCTGGAAAAAAAAGGAAACTAATGAGGGGGAAGTCGGTGATGACAAGCCTCGGGGTCCTGCAAAAGATGGTCAGGCTTCACAACCTGCAACAGGGGAGCTACACTTTTCCCAATAAAAAGTCAAGAGAGAAGAAAGGGAGAAAGAAGGGGATTCTTGAAACTGAAAACCTCGTTTCCTGGTTGGCTTGGCCATTGAGCTGGAGTCGCCAGCAGTTGAGAGAGGGGCAGTCAGCTTTCCAATTCCTATGTGGAGGGAGTAGGGGAAAAACTTTAGAGGAGGAGGAAGAAGAAAAACATTTGCCGAAGGGAAGGACTCCGCATAATTTTTCAAAGCGCTGGGGGGGGAGTTGCCCCAACTGACAAAAGGGGGGGAATTGACCCCATCAACTGAAACAAAGGAGGGGAAAAGTTGTGCTGGGGGAGAAAGGGGGAATAATGCAAGGGCGGGATCAACTGCATTTGAGAAAATACTACGGAAAAAGAGCAATCTAAACCGGGGTATTGGTTCTTCTCGAAAAAAAAAAAGGCCAGAGGCTTTTCTTCTTCACAGGGGAAAGTTATCAATGAAAAGGAAAGGGAAAAAAAAAAGAGTTCGATCTCGTCTTCCGCCATAGGAAAAATCTGGGTCCGTTTTGTGGGAAAGGCCCTAGAAGTCAAGAAAGAAGCGCAGGAAAGAAAAGGAAAGGTCATCACCACTCTTACCTATTATGGGGGGGAAAGGAAAGCAACCGCAAGGAAAAGGGAAAAAAGGGCCTTGCGCCACGTGTTTGGAGCGAATGGTGAAGATACGTGTCAGTCACATGGATATGGTGTGGGGACCAAGGGAGGGGGATCGTGAGTTGATATAGAGAGAAAAAAAGGAGAGAAAAGATAGAGATATCACCTCACGATCAAAAAGGAAAAAAAAAAAGAAAGCCATTTACTAAAAAAGTAAGAGTAAAGAAAAGGGAGAGCAAACGTTCGTCTCAATTCAAAAAAAAGGAAGGAAGAGGTTTGCTTGGGGCGGAAAAAGAAAAAGACCCAGTTAGAGTTGTGCTGAGGGCGAGGGAAGGGGGGGAGTTAATAAAAAAAAGTTGCTTAGAGGAGGTGGGAAAAAAAGAGTTGTTTCTGTGTTGCGGAGACGAGACTCGAACTCGCCCGGCAGAGGGCGACATTTGATCACGCTTGTCCCCAAGGGAGAAAGGAAAATGCTATCCCCTTATATCTTTATGGGAAAAAAAACCTCTAAGGAGGATAAGACCGGGGGGAAAAGCGAAGTTTTTCTCACACTTCTGCCATTGGCGCCTGGAATTTGAAAGACTTGTACGCACAAAGCGGAACGTCAGGAAAACGGGAAAATGCTTTGTCCATTCTTGCCAAGAAGGTGCCCGCCAAGGAGGGGCGGGAAGAGGAAGGCCTGGCCGCGATGAAGAAAGGGTTGCCAACGGCTACTCTACTCAGGCTGGCATACGCCCACGGGGAACGAAAAAAGACAAACGCTCTTTTAGCCAACCTGCTGGGGAAAAGAAGGTCGGCCAAGACACAGGAACAGGAAAAGAAAGTTCCTGGGGGAAAAGGGGATGCCACGGTGGAGAGAGAATCTCTGCGCAACAGGGGGGGGGGGGGAAAAAGTTTTTTCTTTTCAGGGGGGAGGTGAAAGGAAGAGGAAAGGGAGATCTCCCCTCCTTCAGGGAGGGGCTAAACCGAAAGGCAAAAAGAGGAGCGTGGCTCTTCCTATTCAGTTAAAAAAGATTTGGTGGTTGAGGCGGCTATACGGACCGAACTTAAACCACAAGCGGTCTAGTGTGACCAGAGGGGAAAAAACTCGCCGCTACGAAGTGAAATGACAGAAGGGGCGGCGTGGCTAAAAAAGGGGGTCTTGTTTATAATTTGAAAGTCGGGGCAGGATAAAATCCAGAGGTTACGAGGAAAAAAGGAGCCGTGCTGGGAGGACCAAGAACGTGGAACTGCAGCGGCTACAGGTCCGCTGAAATGGCAGATCGAGATTTGGGGGGGAATTGAAAACAGTCACTCGGGTGGGGGACTTGGGTCGGCTAAGGGTTGGAAGCAGCTTTGGACGGAAGGGGGAATGCTGCTCTTTAAATATCTTCAAAGGACGTTTTGGTACCCTGGCGAAAGGGGGGCACTCCTCCTGCGGCATGCAATTATTGGGGGGAATTTGTACCTGAAGAAGCCTAAATCAGCTAGCTTGGGGTCAGTTGGAAAAGGCCAATTGGGAAAAAAGACCATCTAAAACAAATATTAAATGGGGTTAGACGCATCAGAGTAAAAAAACCTTCGAAACCGCAAGCTCCATATAGGAAGTCCTCGGAAATTTTGCAAAAAAGGGGGGTCCGCTTCTATTTCAAGCACTGGGAGGAGAAAACAGGGTGTTCGGGCGGATAGCGTGGGTACAACAAGGGAAAACTTCTTATCTAGGGGGGCTGGAAAAGACTGGTTTACATAATTACGTGAGGGTGGAGAGCCTGCTCTAGCAGAAAATGAGTCTGAACACGAACGTGGGCAGGCGGAGCAACCGTGAGGGGACGTTTTAAGACTGAAACCACTGGAAGAGTGCCCGAAAAAAAAAACGATGCCGAGCATAGGAAACCCCGTCGAAAGGGTTGGCTTGGAGTGTCGATAAACAACAGAATCGAGGCAGCCACTAAAAGAAAAAACTGGGAGGCTGCGAAATCCAAGAGAAAAGATCGCGGGCTGTTGCATGAAGGGAAAAAACAGGCGGGAGGGGTCAAACACACCTTCGATAGGGGGAGCGTTCTTCTTGAATGAGCACGAAGGGAGAAGCACGAAATCGAGGGAATCGAAAAGCCGATTTGCAGAGATCCAAAAGACAGTGTGTATTCAAACTTCAGAAAGGCAAGAAGTCCATCTTAGTAAACAAAGGGAAGGAAGCCGCAATCTTGCGAGGGAAGCGAGGGGGAAAAGCTCAAACAGCCCCGGACAATCGGGGGCCGTGAGAGTTCCTACAATCCGCAATAGGAAGGGAGGTGAGAACTTTAGAGGCGAGAACAAGTCAGGAAGGAAAAACCAGGATGGTCGGGTACAGGATAACTCTTGAGTGCAAAAAAGAAAAAATTAAAATGTCTATCTTGAAAAGGAACCTTTACTCAAAAAAATCCAACTGAAGAAAGACAGCAAAGGGATGACTCGTTGAAGGGGAAAAAAAAAAAAGGGTGCTAACCTCTCGAGTTGAAAAAAGGTTCACGTGCAGGTTCTTTAAAAAAAAAGTCGGTACGACTAAATACCCTCTAAAACTTCTGTACAACGGAGGACCCCATCAGTGTGTTCAAGACGAAGAAAAGAAGGACAACTCCGTAAGCAAACAATTGTGGGGGGGGGGGGGGGGGGTTTGGAAAACGGCAGCGGCACGAGCCGAACAAAAAGACATTGGAGAGTTTTGTGGTTAAAAATCTTTCACGATGGCATCTCGAATCTTCATGAAAGGGGAAACAGTTTCATTGGAAAAAGAAGGGGCTACTCTTCGCCGCGCTGTCCGGCGAGAAAAAAGCGCTTCTTCGGCCGAGGGACCTGACGCAGTCTATGGACCGGAAAGGAAATTTCCAGAGAAATTTCATGAAAAGTGTTTGTCTTGGCTCTCGTCACTACGGGAAAAGGCCCTTTCGAGACATAACCTGCATGCTTGGAAGAAAGGAGGGGAAATAATAGGGGGAAGGGGATCTATCGTCAAGGGGAGGCACGCTTCGCGCGATTAAAGAAGAATTGTCTACAAGAAAAAATCAAATTATACCTCATAAAAGGGAAATAAGTTAAGAAGAAGGTAACGCCGTGGAGCAAAGAAATCTAACTCTCGGGAAGAGGGCAATGTGCCCCGAGAAAAAGTTGAGCAAACCCGAAATGGGTCAA
>Ga0179593_1560818_pt1 | contig 10211 bp, 17 predicted proteins | sample CZODoug2_1_08_16_FD_185931 | JGI IMG/M metagenome (GOLD analysis project Ga0179593, IMG submission 185931) | Vadose zone soil fungal communities from Angelo Coast Range Reserve, California, USA - CZODoug2_1_08_16fungal (PacBio error correction) | ecosystem: Environmental > Terrestrial > Soil >...
AAAGGCGAAGAAAAAGGAAGGGGAAGGGGGGAAGAAAAGCTCTTCGTTGCAGGACGCCACTTCGATTATCTTGGAGTTGCCGGGCGAGAGCAGGGGGGGGACGAGGGTTTGGGGGGGGAGGAGGGGAAGGGGAAAAAAAAAAAAAAAAAAAAGAGGGGGGGTTCTTTTTGCGCCCCTGTTTTTTCCCCCCCCTCTAGGCGGGGAGGACCGTTGGGAAAAAAAAAAAGGGAAGGAAAAAGGGAGAAAAAGGAAAAAAAAAAGGAAAAAGAGACCCCGGGTAATTAACTTGTGGCCTTCGAAGGCTACGACGGGCCAGGGATCGAGGAGGGAGGGAAGAAAAAAAGAGAAGGGGGGAGAAGAGGATTCCATCACGGCAATATTTCTTTTCCCTAGAAGAGAGGGAATTTGGGGAGGGAGAAAGGGAAGGGAAAAAAAAGGGGAAAGTGGAGTTCCGCCGATTCCTCTATTAGGCAAGCGGTGAGCGGCGAGGGGGGGGAAAAAAAAAAAAAAAAGGGAAATCCAGGGGGGGAAAGAGAGAAAAAAAAAAAGGGAGGAAAAGGAAACTTACCTCTTCGCACGTTTGCCCCCAGAAGACGCGGGGGGGAAAAAGAGGAAAAGGGGGGGGAAAAAAAGAAGGGGAGGGGGGGTCCAAAACATAGGTCTGGGTCCGGCCTTTGTCACTGTGCGGGAAAGGGAAAAAAAAAGAAAGGGGAAAAAGGGGAAGAGGAAGGGAGGAAGGTTGCCATCGTCGAGTCTCCTCACAAACGGGGGAAAGGAGAGGAAAAACCAAGGGAGGGGAAAAAAAAAGGAGAAAAGAAAAAAAAAAAAAACTTCTCTGTATAGACCTGCCTTTTGTCATCGCGCTTGTGCAGGGGAAAAAAAGCGCAAAGAGGGGAAAAACAGAGAGGGAAGAGAAAAGGGGGAAGGGGGGGGGCCGGCAGAAAATCTGTTCGACCGCGAAGGCAACGGTTACTCGAAGGGAGGGGAAAAAAAAAGGGGGGGGAAAAAAAAAAAAAAAGGTTTCGGCTTCCCCCTCCCTTTTGCCTTTTTTCCCCTTAAGGGGGGGGAAGGGAAATAGGGGGAAAAGAGGGAAGAAAGGGGAAAAGAAAAAAAAAAAAAAAGGGAAAAAAAGAAAAAAGGCAGGGGAGTACTAATGTTCCCATCTTGACCGCTCATGAAGAAATTAAAGGGGGAAGGAGGTTGAAGGGGGGGAAAAGAAAGGGAGAAGAAAAGAGGGGGAAGGGAAGGAAAAGGAAATTGAGTCCCGCCCGTCAATCCTTTTTGTTTAGCCTTATTAGGAAAACAGGGAAAAAAAAAAAAAAAAAAAAAAGAAGAGGGAAGGAGAGGGTCGAAAGTTCCTCTCCTAAACTCCCCTCCCCAGCGAAAGGAAAAAAAAAAGAAAAGAAAAAAAAAGGGGGGGAAAAAAAGAGAAGAAAAAAAAGGGGAAACCCTCCCGTGGCGTTTCGAACGCGCAAACACACGGCAGAAAAGAAGGGGGAGGAAAAGGGAAGGAAAGGGGGGGGGAGGGGAGGGGGAAAGAAAGGAAGAGGGGGGATGGGGGTCTTTTTCAAAGTCATCGACGCGGGAAAGGGAAGGCTTGGGAAAAGGGGAAAAAAAAAAAAAAAGAGGGGAAAGAGGAAGGACACGCCTGCCATGGATTTCCAGGCTGTCGGCCGACCCCCACGGTGCAGACGAGGAAAAAAAAAAGGTTTGGAAAGGGGGGGGGGAAAAAGGGAGGGAAGGAAAAGAGAAAAAAAAGGAAAGAGAAAAGGGATAATAAAGAGAACGGCGACGCAAACACGCAAACCAAGTTGGAAGCTGACAAATCTCGACGGACAAGGAAAAAAGAGTAAAAAGAAAAAAGGGAAGAAAGGGAAGCACAGTTTCCTCGACAATCCGGGATAGCACGGAACATGCAAAAAAAAAAAAAAAAAGGGGCGAAAAAGAAAAAAAAAGAAAGGGGGGGGGACCAAGGACACTCCAGACGATTTCCTGCGGGAAAGGTTGTATCTTCGCCTAGAACAGAGGGGGGAGCTAGAAGGAGGGAAGGAAAAAAAAAAAAAACAACAGACTTTTTGACAAACCCATCAAGGTGGGGGAAAAGAAAAGGGGGGGAAAAGGGGGAAAGGAAAAAGGAGAACAACTTCCCCATTGCCACTAATCTTATTTCCGGTGGCCGGAGGTGTCAGCAGAAAAAAAAAAAAACACAAGGAAAGAAGGGAAAAAAGGGGGGGGGAAAAAAAAATGAAATTCACAAGTCCCTTCGATGCCTTTCTTTTTTGTTGGGGAAAAAAAAAAAAACAAAGAAAGGGGAAAAAAAAAAAAAAAAAAGAGAAAGGAGAGAAAGGGAACTCACCGCTTCACCTTTTCCTTACGTCATCCTTCCCCGAGGACTAAAGGGAGAAAAAAAAAATAAAAAAGGGGGGGGAGGAAAAAAAAAAAAAAAAAAAGGGAGGGAGAGAAAAAAAACAACAAGAGGAGGAGGAAAGCAGCGAGATCATCATGATACGGTCGTCCCCGAGGCATGCACGCGGGGGGGGGGGGAAAAAAAAAGACCGTGGAAGGGGGGGGAGGAGAAGAGGGAAAAGAGGAAAAAGAGAGCGTTTTGGTTTCCCGAGTCCGTGCGGAACGGAAGGGGAAAAGCGAAGGGGGGGGGGGGGGAAAGGGTGGGGGGGAAAAAGGAAAGAAGAAGGAAAGAACGAGCTGGTCGCGACCCTCCTCCACTGCCGACAATATATCGTGGGGCAGGAAAGGAAAAAAACTGCCGAAAAAAAAAAAAAGAGGGGGGAAAAGGGGGGGGGAAGGGGGGGGGGGGGAAAAAGTCGTCCCACACAATCCGCTGAGTTTTTAATCCATGATTCTCGTGCGTCACGGATGAGGTCCAAAGGGAATAAAGAAGGAAGAAAGAGAGGGGGGGAAAAGCAAGAGGAAAAGTCGCGGTCCGCGGGGAATTCCGTAGCTTATCCACCGTGGCTTTTGTCCGGAGGAATGGGAAGGGAAGGGGAAAAGAGAAGAGAAAAGAGGAGAGGGAAAAAAAAGGAAAGGGGGAGTGTTGCGTTCCCGTTTCTCTTTATTATCATTGTCTATGACCGCGCAACGAACAAAAAGGAAAAGAAAGGGGTCCGAAGAGGAAAAAGAAAGAAAAAGAAAAGAAAAAGAAAAAACGTCGGTTTCTGCCGCAGCCTTTGATCCATTCATCGGGAAGAGATTCCCCCGGGAGCGAGACAAGGGGGGGAAAAAATAAAAAAAAAGAAGGAAAAAAAAAAAAAAGAAAAAGCCGCCTCTCCTCGCTGTCTGTCCTGCCAGAAACCCGCCTAGGTCCACAAAGAACAGGGGAAACACGGAAGGAAAGGGGGTGGGGGGGGGGGAAAAGGGAAAGAGGGGAGGAGGAGAGGAAAAGGATCCCCGTTTTCCATCCTTTGGTCCGGAGACCCAGGTGTGGAAAAAAAAAGAAAAGCCGGGGGGAAAAGTGAGAGGGGGGGAAAGGGAGAAGGGAAAAAAGGGAAAACGCACCCGTACCCTCCTGGCGCGCCGCCATCACCTCACCCGAAAAATAAGGTCCAAAAGGACGCAAAAGAGAAAAAAAAAAAGGGGAGAAGGGAAAAAGGAAAGATGTCACAAGACAGTTACCGTGATGTCTTTCCAGACGGTCAAGGGGGGAAAAGGAGAGAAAAAAGGGGAGCAAAAAGGGGGGAGGAAGGAAAAGAAAAGGGAAAAAAAATAAGGAGGAAAAAGGGGGAAGAAAAGGCCAAAAAGGATGGGATCCTAAACAATCGTGGCCGGAAAGTTTAGGGGTCAAAGAGGGAAAAAGGAAAGGGAAAAGGGGGGGGAGGGAAAGGGAGTCTCGGTCGAACAGGATTTTCTTTCCGCCCACGTAAATTTCTTTCGGGCGGGGGGGGAAAAAAAGAAAAAGCCAGGGGGGAAAAAAAGGGAAGGAAGGAAGAAAGAAAAGAGGAGATTTTCGGACAATCGCCGATGACAGGCAGGTCCCTACAGAGAAGGTCCGGGGGAAGAAGATAAAGGAAAAAAAGGGAAAAAAGAAAGAGGAGGGAAGAAGGGAGAAAAAAAAAGGGCAGTTTGGGGCCCTTCAACAATGCTGGCCACTTCTCTAATGATGACCTGGCCAAACGGAAAAAAAAAAAACAAAGGGAAAACGAAAAAAGGGGGAAAGGGGGGGGGGGGGGGGGAAAAAAAAGAATAGTGTCCGTGCGTCCCGAGATTATGGCGCACGTGGCGACGGGAAGGGGAGGGAAAAAAGGCAAATGGGGGAGAAAGAAAAAAAGGGAGGGAAAAAAAAGGAAGGGATAAACCGCTTGCCTATCGAGGAATTCGGCCGTGGACTGCACGGGTAGGAGAGGAGAAGGGAAAAGGTTTAGAAAAAAAAAAAGAGAAAGGAGGGAAGAGAGAGAAGGGGAATTGGACGGAATAAGCCGTTGTCATCCCTTTTTCATGACCGACCCGCTATGCTCCGAGCCAAAGGAAGATGGCGGGGAAAACACCAAGGGGAAAGGGGAGAGGGGAAGGAAAAGGGAGAGGAAAAAAAAAAAAAAAGGCCTGAGAAACGGCCCCGCAAAGTAAAAAACTAAGATTTCGCGAGAGCATTCAGAGGGAAAGAAAAAAAACCAGAAAAGAAAAAAAAAAAAATAAGGGAAAAAAAAGGGGGAGGAAGAAAAGGAAAAGGAAGGACTACTCACCATACGGAACCCATATGTTTTTCACCTTGAAACGTTGTGGTCGAGGAACCAACGGCCGGAGAAAGAGGGAAAAAAAAAAAAACCATGGAAGGAAGAGAGAGAAAAAACACGTCGTGAGAGTAAAAGAGAGAAGATCCGGGCCCAAATCAACTGGTAGACCAGAAAAAACGAAGGGAGGGGGGGGGGGGGAAGGAAAAAAGGGGGGAAAGAAAAGGAAGAGATCTTCGTTTGAGGACGCCAACCTGCTAATTATCTGTATTCTTTTCCGGCGAGCCTCGGTTGGCAAGAAAAAGGTTGGGGGGGGGAGGGGGGAAAGAGAGAAAAAAAATCGCGGAAGGCTCTCTCGCAAAATCGGAGGTGTTTTCGGGGGGGAAAAAAAAAAAAAAAAACCTTGGGGAAGGGAGGGGGAAAAGGGGGGAAAAAGAGGAAGAGGGGGAAAAAGAATCCGTTTTTTCCTCCATCTCCCCCGTTAATTAACTCGGGTGGAAGGGAAAAAAAAAAAGGAGAAGAAAGGGGAGGAAAAAAAAAAAACACTCTTATTTCCCGTCAATAAAGCGGGAGTAGGGGGGAGAAGGGGAAAAAAAACGCAAAAGGAAGAAAGAAGGGAGGGAGAAGGGGGGAAAAAAAAAAAAAATGGAAAGTAACCCGTGGAGTCCCGCCGAAACTCCCTCGAGGGAGCAAAAAAGCTGAAGGGGGGGGGGGGCAAAGAAAAAAAGGGAAGGGGGAAAGAAAAAAGAAAAAAAAAACAACTTTCGGTTCTTATATCCCCGGCACCCGGCGCCACCTGGCGCCCAAAGAAGAGCAATCAGGGGGAAAAAAAGGAAAAAAAAAAGGGGGAGGGGGGGAGGATTGCTTGTTTTCCCAAAACAATATTTTTTTTTTTTCGTGGTTCTGGGCAGTGGAAAAAAAAGGAAAAAACCCAGGGAAAGGGGAAGAAAGGGAAAAAAAAAAAAGAAAAAAAAAAAAAAGGGGCATTTCCCTTGCTTCCTTTTGCCTCGTCGAGTCGCTACAAAAGGATCAAAGAGAGGGGAAAAAAAGGGGGGAAAAAAAAAAAGAAGGGAAAGCTGCCTTTGCATCGGCGCTTGTCCGAAATTCCAGCGTGAGGTCAGCAAAGAAGGGAAAAGGGAACCACTAAAAAGAGAAGGACGATGAATTAGCCCCACCTATGCCATAAGATTTTAACGTGGGGAACCAGAAGAAAATAAGGGGAAAAGCAAGGAAAAGATGAGAAGGGAAAAAAGGGAAAAAAAGGCGGCATGATGCATTCTTGCAATACTTTTCCGTCCAACGAGTGTTGTAGGCATTGAAAGGAAAAAAAAAAAAAGAAAAGGTGAAAGGAAAAGGGGGGTAGAAAAAAAAAAAGAAGGAAGGGAAAAGGGGGGAAGGGAAAAGTTTTCCGCCACTGAAGTCCCGTCATCTGCTCCTGCCTTGGCCCCAAAAAAAAAAAAAAAAAAACAAAAAGAGGAGGAAGAAGGGGGGAAAAAAAAAGAAAAGAAAAGGGGGAAACCCTTTCACGGTTTACTGTCCTTTTGAAACCCATATTTTAAAGGGAGGGGGGGAAAAAAGGAAAGGAAAGGGGGGGGAAAGAACCAAGGGCAATGCTTTTCCTTCCTCCCTCTGGTATTGAGTCCCCCCAGAAAAAAAAAGGAAGGGGGGGGAAGAGGGGGGGGCGGGGTGAATGTATCTCGCGCAAAATTAAAAAAAAGGAAAGGCCGAAGAGGGAGAAAAAAGAAAAAAAGGAAATCCCCCCCTAAACTCCCCGCCCAGCGACGACAGTAAACGGACGCAGGGGAAAAAGGGGGAGGAAGAAGGGAAGGGGAAGGAAAGAAAGGAAACAGAATTAACCTGCATTGGCAGTTTCTACGGCTCAACCAAGGGGGGAAAAAGAGGAGGCTTTGGTTGCGCCCAACTATTACCCGTTCTGTGGACCTAGCCGGGTTTCTCGAAGAAAAGAAAAAATGGGAGGTGGGGGGACAAGGGGGAGGAAGAAAGGGGGGGGGGGGGGGAACAGACACTTTTGCAAAGTACGTTGCTGCCCAAGGGGGGAAAAAAAGTGAGAAAAAAAAAAAAGGAGGGGAAGAGAAGAAAAAAAAAAGGAAAGCACCCCGACGTTTCGCGCTCGTTAACGAACGTGGCCCTTCTGGGGGGGGGAAAAGTTGAAAGAATGAGAGGAAAAAAAGAAAGGGGGAGGGGAAGGGAGGAAAGAGAACTGCGACTCAACCACTCACCCTTTGAAGCTTGACAAATCTCGGGAAGGACCGCAATAAGGAAAGGAAAAAAAAAAAAAAAAAAGGGGAAGGCAATTTTTCCTTACATTTCCCTCTCACACGCCCGTGGATAGCTAACGGAAAAGAAAAAGGGAAGGCGAAAAAAAAAAGTGGGAAGGGAAAAAAAAGAAAAAAAAAAAAAAAAGAGGGGAAAAGGTGTATCTCCGTCTATACCCATCCTTCATTGAAATCAAGCAGAGCACGAGGAATCATGCCCGGGGGGAAAAAAAAAAAAAAGGGGGGGGAGGGGGGGGGGACTACGTGGTAATCAACCCATCCAATTGAGCCCCCCCCACAAAAAAAAAAAAAGCGGTGGAAGAAGGAGAAAGGGAAAGAGAAACAACGGCATGGGCCACGATCTATGCTTTCGCGTGGCGAGGGAGAGGGAAAAAAGGGGAAGCAGAGACCGGAAAAGGAGAAAAAAAAAGGGGAAAGGAAGGGAAAAAAGGGGGGCAACACCTTTCACCAAGTCCTTCGATGCCGTGCGTTTTACAAAAAAAACGGCTGGGAGGAAAAAGGGAAGAGAGGGGAAAAGGGGAAAGGGGAAAGGACCCCCTTCGAATCAGGGAACCACCAATCTTCACATCTTCAGGAAAAGAAAAGGGGAAAAAAACCAAAAATCAGGGGGGGAAAGAAGGGGAAAAAAGGAGGCATGCCCTCCTGTTTACTCCCGTATCATGATGATCTCGTATAAAAAAAAAAGAATGAGAAAGAGATCATCATGAAAGAAAAAGGGGAGGGAAAGAAAGAGGAGGAAGGGTAAATACCCGAACCTGTTATCCCACTTTTACTCTTTTATGCCCTTGACCGTACGGAACGAGGGGAAAAGGAAAAAAAGGGGTATAAGACGGCAAGGGAGGAAAGGGGGGGGGGGGGGGGGGAAAGGGGGGAAGAGAAAACGGCCAATCGAAGGACTTTTTTTAAGGTTTTTGGCACAAAAGAAAAGTGAGGGGAAGAAAGAAAAAAAAAAGGAAAAAAAAAAAAAAAAGGGTCCGCGAAACCCTCCGCCACGCGACATAGATCGTTGGCAAAGAAGGGGTTAAAACAGGACGGACGAGAAAAAAAAGAAAAAGGGAAGAACCTTTGACTGTGTTTTTCTCCACTTTCGTTCCCACAATCAAGAGGAGGGGAATTCTCAAAAAGAAAGGAGGGAAAGGTAAAAAGGAAAAAGAGGGGGAAAAGGGCAGGAATCGGCTGAAGTTCCTTGCGTTCCCGTCTGCTTGGGGTAAGGCAACGCGGAAAGGGAGAAGGACTGCGGGGGAATAGAGATAAAAGGAGGGGAAAAGGGAGGAAGAGCCACGTTTTTCCCCTATGTACTCTATCGGATTTCGGTTCAAAAGAAAAAAGAGAAAGACGTAAAGGGGGGGGGAGAGAAGGGGGTATTATCATTGTCGATGCACCGCTCCACTAACACCACGCCCCAGCGCGTGGGGGGGGGAAAAAGGAATGGAAGACCGCTGTAAAAAAAAAAGAAGGAAAGGAAAAAAAAAAAAAAAAAAGGGAGGGAGGCCGCAGCCCCTGGTAATCCCATTCAGCTTTTACGATATTCCCCGCCGGTGACTGAAAAAAAAGGAAAGGGAAAAAAACGGAAAGGGGGGAAAAAGAAAAAAAAAAAAAACATCCGCTCTCTTCGCTCGTGTCCCTGGCCAGACCGCTAGGGAAAAAAAGGAATCAGGGGAAAACCCAAGAAGAAAGAAAGGGAAAGGAAAAAGGAAAAGTTCTGTGCGCTGTTATGAAACGAATCCCCCCGTTTTGTCCAGCAAAAGACCGGAAAAAAAGGGGGAAGCGGGGAAAAGAAAGGGGAGGGGAAAGCAACTGAGACATATAGCACAACTTATCCACTAGTCGAATGGGGAAACGCACGGAAAAAGAAGGGGAAAGAACCGGAAAAAAAAGAGGAGAAAAAAGGAAAAAGAGGAGAATAAGCATTCCCCTTGGTCTTGAACAAAAATCCAAAGGAAGGGGGGGGGGGGGAGGGGACAGGGGGGAAGGAAAAAAGAAAGAATGGGAAAAGGCTTCAGACGTCAACTATTGGGGACCCCTTATACTCCTTGAATTGTAAATGGGGCAAAAAGGAAAGAAAAGTTCATGGAAAAACAGTGAAAAAGGAGGGGAAAGAAAAAATGGAAAAGGGAAGGGGGGAAGAAAAAATTTAAAAAAGGCAAAAGGATGGAAGCCTACCCCATCTTGGCCGGAAGTTCTTGGCACAGAAAGGAAAAAAAAGGCTGCAAGCGAGGGAAAGGGAAGGGGAAAAGGGGAAAAAGAGGAAAAAACAGGATTTTCTGCCGGCCACGTCAATTCTTCCTTTTGCAAATGTTGCTAATTTCCCTATCAGAAGGGGGAAGAGGAAGGGGGAAGGGAGGGAGGGGAAAAAAGGGGGGAAAATTTTCTCCTGAACAATCCTCCTAATTACAACGTCCTTTTCTACAGAGAAGTCTTGGCCAGGGAAGAGGGGCCTAGGAGATTGAAAAGAGAGGGAGGGGAGAGGAAAAAAGAGAAGGAGAAAAAAAAAAAAGGGAGCAAGACAGCAGGTTGTGTCTCAACATGCTTGCCACCTCCCTATGATGACCTGGCAAAAGGGCGGAAACGGCAAGAAAAAAAAGAAAAAAGAAAAGAAAGGAGGGGTTGTTGCCCCAACTCAGAGTTTCTTTCTTCCCCGAGATTATGGCGCACGGGGAGGGAAAAAGGGTCAAGGGAATGAGAACCGAAGGGGGGGAGGGAAAAAAAGGGGGGAAAAAAAAAAGGGGTTAGCTGAACCATCGAAGCTCACCGCCTTTCTAATCGAGATTCCGGCCGGAAAGAAAGGAAAAATAAGGAGGGGGGGAGGCGGGGCCGGGGGGGAGAAAAAAAAGGGGAAAAAAAGAGACCATGCTGATGGAATCCCTAGCAAATAATCACCGCTTTATTGACGGGAAAAAGCGTGGTGGGGAAGGGGGGAACGACAAAAGAAGGAGAAAAAGGAGTATTTGCTGGGGGAAGGGGGAAAGGAAAGAAAACGGTATTTCGCTTTCCACTGCATTATTCTGACTGGATGCTTTCATCGTGAAAACGGGGAGAAAAAAGAAAGCTCAAAAAGGATGCGGGGAAAAAAAAAAAAAACAAATAGCGCCATGCCAAACCGAGCTCTCCGCACCCTTCCAGATAATCGCAGTTGCGTCCCTCAACGAAGGAGCGGAAAGAAGGGAAAAAAAAGGGGGGAAAAAAAAAGGGGGAAAAAAAAAATTCGCGTCGAACATTTTTGATGGCCCGG
>Ga0179593_1814767_pt1 | contig 10211 bp, 19 predicted proteins | sample CZODoug2_1_08_16_FD_185931 | JGI IMG/M metagenome (GOLD analysis project Ga0179593, IMG submission 185931) | Vadose zone soil fungal communities from Angelo Coast Range Reserve, California, USA - CZODoug2_1_08_16fungal (PacBio error correction) | ecosystem: Environmental > Terrestrial > Soil >...
GAAAACCAGTTTGAACACCCGCGGAAAAGGGAAAAAAAAGTTGTAGGGGGACAAGAAAAAAGAGGAAAAACAAGAAAAGGGGTGAGCCGGGGAAGTCTTTTCAGGGAAGTGCCTCTTTGTAAAGAATGCAACTTGTATAGAAAGCGTGATGGCCAAAGGCGGGGCGGGAGAAAAGGTATCGCCGGATCAAATGCGTGAAGAAAGGCTCACTTCTTCTGCTCAGGACAGCTACAAAATGTGAGAGTCCGTGAAAGGAAGACATCGCCATCACGACAAAAAACGCCGGAAAAAGGGGAAGGGGGGTTACAGCAAAAGAAAACAAAGGGAACTTGCATCTGATTAGGAAGTGGAATGGGAGCCATGACAGAAGGAGCGAGGCCAAAATTCAGGAAAGAGTGACCTAGCAAAAGAAAGTAAGAAGACGAACAAGGTGCATTCCTATCTAGTCACCGGCCAAGAGATAGCCGCGGGAATGATTTCTATGTCAAAAGAAGAAAAGAGAGGAGGCTGAGAGAATGCAGGGATCCTGCAAGAAGGGGAGGATGCTTCAGGGAAAGAGAGAACGGAGGGGGCTCAAATAGAAGGAAACTCATGCCAGACCTGGTCAAATCATTCTGGGGAAGACTTATTCTCGGAGAATTGTAAATTGGAGAAGAAGGGGGAGCGAGGAAAGCCAGCAATACGCAGAAGAAAGAAAAAATCAACCTGGGCCCGGACAAGGATAATGCACCCAAAATTCGGGAAGGACAGCCAGTTGAGGGTTCCTAGCAGTTGAATCGGACCCCTGCAGAAATAGGAAGAGGCCAAGGAAAACAAGGAAAGGTTCTCGGATCTTGTAAATCTGATGAGGAAAAGAACCCCTTCTAAAAAAATTACCGCTCTTCAGGGGGAGGAGGGGTTCTAACTCGGAAAAAAAGTGAATCGTTAAGGCGGTCTTAGGGGCTGGTGACCAACAACATCATGGACAAAAGAAGGAGTTGGGGAGCGGTTCTGCTGAAAAAAAGAAGGTAAGAAAAAGAGGGTTCCTCTCTCAATAAGACATTGACCGATCCTCTCCCATTAAGAAAAGCGCAGACGGGGTCGAAGGGAAATCACGAAGAATCTCGAAAAGAAAAAAGAACAATCAGATTAAAATGACTCTACAGAAAAGGGACACGGGGGGAGAAGGGAAAAGAGAGCGGACAAAGGGGAAACTGTATTTTTCAACACTGGATGACCGCTCCCACGGGGAAAAAGGCGGCAACGAGAGAAAGGGCGTAACCGTCTGCCGCCAGGCAGCCAGGGAAACTTTAAAAAAAAAAAAAAAGCTATCATCAACGCCGGGGAGGGATTGGCTCACTCGAATACGCGGAACATGGAACCCGCTAAATTACTCGGAAAAGGGAGGAAAGCTAGAGACACAACCACCCTCAAAAAGGAAAGAATAGATGTTCGTTGGGGGAGAAAGAAGGACCGAAGAACTGATAACTGGAAACAGGGGGCGTCCTTATGTTTAACTGGGCAGAAAACCTGAGAGCAGTACGTCGCAAGAATCGAATTAACAGCGTTCAAGAAGGGGGACAGGGAGATTTCGGCGGAAAAATGAAGATCAAAGACGAGAGAATCTATCTCAAAGACGCAACCCCAAATCTACCTGAGTCGACAGAGAGGAGTCTTGGGGAAACAGATGCAATTTGAAAGCAAAAGGGAAAAGCGAGAGAGGTGAACGGACGGAGGCAAGCTTTGTACAAGGGGACATGCAAGGACCCATGCGGGCTAAAGGTCAACAAAGAGTAGGGGGGGGGGGGAACACTGGAGAAAAAGGTTCCGATAGAAAAAAGGGGACTTTCAAGAACACAAAAGAGAAAACGAGAGACGGATGGCGAACCTAGAAGATCTCAGGGAATTTCACCCCGATTTTTTAAGACAACACGATTTGAGGGGGAGGAAATGCGAAAAAGGAAGTCAGCGAAAAAAAAAAAATGGGCGACTGGAAAAGAAAAATACAAGGAAAATGACGTGTAAAAAAGAATCTCAAACAAAAAGGAGGAGAGAGAGGAACTCCGTTTATGACATAGTTCGGGTGAGACGTGGACAGACCAGAGGGGTCCGACGGAGGGAAGGAACGTCTCCAAAGGGCGATTAAAAAAAGTCCAAAAATTTCTTGGAACAAAGGATTTCAAAACTTCAGGATGCCTCGTCTCTCCCTTCGAAAAAGATTTACTATTGGGTGGGGCGGGCCAACACGTAAAGAAGAGCAAAAACCATTGTGGAAATCTCTGGGAGGGAAAAGGGAAAACCTGGGGAAAGAAAGAGACTAAATAGGAACTCCCGCAATGCGGACGGAAGTATCCAACTTTACAAAGCTTTAATAGAATGGGTTCCAGAACCAAAGGAGGGGAAAAGGAGGAGTCATGAAAACTACCCAGATGATCTTCAAGGGGGGGACAAGAACCTACGCAAAAAGAAAGAACCCACTAGTAGGTAAAGGCTCGAATCTGTGAGGGGGGTAAGGAAGCTCGAATCACCGCGGCGTCGAGAAAAAAGGAGAAAACAAAACCCCTTGAGTGGACAGACTATGTCAAGAGGCGAAGGGGGCCATCGGGACAGCGGGAAATAAGGCACTAAACTGTCTAGATAGAGTACTCGTCGTAGTGGCGGCGGGAAGGGAATGTGGAAAAAGAGCATTTTCAATGGGAGGGGTGTGGAAAAGACATACACACCAAGCGAAGGGGAACATGTCTCGCGGGGGAGCTGTGAGGCCATCATCAGAAACAAAATTCGTGGGAAAACTGATCGAACCTCCTTCCGGGGAATGCGCAGAAAAAAAAAGGCCGTCCTCTTCTTTTGAAAAAAGCTGCCGGGCAGCGTAAAGTCGGGGGGGGCGGCTGGAAAGCGAAAACAGAAATGGGAGGGTCGGAAGGGAACAACGAGGGACGGTTTTTCTTCAGGTTTGGGGGAGGTAGCACAAGCGAGCGCTTGGAGAGCGGGGCAAAGCGGAGAGCGTCAGGGAAGCGGGGGCACGCCTGAAAGCCGTCCATTGATAAGCGCCCGTGAGTCACCGGGGGGTGTCGAGGAGGAGGACGAGAGACCGAGGATACCAAAAGGGGTGTCCAGAGGGGGGGACGAAGCCGAAAACGCCGAGAGTTCCTTAGTGCACGGGGCGGCCAACTCCGTCTCAAATACCAGAATAGCGGGCCTTGGGAGGGGGAAGAGGGGGCCGGGAAGGGGAGTAAGGGGGGGGGGCCCGCTAGGCTTTCGCCCCATGCGATATCGATGGTCAAAAAAAAGGGGGCCGGCATACCAGAGAGGCACCAACCCGGAACATAGTGTATGAAAAAAAAAGAAGAGCCCAGAGGAAGTTGAAAAAGGGCTTCATAAATTCAAGTGTGCTTCAGAAAACCCCGAGACCCAATCGCACGGTAAAAAAAGGACAAGGGGGGCAGGATATATGGTTAGCGGGATTAAAAAAGGGGCATAAGCCGAGTAGAAGAAACAGACGGGTCAATTGATGAAGGAGAGAAAAGAGAAGAACGAGAAAAGGTGGAGCGGCCACTAGAGGGACACTAGAAATCAGTTCCGCCGACTCTGGCCGGAATAGAGGAAGGGCAATCGGGGCCAAGGGTCCGTATGTCGGCTAGGAAAGAAGCTATCACGGGGGGGGGATTAATGTCAACTCGAGTCTAAGAACTTCCCTATGAGTCCAAAGATCGGGGCGAAAATCCTCCTCAACTTCAACGAGAAAGAAAAGACAAAAAGGGGATTGGGGGGTTCTATGAAAAACAGAAATGTCTATGGATTCCAACTTAAGCCTGAACAGAAGGAACTCTCTCCAAAAGAAAGGGAGATAGAGACGGAAAAAAAAAAGAATATGTGAGAAAAAAACTGGACAGGACGAATAACTCTTTGAGAAAGACAAAGAAAAGAACTTCATGGAAAGAAAAATCAACGGGTCAGATCAAGGGAAGTGAAGGTTGACAAATCTCGACAAGGAATGCTCTTAAGGGGAAAAACTTCTTCACTGGGGAGGAAAGTCCAAAAGGGTTCAGATAGGGGGAAACAACGTGACGAAAGGAGCTCAAAAAAACACAAAAAAAACGAACGGGTGGGAACACGACGGAACCCTTCGGTTGGAGGAAACTGAGAAACACACCAGAAGGAAGGGTCAGAAAAAGCGACATGCCAAGGGCAAGGTTTGCTCGGGGGATCCTTAATGAAGTTTGGATGAACGCGGGGTGAGGAGAAGGTCAAGTCAGTTTCTATGCATATCCCACTAGGACGACAGGCCAGTTTGGAAAAGGGAGGACCGTTGGAAAAACTTAAAAGAAACTCTTCTCTCTTCAATACATGTACCGGGGAGCCGGTCGAAAGGCCGACGCCCGCGATCCGAAGAGAATGGGGCGTTCCAGAGGGAGGGGTTGCCAGGTTGCGGGGGGGCAGAAATGGAGAACTCATATTAACATACCGAAATTGGCAAAGGTACGAAATGGAGGGCGAGAGAACCCTGATCCTCAATAGAAGAAAAAAAGTAAAAAGCCAGCGATAAGGCGGCATATATCGGGAGGAATTATTGATATAGTATATGAGGATCGCACATGAGGAGGGAAGGGGTAAAAGGAAAGGGGCTACGCGAAATTGAACAGGGTTCTCTGGGATCAGATATGCCGAAAAAAGAAACTTTGAACAATGTGACTCAAGGCAAGGTCGGAAGGCGAGAAGCAGTGAGGGGTCGCCGCAATAAAAGTTATGAAAGCCCAAGGAGGAAAACTCACTTGCTAAAAAGGTAATTCAGAGGGGAAAAGGACTTGAATGATCCGCCCAGGGGGAACAGCGATAGGAAGGACTCAAAAAGGGGAGGGGCGTTATTCGATACAGAACGAAAGTCGACCCCGCTATCAATGAAATGAGGAGGAATGATAAAAGGAGACAGTACCCGCCCAGCCACTATGACAGGCAGTAATTCAAAGTGGTAGGTTTACCAGGAATCAATGGACAGCGGAGAGAGTAGAAAGGAACTCTGGTCAGCCCAAAAAAAAAAGACGTCATGAGCGAAAGTAATCTCCAGGACGAGACCATGGCGCTCAGAGGGGGGGGGGATAGAAGCCCGGAAGAGAGAAATCAGGGCCAAAAAAAAGACTGCGTCGGGAAAATAAACAAACGACAAAAACCAGTGTTCTAGGTACACGATATGGTCTCGATCAGGAAGAAAGCAATGCTTGTCTGTGGGGGATCCTTAGAAAACGAAGCAAACGGGAGAGGTAAGAAGTCAAGGAAAAAACTGAGGTATAACCGTATTCGGCCGGGAACTCTGGGGAATTCTCAAATTATTGACAAAAATACATGAGTCAGCACGCGAAGTTTGTAGATGAGCAAAGGGCCACCAAGAAACCTAGTGCTCGAAGGAGAGGAATCTCGTGGGCAACGAAACAAACAAGAAAACAGGAGGTAAGGGCATAACGGGAGACAACATACGGCTCAAAAGGGTCTCAGGTAAGGAAAGGCGGACTACTACAGAGGAGGGTCCAAGTCAACGGAAAAGGCCACATCAATTCCTCGGAAGCAAGATTTTGACAAAGAAAGGGGGGGTCCGAAAAGGGGGAAAGAGGTGTAGCGACGTTCAAAAAGAAAAAGGGATATAAGCGAAACACCATCGGAAAGGGAAGAGAGGAGGAATCCTTGAAAATTCCTCGGCTGGAAATTAAGATCATCTTGAAATCTTGAAGGCAGGGGAAAAGATCGAGGTTGAAAAGGGGCGTTTGGGGGGGTCAAGGGCTAAGAATACCCTGAAACAAGAACTTATGGACAAGAGAGGAGCTCCGGAATGAAAAGGGAATATCTGCAATACTCAGACGGAGGTCAATCCCCCAGGGGGGAAGAGGGAGAAAACGGTAGGCCACAGACCCAGATGACGCATGGCGAGCTTATGGAGAGACGAACGCTCATTTCATGGGGCAGACAAAAGATTTTCGAAGGGGAAGTTCATCTGATGAAGCATTAAAACGGAAGCCCTTCTGTAAGAAAATGTTCTTTAACCGGTAAAACCACCAATCCGGAAAGCAAACACAAGAAACCTGAGGGATGAAAACGAAGGAAGTTTGTGATTCGGGACGAAGAAACAAAGAAAAAAGGGAAAATGTTTTTACCTGCAAACGGAAAAAAAATCGAAAGGCACAGCGATTCGGAACACGGGGTTAAATTTCTGAAAAAGACTTCCACTGACGCGCGAAAGACAGATCTTTTTCTAATTGAACGATGAACGTTAATATAATAAGGGAGTGCTTGACGAGGAAGGGGAGAATATGCCATTGGGAAAAAAAATCGGCTGCCGCGAAGTAAAAGCACATCAATTCAGGGAACAGGGGAGAGGGGAGCCTTTACAAGAAAGAAGGGGTGAGACGACACCGTTGGGAAAGAAGCTCGATCTCTTCCCATAGAAGAGATATTCCTCATCAAGGGGAGAAAAGGGGGTCGCGTCCTTTCGCGAATGATAATTCGTAATGAAGAAAAGTCAAAATCGGAGGAGCTGGGTAAATCATCAAAGGAAAGGAACTGGAAAAAAAGGGGGTCCGTGCAAGGGCGCATTGAACGAAAGGAAGAGGAAATCCATCGAGGAAAGAAAACTGGCAGAAAAAATGATCTCGTCGAGGGGAAGGGGATCCTGTGGAAACATCTCTCGAGAAAGTGGTGGGGTAGTTTTGAAGCAGAAGGATCAGCAAGCACCATATTTCAAGTACGCGGGGGGGTTCGGGGGGAGTTACGTCTGTGGAGAAAGGGTCCGATCTTGGAAAGAAAGTTCCATCATGGACACAGGGGGGAGCATAAAGCTGAGCCTCGCAGGAGTTGGTGCGGACGACTCCTCGAAAGGAAGTTTGAAAACCTGAAAAAAAGAGAAGGTTTTCTGCAAAAAGACAATACCGAAGCTGTAAAGAAAAAGAAAAGACGATCGAACAAAAAAACAGGGGTGTGTTCGGGCAGCAAATAGCTCTTTTCTGAGGGATTCGGATCTTGGAAAGGGTGAAGAGGGGACTCCAAGGGGGTCTGGAGAAAAACGAATGTACAAAAAAAAGGACTTAAACGGACATTCTCCTTGGGGTGTATGAAAGCGATCGAAGCCAAAAACCGAGGGTTTCAGGAGTCCACATGGAGGAGGTGGGGGGGGAACCGAAAAGCACGAAGACCCGTCCTTGGGAGGGAACTTTGCCTACCAAAGACGGGACCAGCCTGGGAGTGGAACAATTACGGAGGGGAAGGGGTTCGGGAAACAGGGGGGAGCGTTATCGATCCAAAGGCCTTTACGGGAGGAGGAGATCAAAGGAACATGAAAAAAGGATTCCCTGAATGCTTCCAAAGACAATGTCCGCCGGCGGAGGGGGTGGGGGGTAGGGGAGAAACGCAAAAAAAGGCAATGGAATTGGCCGGCACAGGGCGTAATTAAGCGAACAGCGCCCCCTGACAAAGTAAGCCCTTTCAAGGAATGCCGGAGAGGTTAGCAAAAGAAGGCAGAAGGCCCAATAAAAAGCGCAAAAAAAAGTAGAAGTGGACGCGCGAGTCACAGCGAACCCAGGAATGAGTGGAGAAATCTCCGAGCGCCCAAAGAAAGGAAGCAAAGGAAATGACACAAAAGATAAGGAAAGGGATCTTCGAGCGAATGGAAAGTTCCTTACGGTCGAGAAAAGGGGGACGAGAAGGCTCTGAAAGAAAAGTTCAGAAAAACCCCAGCTGTAAGGAAACCTCCCAAAAAACTCAGAAAGCCGCAACGGCAAAAAAGCCATAATCTTACCTAAAAAAAAACATGGGATGGACGAAAGCGTCTAGGAGGAAATTTTCGACAAGAAGCGGGTAGACCCTATAAAGGTTTTGGGGGGGGGCTAAAACGACTCACAACGAAGAAGAACCGTCTCCGGAAGGGGCAGTAGGACAAGAAAAAAACAGGAGGGCCTCGGCATAACCGGCAGTATCAGAGAAGTTCGGGTTCACAAAGTCGCAGAAAAGGGAATTCAGAGAATGCAGAGACCAGAACTTGGTGCAGGAAGGGAACTTAAAGGCACAATAAAACGTTAAGCTTTAGGGGGGAAAATGAAAATCGCTCAACAAAACAAGTCAGAAAAGGAAAAGGACTCATAAGAAAAAGGGGCCTATGAAAAGCAGAACAAAAGGGGGGGGGCAGATAATAAAGAAACCAGTTAGAAAAGCACGGAGACAGAGCCGGAGGGGGAGGAGGTTGAGGGGGGAAAATGATCATTGGGGGGAAAAAATAGGGTAACATGGGAATGTCCCGTCACGACGGCGTCAGGGGGAAGGGGCACAAATCGAAACTGGGTGCTGCACAAGGGAACGCCCGAAAAACGTCTAGAGGCAAAGATTCAAAGAGGCGGAGCCGAACCGGCTCCGTACCTCGAAAACATGGGGCTCGAAAGAAGGGGGGGGTGAAAAGAAGGTTTTGGGGTGCGCAAGGGCGAGATTGGAAAAAATAGGACCGAAAGACCGCAGTGCTTACAGAAGTTCCTCCAGGCAGGGCGAGAGCGATCCCAAAAAAAAGCCGAAGAAGGGATCCCGTTCCTGGAAAAACGCTGCGGGAGAGGGGGGCCAGCTAGAAAGGAGGCGAGGTCGTCAGCGCGGGGCGCTTAAAAAAAAAGGCCCGCAAAAGGAGTCTCGATTCGAATGGAAAAGATCGAAATTGACAGGAATGAGATTTGGGAGCATCGTGGACAGCCGTCAATCATTTCTTGGAGAAGGAGGAGAAAGCATAGAAGGGAGGAGGAAAGCCAGACTCAAGGGGAGAGGAGAAAGAAAAAGGTAGTACAGGTGCGTGCAAACTCTGATCCGAGCGGAGCAACTGGGTGAACCCAAACCTATATCAAAGGGCGACAGTTGTTCGGGAAGGAAGTTATCCTGACCAAAAGCATAGGATCAAAATGAGACCCAAAGGCCGCTCGGGGAAGGACGTAGGATATACCGGCAGTCGACCCATCGAAAGAGGGGGGTAAGCAGGAGCGGCATTTCTCAAGAAAAGAAAAAAAGTTCAAAAGCGAAGGTGGGGGGTATCGTGCGCATCAGGAAAGCGAAACCAAATCCGGGTGGACTAATCCTATGGGCTCTGAGGAAGAAAAACCCCCGAAAAGCGAAGTTTCAATAAGAAAAAAGAGGCCCATTGAGACTTTCATGGAGGGATCACAAACCAGAGAGAACCAGCTCGCCATCCAAGAGGATCTGAGTATGCCTCATAAAGGAAAAGGTGGAGAGTTGGTAAAAAGAAAAGAGGGAGACACGAAGAAGTTCGAAAAAAGGAAAACTTACCATGATGGGAAAACCCGAACAGTGTCTACCAGTCATAGGAACAGGCCGTAGCTTCTGGAAAAGAGTTGACAAACTCTGGAAGGGGAGAAAGCAAAGCACAAGGAGAGAAACAAGCGAAAAATGGACACAGTCTCCTCGAAAGGGGGGGGATCTTCTGGGGCAAAAAAAAACACTCTGGTCGTTCAAAAGTAAACAGGAATCAGTAAAAGCAAACTCAGAGTAACGAAATGAGCGGAAAGCCGGAAGTGATCAAAACTGGGAGTCAACAGCAAGGGGAGAGGAAGACGAATTCCCTCTTCAATTCTGGGAAATGAAGACCCGACTAAGAGGTTTAGCAAAAGTCCATCTAGAAAAGAACGGACAGGAGCACCAAAAGGAGGGAAGGAGGCTTCGACAGGAGGAGAGCTAGGAAAAACAATGAAGAGAATATTGTCATAAGGAAAAAAGGAGGGGGACACTATCGAGTGTGGAAAGAGAATTGCTTTGAATGTATGTATAAAAAAAAATGGAAACAACAGGGTCAGAGGGGAATATTCCGGCCCGAAAAGGGGAAATGTAAAAAAGGGGAAAAGACCATATCTTCTCCTCGGCAAGAAAAAGTTCAGAAAAAAGGAGCGTCTGGACCTGGAAAGAGGAGAGGAGCCGCCGCCTCAGTTAATTTCAAAAAAGGAAGGGGGAAGGGAAGAACCAAAGGAAAGGAGGACTATCTTCTTTCTCAACGGGGCAAAAAGGGCTCAAGGGAGGGAAGGAAACGACAAGGGCATCACAGAACGGACGTCAGACAAAGGAGAAGGAAACTATAGAGATGAAAAAAAGGGGGGTAAGGGGTTACACGTTTAGGAGAACGAAAAATAGGGGAGGCGTTGGGGAAGTAAGAAATAGAAGCCTCTGAATGTAGTGAAAACGGAACAAGGGGGTGAAATTCCCTGAGCCGG
>Ga0179593_1326162_pt1 | contig 10210 bp, 14 predicted proteins | sample CZODoug2_1_08_16_FD_185931 | JGI IMG/M metagenome (GOLD analysis project Ga0179593, IMG submission 185931) | Vadose zone soil fungal communities from Angelo Coast Range Reserve, California, USA - CZODoug2_1_08_16fungal (PacBio error correction) | ecosystem: Environmental > Terrestrial > Soil >...
CCTTGAAAATGAAGGTTGGGAGCAAAAAAAACTAGGAGGCGGGGGGGGTGAGTCACTGGGGGGAAGAAAATGTTCAAGAATCTCAAGGCTCAGTCAAAAAAAAATGAAAGGAGCAGCGTGAAGAAAACGCAAGAGAACTAATGGTAGGGAGGCTGGTAAAGGGGAAAAGGTATGGGAAGAAAAAGCGAAAGGAAGGAAAAAGCAAGTTAGGGGGGGTCAAGAAAGGAAAGGCTTCAAGGGTCTAAGTCCCAGCAAGCTTGAGGGTAAAACATGCAGAGGGTCCTCAATATCATGTATCTCAAGAGGAAAAAAAAAGGCGGGCTAAAAAAGTCCGGCATCCTCTTTCGTATATCTAAGGAAAATGGTCCCATTGCTTTTCTGCAAAAACATCATTCAAGGGAGGGGGGAGGACCGTCCACACGTCGAGCAAGGGGGGGGGGGGAGGAGGGCAAAAAGGGGAAACCTGACGCGAATTGGGGGGAAACGGTGGGAATGGCTGGAAGGGGGAAAAACAAGTCCCGTGGACGGGGAGGGGACGAAAGATCTTAAGAGAGAGAGATGTCGGATAAAGCGCTTCACGGTATTAAGATGGGTGGCGCAGGTTGAACAAAAGATCGTCACACAACTTAGGAACCAACGGCAAAGTGCAGGTGCTGCGGAATCGATCGGACATCCGAAGGACCCAGATGCTTGACTACTTGCGCGCGAAAGATGAATAGGGGGTCAGGAGTGGCCATCTAGGAAAAAAAACTGACAGAGGGGGGGAAAAAAGTCGCTTCAAGAAAAAATCATTGAGACATTCTGATTGGTCTTCATCATCAAGTAAAGGAAAAATATGATGAGTACAAAACATTGATCATCGCAGAAGAAGTGGAATATACCGAGACAACACGGGGCCCGGAAATGGAAAGGATGGGCTAATTCGGGGGGCTTTGCCCGGAGCTTGATCTAAATTGCTCATCGCGATAGGAGTGGGGTGGGGGGGGGGGAATGAGGGGTGGAAAAGGTCCAATAAGAACTACTCATTTGGAAACAAGCAAGTTAAGGGACGGAGCTGGAAAAGAAGCAAAGGACCACCATGAGGAACTTGGGAGCTTTGTCATCTGGGAAGGGGTTCAAGAAGGAGGACGAGGGGGGGGGATGGGAGTCGCCGCTTACAGGGATCGGCTACGGTTCCTTGCGATCTTGATCGGGGAGGGTATGAGAAAAAAATTTGGATTCGGAGGAGTGGAGTTCGGCAGATGATCGGCGAAGGACACATAGGGAAGGGGAAAAGTGTTTAAAAAACAGAAAAAGATAAGTGAAGTTGCATAAAAAGCGGGCAAGGGGGAGAAATGAAGGGGGGGACTGGAACAGGCTTTTTGAATGCAACGCACGGGTCGGCCACGTCAGAGATAGGGAGAAGTATAAAGGGGGAAGGGTTGGCTAATTGGGCTCTGGATTGGCACCATTTGGACAAGTATCGAGAGGTTTTCGAAGGGGGGTGGAAAGGGGGTAAAAGCGCGCATGTGCCGTCAGGAAGGGGCGGATCAGATGGAAAAAAAACGACGAGGCGGAAGGGGGACTTCGGCAGGATAAGAAATCCATGTACAACTGGCAGATTTGAAAAAGTGCGACAAAGTGAACTTACTGGGAGACTAAATTGCTCTGCTCGTCCGGTGGACTTCAAAAAAAAGTTCATTTTCCTGGTAACTGTAAGGGAGAAAGGGTGGGGGGAAGGAGTGTGGGGGGGACAAAAGACACTAGGGCAGATGGCCGTTCAAGGTTAAATCGTATGGACGGCTCGTGAATGTGAATGGGGAACTACTCTTTCTTGAAATAGGGCATTTGGGGCGAAATAGGAAGAAAAAGAGGAGGCACCGCTCGGAACCGGGTGGAAGGGACTTTCAATGATGTGACCTTTTGGTTCTCTCTGAGGAGGGGGGGGGAAGGAGAAAGAAAAAAAAGGGCTTGGGCTCTTTTAAGGGAAACTTAGTTGAGTAAGGGGCAGGTGGGGGGAAGGGATAAAAGGACGAATCATGGGGAGAAGGGGGACCTTCGGGAAATTTCTTGGCGAACTGTGGGGGGGGACCTTCGAAAGGGAAGACGATGGGCGAAGTGACGGTGGGGGCAGAAGGGTCTGCCTCAATACAGGGCGATAACTCGGGGGGGGGAGTTAGCGATGATCGAAACAAGGAGACTGCAAAGGGAGGGGCCGCGGGGGGGGGTCCGATCTAAGTACTACCACACTTACAAAGGTAGCTATCATTGGCTGCGGGAGGGGGGGGAGAAGGCAGTTGAATCAGGACGGTGTAGAACCTAAGGCTGAATCTTTGAATTACGGAAAAACATTATTATCATGGGTAAGGGCGGATGCGATGCAAAGCCAGGAGAGGATAACCTCACGCGTGATCGGGGGGAGGGGATAATGAAACGTCTGACTTCGAATCGAGGTGGGGGGAATAGGGGGTCAGTACTGGTTTGCGTGGGCTGGTGGACAGAGGGCCAAATGTCGCCAATTTCCTAGTAGATCACAGGGAAAGAACAACATATGTGAAAAGAATAGGGGTTATGGGAAGGTTGCAGAAGGGTAAGTAAATATAGAACAAAAGAGGCCATGAATATAATCACTGTTTAGGGGCCGCAACTTATCAATTGAGTGTGAGAGCCTTTCTCTCCAGGGGGAATGATCTATCAAAAAGAACAATAGAAAAAAAAAAAAAAAAATATTATTGACACGTTTTGGTGTCCTATCAACGCCCGGAGACTGTTGGGGGGACGGACAACGGGGGGGGGGTTCTATAATGACACCGCCAATGCTCGAAAAAGACTGGGGAGTGGTACAGGTGGGGGTCCTGCTGTTTGTGTAGGACTAAATAGCGAATTGCAACGAAAGAACAGGTCACTTTGTCCGGAGCAGTGTTAGGGGGGAGCGTAAACCCGCGGCGGCTGATTGGCGTTAAGTGCGTTAAAGGGGGAGTTTACAAAAAAATAAAAAAAAGGTCTAGTGTCAAACTCTGCGTGACGGGTAAAAACCACAAATCCAAAAGAAGCAAAATTGTGAACATTCTTTACACACGGATGAAGAAAAGAATCGTGAAAACATACTCGAGGAAAGCAGACAGAAAAAAAGGGGGGAATGGGGTCAAAAGGCGGTCAAAAGAAGAAAAGTCGCTGCTCTCTATATTGAACTCACAAGTTCACCAGGAAAGGTTCAATGACCGGCAATCACTCAGTTAACCGATCAGTTTCTGAGATTCTTAAAATGCAGAAGAAATAGTCGGGATTCATTTTGAAAAGACTCATTGGCAGAACAGAATACTTATTAGTGGGGCAAAGAATAAGACAGTTTATTTGGGAGACTCTTAACAAAAAAAAGATACCTCAGTTGAAACATGAACCTTGGTTAGGAGAAAAACTTCAAAAATCTCTCTCCCGGGGGCGGAACCTGCTCGGAAATGTCAAAATAGTCCATTTATATAGGGAGTCCACTGTCATGCCAGGCCCGAAGAAGTACCGGTCCTTATTCGAGTGGATATAGTTCCAGAAATCAAGAGTGAAACAAACTTATGTGATTGAATTTTAAGCTTGGTCGCAAAAGGCGACAAAAGTTCGGATCACCTTTGTGCATCCGCAGTCCAGGAAAAAAAACGGGGTCGGGGTTTGGAAACGCTAAAAGACAGATGTATTACAGTGCTGTGCAGATAGCAGAAGGGAGGAACTTCTGTGAATTCCAGCCGGGCCGGCAATAAAGGTAAAGGGAGGACAGCGGTACGAGAGGGAAGCACTGGGTGGCATTATGTGGGGAACAGAAACGGACAGGGGTCCGCTCATCTAGAAAAGGAACTTAAGAGACATCAACGTGACGGCAAATAAAAGTTGCTCTGGGTTCACTGGAAAGAAAAAAAGTACGGAAAAGAGCTGTCGTCAAATAAAAAATCAAGACAAAGAACCAAAGGCGCAAAGAATAACCTTAAAGATGACATCTCCAGAGGAAAAAGTACTAGCTGTTTGTGGTACTAGGGTAGGAGTTAATGCAGGCAACTAAGGCCAATCTGAAGGAGGGAAAACTGTAGTTAGGGGGGTCTGGCCTCAACGCTGGGGGAGGGCCAAGAGCGGGAGAGGAATTGATGGGCAGATCAAGGGAAAGAAGTGGGAAGCGCAGCTGGGAGGATCCATGGATAAAACGTGTTTCTCGGGTGAGGGACGAAAAAAAAACGTAGAAAGAAGGATAAGTCGGAACGAAAGAATAACTGTCAGGGGAGGTGGGCTAAACATTAAGGTAGAAATGGGTCGTTGCGCATTGCAAATAAAACGCTCGGAAGAAGGAGCTTTTCGAGAGGATGGAGGAAATGGGAGACACTAAACAGGGAAGGGGATCTAAAGGGAGAAGAAACTCTTACGGCAGGTCGTGAGAAGATAGTCCGTAATTGGCCAGCGAAATGTGGTCAGAAAAAGGGGGTGAAGATGGGGGTGAAAACTGCGCATCAAAAAAAAAAAGAATCCTCGAAAAATGGGGAAGAGGGAGGTTTCAATGCTTAGGCTCTCGATCAAAGAGGAGGTCTGTCCGATCTAAAGGATGTTGGGAAAAGGGCCGCCAGGCAAGGGAAACAAAACTATAGAAGGGGAAGGGGAAACTTGTATAAAAAGTGCAAAACTACGTTGTGAATTGGGCTCAAAGAAGAGAGGGGAAGGAAGAAAGGAAAGGACAGGGAGGAGGAGACTCGGATGATTCCGGGGGGGGTGTCAATGGGGTTGTCGAGGAGTACAATCTCTAGGGTATTTACTTAAGGCATGCTTGACAAAAAGCATTTGATGGCCGGAAGAAGGGAAACGAAAAAGGGCGAGGCTGCGAAGAAGAAGCGGAGGGGGAACAGAGAGAGATAGATGAATAGAACTTACCGCTGACAGGCTTTACTCAGCATCATCCATGGGCCGGACGTTAATGTGGGGGGGGGTGGGGGGTTGTCTTGATTAAGCTTTATCAGGGTTGTGGTGAAGAAAGGAGAAGAAGCATCTATGCTTGTCATAAGTCAGATACACAAAATAGCTAGGTTTCGTGGGAGAAAAAAAAAGTACAGCAGGGAAAAAAAAGGGCTCGACTCAACAAAAAAAAAAAAGGAGGATAAAGAAAAGTAGAGATTCCTTGGACAGGCTGAGCCGTGGAGCAAGAAAAAAACACGAAGTGGTTTTCGTCTCTTTGATCATTGGATAGAAAGGGGAAGAAGGACAAGTGATCGTCAAACTATCAGCAACTGTAAAGGAGACTAGAGGAGAGTAAAATGGGAGAGGGGGGAAAGGTCAGCGTATAGGCGCGAGGAAGGTTGCAATTTGCCCAAATCAAATTCTTGGAAGACTATTAGGAACAAAGGAGTTTTCTCGCGGCATCCTGGGAGGGGTGACAAATGGGCAGAAGGGAACCGAAATAGCGATGTATTCTACTCAGGCAAAGAGGAAGCAATAGTCATTAAGAGGAGGATCCTCAAAACCTATTAATTGGCCAATTCTCCGCCATAGCCTTCTGGCCTCTTCACGGAAAAGGACACGGCTGAGGCCACGGGGACTAACCGGATGGGGTGCCAGGAATGGCGGCGCTTGGGGAAACTAAGCCGTGGAGAGAGAAACGACAGCGAGGGGGGGGGAGAGGGCGTCGATGAATCAGATGAAAGCGGGCGGAAACCCGTTCGGAGATCTGGGTGGGGGGAGTAATGCGCATGGAAGCAAAAAGACGGGGGTTCCGCACAAAGTCGGTATTTCAAAAAAAAATGGCTGGAAAATCGCGAGAAAGCTACAATTGATGCACCATGCGTTGCAAAAGGAAGGAGGTCACTGAACTGAGATCGCACATTTATTCCATGTGGGCGAGTTGAAAAAAAAACTACTCTCGGGGAAGAAATAAGGACGATGTTGTGAGATTCCGCATTCAACGAAAGCAAGTATACTCATGATTCGTATGACAAAAAAACCATCAAAGGGGGCAAGGAAAAGAAGATTCTAGCGACTTAAGAGAAGAAAGACTTCGAAATCTAAAAAAAACACAACTGGTGGAAGGGGCGGTCAAAAAAAACTGGCAACCTTGGAATATTTGCGGCATGTGAAAAATATTGATCTAATAGTCTCCTGCCGCGATTCGGATGGGTAGGAGGGGTGCGAAACGAAATAACGACTAAGAAAGTGGGGTCACATAGGGCTGGGCAGATTGGGCAGGGTGGCGGGGGTCGGGAAACGACGCCCATTTGAAAAAGGGAGGAAAGCTTGTTCAGGGTGTGGTTTGAATCGCTGAAATGCGTTTTTGCAAGGGATTGGGGGGTTGGATGTGATGACCTGCGTGGGACGAGGTAAGAAGTTGAAGGGGTCGCCGTGACGAGAACTATGAGTGAGGGCAGGCAAGATTTATGAAGGGGGTACGGAGGGGGGCAGAGGGATTAGTCGCCCACTCTGGCCGTGGTTGGGACATAAGAAATGTTAAAAAAAACAGGGTGACAGTAGGAGACGGGGGGGGGGGGCAAAAGTTGACAGTGTGTATTGTAAAACGACGGGGGGGTTGTAATTCAGACGGCGTAGGAACGGTGAGGAGAAGCTACTCTCAAAGGGGGGGTAGATGGGGGGAAAAAAATTGTGTGGCAAGTGTGGAAGTGCCAAAAGGACCGGTGATCGATCCGTTCGAGGGGGCACGGTGTCGCCAGAATGGAAAAGCTGGATTGCGGAAATGCAAGATGCGAATCACAAAGAGAGGGAACCTTCTAACGGGGGTTGTCTCGCAGGCAGGGATGCGTACCAGTCTCGCGGGTGCGGATTGAAAAGGCCCGAGATGTTTGAAAGTGCGTCTGCTCCGTGGACCCCTTATCTTCAAAATGAGGGGGTGGGCCATGGGGGGGGAAGAGAACAAATGGTTAGGGGGGCCTCTTTTTCTCATCCAAGGGCGTCGGATGATGAACGGAAAAAGTACAAAAATAGGAGGTCTGCTGGAAGGGGGGGAACCCGGGAATAGAAAACTCAATTCGTGCTGTGCAAAAAAAAGACTATAGAAGCAACACTCGAAGAGGATGGGGGTGTTGCAAGGCCTTTCCTAATATGGAAGGAAACTGTGTTTCACGCTTTAAAAGGGTCCTCGACAGGATTGAGCGGGTGGGGGATATTTGGGGAAGGGTACTTAATGTGTGCCTTGGGAAGGAGGGAGCGGTGAAAGGTTATTCTTGAGGGGTAAGGGTGTGGAGGGTCCGGAGGGGGGTGCCGTAAGGTTGCAACTGGTTGTGAAACTTACCTGGAGAAGTTAACCCTGGCGGTGTGAGAAAATTGACCGGAACGACGGAAAAAAGTCGAAGCGGTGAGGTAAGACGATCTGAAAACACTCTGCATCGAAACTAAGGTCATTAGAGTTGGGGTACCGAGAGGTATATGAAGAGAAAACCCTTCTTGAACTAAAACATTGACACAATAGAGCTAGGGTTACGTCTGGGGGGTCTCTTTTGGACTACTTTACGCAAGAAATTTTAAGTACTCACCGCTGCTGGGATTTTAGCTCAGAATAAACCTGTCAGGGTTCGTAAGGTGACATGGGAGGAGGAGTGGGCAGGCCTGTGATGGACGGCTGTAAAAGACAACTCAGTGGGAGGGGTTTCAGGACAATTCTTAGTCAACTGCGGGATGGGGGTTAATCTGGGTGACGGTCGGCAAGCACACTTTTACTAGATCAAGAAAAAAAACAAAAAAGATTAAAATTAAAATAGATATAGGTGAAGGGGGGGGGTGCAAGTTTCAGACTCAAGAATATTCAAAAAAAATCAGATGGGGGCACAAGTAAATATCGCGTTGGGGTCGTTGCAAGAAAAAGGAGTTCAAGGGGGCTTGGTTACGGACTCGCAGCCTTGGAAGCGAGAAAGACATCAAGACCCGCAGGAGAGCAGGGGGGGGGAACTAAAATACTAGCGAGACCTTTGGTCGTACTTGTGAGGAGAAAGGTACAAAAACAGCGCCCCGCCCCAGCGAGGGTGTACGGTGGGTCATCTGGGGGGGGGGTAGCGAAAAGAAGGACATAAAGGAGAGCGCAGAAGTGGCAAAACGGGGGAGGGAAGGTTAGAATAAATACGGGGGGAACGGATCCCTAGCGACTCGCGGTTGCGTGAAGTTAGCAAGGTGTTCTTTTCAACAGGAATGGGGAGATTTTGAACTCTAAGGTAAATCAAGCATCGAACTTGAAAAGAAAAGCCAAGGGCGAAGAAAAAAAAATAAGTAATCAGTGGACAATTCGGTCGGCACTACGCAATGGAAAAAAGTCCACAAAGGGGAAAATTCAAGGGAACAGGACACTGGTCGGAGTCTACTCAGAAAAAAAGGTCACAGCTCAGGGAAAAGGGCCGTCTATCTCCCTTATAAGGAAGAAAGTCGTACCGAAAATTGTCCTGTAACACCGACAAAAGGGACACGGGACAAGGGAAAAGGAAACCTTAAAGGAACGCAGGATCGATTTACCAGTTGAAGGTTCAGAAACTAGAAGGGAGACAAAAGCAGGCCTAAAAAAAATCGAAACCTACTTCATGTAGACAGTGACCATTGTGGAACAAAGCAGTAAAGGGGGGGGGGGGGGGGGGGGGGGGGGGGGGGGGGGGGGGGGGGGGGGGGGGGGGGGGGGGGGGGGGGGGGGGGGGTTCGTTGTTGAGGTGTTGTTTGGTGTGGGCTAGGGGGGTCTGGGTGTGGGGGGTGTTGGTGTCTTTTTGGGGTGGGTATGTATGGGTGGCTGGTGGGTGAGGGTGGTTGTGGTTGGGGTGGTGGTTTCTTGTTGGTGGGTTTTGGTTCTTGTGTGGTGGGGGGGGTCCTTGTTACTCCCGCCTCCTTCCCGAATTCTGACCCATTTCCCCCCGCCTAGTAGCGGTATTCAGAGAGATCCTGCACTTTCTTCAACCTGTACATGCCGCACATCCACCTTCCAAAGGGCGCTTTGGAGATCTGATGACGGCCGACTGGCGGTCACATATGTTCGAGCCCTGGACCAACAATTCCCTCATCTACAATGATCGGAACACGGGAAGTTATCCAAGGCAAAAAACATGGCCACTAAACTCCAGTATCTATGTATAAGTCAGAGAAAGGCAGGAAAGGAAGTGAAGTTCGGCACTCGGGATAAAACATATGGTAAATGTCAACTAACAGCCGCGCTCTGATGTGTCAATGGGGATTTTCACAGAAAAAGGAGAATTATTTGGGTCTCTCGCGTAGTCCTTCGCCTAAACGTACCGACATAACATAGGGAGAGGGCAAATACAATTTCTCTTCAAGGCACCGGACTGGAGGGGGGGGGGAGAGCGAGTCAACGGATCATCCAAATCTAAAAAACATAGCGTCTTTCCTCAAACTTTCATCTCTTTAAAAGAGAACTAAATTCAGGATATGAGGGTGGTGGGCAACTGGTCGTCTTTCAAATTTCTAAGGAAATGCAAGGAAGGAAGGGGCCTCAACTGGAACGGGGGATTTTCAACAGAACATTAACCCAATCCGATCAGCGGAGGAATGGAGATCAAAAGGTCATAGGCAAGAGTGGGAAACCGGAGTGGCGCCAATGAACAAAGTTTTGTTCGAGGTTGGTGAATGAAATGTGAAAGATAGTCGGGACTGGGATGACTCGTCTGCCGTTTGAAGGGCTAATAAGTAAGGGAGAACTTGAGAAAAGTTGTCAAATTCGAAAATATAAGAAACCGACGGCAAAGGGAGAGGGGTGAGGGTAGGAGGGTTATCTACCGACCAAAGGTGGCGATACGTGACTTTCGGAAAACTCTGCACGGAGAAGGAACACGTAGAAGATATGAGGGAGGGGGACTATACGGGGGGAAACGTTGTGGGAGCTATTTTTCAACTGGCTGGACTAAGGAGAAAAAAACCACGATCACGACGGCAGCTTGGTCATTAAGGAATGATCAGAGCTGCTCAAATGATGCAGGGCTGACGAGTTCCGTTCTGTGGAAAAGGAACGACAGGTCAAGAATCTCATTTGACGGGCAAATGAAAAAGACGGGCCTGAGAAACGGGGGTAAACTCTACAAGAAGAGATGGCGAGAAAGAAGGATGATCCCGAAAGGTGAAGGAGAGGGGGAAGAGGGGGAAAATATCATATATATTGAGGACGGATCAAAGGCATTAGTAAAAAAAGTTTAAGGACCTACTTGACGAGAAATTGGAGAGGGGAAGGAGAAAAAAAAAACAAACCATCCAAAAAAGGGAAGGGGGGTAAATCTCC
>Ga0179593_1376316_pt1 | contig 10210 bp, 5 predicted proteins | sample CZODoug2_1_08_16_FD_185931 | JGI IMG/M metagenome (GOLD analysis project Ga0179593, IMG submission 185931) | Vadose zone soil fungal communities from Angelo Coast Range Reserve, California, USA - CZODoug2_1_08_16fungal (PacBio error correction) | ecosystem: Environmental > Terrestrial > Soil >...
GGGTGCTCGCAAAAAGTAAGTGAGGGGGGAAGGGTGCACTACATCCGGTCTGCGGGGTCAGAGCGGGGGGTTGGCGATTCTAGAGCCAGAAGGAACGGGGAAGATACCCACCCTGGATTTTGGACCCCCCTAGTTGGGGATTGTCAAACCCAAAGTTTAAAAGGGGGGCAAGGATTGCGTCCCAACTCGGAGGAAATGACAGGGGCGGGAAACATCTGGTCGTACCACCTCACGCCGGGGGGGGCACAGAATCCGTGAGGACAGCGTAGAGGCTGGGGAGAAAAAACAGTGACAGAATCATCGAGTGAAGGGAAAAGGGGAAGGGGGGGGGAGGCGACCATTGTCCAACGAGGAGGAGGATCGAGGCGCGTAGGTGGGGGAAAGGGTTGGCGCGTGTCCCCGGTACACTTGTTGAAAAACTAAGATGGCACGAAGAAACCGTGACGAATCAGCTCAAGAAAAGAAGGTACACAGCATTTAATCCGGGTCGGATTCCGAAGGTTTCTTGAAGGAAGGTGAAACCGAAAAGGGAACGAGACTCCGAAGGGCGCGGAGATCGGAGGAGGTATGATAGGTGCGGCTACCAAGGAAAACACGTCAAACACAAGGACGACCGTCCCAAGCTGCCTTTGGAAAGAAACCGGGACAGACCACTGCCGTAAGTCGGGCAAGAGCAAAAATTTACCAACAACGTGCTGAGGGACTAGGAACCAAAGCAGGCGGCCGGGGGTGTTAGCCGTCTTCAAGAATGCCGATGTAGTCCAGGACAACCACTTACTTCATGCCCGAGGCAGCAGGAAGCACTGCTCCTGGGGTTTCACACCATTGCGCAGCGCTGATGGAAGCGTTCGGTCAAAGTCCTACCCCTCACCTTAGTCGCCTCTGAACCGGGACGACGCCACCGATCTTGCCGTTGGGTGTACTCAGAATATAGAAAGAAAGGTCAGGCATGAGCCTATTTAGAGTGTAAAGGAGGGATCTAGGGAGGGGCAAAACTGCAGTACTCGGGGACTACTAAATTCGGAAGTAAAGGGATGTCCTGCAGGGTACCCGCGCCGGGGCAAAGGGGGGAATCGGAGGGGAAGAGGGCGCGCCAGTACATCTGAGTACGGTCCCGGAGCGATGAGAGGTTAATCAGACTCGTAGACGTACTCGAGAGGGAGGGGACAGTGATCCTCATACGAGTGAGAAAGGCACTGCATAGCCAAGGTGGAGACTATTGACTACGGCGGTTAAAAAGAAATTAAGAACGAAGGGAAAAGGTCCGAGAGAGAAGGCGTCGCATAACTCGGTAAAACTACCGGGGTCGCGAGGCAGAGTGAACGCTTAGAAATACCGGGGAGAACTAATTGCTGCTCTGGAACACGGAAAACCGGATAGAAACGGAGAAAGGGGCCGTACAAAGAGATAAAAAGATTTGGGGGACTACTACTGCGAGGCTTTGCCGGCTGGCTAGAATGGTAAAGCGACAGGTGGGGTTCCAAAAAGACAAAGAAATCCCAGCCGTCCAGCCGAGGCGGCCGAGAGGCCGTGGCAAGTCGAAGTGGCAAGCGACCATGACACAGGTAAGAAACACGATCAGAAGGAGGTCCGGGAGGTAGTGGGCTCGGAAGAACCCAAGCTTGCAGCATTGAAAATGACATCCACGCGAGATATCCAAGGCACGAGGGGCGGTGGGTAGACGGGCACAAGAAGTGGGACTATTTCGCAGGGCGTGTCAGAACAGAGAGGTTGGTAAGTTAAAGTTGGACACCGTTAAGGGGGGGGGCTTGAAACACACGATTCTTGACCCGCCCTGAAATAGAAGACCGCATGGTTCAGCTTCCGGGAACGCCTGTGCCGTCGGAGAAAACATAAAGGGGAATCTTAGACTCAAAGAGGGAGATGCTGTTTAAAGGCCTTTCTCCGCAGTTACGAGCCCCGCTCAACACAATCCGGGAAAGGGAATACCTGGCGGCCTAATCCCCAGTAACTCAGGGACAAAAGGCACTCTTTACAGGAGAAAGGGGAACCTCTATTGGCCCGGATAATCTGGCGGCATGCCTCTCAAAGGTTTTCGGAAATCCATCTCTAGGGAATGCATCCCTCGGAGAAACGGAAGGCTGCAAGGACAATAAACGAGAGCATCGCTCCAAACCTCTGCACTGCGCTCCCTTATCGAAATCTATCCAAAGACAAACTGTTAGTCTAACATCTCACTACGAGGTATCAAAAGAGGGCTAAAGGGGGAAGTTGGGGGGACTCATTGCCCCTTGAAACACACCGCCCCAACGGGGCGGGACCAAACAGGAAGACACGGTGTAAGCTACCGGAAAGCGAACGACAGCAATTGGGATAAAGAAGGACAGAAAAAGAGTGGATATAGGAGGGAACTCTCTTCATTCAACGCCGCGCCCAGAGACAAGAATTACAGTATATGATAGAAACAGAAAGCTCTGGATCGGCATAGCTAGTCTGCTACCTCTTCGAAAATCAAGGCATCTCTAGGGAACGTAGGGAGAATCGCAGGAAACCGCCTTAGGCAAGACAACTCGCTCCCAGCCGCTTCACCCTGCCTTGGGGATAATAACCGACATCTCTCCGCTCCACTGTACTGAGGTACAGAGGTGTCCGGAACTCTTGATAAGACAAGTTCTCGGGTATCGACGGAGGAAGAAGGCTAGGCTCTTTGAGACCACAAGTAACACACCTCATGAACCATCTTCAAAAGCTCAATAACTGACTTGAACGATGGGCGGAAAACGATTGGAAAAAGGAAATTTCAGCCAATCAACCAGTACGTCGAAATCCGGCTGTAGAATGATTATCAGATAAAATAAGGCGCACTGCCTTGTGGATGTCTCTGAGATATAGGGAAAGACGGGACTTCACTTAAATGAAATGTGCCCCCTCAGAGTTGGAGTGGACTGTGACCAGGGAGCCCCGTTAAAGGAAATTTCAAGAAGAAAGAGACACGCAGAAAAAGAAAAGGTACCGGGGCTATATCTTTAAGAGGAGGCAATCAATTCTCCAGGCTCGGCTGTCGAAACTAGGTGCGGGGGTGAGATCATTAGGCGCCTGAAAACTGAAAAAAGGGCTTTCCGTCCTCTATAGGCGGAAGAATGTCGTGCAGGAGGTGGACAGCACTGGGGCAGCAAGACCGCGTGGGGAAAAAATCTAACAAGAAGTTAGGAGGGCCGAGTGGTTCAAAAAAAAAAGGGAAAAAAAAGCTGTTGGCTGGGGATGCGGTCGTATCGACATGAGGCCGGAATTCCAGGGCAATGTGGCGAAAGTGTTCGTAATAAGACCGGGCGGGGGAAGCGTTCTAAAAAATGCAGCGAAACCAGACAAGCTTGGAGAGAGCCGATCATGGTACCTTCAAATACCAGGAAGGGGGAAGGTGGTAGAGATTCTCCTGGAGAAAAGGGGACAAAGATGGGGCGGCGGCTTGATGACCCCGGCTGACGGCTATCGCTAAGGTCGGTAAAAGTTTCTTAAAAAAGGTGCCGAACGCTAGGGGGTCGTAGGGGTAGAAATTCACCCCCTGTCGTGACAGCACAGTTGGGTAGTGTGGAAAAAAGTGGGAGACGTGACACAACCAAATCACAAGGGTTCCCAGATCAGACTACTTCTTGTCGAGAGCACAGCTTAAGACTGGTTCCGTTCTGGGGTAAAGGGGGTAGGTGGGGGATCTGGTTGGAGGCTAGTGTCGAGAAATTTCTTCGCAGCGGTTGGAACCTGAGGGACCGATCCGCTCACAGCTATAAGCAGGGTAGCAATATATCCGGCCCTATAAGAAGTCGAAAGAAAAAGGACCGGTGAAGTGATAAGGGAATCCGCCTAAAAACGCCTGGACTGGGGAAGAGCGCCGGGTCAAAACAGGACTAATGCAGGAGAGGAGCCTGGGAGAAGAAAGAACGAATAGAAAATAACACACGCCGTCAAAGTGCGGGCCCTACTCGTCTGTCAGCTAGGAACGTCTAAACGAGTAAAAAACAGGGGGATATGGGTTAGCGATTAGGGAACGAGCTAGAGAATATTCACGGTAGAAAACACTACGACGACGAAAGCTTTCTGAACCGCAAATTAGGGGAAAGTTACCGGGAAGATCAAAGGTGGTGAGGTCAACAACCCGGCCTTGGACAGTCGTCGTATCATTAAAAAAGGTGGTGATAAAAAAGCCAAGGGGAGGGGGGCATGAAGAAACTAGAGAAGAAAGTTATCCATTCTGCCCTCGTTTAGGGTGCTGGTATAGAAAGGAGGATCAAAGAAGAGGGGCGCATGGGAGAGAATTAGTCTCGAGCAAGTCTACCAAGCAAGTTGTCGAGGGGGTTGTGAAAACAAACCAGACTAAGAAAAAGGGGGGGACGCACCCAAAAACACCTATTTTACGCACCATCGTAAGGGAAAGGCGCCGACAACCGCTGGTTCGTAACAGGTCACCTACTCGACGTTCAATAGGAAATGCGCAGGGAAGAACAAAACACTTAAGAGAGAGTATCTATCATCGAGGCAAGTAGGGTAGTCACGTTGTACTGTATTCGTAGAGCACGAAAAACGGAGGAAGGAAGGGTTTAAATGAAAAGCGTTTGTAGCGCGACCGCCGGCTCGCGATTAACGGCACTCAGAGGAATTGGTAAGTGGAAGATTCCCGAAGGAGTAAGGGAAAAAAGACAAGTTTAGATGCATTGGTCCGTGACGCGGTGTCATGCTTTTGGATAAGACACGGAATCCGCGGCGCACTTTACAGCGATAACTTCAGCAAAAAACAAGGGGTTAAGGCGGAGCCAGACTTATCGCATCGCCGAAGCCCTCCGCGCATCTACACTGAGAGGAAAGGGTCTAGAAGGCTTAAAGGAGGACCATTTAACCGTGCACCATGAGGACATCACCTTCCTCCAAAAAAGGGAAGGCCGTTTGGGGGGGATGGGCTCAAAACAAAGAAGGGTTCCGGTGCGTCATTGATCTATTTAGCTCGGATAGACGAATGTTAAGGGTCAGGTATTCCGGACAATCGCATTTTGACATCGCGAACGGGAGAGTTTCCGGGACCTGAGAAGAGAAACTTAAGTCTACAAGCAGTAGAACGGGGTGGAGGAAGGGGACGTAACTAAATCGTCAGCGCCTCTACACCGACACGCGGTCCGTGTGTCGTTACTCGTATAAGGGTCCACAATAAAGCGAGCTGCTTTCCCGGGCGCCCACCTTGGACGCAGTTGGAACTTGACCGTCACAGGTGACAGGCTCGCCGAAAACTTGTTAATGGAACTCGAAAAGATCAAAGGAAAAAAAGGTCACTTATTCTCACGCGCGCACCTACCCAGGCCGTATACGGCTAGACGTTGAAGACGAAAACAAAACATTCTCAACAAAGTACGTTCTCAATCTGAGCGTGGTGGAGGAAGATTGAGGCTTGTGAGAGTGGGGGGTTAAAGTTCGGGGTCCTCTGGGGCAGGTGCGCGTCAAGACAAACCAGCCCTGGACAAAGGACAAGCCTAAGAAAAACGCAACGGCGAGAGGGAGCTACAAAAGGGGAGTGGGGAGGGGGGGAGAAAAAACAGACGCCGGGGGGGAGAGAGACCATCGGGAATTCCTCCGCCGCTAAGAGTACGGACGGATGCGGCAAGGGATGTGGTTTACGAAAAAAGTCTCAAAACGAAAATTCTGAAAGGGGGGGGCGTTGGGGGGGCAATGGGGGGTACGGGCCACGGGAACCACTACTAATACGCGTGGGGGATCCCAGGACGGGCCAAACCGGGTAGCCCTCAAAAAGCAATTTTTCAGGAGGACGACGTGCATTTCATTGCACCAAGAACGAGAAAACCGCAAGACGAACCCTGCCGACGGCAACCTCGAACTTCTATCTGAAGGCTCGTAAAAGAGATGATAGACTGGGAGGGGAGGAATGCTCTCTAAGGATCTGCTACAGGGCCGCCTGTTCAGATCAGAATCGGCTCAAAGGAGAAGAGAGCTGTTCACGGGGAAACATAAGGGGGAAAAAGAGAGATCCGAAATATCTAGGACAAATCTCCTAGGAAACTGGCAAGAGGGAGACTAAAAAGAAAAAAAAAAAGTTGAAGCCGAAAAAGCGTAAGGACATCCGGAGCTCGCGGACGAGCTTGGGGACTTGACTAGAATTCACCTCCGTCGAACGGCGCCAGAAAAATGGACTCAGGGTTCCAAGGGCAAGAAAGTGGGGGGAAAGCCTGCATTCCTTCACGGGAATAAAGGGAAATATCAAGCTTGACGTGGGGAAAAAAAGTAAACTACTGGATGAACTACTCAAACCGGAGGGGGGATTCCTGAAAGGACGCGGTCATCAGTGGAGAATGTTACGACCGACAAGCGGTGACCATTGGGTCGATCGAAAATAGGAAGTCCGATGGGGAATGAACTCGGAAGAAGGGAAAGTCCATCCGTCGGGGAAGAACTAAGCAATTCGGCAATAAGCCGAAGGAGCGGTTGATCCGTAAAAAAAGGAATCAACCGGTTGCAAGGAGAGAAAAAAAAAGACATCCGATCAAAAAAAAAACAGGTTTAGGGGAGGGGCTTTAGCAAGCTACGGAACTGAACAAAGGACGTAGTTGACTGGCGGGGGTGCTTTTGTCCGCAAGTGGAGAAGGATGGACGGATCGGGGGAAAGGAACGCAAGTCCAGAGGAAGCGAGGGGGTCTGGGATACAGTTTAGAATCTCTCAAAAAAAAAAAAAAACACGGGTAAAGTATATTCACGGCTCCAATACGAAAAAAAAGAACCAGGACGAGTCGAGACAGAAGGAGAAGGTGGACGATAAGACTCTGCTAGACAACCGACAGTCAAAGAGTCGTGCAGGCCGAGTGTCCACGTAACACCCCGACGACCACGTTTTCACCAAACTGGTTGGAAAGAATGTCGAAAAGGCCGAACCTGGAAGAGAAAACATCAAAAACCAGCGCCGATCAAAAAAAAAAAAGGGATGGGCCGAATTGATTGCGATGTCTTCACCGGCTGAGGTTGTGAACGGGGGAAACTCGGGGCGCAAGGGTCCTTGGCAGGTCATATCAAGGAAAAGAGGGACCGGGGGTATTTGGGTGAGGTATGTATCCAGACCTAATCTTAACGCGTTATTTGAAAAAATGACGCCCGGACCAGGGGGGTTCTGGTTGAATCAGTCGTGAATGGGGAACCACCCAAAGGGGAGATAGTGTTCCCCTGGGCGCTTCCAGGAAACTTCAAAGGTCACAAGATGGAAAAGTCTACCTAGGAAGTTGAACCGGTGCGGCTCGATCGAAGGGAAAGGGATGCCTCAGAAAAGGATCTCTCCATTGGAGGGACAAAAAACTAATGGTGATGAGACAGGTGTAGAAGGGGGAAGGGGGAACACTGATTGAAAAAAGGATGCCTGGTCGAAAAACCTTGCGGAGAGCGTTTTGAAGGAGCTCAGGGAGACGAAAAAAAAAACGCAAAATATAGACAAGCAGGAGAGAAACAATACGAACTATCTCTCATCAGGGATCCCATAGACGAATTATCGAATCGAGGGAAGTGAGAGAGGAGCCGAAAAGAGGGGAGGTTTCCGGGGGAAGGGAGCGGGGGGTGACGTCTTGCGGGTTATCTCGGTTTTAACTGCGGCACTCGGTCGATCGCAACAGTGACACCCGAGAAAAAGCTCGCTTTATGGTAGGGTGGGTTCCAAAAAGGGGGAAGGGGGGGAGGTGCCAACGGAAAGGGGGTCGCCTTGCCCAGAGCCACCTCATAATAGGATGTTAATGGGAAGAAGGAAAGTACCTTTTTCATTAACCACATCACATACGGCAAAAAGGGGGGTATCAGAATTGATCTTATCTGAGGATTCTGGGAAAGGGACCTCGATTGTCGATCTCAGTCCGGCGTTAGGTTTGGGTAGGGCGAACCACCTGGTAAATAAGAGTAATAGATCCCGGGAATCAATTAAGGTGGGCAAGTCGTGGGGTGAGCGCGTGTGTCCCCGGGGTTTGGCATCAAACGCCATACAATGAAGATCTAGGCCAGGTAGTGGACGGCGGAGGACGAAGGTTTAGGGGAAAAACAAAGCGAGTGAAGGAAACGTGAAAAAGGAAGGGGGAGCGCAGGGGGGATCTAGTATACGCAAGTGAGCGGAGATCTGCAAAGGGAGGCAATTAAAAAAAGAATAAATCAGATTCGATGGGGACACTAAGTTCAGCCACGGATTGGGAAGATTGGGACGGGTACAAGAGAATCTAGAGAGGGGAACATCTTCAGTTCCTACTTAGCTATCCTGGGGGGAAATGTACTATCGAAGAGGTATTTCAGGGCGCACACCACTTTTATCTAGCCGATGTCCGAACTGTCAGGGGGACGTAGGCGCGGAATAAGGGAACCGAAAAAGGGGGAATGCAAGGCGAGTCCGGCTGACCAGACACAGTAGCGCAGACGGCGCGAAACCTGACCTCAAAGCTAAGCGGGAAGGGGGGGGGTGAGGACCAGAAAAACCGGTAATCTCGTAAGGGCGGCGTCCACGGTGAAAGTCCGGCGAGACACGTAAGAAAGGAGGGGAAAGAATCTAGTCAGTGGTACACGAACGCAAATTACTGAGTATCGCTGCGGAGGGATGTCAGGACCTGCTGAGCCTGCGCTGTACTGCACTTAGAGAGTCGCCATGACAGATGGTCACATAAAAAAATTAGTTCTTGCAAGGAAAAAAGAACTGGAAAACCTCTGGAGAAAGAAGATACCATTATGGGGGATAAACTACTTCGTCTTGCATCTCACGGAGAGGTAAGGAGGGAAAACATCTCTTATAAAACGTAGTAGACGATTAAAATCGTGTTACCTCGACAGCGACTGCGCGAAAGAAAAAGGATCAAAAGAGGACCGGAAAATACTTGGGCAAGGAAGGATAAGCGGCAGGAAGGTCAGAGACGACACTCCATGTGAGAACAAGGAAAAAAGAAAGGCTCGGAGGGGGAAAAAAGAGGGCGGGTCGTGCGGCACAATCTTGTTGTCGGCGGGCAACTTGCAAGTCTAGGTCGGCCACGGGGAGAGGCTGACTCGGCGGCCATGCACTGTATGCAGAATTGGGGGGGGGGGGATTAAGCAAATACCCCTACCTATTCCAGCTTAGAGGTTAAGACGGGCACTAATTCGGAGATCTGGGAATGCAAGGACTTCAAGACCCATTATAACTCCACTAGCCTATGCAGGGATTAAAAAACCAAGAGATTTCAGTTCCCAAGCGTTGGCGGTCATGAAAACAAGGCAACTTACTAAAGGAAGTCGGAGGGTCTTTGTGAGACCGCAAATACGGCTAAAGGTGTAAAAAAGGCGAAAGCCGGAACGGGAATCCCAGAGAAAGTTTTGGCTGCTTCGTGGGTGAACTTGAAAGAGCTGCCAAATAATCGGAAGGAAGTGGGACCTCGCCTAAGTAAAACGTCAGTAGCCGCAGGTTGGATCGGTCCTAAAAAGTGGTGTAAAGTGCAGGGGGTTTTCACTAGGTCAGAATAAGCGTGACGAGTTGGGGGCAGGGTCAATCTGTTTCTCTAGACCGTCTTAAGGAAAGAAAGCAGTCCACAAGGTATTAAAAAGGGAGAGGGAAGAGCGGGAGACTCTTGGGAATCTGATCGACCCTTACGGCAAAGGAGGCCGCTCTGGGACCAGTCCTAAGGAGGGTAGACTGGACTGACTGGAGGGGAATCAGAGATGCTGGTCTTAACAGCTCGTCGGAGAATCCCATTTTAAACGCGGCCAGGTAAGCAGGAGAAAAAGAGAAATCGGAAGAAAGCTCAACAGCTACCGGAGACCTCAGAGAACCCAGCGACACAAGGCTTCTAAAGCGGGGACTCTCCTCGTCCCAAGCTAGCGAGGGAATACCATGGTGCCTGGGTAAAATGGAAAGTTCAAGGTAGCAGAGCCCCAACGGTGACGGTAACCAAGGGAGTGGGGGGACGTACTAGGGAATATTCTAGGGATCAAAAAAGGCTTTAACACCAGTGAGGGCTATCCCAGGAAGCAGGGAAGAGAGAGTTGGAGATCAGGAAAAAGGTGGTGCCAGGAAAAACGAGATATCGTCCAACTAGGGAAAGGCGGAGGGTCAGAATGGAGAATTGTAATAAAAGGCAGGGGCAACTCTTGTATAGCTTAAAAAGTCTGCCAAGTCGACAAGTCCAAAGGAGGGGCAAAAATCAATAGACGCTGCCGACCCTTTGATGGCCTGCCAATTCAGGTCTCGTCCTCCCTCAATAGGAAAACAACC
>Ga0179593_1388271_pt1 | contig 10210 bp, 12 predicted proteins | sample CZODoug2_1_08_16_FD_185931 | JGI IMG/M metagenome (GOLD analysis project Ga0179593, IMG submission 185931) | Vadose zone soil fungal communities from Angelo Coast Range Reserve, California, USA - CZODoug2_1_08_16fungal (PacBio error correction) | ecosystem: Environmental > Terrestrial > Soil >...
TAGCAGCCTAAAATGGTACAATTTGGGAAGGGGGGGGAAAAGAAAGTGGGACCCCGTTGAGGGGGGGTGGGGAGGGATATAAGGCAATTAAAATCGAAACTAGGTAAAAAATCAGTGAAATTACACGGGTTTGACATGACCTAACACAAAATCTTACAGAAGGCGAATCTGAACACAACTGAGGGACGGGGAGGGGGGGGACCGCACAAACGTAACGGAAAAGGTTTTAAGCAAAAAATTTTGAATCGGTGGGAGAAAGGGACAGAGTACACAGTCTCGCCAATCTGCGGCGAAAAAAGCTCTGTGAATTAGAGGGACAAGGAAAAAGGGGAGGGGGAAAGGCGGGAGTTTCGGACCAAAACGCATAGTGGTTCTTCACGGGGGAGAAAAGAAATTCATAAATAAGAAGGAAAAAGCAGCAAAAAAGTAAATGTTTTAATGGTCAAAGAATGGGACCGGAGGAGAAGGAGAGGTTGGGCCGGGGTCGAGTTGATAGTTAAGAAGTATTTACACCGGAAGCATCGGACCGGGTGAAAAAAAGGGAACAAAGGAGGATTCAATTCCTAAAGGATTTTCAAATATGGGTGGGTGGGGGGTGGGTGGGGGGGGGCCACGATGCCCCGAATGGAAACGAGGAAACACACAACGGAAGAGGAGGAAAAGAGAAAGAGAATGCCCTTCGCTGGAAAAAAGTAAAAAAAAAAAAAATAAAAAAAAAAAAAAGAGAAAAAAATAAAAAAAAAAAAGAAAAAAAAAAAAAAATAAAAAAAAAAAAAAAAAAAAAATAGGGGGACCCCCAAAACAAATTCACGCGGAGGAATCCCTCGGCCCGCAACCGGGGAACCGCAGACAATGAAACGAGAAAGGACGTTTGATACTCAGTAAAATATCATGCGACAATTTCGGAAGACTTTACTTGGAGACGTGGACTAAAAACACGGGACCCCGACCTCAGTATAGCGCGCTTGCCGTGAGGGGAAAGCTTGAATTCGTCCCCCAAAAAAAAAGGCCGGGCCAGGGGAGACCGGCCTACACACAAAGGTCAACCGCTCAACAGGAAATCGCGAAAATCAAGAGTGTGCTAGCCTGGCGAGACGGGGGCTGTGAAAAAAAAACCTTAAACAGGTGGTCAACAAAACAGGAAAGGCATTAAAACGGAAACGGGTTCAACGAGTTCCTACTAAAGATTAACCTACGCCTTGGGGGTCGATTGCTGGGAAAAAGGAAAACGCGGGGTCACAATATTTGGGGGGGGGGTCAGGTATGGCAAAGCCAGTGAAACGGGTTTGAAACTAAAGGTGTCAAGCCACGGATAGGAAGAGGGGAAAAACCCAAAAGCGACCAAGGGAGTTTGCTTCCATAATGGGCTAGAATAACGTTCAGAAATTGGAAGCAAGACACGGAATTACTGAAAAAAGGACACCGACGGTCGACCAAGCCGGGAGCACGTGAAAAAAGGAGCGTGCCCAAGGATCACAACCGGGGGATCAAAGGTCCAGGAGAATCGGACAAGAAAACTTAATGCAGTGGCCCCAAATAGTTGGGGGGTCGATAGTGGGGACCCTGCACGGGAACCAGGGCAATGAAACGGCTTGGTGCATACACTGGAACGATGATGGGCACCATCACGAACGGGAAGGGAAGCCGCACGGATTAAAAAGGGGTGATGAAAAGAAAAAAAAGGGAGAGAAGACAGTATTATGCACGGACCGGGGCATAGGAAGTTGTCCAGCCTCGAGGAACTAGGCCTTGGGGGGAAAACGCCGAAACAAAAATGGTAATGATGACCGTGCCCCATAGTAGAGGGGGAAAAACAAGTGAGCCGGGCCTGTTATTTATCGAAATCGACGTTGGAATCGGACAAATTCAGCCAGGGGCCGGGTGAAAAAGCAGTCAGGGTTGGGCAGCCCAACAAAACGAGGAAAACAAATAAAAAGGGGCAGAACGACCCTCCTGAGTGGGGTCAATAAAAGCCAGGGGAGTGCGCTGAAAAAAAAAATAGAATGGGAAACAAAAACACCACGGGGGGATCACAGGTGAATTGAAAGGGCTTCGTGCAGGAGAGAGCAAAGTTTGGAACATTTGGAACGAAGAGATAGAGGGTAAGCGCCCTAACCTCATGGGGGGTTTTTGTGACGGGTGGGGGGGGGGAGCCGCGTTCCACGGCAATTTTACCACGCAAAGTCGGTAATGGCGCGGGGCGAGAAAATTAAAAAGAGGACGGCCGCACAGGGAGTTGTAGATAAAATGCGAGTGAAACGTAAAACGAACCCGCCTCCACGCCTTTCTTATGCACGTGACAAAAAAAACGGGAAGGGGGGGTGGGAACCGGCAGCGTCGGAATGGTTTCGGCGCCCCTTCTGGGACAAAGGGAGGGGGGCATCAAATGGAGGTAATGTTCATTAGGGAAAGAATTAAAAAAGGAACTCGGGGATGACCAAGGGATAATAAGCTACAAGAGGATTGAATAATAGGGGCGGAGAAGAATTGGAGGAGGAGGTGTTGGGACATTCCAGTCAAAAAGAATAAATAAATAGCCGCCTCAGCTTTGGGTTTAAAAAAAAGGAAAGAACCACATCAAAAGCAGGCCGGCGGTCGGGTAAAGGGGCCGTGCAATGAAACCCTTACCAGCAATCTTGTGTTGTTGTCCAAGGAACAATAACCGGAAAAGACGTTTGACAAAACAAAATGGAGGCACCAGGAATCACCGGAGAGCATCACATTGGACAAAGACGTGATAAGAGTTCGGAAGAAAGGGCAAGCGGTAGGAAGAAAACCATGTAGGGGGAACGGGGTAGAAGGGAGACGTCCAGAGGTAGGGGGTCCTCCGACGCGAACAAATTGGGGGGGGTGGAAAGAGCCTAGGGGGAAGAGGGCGAAGGGTTGTATAAACGAAGGAGTCCGGGAACATGGGTGAAAAAAAAAAACCAAAAACCAAAGGTTTTTAGCGGGGCAACCAAGGGTGCTATAAGGGGAGGGGTCTTGGGGGGTAGTCAAAACCAGGTTTCGGCATCCTCTGCTCGGGAGGGACCCTTATATTCCCCTTCAACAGGGAATATGGGTCGGGAGGGGGGGGGGGAAGGGACAACCGCGATCACCACGTCGAACAAACAGACTAAAGCTGTTTGTCAAAAATGGGAAAGGATAACAGAAAAAGATGCTCAAAATCACGCGCACAAGGGGGAAATTCACGAGGGGGGAAGAAGAAAACAGCTACCCTTGTCATCAGAAAAAAGGGGAAAGCAAAATCACCAAATGGACAAGTGGGGTTAGCAAAAGACGTCAACGATCAGCACTTCAACTCAAAGGTGGAATTGGGAGCGGGGGTGGGGGGGAAGGGGGGATCAACAGCGTAGAAGACACGGAAATTCTCGAAGAAAAGCCGAAAAAAAAGGGGCTTTTGCAAATTGTACAAGAAAAAAAGTGGTCTGAAGAAACACGGTTGAACAGGGGTGGGCTATCTATAGGGGGGGAAGCAGGGGGGGGTTTTTTTTGTTTGGGGGGGTTTTTGGCCCTGGGCGCCACCGGAAAGGGGGGAAGACGGGAAGGGGGGGGGTTGTCAAGGCAATCGGGGAGATAAGCAACGAAAAAAAGCATGATGTTGTTTCACATTTGCACGGGTGCCAGTAAGGGGGTGACGAAAAAAACGTTGATTAAGTGAGCACGAGGGGCAAAAGGGTGAAGGAAAAAAGTAATGGGGGTTTTGTTTTTCGGCATCTGAACGAGAACGGAAAATCCGCAAGGCATTGAAAGCAAAAAAAAAGGAGGTGCCGGGAAAAGAACGTTTTTGGAAAGGAAAGGATTAGAGAGAGGAAAGGTAAAAGATTGCAACAAATGCCAGCTATTAATCTCTTTACAGGGCCAATGACTCACACAAACAAAGGGAGGGAAGGAGGACAATAGAGAGGGGAAAGAAGAAGATGGTGATCGCAAAAAAGGTTGTGCAAGAGGGGTTTTTTTTATGGCTAAAGACAATTCATGTAACAGGAGGGTAACGGCACACTTGGTACGAATGTGGGCTCAATGAAAGGGGTCTGGATTTACCCCGCGCGAAAGAAGGACAAACAAAAAAAAAAAGAAGGTTTTTAACATGCATTGTAAAGGAACAGGTAAGCAAGGAATCCACGTAAATTAACAAGTTTAAATTTGGGGGGGGGCCAAACTGCAAATGGTGGAAAAGTCCGAAAGGATGGTGTCGATGGTAGCCTCAAAAGGTTTAGAAAAAACGCACAGGTTTCGGACCGGAGGAGAAGGAAACAGGGGGAGGGGAGTGGGTAGTGAGAAGATAAGAAAAAAAAACAAACAAATGAAGGAAAGAAGGAAAAACCTGGCAACTTGGTGGTTCCTGGCCAGAAGGTAAAAGAAAAGCATGTTGGTGAAGGCGAGTGTATCTAGACTGCACCGTGGAAAAATTCAACGAGGGGGGGGCAACACGGCCCCCCAACAAAGAATCTAAATATAACCCTGAGAAGTGGGTGGCTATCCGTGGGAACTAAAGGTAGTAAACAAATGGGGGGAAAAAGGGGGACCTCCTTTCCAAGATGATTGAAAACAAGGAGCAGTCTCGAACTCGTGAGGAATGGGTGCTCCGGGCGGGGTGGTGAGTCAGGAACTTGGGTCGGAATACGTCGTTTCCGTTGCAAAGACGGCAGGAGACGGGAACCTGGTGTTTCGAGAATCGAGGTTTTTTGTGAAAAAAGGAAGGGAAAGAACGGCCCTTGGTTCAATTTGAATCCATACTATCACCTATCAAGTTGGCTAAAAAGGAGCCTTGCAAAAAAAGGAAGAAAAAGCTATCTCAACTGTGGAGCGAAAGAGGGGACCTGGCCGACGGGAGAATTTATGACGACCTTTGCTAAGAACAAAAAGCCCTTGGCCAAAACCTTCAGACACAACGGGTAGCAAGGAGCATGTACTGAGGACAAGACTCTCAGTTGATTCAGGGGGAAAAACCCAAACTGAAAATCAGTGAAGATTCTCTACAAAAGTTCTGGGATGGGGCGAAAGCTACACGATGGGTGGGAAAGGGGATGCCCAAGGAGTTTGGACAGTTCAAGGAACGTCCTGGGAGGGGGTGGAAGGAAACCAAAAACATATTTGCATTTGTATGTTAGGGGCACGTAACGTACTAAAAGAGAGCCAGCGGGGGGAATGATTTGGGAAAACGATTCGAAGATATCTGGGGAAAAATTTTGTTGGGAGAATTGCAAAAACTACCATGAATCTAAATTCAAAGGGAATAGAGGACTTCAAACTGAGAACCAAAAAAATCAATGTTCAGGAGGAGAGGAGGATATTTCTATACCTCATTGTGAACTGAAAGGGAGTGAAAAAGAACATTGGGGAGGAAAAGAAATTTTAAAGAAGGTTTCCTCCGAAAACGGTTCGGAAAAGCTCGCCGGGTACCCAAAAAAAGAAGTTGTAAGTTCATCAATAAAAACTGCGAATGGGATGACGACTTGAGGTGATATCAAGGAAAAAATCGGAAAGGGGTGGCGGCATTCGAAGGTCATTGGTTATAGCAAACTCTAAAAATTTACGACAAAGGAAAACGGGGCCTAGGAAAAAAGAGAGCCCAGAAAAAAAAAGAAAAAGGGAAGCGATGGGAACGAGAATCGCAGGGCTGAATTGCAACGTATCTTAAATGGAATACTAAAAATGCATTTCCAATGCAACGGTAAAAAAAAAAATAACGTGAGGTGGTCGATAATTCGTTGCTAATTTCGCGGAAAACTAGAAAATAAAGGGAAAAGGAACAGAGCAAAGGGGTTCTCAAGGAAAAAATGTTGGGGAGATGCTGCCAAAAACATATTAAAAACGAATGCCTCCGGTCCAGATGTACCCTACTACATAGAGTCAGTGAATCATCTAAGCGTCCAGTGGGAACTACGAACGGGGAAAACGCCCAGAATTAAGCCAAAAATTTCTTTCGGAGTCCAAAATTCAAAAAACCTATTATCAATCACAGAACGGACGCCCAGCCTTGAGGTTTCGCGCGGGGTACTGGGGGAAATCAAGGACTGTGAATCCACAGGTATACTGAAGGGGATGAAAAAGGCATCGCGTGTGGGCCTCGGAAGAATGTCCACCGAAAAATGAAAGTTCCGGTAAAAGGTGGGGGGGGTGAACATTCCAAAGGGAATCCAAAAATAGGGGGGGGGGACCAACTTGGAATGAAGTTGAGGCGGAAACTCATGAAATGGTAACACGATATGGGGTTTGGAGAAGAAGGGAAAGGAGATACTCTTCCGCTGGGTCGCCGTGACGTCGATGGGGGGGAAAAAGGAAGGGAAAAAAAACAAGACGGGCCAGAATTTACGAACTTTTCTCAGCAATCAAGGAAGGGAAGGCAGCCAGTGGGGAACGGGGGGTCTTGGGTGGAGCATGAAAATCACGGATAGAAACCGGGGCGTGAAAGGGCGTAGTAACGCGTGGGGGCATTAAAAAAGAAAAAATATGACCAGACGTCGAGGCCAAAAAAAAAAATGAACCGAGGTAGGGTATCTTGGAGAAACGAAAGGAAAGGGAAAAGTTCAGAAAAAAGTTGTGCACACGTTGAGAGGGGGTAAACTTTAAGGGGTGGTTTGAAAACGACAGTTCCTCGGCCAGGGTCAAGTGGAGAAAAAAGATTTCCTGATCGGGGGCAAGTGAAACCGAGAGGTTTGGGCTGGTGGCTTGACGGCCCCGGAGAAAGGCTTGGAATCGGGCCTAAAGGGTGGCGGACGAATTCATTTCCTTCAAGAGTTCTATTTGAGGGGAGGGCGCCCCGGGTTTTGCCGAAAAAGTCAAAAAAGAAAGGGACGAAAAAGAAGGGTGAGAAGGTCTCCGGACGAAAAAAGGGGTTTCCAACCGCAAGCATTTGTCAGAAGAAGCATTCCCACTCCTGCCTATTATTTGGGCACCCTAAGAGAAAAGGTTAAAAGGCAAAGGGGGGAAAGACAGAGAAAAGGATATTCAACAAAAACAACAACGATTAATGAGAATATAACAGTCGGACGAGGGGGTAGCAGGGATCGGGTGTCTAAGGGGATAAAAGTAGCCAAAGCAAAGGGAAACATCTTGAAAAAAAGGTAGGTTGGGATGGAGGGGGGGTGAAACTGTGAGGGAAGTGAAAGAAATGATTCGAAAAAACGTGCGACGGTGGGGGAAGGGAGAAAGTTTCAGGAACAGGGGGAACCCGAAATTACCCGGGAACGCTGCGGTAGAGGATCGGGAGGGAAGACCCTAGCCGGGGGCCACCGAGGTTTAAGGGCGGCAGTAAAAACGCAAGGGACGGTCAACAAGGAGAGACAATGGCGGTCCGGAAAGGGGGAACACAGAGGCAATTCTAGAAGTCGTGTTCACACAACCGTTAAAAAATGTGAAAGTTACAAAAAAAGGAAAGGGAAAAGGGGGTGTTTCGAACTTGGCCAGGGGTGCCGTGCAGGAGGGAAAACGGAAGAGCTGTGTTCAATGAATGACGTACCCTCGGGGGGGGGGAATCAATTTTATGGGTGGGAAAAAGAACAAACGAAATTAAGAAGGTGGGTATTGTCCAAAAGGTGGGAGGCGCGTAATATTGGAAAGGGCAGAAAGACAAAAAAAGAGGTACCTCCCACGGAGGGAGGTGGACCCTTCAAGTGGGTATTGAGGCGTATAAAGGAGGGGTAAAATTCGGGTCCCAGAAAAGGGGAGGCAAATCTCTCGGTCACGGTGACCAAAGGAGAGGAACATAAGGAAGTCCTGTCCAAGTGATTCGACAAAACAGCTCGGGGCCCATCAAGGAGTCAAAACGACGGATAAACTTAATCAGTTGGGGAAAATCATGTTGTGTGGGGTATCTGAATAGGGCCTGCCGGAAAAAGAAACAAGTTTAATCGGTGGGTGTCAAAGGGGAATTTGACGGAAGGACGATGGCAACACCACGACGGGGAAGGCAAAAGGGAGGGAGGCAAAGGTTGAGGCAAAAGAGGGGGGGGAAGAACAGGATAAATAAATTGTAAGAGTGGACCCTCTCGCTGGGAGATCTAAAGTCCTATGCACCCGGGGGGAAGGAAAATAAATTAGGGACACGGGAAATGGAGTTGGGAACCTGCGGGGGACTAAAAGTTCCGGGTCACCGGGTTCTTCGGACAGTCCGGGGAGAATTATCAGAAGAACTACGTATGTGAAGACAAACTCGAAAGGAGAACTGGGAGAAAAACTGTCAGGGTTTGGGCCAGAAGAAACTAGGAAAAGTAGGGGACTCTACCCCGAGGAGATGTTTAATTTTAATCGCGGACGCGCGAATATCCCAAATCTGAAAAACCACCAAAGGGGGGGTAGGAGGAAGGACCCTGAGGAGTGCCGTATTAGAAAAAGAATGGGACGTTGGCATTTTGAAAGACCGGGGGGGGGTGAGCGCATCAAGCAGGGGGTTGGGTTGGGTTGGGTTCGGGGCGAGAAAATCCTCAGCCTCTCTCAGGGGGGGGACTTTCTGCCGGGGCCAGGTACCCTGAACGGCGACGGAGAAAGGAGTGGGGGGATTCAGGGGATGGACTAATGTAAACCTTCAAATGGATGCCCGCCTCTACCTGTCAGTTTTTGTGGGGATTCCACTCTACTACAGAATAAACGGTCAGGGGGGGTACCCGGGGAGAGATGGTTGGTATATAGTGTTTCGGGGGGGCGAACAGGAGGGAAAAATTCGCAAAATCTGCAAAGGTACGGTCCAGGTGCAATACACAGAAAGCTTACGTCCTGCAGAATGCAAACTAGAAGACTCTAGCAAGGATATGTGGAAAGGATATTAGAACGGAAAATCGGGGGGGGGGGGAAATATTGTGGTATTAGGGGGGGCATTAACAAAACTGCCGATGATGAACGGACTAGTTGGTGGAAAAAAAACAAACATCCAAAAAACTTGAGTTTCAGGGGAAAGGTCAAAAATTGCCACATGCAATACCATCAATATGTTGGTGGGGGGGAACGTCAAACAGAAAAAAGGCAAAAGGAACCGGGTTAAGAAAGGAAAATCAAATAGAAATTTGAAATGCTTATAATCTGTCGCACTCAGGAAAAAAGCCGGGCTGGAGTAGACCAGAAATGGTGCTAAAATGAAAATTTCATAGGAAAGACTTCATCTTGTTTCAAAAATCAGACATCTTCCAAGGAAAAACAAGGGGGGGGGGGGGCTACGGACGATTTGTTTTGGGCACAATCGGGGGGGGAAAGGGGGGTGGAAAGCGAAAAAGAAGTCAAGTCAAAAAGAAAATGATGATCACGGGGGCCAGGGGAAAGAGAAACCAAAGCGGTCGCGTGCAATGTGCTAGAAGAGCACGGTTTCTCTTCCTACGGGTTGACGGAACTTTTCGGGAAAGTCTCAGGGTAAAAGGGTGAACTTCAAACAGGATGAAGGACCAGGCAAGCCAGAAGGAATTGGTCCAACCGGAGTGGGGTAAGGAATAACAACAGAGAGAGAACCCCCAGGAGGGGAAGTGCCGTCTTTTCTTCACCCCGGGATTCATGAAAATGGTCGGAAACAGAGGGGAGGGGGGGGAAAAACTAGGGGGGGGGTTACCGAGAAAAGTGTGGGGGGGACATCACTGTAGGGAAAGCAAGAGACAAAGGTCACCTTGGGGGGGGGAACCATCGATGCAAACAGGATAGCCAAACTTAGAAGGGGGTGGGGCCTTAATGTGAGGGTTGTGGTGGGGCCCGTGGGAGCAACTCCCACGGGCACTCGAGAAGCCGGAAAAACACATTTGCGGGTTACACATCACAACTGGAGAAAAAAAGAAAAAAAAAAGGGGACCCAAACGGGGTAAGGGGGAAAGGTAGGTAAGATTTTGGGGGGGTGGGCAACAAGTCGGCCCCGGGACGGCACGAAGGGGTGAAGGGTTGTTGACAAACGAAAGGATCTAAGCCGAAAACGAACGCAACTGGTGGTGACACTTGGGGAGGGTGAATATGTGAATGAAAAAAGGGGGGGGGATGGAAAAAAGTGACTCAAACGGGGAAGGGAAGGGGGAAAAAGGGGGTGTCAGTGAGGGTTGGGTGGGGTTCGTTTTCTTAGGGGACACGAAGGAGTGCGAGCGGGCACCAAAGAAGGGCAACACAAAAGGGAGGGCAAACAAAGGAAAAAGAGTGGTGCAGTTGAAAAAGAAGTTGGGGGGAAAAGGTCATTAAAGGGAGCCTTGGAGACAGAAAACACGAGTGGGACAATGGGCGGGGAGAGGAGCATACAGGGTTC
>Ga0179593_1401328_pt1 | contig 10210 bp, 10 predicted proteins | sample CZODoug2_1_08_16_FD_185931 | JGI IMG/M metagenome (GOLD analysis project Ga0179593, IMG submission 185931) | Vadose zone soil fungal communities from Angelo Coast Range Reserve, California, USA - CZODoug2_1_08_16fungal (PacBio error correction) | ecosystem: Environmental > Terrestrial > Soil >...
AAAAAAGGAAAAAGCGGCCAATTACGATGTGGCATAGCATGAGAAGGAAGGAGTGCGAGCTCTTCCGATCGACTACGACCGTGTCCCCGGAAAAACTCGGCGGAGTGAAAAAAGAGGAAAGAAAGGGAGATGGGGTGGTGGGTGCCTTACACACAAAGGGGTTGGGTTCGGGACTCGTAGGGTAAAAAACAATGAAAAATCATGAAAGGGGGGGGGAGGTGGACCACCACCGAAGAGGGAAAACTAAGGTTTGATAGTATAAACCGGGACCGAGTACAAATGGCCCAAAACAAATGGAAAACCTAAGAGATATAATAAAAAGTTGATCAAAAAAGTTTATTTACGTGTGAAAAGAACACAAATGGAGAAAAAAAAAAATTGAGATAAAAAAGGCAAGAAGTCTTGCGCCAGCTTCCTGAAAAAATTTCGTATAAAGGGAATCTCCAGCCTCTCATGAGGTTTGCTGGGTTTAAGAAAGGGAAGGGGGAAAGGCGAAGCTTAGGAAGGATTGGGGGACGGAAACGTGTTCGCCATAGAGAGTTCTTTGAGGAAGTGACTACAAATGGCCACAGAAAAACGAAAACGAAGATACATGCGGAATGCGGCCGGGGGCCAAAAGGGTGGAAAGACGGAATTTTCAAACAGGGGATAACGCCTCCGAGGAACCGCTTGCCCAATGAGACCAGGCGCAAATCCAGGGAAAAAAGGTGAAGGCCGGTTGAAGTCAAACCAGTCGTCCTGGCGACAGTGGTGCAGAGAGTAGAAAAAGAGGGGTGAGCACGAGACAAAAAGAAACCAAACAGGCGGAAAGAAATCAGGCGGTCAGGAGACATCACAGACGCAAATGAGAAAAGGAAAAATTCGGGTAGAGGAAAATGGAAGGGGAAACACAACTCAAGGAGCGTGGGAGTCAAAACGGATAGCGGGGGGGGCGAACAAAAAACAAAAGGAAATGTTGTCTGCGACAAAACAAAACGAGATGTGGGGGGGCCACATTCGCATCTCCTTGACAAGAGGGGGGGGGGGGGGGGGGGGGGGACTCAACATGTAAAAGACGGAAAAAAAAAAGGACGATGAAAAAAAAAGAAAGTTTTGAAGTTTTGCAGAAAAGGTTGGCAGGGGAGACGATAAATGTGGAACATCGGGGGGGGACACAGGATGGAGTAGGGAACGTGAAACCCCCAAAAAAGAGCAGGGAAGTTCAGCCCAGTTGAAGGATAAAATGCCCTCCACAAGAGGGCCAGAGCAGATAGAAGCGCACCAGTTGGAAAGGGAGACCAAGAGGGAGGAGGAGAGAAACTCGACTTTTTAAAAGGAAGAGTCACGGGACCTAGGCAATGTTGGGTGAAACGGCTCAACAAGGCCGTCTGACAGGAGACAGGAGGGATCGGAAGGAAAGGCCAAGGAAAGTGCCTGCCGGGGAGGGAAGAGGAAACGGGGTGCCATGAGAGATCTGGGGTAGGGAAAAGAAGGGGGGGGGTCAACCTCCATGCCGCAGAAGCGGCGCAGAAAGACGTGCCGGAGGAACATCAAAGAAAAGCTTTGAGAGTGATGGAGCATGCAGTTTGGAAAAGGGGAAAGTGAATACAAGGAAACGGGACAGCTAAGGGAAGGTTTTCTCTACCTTGGCCACCCGACTGGTCATGGAGGCCTGGGAGGACCCGTTCGATTTCAGAAAAAAATGAAGGAAGACAAAAAGGGGGAGCAAAACCAGGTGGAGGGAAGCCGAAGGGTTTAAACTACCTTCAGGGGGAAATGACCGAAATTGGTACAGCAAAAAAACGCGCTCGGGCAAGACGACATAACCGCCAACATCAGATATCGTAACCACATATGATGGAGGCCAACGATGGCCCAAAATGAAAGGCTCAGACACAGCGCTAGTAGGGGGGACCGGACAAAAAAAAAGGGCCCTGGCCGCGCTCGGCTACCAATTTTGCGTGGGAGAAAAAGGGTAGTTACAACCCGGGAAAGGGGGGACCTGCACAATGGGGACGAGTCAGTCGAGGATACTCCTGTAGACCTAAAGGGACTTAAAAAAGACATATTCGGGAAACCAAAAGTCAGACCAAGTCAAACGCGCCGTAGCTTAAAAAGGGAAACCGGGGGGGAAACGTCGAGCCGAGCGTCACTGAAAAGCAAAGCACCGTACACTGCCGAGGCAGGAGGGGGGGTGCCATGGGAGCCCGAGGCGAATTGTCCCGCGAGCCCGGACCGAGGCAACCACCACCAGCGTGAAAAAGAGGGGAAAAACAGGAAGGATTTCCAAATAACCAACGGTACGACGGGGAAAGGACAGGGAGAGTTAAATCATGAAAGGGAGAAAACATTGGGGAAAGACTATTTGTGGAGGCGCACAAACAAGGAGTGGACATGCTTGCAAAGGAGAAAAAACAAAAACATTCCGGACACACACAGGGGGGGAACGGAAGAGGAAAGGGGCTTGCAGGGGAGTGTGAAAAATGGTCCAAGAAAAGCATTTCCGTGTACGAAAACCAATCGCATTATCCCAGCGCGGGAAGGGAAGAAAAACGGGGAAGGGACGACCAAAAAGGTTAGGAGAGGACTCTTCGCAATTTAAAGCGGCACCCCAAAAGCCCTGGAGTGGCAAAAAGAAAAGGGTATCCGGGGGAGAGGAAAAACATTCGGTGGGGAGAATCCAGGATTCCGATGGATGCCAGGGAAAAGCGCCAAAACAAAAAGTGGTCGTAAAAAAATCCGCGTTCCTGCGCAGCGGGGTATAAGGAAGCAAGCGGGATACCGATAGGGAAAGAGAGAAAAAACAAGAAGGAGGAAAAAGAGAGAAAAAAATGCATCCTTAAAGGGTAGCCGACGTTTGAGAACAGAGACGAGCCGCCAAACGGAGAGATAGATTCAAAAAACACGAAACAAGTGGTGGCGGGCCCAGAAAGGAAAAAAATGAAGAAAGGGGCGGGAGGGAGACCACAGAAAGACGGGAAGAATGCTAACGAATTTATTGGTCACACGGAAAAAAATTATTTTCGCTCAAATTCCCAAACGACAAGGAGGGGAGTGGAGGTGCAGGACGGGGATGGTCGCCCCCAACCCGGGAAACGACGGGGTATCAAATTCAAAGTGGGCAACCCCCACCCCCCCACACCCGGTCAAGCCAGAAACGCGAAAAAGAATCGTCCATAACCAGGGGGGGGGGAAATTCAAGCAGCATGCACGAAAGGGAGATGTAAAAGAAGGGTAAGGTGGACTCAAACAGGGGATGGTTATTGCTCAATATGTTCCGCAGGGGGGGGGGTGCAAAAAAAATCGAATCGGATGGGGGGAAAGAAGCTCCAGGATAAAATTACCCTTCAAAAACTCGAATACAATGAGGGGTAGTTACCGAGAAAAGGGGGGAGGGAATCAGGACAGGTGTGGTTGGGAAAGGGTGGGTGTTCCAAGCGCTTGAAAAGGATTCCTGACCGGAGAGACCACAAGGGCTACCGGTTCAAAAAAGAAATAAGTCCAGGCTTACTGCTGGGTGAAAAAGGGGACGGCGCGGAAGCTCTGGGTGATCGAGTGCCGGGGATGAACCGGATTAAAGCTTAACGAGGGAAACAAAATTTGGACTGACAAAGACTGTTGCTCCCCACTATGAGGGTGAAAAAAGGGGGAGGGTTTCCGGGAAGTGTTCAGGGAGCTTGGAACGTCGAAACGAAAATCGGCAGGTGGTCCGAAGGACGACATGGGGTGCCAGAAGGGGGTACTATACCTTGGGGGGGGTAAACTCCAAACGGCGGAAGAAAACTTGAAAAGTTTAAAACCAAAACAGGGGGACGGTCTGTGTTGAGAGAAAAATGAATCCTCGGGAAAGGAGGTGGCTGGGGAAAAATTAATTTCAAAAAACTGTGGAAAGAAAGGAATCATGTTAGATAGTTCAGGCAGGGGGGGGGGAGGGCCCGAAGACTAAGAAAAGACGGGGGGGGGGCGAAGGAAAACACGGCCTGGTTGGAGGCTTACTGGAAAGACCAATAAAAGTTTACCACCAGAACAAGGGGGAAAGTCCAATTTGGAAAGAGGAAGGAAAAATTTCAGGAAGGGGAATGAGGGTGGGAAAAAAAAACTGGTCGTCGGGTCGATCTACGATAAGCGGGGAAAATGGACACTTGTGGAAAGAAAAACAACCTCTATTTACCAATGAGTCAACCGTCAATAAATTCCGGGTTGAAGGACAAAACAAACCCAAAAAAAGGGGGGTGAGGGGAGCATGGAAAGGTGGGTTATCAAGGAGCCTCCATTGTGATAGAAAGGGGGAGGACCGGGCCCTACCGAAGTAAACCAGAATAACATGTCCGTGAAGGATCGTACCCGAAACAGGCTTGCCGAGGGCCGTCAGAAATGACCCGCAGGAAAGAAGGGGCCGGGTGCAGAGAGGGGGAGTTCGCCGGGTATAAAAAATTTGAAAAAAGGGGAAAACGACCTTGGTGAAAGTCCCGAGATAATGCAAGGACGAACGGGGGTATAAGGGGGGGTTTTCTCCAGCAAACTTATTGAGAGGGCCGAAACAACAGCATCGTAACATCAAAAAAAAAGTTATGAAGATAAGGGCAGGTGGAGGGGGAAGTTCAGGCACAAGAATCACTTAAGGGCAGTGCGGGGGTCAACGGGACCCAATACGACACGGCCCTTTTGCAAAACGAGAAAAAAGACAATCTCATTTTTTTTTTTTTTGCAGCCAAACAGGGATTCAAAGAGTACACAACACCTTAATAAACTATTAACCACAAAAAATCACTGGCCGTCACTGTTTTTTGAAAATACATAAGACCTTGGGGGATAAGGACGCTGGTGTCAAAAACATAGGACAAGGGGTGGTTGGGGCCTCAATACCCCCAAGGGAGTCCAGCGGTGGGGGGCCCACAGAAGAAGTTCCACGACAAAGGTTGCCAGGTGGGTTTTCAATTCTGTAAAGTTTTAAGTGGTTAAAAAATCTTCATGAAATCAGGGGGTGAGAAGACTGACGAGGGTGTCCCATGGACATGACGACGATCAAAAATACAGGGAGCGCAAAGCGCAAAGAAGAATGAAACGCGGGGAAAAAAACGGCCCTGGGTCCAGAGGTCCGGGGGGGGAAAACGGCCAACGGTGTTCTCAAAGTCCATACCGGGATTAGGGGGGCCGCATGAACTTGAAGGCCGGGGGGGACCACTACCTGGTACAGGAAAAATTGAAAAGGGGGAGGGAAGTGCGGAGGAGACGGTGGGGGGCGAACAAAATTCCCCGGAGAATCCATATAAAACCGGGGGGGGCCACGGAAAAAATCAGCACAGCAGGGACTAAGGGAAAAAAAAAAGGGCGGATTGAGATTCATTATCTGGGGGTTTGGGAAAAAAAGTATCGACGACCATTGTTATCGGGGTAAGGAAGCTGCGAAAGATTCTTTGACCCTGGTCGGTTGGGGTTGGGGGGGGGGGCCAATGGCCTGTGGGACCAGGGTGTGACAAAAAATCGACAGACACATGATCCCAGCAGGGAAAAGTGGGGGGGGCTTGTAAGCACGTTGGGTGGCCGGTTGAGACAAACAAGTATGAAGAACAATTTGGGGTGTCAGGAAAACTCTTGGTTTCAAAAATCAAAGGGGGGGTCAATGGAGAAGGGGGGAAACCAAGAGATCCCGGGAACCAAAAGAACAGAGGGAAAAAAAAAAAGGGGGGGGGGGGGGGGGGACGACTTTTTTTCCTAAAAGCAAAGAACGGGAATGTTAGGGAATAAAAAAAGGAGGATCTACGGAAGAGGGGGGGGGGGGTGGGGGGCATTTTAAACCAAGGCCATACCTACGAGACGTTTCATCGAGGTGAGAACAGGTCATATACTTTGGGGAGCCGATACTTCAAAAACAAAAAACAACGAGGAGGGGAAGAGAATCTGCCAAACAACGCCAAATTAAGGGTGGCTGATCATCCTATCAAGGGCACCCAGGGGAAAATACTTTCACGAGCGGGACTCACCGTGGTGTTTGACCGGAAACACGTCGGCGGGGGCCTTGAGTTCAAAAAAAAAAGGGCGGAAAACTTTTGGGGGGGTGTTTTTTCCTCGCTATCGGGGGTCCGTGGACCGGGGACGGGGCCCTCCATCGAAAAAAAAAAAATAAAAGGGGGGGGAAGGGGAAAACCATGTCTCGGGACTCGGTTTGCACAGGTAAAAAAGGCTGACACAACTTTCTTTTTAAAAAAGGCTCAAGGGGGGGAAACGGGGGGGACGAGAAGGTTGCGGGGGTACATGGGAAGAAAAAAGGGGAACCATTGGCAACGAAAAGGCCAAGTTGCAGAGTTCAAAAGAAACAGGATAAAAAAGGTGAGGGAAGCCGACCTCGAATTCCAGAAAGGTGGAGGGGGGGTGGCAAATGACCGAGATAGACGAGGGGGTGAGGGGAAGAAAAGTTTTACTAAAAGGAGTCGACTTCGAAAAAAAATCGTCAAAGACCATAAAACGAACAATGAGAATTCGCGTGAAAAGCAAGGGGGAGCCCGACGGAAATTCCAAACGAAAGGGACGAGAAGGGGACCGGAAAGAGGAACAAGGAAATAAGAAAACCTATCCTTCCGGGGCAAAAAGTAAAAGGGGGGGAGTGCCGTAAAACCCAGTAGTCCTGGGGGGTCGACTTTTTCAGGGACAAGAGGGGTTGAACCCGCAGTACAACGAAACAAAAGAAAAAAAAGGGCCCATCGACATCCAGAGAAATCAAACTCCAGATCAAAACAGTCCTGGGGGGATGAAAAAAAAAAAAAAAAGCTTGGAATAAAAACCCCGTGAAGTTCCCTTCGGGAAGCGGGGGATGGCTCAAAAACGAGTGACACGACAGAGGGGGGGTTGGTAGCGGACCGAAAAAAGCTACTTTTGGGAACCAATTTGAGACCAATGACAAGGTGGCTGGGGAGGGTGGGGAAAAAAAAGTATCAGGGGACGTAAAATGCATTGTTAAAAACTGTTTTGACGGGTGCAAGAGGGGAAGGGGTTGGGGGCGGCCGCAAAAAATAAAAGTTGGCTCCACGTTTGAACCGGGGGGGGAATGAGGGGGACGTTGACCAAAACTACCTAAAGGAAGAGATCAAACAGGTTAGCCCACTTCAAACCGGAACAAAAATATTATTGGAACTTAAAAAGAAAAAACCGCGCTTTCGAGGAGAGAAGCCAAAGCAGGTTGATGGGAACCCATACCCAGGGGAGCACGGGGGTTGAACTGTCTTAGGAGGCTCCCGGGGGTTTAAAAGGAACTGTTTTCGACCATGCGGCAGGGGGAAAAACGGGGGGACGAAGGGGATGAAATGAAACACCGTAATTAAGGGGGAAAAGGGAGAGGGCCATAAAAAACGGGGGAAATAAGGCTGCCGGGGGCAAATGAAACTAAAAAAATGGGGAAATCGGATTTTGGGGGGGAATGCGTGTTCCAAGACACGAAGCAAAGCCTGAGCAGGGGGACAGGAAGCCTATGCCGGAGAAAGGGAAACAGGAGGGGGCGTTGGGCAGGCAAAAAGGTTTGGAATCAAGGGGGAAGATAGTTTAAAAAGACCAAAAGGGGGGGGAAAAAGAAAAGAAAAACATGGGTGCTCGATACCGGTAATTGCCGACGATCAAAGAGTAGCAAAAAAAAAAAGCAGACGCCCGAAGGGAAAGGGATGAAAGGGGAAAAAAAAGAACCGGGGTGGCGGCGAAACCGTCATACCGAACCTCCAAACACATGGGAGGGGGAAGTCGGAAGCAAAGTATTCATGACTCTCAACGAAAGGTTCGAAAAAAGATGAAGGAGGACAAGGAGAGGGGGAAAAGGTAAAGTCTCTGCTTCAAAAAGATTCTCTTTAGAAAGGACCCCCGTGCCCCAGGCTAGCAATTTGTTCAGTGGCTAAAAGGGAAAGTACAGGGACCGGCAAAGGTCGTCTTCTGAAAAAAGACGAGGACTTCATACGAAAGCGAATTGACCAACCTAAAAAAAAGCTATACAACAACTAAGAGGCAAAAAGGAAAAAAAAAAAAGGGTCAAACACAAGGGGGCACGCCTACTTAATGCTACCCGTAACGCTTGTAACTGCTACCATCAAGAAAAAAAAAAAAAGAGACACAGCGTAAACGCAGGGAAAAAGTGCGAAAACGGCGGGGGGGGGTCTTACCTACAGATACTGGGGAAAAGTCGAAAACAGTCCGCTTCGCCAGTGGAGCACAAAACGGTGGTTTCAGAGGAAAAACCTGGAAGGAGGGGGGGCAAAAACGTCCGTTTACCTTCAAAAAAAGCAAGTGAGAGGTCCTCGAAGGGATTGTTGGAAAGGACTACCTCTGTTTGGACTGGGGGGGTTTCGGTAACAAACGAAAATGAAAAAAAAAGTGGTGGCACGAGAGCACCTCAAGAAAAACCAGAGGGGAAGGGGGGATGAGTTACCCACTTTCACAGGCGAAAAAAAAAAAAAAGAGAAGGCTTGCCCATGCAACTTCGGAAGAAAAAACCAGAATTTAGGACAGTAGAACCGGGGAAGGGGAGCATTGTGGTAAACTTTAAGGTCCCGCGAAATGGAACGGTGTCCAAAAAAAAGCCAAACCGCGACCGAGAAAGTTTCCTCTATCTCTGGGACTGCCAAAAGGGGGGGGAAAACCGAATGAGTGTTAAAAAGGAAAATAATTACAACTTGAAGAAAAGACTTCAGGGGGAGCAAGGAAAAGGAGTTCGAGGGGGGGGGGGGTAAAAAAAAAAAAAAAAAAAGGGGGTAAAAAAAATCCTCCACAAACTTTTGTCGTGGGTGAAAAAAAAGTTTTCCGGCGGAACAATGCTCGGAAAAGCAAGGGGATCAACAGGAATATCAATGCAAATCTCTAAAAAAAAAACGGAAAGGGGGGAGAAAAAGAGGGATGCATACGATTAATCAAGGATCCAGATCATGTCCAAGGATAGTCCGACAAGATTCTCACGAAAAAAAACAAACACCGTTGGGGGAAAGGGGGAGAAAGGGGGGGGCAGGAACAATCGAAAAAAAGAGGAAAGTAATCGTGAGACCAAGAAGTTCTTTTCCGGTTAGCGAGGATTATTTCAAGGAAACGGAACCGAAAGGGAAAAGGCTGCATGAGGATCAATTAACGGACCGAGCAGGAAAGACTCAGAAAGGAGGTAGGACTGGTCGCCGGAAAAACCAAATTTGAAAAAGGAAAGTCATGGAAAGTGGTGCCGTGCAGGCATGAAACAAGCGAAACTGCTTCAGGTCCAAAAAAGGGGCCATCGGTTGGGTATGAACGCCAGGAATGAAAAAACCGGCTCGTTGCCTGTGAAGGAAAGGGGGTGGGAGAGGGGGGGGGGGGGTACTAAACGGATAATGTCAAAAAAACAAACATCTTCCGTTGTGGGAAAAAAACAATAGAATGGGGTCGAACCCAAACCACCAGGAAGAAATTCGGGGACTCAATAAAGGATGTAAGGGGGAGCGAAAAAAAAAGGGGGATGGGGAACAAAAAACAGGGTCAGATGGGAGCGGTTGTGTCCCATATTGCTTAGTAGGTGAACGCAGGATCCCGAAAAAAAAAAGGTAAAAGCAAAAATCTAGAATAATGCGCCGTGGGAAAACGGGGTTGGATTTATGGCGAGGAATCAACTTGGGGGAAGGCTCACTCCTAGCTGTAACGTCGGGGGGGGGGACCGTGGGGAAAAAAGCAAGGGGGGGGCGCAATAGGCGTGTGGTCAAAATTATATTTTGGATTGAAACTCGGGGGGGGTCACGTCAGCTGTCTACTAAATCGTACCGGGGTCCGACGACGATTAACGAGGTGTACTACCACTGAGGAACAGAAAACCAAAAAATGTTAAAAACTTATCCGGCTAAACGGGGCGGTCTAAACAACGAAAGGGAAAAGTCGGGCCACTGCGGGGGGGAAGACTGGGAAAAAGAGGAAGGGGTCAAATAATCCATCTGGGGGGTCAGTAAATAAATTCGGGAGAGGGGAAGGCCTATTTGTCCTAAATGCCGGGTGTACGACAGGGAAATAAACGGCGGTTTCGTACGGTAGTATTCCATGAAAGGAGAACAGAAAACAAGGGGTTTTGTGCTAAAATCTTCCGTTCCGAAGGGGCGGGGGTTTTTCAACCCCACTGTTGAAGGGGAACGGGGGAGAGGTAACGACGAAGATTTCGGCCCAAGGTCAAACGTGGAGAAAAAGAAAACCAGTGTCAAGGAAAAACAAATGCGGTCAGGAAAAGGACTAATTCCCAACGGGATTCGAC
>Ga0179593_1432551_pt1 | contig 10210 bp, 15 predicted proteins | sample CZODoug2_1_08_16_FD_185931 | JGI IMG/M metagenome (GOLD analysis project Ga0179593, IMG submission 185931) | Vadose zone soil fungal communities from Angelo Coast Range Reserve, California, USA - CZODoug2_1_08_16fungal (PacBio error correction) | ecosystem: Environmental > Terrestrial > Soil >...
CGGCAAAACTATGGATAAAACTGCTGGCGGAACCTTGTGCCACCGGAATCGTTCTGTATGAAGTTGGGGGGGGGAGCTTCGTTGATGAAAAAAGGAGCGGCAAAATTGCTGGGGGGGGGGGGAGGGGGGGAAAACGCCCGTCGGGGCGAGAAGCTAGGCAGTTTGGATAAATGCGAAGGACCGGGATCTCCTCTCTTACCCGCCCGTTAGGGATCAGGAGGGGACTGTAGAAAAAGCGGAAATGCGAAAGGGGTAAAAAGGGGAAATTCTTCAAAATTGGGACTCGGGGTGGAACAGTCGGGGATACGTGTCCGAGGTGGGGGGTTGCGTGTCACTGAAAATAAGACGATCAATCTTGAAAGAATTTAAAAAAAAGCGGGGAACATTCTATGAGCAGAGGAGCGAACTGAAAACAGGAAAAGGGCGTGAATCGAAAAGAACTTCGTGAGCAACTTGTGGTCACACAAAGGACGGAAAGTCGTGGGAGAGGGATGAGGTGGGAAAAAAGGGAGCTCAACAAAAAATTTGCTCCTAGGGGTCGAAAGACCATCAGAACACCACCCTGGTTGGGCGCTGTGGTTGATTCGTGACCCTGGCAGCCTAAGTGAGAGACACATCAGGGAAAACAAAGCCAAACAGAGAATAAGAAAAGGGGAAAACATCCGAACTCGGCAAATAGTGAACTTCAGAAGAAGGCGCGGAGCTAAGCGGAGTAATCTGTTGATCGAAGTACCGACGACTTGGTGGGGGTTATTTTTACAAAGGAGGAGGTCAGGAGGTAATCGCCGATGCAGCCGAAAGACGCGTACGGCGGGGGGTGCTTGGGAAGGGAAGTGTGAAGAGGAGGCAAGGACGCATCGCGAGCGAGGGGCTTCCGTCAGCCATCAACATAAAATTTGGGGGAAAAACGAGGACGCAAAGCGACGTGCGGCAAGAGAGAGGGGAACGGTCAACTCACGAAAAGTGTGTGACAGGCGTGGGGAGGGTGAACGGATAGGTACTGGCACCGTGCTCAGAGGTTAGTAGCTCGAAACGGAGAAAAAGAAAAACTAGTGAAGAAAAAAGTGGGTTTGCAAGGTGTGGAAGTGGCGGCCCGGGAGGACAGCTCGCGACCATCGACAGGGTAATGGAAAATTGCCTAGAAGCAGTTGGGATGCTGCCTCAATTGGCCAAGGAAGAAACGTGTTTGGTTGTAGTGGAAAAAAGGGAGTCTTGAAAGAACATGTATTAGAAGGAGGACACGATACTTAACTGGAGCCTTGACGATCCTGTTGAAGGGATATGATCGTAGGACAAAACGATAACAAAAAGGAAGGGGGGATGGCAGGTTTGATGGGTCGGGAGCCACCGGTTGGGAAAAGCTGGAAGAAACGAGGATGGCCAAAGGTCAAGGCGTCAAAGGAGAACTCCGCAAAGTCACCTTCCAACGTCGCTTGGAAAAAAGCCCGGCCGGTTCACCTATGAAAATCAGGACCTACACAAAGGGAAAACAGAGAACGCTATGAGAGTCGAGGACGGAGGCATGGAGATGTGTTCGGGCGGGATGTTAAATTAACCGTGGCCAAACTGAGCATGCAACGCACAACGGTAGGTTATTCAGAAGGTAGAATGGAAAGACTAGACTGGCCGAAAAAAAAGCCGCAGTATGACTGGATGAAGGGAATAGTGGCCGGCTACTTCACCCTGGTGGATATATAAGGCCATAACAACGCAAACAGCAAAAACCCCACCAGATTAAGATAGGGGAAGAAAAAAGTGAGGTTGTGGAGGGGAGACTACCGGGACGTTATGTGGGGGGATCCAAGCGAGTTCAAATGTATGATCATGGGGCTATCAGTAACACGGCTGTCTGTTTACAGTTCAGGGCTGGGGTGGGGGAAAAAAAGAGAAGGATTTACGAAAAAGGAAGAAGATAGAGAACAGCTGCGGGGAAAAAACAAGAATGGGGGCGTAGGCTAGAAAGTCCCAATCAACCTGTCACCTAAACAGCCCGTCCTAGCTTGAGAAAAGGGGGAATAAGCGTAAAATATAATAATGAGGGAAAAGAAGGGCTATGAACGAAGAAGAGGGAACAGACATTTAGAAGACAAGACCCCGTAGTGGGAAAAAGCTTTAAGCCGATGCGGAGTAAAAAAGGGCCTTTAAGGGCACGTACAAATCCGATCCATATATGACTGAATCAAGCCGAATGAGGGCAGACATATCAAATGACCGTGGTCTCTCAAAAAAAAAGGAGAGGAGATAAGCTTAACGGACCCGGCCGAAGAAGGAAACGGAGGGGTGTATGGGTATCACTCCGTCGGGGTTGTCGTTGTTGATCGTATCCCATTGGGCCTTCACCAGTTTGAGCAAAAACTAAAAATGGGAAGTACCACAAAAAAAAGGCCAAAAAAAGGGGGGGGGATAGAGGCGCCCCAGGACGGATCTAAAGCAGCTATGCAGGGGAATGGAAAAATGAGGTTCCAATGCACGTTCAGAGGGGGGAAACTGTGTAGGCTAGGAGGGGCACATTAAAAGGAGGGGAGGGGGGGTGCGGTAAAATAGGCGAGGGAAGCTTTCAATTGGAAAGGAAAAGGGGCCGCGTCATAGGTACGTCTGGGCAACAAGCGACGGGCAATGCCAAGACTACCCGGACTTTGCGCCAGAGAATCCCGTCAGTCACCGGAACAAAGACCAAAAAAGAATACATGGACAAAAAAAAGGGAGACGAATAAATATAAAGCAGTAGCTCTCACCCAGAAATAAGGGGAAGAGGGGGTGGACACCAATTCAACGTAGAGGATTCGCACTTAGCAATTGGCCACGGCTCTCGCGTAGTGACGGAGAGAGGTCGAAAGGAAGAGAGAACGATCCCATGGGGATCAAACTAGAGGGCGGGGCGCCGAAACTAGCAAAGGGGGAAAAAGCAAGGGTCCCTCCAAGCAAAGGAGTAACGATGAACAAAAAGTACAGGAAATCTGGGACGTGGAGGGCAAATTCAAGGACGAAGAACCTGACCCCACCAAAGAAAAAACCGGGAAGGAAAAGGGCGAGACACACACACGGGAGGGGGGGAGCACAGGGCAGTCAATTCGTGGGATTTATTTGGGTCAGGGCATCGATTGCCCCTGAGAACCAAAAGAGCGCGAGGTATACCAGTTGGAAAAGGAGGGGAACCGGGTTTGAGAGGGGAGGGCCCCACGTCGAAAAAACGTCTACCTCAGGGGGGGAAGAAGGGCGAGGAAAAGAGAAAGGATGTTCAAATGTGTCCGGGACCGGCTAAGGTGTAAGAGGAAGTGGTTCTCCGCCTGCATCCGTCACAGAGCAAGTAGAAGTAAGGACATGTGGTGAGGAAAAGGGGAAAGAGAAAGGGGAAGGTCACGTTGCAAGAGAGTAAACTACAAAAAGGAGGGAAGGAAGGAAAGGAGAGAACTAGCCACTAGCATAACTGGAGAGTAGATACAATTGCTTCGACGTGCCACCGCCCCGTACAGCCGCGCTGGGGAATCAGGCTGACAGTGCAGATGAACCTTAAGAAAACAAGTTATAGCCGGAAATTGATCTCGGTGAGAGAAAAGAGGGCAAACTGGAAGGAGACCGTCTGTATTAAGGCGCGTGGTGCCGTGGGCCACGACCTACATGAAGGGCCAAGAGGAAAACTCGCTCATTTTTGGGAAAGAGACAGAGGGATAGCCGGTAATCTCACCGGAAGAATTGAAGGCCCGAGGAAAGAGCGGGCGGCCAGAGCCGAGCGGGGGAAGAAACTCCGCCCGAGATTGGACTTTGAAGGGGTGGGAGGGGGTCAAAGAGAGACGGGCGAGATTGAGTCACTGGTGCACCCATTGGGCGGGGTACGTCGTTTGGCCGGAAGGAGAAAGGTGATGGGGGGGGGGAAAACTAATTTAAGGGGGGGAGGGGGGAAGATTCTCAAGGGGGGTCTGTGGGAGAGGAGAAAGGGGGAATAAGGGGGAGGATCTGCTTACGATCAGGTTGGAATCCTAACGGAAGGAAGTGTTATGAAAAAGAGGGGCCAAAAGGGATGGTGGGGCAAAAGAAAATTAATATGGCAATTCGTTGTCACGATCCACAGATGGAGCGGGTTGTACATGCATGTGTGTGTTGTTGGAAGGTGGTGTGGGACCGACTGAGGGATCATCTAGTGCAAGCAAGAAGGTAAAGTATAGGGGGGAGGTGGGGGCGGTGGCGCTGGGTACGCCAGGTGAAAGGAACGAGGGTTGGCCGGGCAAGCCGAAAGTTCTCGGGGCGGCGAGGGGGACTTTCCAGGTCCCACAAAGCGCGTCCTGGGGGGGTATCGCCCAAACGGAAAAAAAAGAAGAAAAAAACAACGGCACATGGGAGAGAGGGAATTGGGGAGAGCGTGATAAGGGGATATATCCACCATGGTGGTATTCGAGTTTGGTGGTGTACTCGCCCTGAGAGTCGGGAAAAGGGGATTATAAGAAGGAAACCAAAAGAGCAAAGCCCCGAAATAGATTGAAGAAAGAAAAAAAAATGGGAAAGGAGTAATGGCGGGTCTGTGTCCCGCCTGCGTCAACTCATTAGGACTTGGGTGTCGTTTGTATCTCAAACGGCCTGGAGGGGACGAAAAGGTTAAAAAATGTGTCTGGGGGAAAAGGGGAGGAAGGACCGTAGGTCGTGATTGACTTGTGGGCAACGGGGATTGAACGGACGCGCTTTTCACAAACGAAATGGCGTGTTGCTATCGAGGGTGTACCACCGGGAGTGACTACCAAAGGATTGTGTGGGGTCACCTAGAGTAAGTCCACCTATAAAGGGAAAAAAGTCACCATATACTGGGGGGAACGAATTGTTAGATTAGGAAGGACGGGTCGATGGAGAGGGATACATTTCTCAGATGTTGGGCCGGGGTATCTCGAGAAACGAGGAGGGGACATTGGTTAGGCAGGGAAAAAGGAGGGGGGAAAGATTATATAAACAAGGAGAGAAGAGAAAGAAAGGGCGAAAGTTTTTAAGATATGAAGAAGATGTGTAGACGCCGTAACCGGAAGTTTGAGAATGTGCTAATTGCACCGTCGAGAGCGGCTTTCACTCTCAAAAACCCGCGAGCCGGTAGAGCGCGATAAATAGACGTTATTAGAGTAGATGAGTAGCAGTAGATAGCATCCTTATACAGAAAAATCCGTCCTCTCCTTACTAAGGGAGGTTAGGGAGAGCACACTTTCCCAATGACCAAGTGTCTGAAATATGAACACGCGACCGTAAATGAAGGGAGCAATCGTTACACACCGCTTTGACTCTTGTCCCAGCACCTAAACATGAAATCGAGGGGAGACAAAAGAAAAGGGTGTGGTCAAAAGGGGGCAAACCTATAAAAGAAAAAAAAAAAGCGGCAACACACACAAAAAAAAGTGTGTTATATGGCTCACTCATGGTGGGGGGGGGGTGGGGGGGTCGGAGTGAAGAAAGAAAGTGCCTATCACAAAAGATAAAAGACGTGTACATACTGTCACCGCGGGCGTAACAGAAAGGGGCGTGGGCGGGGTAACGCATATAGTCCTGAAATAACTAAGGGGGGAATTTAATGGTAAGGGGAGTTAAAGTGACGGGGAACCCAGTCACCAGAAAAGGATGAACAGCGTCGGGCAGGGCTTCGAGCGGATAGGTCCGAAAGGTTTGTAGGCTCTGTTGTGTGAAACATGTTGCAACCGGGAGTTTTCAAAGGGGATCAATAGAGGGAGGGGAAAGTGTGAAAGGGGGAAATTGCCAGGGATGACAGTTACAAACAGGGGGGGGGGGGAGGAACCCAAGAAGACCGCAGGTCCCCTACCGTACAAAGTGACTATCGGCGGCTTGCAATACTTCCGACTGGAAGGCTCCCCGAGGTTTCAAGAAAAAAGGGAAAGTCTAAAATAAAGGGAGAAGAAAAAAGACTCATGTTACATCACTAAAAGAAAGAGGAAAAGCAACAATCTCCGGGTAGGGCATTGTAAGAGGGATGAAGAGCCAGCAAGCCGGCGTGCTAGAAGCTGGGCCCAGAGGGGAAAAAGGTTTGCAGGGGGAAAAAAAAACGGGAAATCCGGGAACGATCGGAAAGTGGGAGGGAAGAAGGTTGAAGTAACAATGCTGGGCGAAAGATGTACCATTGAAAGATCATTTAAAAGTCCTCAAGGAGTTATGGGGTTGAAAAAAGGGGGGGAAAGTCCTATGCCGAGTCGGGTTGATGAAGGGGGCGACGTAGTCTACTGGGTTTGGCGTACGCAAAAGGCCTGGACTGTCTTAGGCTGGATTGGAGGCACGGGAAGATTACTGGTTAAACGGTCGAGCACCAACTCGCGAACATGCGCTTGTCGAGCGGCAAATCGCGGAAAAGAGAGAGACAGAGTGGGAGGGGAAAGAAAGGGAGGGGGGGCGTAAACTTCGGCTTGACCGATATAGAGACCCTGGGGAGCTTCAGCATGAAAGAAAAAATGAAAGGGGGAAAAAAAGGGCCCATTTCTGGGGGACGCTAGCTGTGAGGGTGATGGGGGTTGCAGGATATGAGCTCCACAGAAACGCTGCTCCGGGGTAGAAAGCGCCCAATGGTCTGTGAGGGGGGAGTGTGGCGCACTGTGAGGAACACAAGGGCTGGGAAGTGCGAGGAGACAATACAGTCGTAAGGCTAAGACTGGCCAAATACGTGGTAGGGGGACAAGTAGGAAAGTACGGCAGAAAGGAAAAAAGTGTCGAAGACGGGGAAGTAATGATGGTCATAGAAAAATTCGGGTGTTCTGTACAAGCCAAACGGACGGAAAGAATTTGGATGGGGAAATGGGGGGAGGAGTCAAGGGACAGGCACGATAGGAGATGGGGAACCGCTCGGCCTGCGGAACCGAAATCGCCTGAAGTTGGCCGACGGTAGGATGGAGCACGGGAAGAAGAGAGGCTTCTACTGAAAGGATAAAAAGGAGAAAGTCCCTCTAGGATTCCCACTGCGAAAGCCTAAATCTACACGACTGTCTGGGAGAAAGAATCGGGGGGGCCGTCCATCGGAGTGAGGAATCGGATAAATGAGCAACTCATTAAAACTATTCCTTTGGGCAAAATCGACATCGTTCCATTTACGACGAGAGCGCTCAAAAAAGGACCAATCAAAGGAAGAGGGGGACAGAAGACCTAAAGCTTGTTTGGGGGGAAACCGAATCGTTCGGATGAGGTGTACTTCATCATATCATCATGGGCGCTTCAAGGCACGGCGCGGGGAAAAACGTAGGGTCCAAGAAGGGAAGTCAGGAACTACAGAACCAGGGGGACTAGGCCCGTGGGAATCTCAAGCTATACCCTGCGCTGAGGATCGATGAGTACAGTCGCTAGAGTGGCAGGGAAGCCTCCGGGGAAAAAAAAGAATTCACGGTGGAGCGGAACGGTTCAAAACAGCGGGGGCAAGTGGAGTTCAGAAAAAGGAAATCAATCGTGCTGGTAACCGGGGGAAGGCACGAACAGATTTTCGAATAATGACCGGAAAGTCCTGTTCGAAACGGATTAAAGGGAAAGACAACACGGAGTCTCGGGGAGATGTTCGTCGACGACAAACGGTTTCTCCTTCCTGGTTCAGACACGACAAATAAGAACTGGGGTTTATCAGGGGAGGGGGGGGGAACAATTGCAAATGAAACCAAAAAGAAAAAAAGACAAACGTAAAGAGGAGAAAATGGGACAAATAAACACATTCATAGGACTACGCGGAAGCTCAGGAGCTTGCTCGGGAAGCAAACTGGGGGTCATTGGAAAAAAGAGTGCTTCGAGCGGGAACGACGACGGTTTTGGCGAACGACAGTCGCGGTTCTGGGGAATCTTATGACAGGTCATAAGATCGCGGAAAGGGAAAAATAACTCATCTAGAAGAAAGGGGGGAGTTAAAACATGCCAAGGAGAGAGGAAAGGAATAGCGGATCGCTCGGGCACTCAAGGATTTCCGCGACGCTTAAGGAAGAGAAGTACTGGCCATAAGGGGTACGCGACATCGTAACGCAAGGCAGGAGTCCCAAAAAAAAAGGAGGGGGGAAATGCCCTGTAAAGGAAGGGAATCTCGCGACCAATCGACGGAAGGGGAAAGATGATAGGAAAATAAGAAAGGAAGTGCTGGGGACAAAAGGGGAAGAAGGTGGAAGGGGAAGTTTTAAGAGTGAGGAGTGAAGGGAGAATCAGATTATAAGACGCATCAGAGGGAGGAAAAAAGGCACCATTCGGAGTACACGCAGAAAACAAAGAGAACGATTCCCACAAAAACCCAGGGGGGGGGGGGGCCTAAGGAGGTTATTGCTATTTGGGGGCAAACCCTAGGTTTAAAGGATGGATTAAAAAACTTCGCGAAGCGCCAGAACGGGGAGGGAAAGGGAGTAGGTGGCGCTCACCAACCATGCCAAGCGCTCCGGAAAAAACCAAAGGAACAGGGGGGAAACCCGAAAAAAAAATCACCGAAAAAAAGGTGAGAGCGACCATACGCACGGGTCACTCGTGGCCTAGGTAAAAGGCAGGGAGCGTGGGTGAGGGGGTTAATCCAGGGGCAAATTCACCAAGAAGCAAAGAGGGGGGTTATGCAGACTATAGAGTGCCTAGTCGCGTGCCACCTGACAGTGCGGGGAAGGAAAGGGTACGAAAGGTATTTGCTAAGATTCGGACCCAGTGGGGGAGAGTACACCGGGGCCAGGGAGGAAGCCATAACAAAAAAAAAAAAACACCCATTCGGGAGCGTAAGCATAAACTAAAAAAGGAGGGTGGAGAGGAAGGGTTACACAATAGTGGGGGAGAGAACCTAGAGGTGAAATGTGAGGAAGCGGATTTGCCCAAAATATGAAAGTAAAAAAAGACGTTCTGTTTACAGTCAAAGATGAGGGGAAGAACGTTATATGGGGTCACTGAACGAGAAGGAAAAGGACGAGCGGGTCGCGCCGAGAGGAAAGCTGGTGTCGAGCTATGGATTAAGCGCCCTGTTCCCCTAACAGTAAAGGCCTAATAAAAATTTGAGCAGGGGTATAGAAGGAAGCAGGACGCGCAGTTCAGGAGAGTGAAAACAAGGAGCAGACCAGTTGGTACCGGGGGACCTTCTTTATAGAAGAAAGGGAATGATCGGAGCGTGAAAAAATCTCTGAAACGGGGAAAAAAGGAAGAAAGGGGATAGCATCAACCAAATGGAGTGAGTAACGGGGAACGAGGGAAAGGGGGGCCCGGGAAATGCTGTCTATCATGGCTGGAACTCGGAAACTCCATCTCCAAGAAAGCTTGTGTGAGGGGGGGGAAAAGGGTCTTGTTGGCCGTGGTGAGTAGAACCATTTCGCTTAACATTTTTCGCGAAGTGACAGGCGAGTACCAAAATGGAAACAAACTACACAGTGGGGGGATGCGAAAAGGAACCGCGTAAAAAATTCAGAAAAAAATGGGGGGGTAATATCCAGACAGTTCACGGGAGGGCTTTGTGGATCCACAGGAAAACGAGTGCTGGGATGCAAAGAAAAAGGGCAGAAAATCGAAAAAAGGGATTTTCGGGCAAAGGAACAACGGGGCCGCGTCAGCGATCCAAGCTAAAATCACTATCGCACCAAGTTGCGGCCTAGAATCAAGAGGGCAAGGGAAAAACAAAAATAGAGATGGAAAACACATCTCTGTGATAGGGCACGAATTGAGGCCATGGAAAAAGCAGGGCGGGTCAGGGAAAAAAAAACACAGTGCGGGGGGAAAGGGCCAAATAGGATTAGATTGGGAAGTGCAGAACTCATCCTGCGGAGGGACGGAACGAGTTCCTCTGAACACTATCATCCGACGCAATAAAAGGTAAAAAGAGAAGAGAGAAATACTCTACGAGACCTTTTCCCTTCAAAAAAAGCGGGGTAAAGAGAAAGGAAAAAAACCCGTAGAAATCTCGGCGGCGTGGAGTTCAAAGTCAAGACCCCGCCCGCGTGCTGGAAACAAGTTTCAGGAATCGTGGTAGTAAGTGGTGTCTGGAGAAAGGTCCAAGAGCGGCGAAGCGTACCTTGGAAAGGCGCTCTTAGGACGAGGGGGTCAAGTTTTCTCACAAATCGCGCGGTACATGTCAATCCACCGGTCTAAATGTTGTTAAGAACGGGGCGAGGAAGGGAAAAACATGGTTCCGAAAAAAAAAAGTGGGCATTATGAAGGGGCCTGTGTCTTCAGCAAAGATTCAAGGGAGCGGCTGAGCAGGGGGAGGTGGGGAGAAAAATTTTGAGTCCGCTTCCGTCAGGCAGTTGCAAGGAGT
>Ga0179593_1500567_pt1 | contig 10210 bp, 8 predicted proteins | sample CZODoug2_1_08_16_FD_185931 | JGI IMG/M metagenome (GOLD analysis project Ga0179593, IMG submission 185931) | Vadose zone soil fungal communities from Angelo Coast Range Reserve, California, USA - CZODoug2_1_08_16fungal (PacBio error correction) | ecosystem: Environmental > Terrestrial > Soil >...
TGGGAAAAAAGCTAGTGAGATCCGCCTTCGCCATAGCGTAGTGAGACGAAAGGCGGAAGAAAAGGAGTGCCGGACTCGCGAGAGAAGCTTACGGATAGGAAAAAAAAATAAAAGGAGAATCGGGAGGAGGAGGGACTGTTACCATGGAAAGTCCAGGCCATCCTCTCTCATAAGACGGGAATTTATGATCTTAAGGCTAACGATCTTAAAGAAAGAAAAAGAATTAACCAGTAGGGGGGAAGGACGGAGCGAGCCCTCGCGGCTTTTTGTTTATGAGACTAAAGGGGGCAGTTGGCACAAAAAAAGCGCGGATCTCATGGTCTTTGGAGGAAAAGGGAAGCAGCGGGAGAGGAAGACGAGGGAAGGCTCGGGGACAAGGGGGGGAACCATAACTTCGAAAAACGTCGTGGTCTTACCAAAAGGGGGAAGAGTATTCCTAAGCCTCCACGGGGGCGAAGGGGGGGGAGAAAGGGGGTGACGCAAGGGAAAAATTTCGGTAAAGGAGTTTCAAAAACACGAGACGGGGGTAAAGGGAAGAAAGGGACTAGAATTGGGGGGCTGGGGAAGGAAAAACTACAGTCAGAGAAGGTCAAGACACCTCGTAGAGGGGGGGAAGAAAAAAGCTCGTAACGGAGTTAAAAAGAGACGAAGGGGGAAGGGCATCCTAGAGGAAGTCAAAACTGAGAATGTCAGGTCCTCGCCTGCAACCTGCGCGAAACAAGGAAAAAGTAAATCTCCACGGATTATTTTCACGGGAAAAGAGACTCGAAACAAATCCTAAAAAAAAACGACGAGGACTTAACCGGCCACCCGCCAAGGTTAGACTTATCCCCGCCGAGCAAGAGGAACGCTCGTTGAGACAAGGATCGATCGATCCCATGAATAAAAGATAAAGCGAAAGTACGGGGGAGGAAGGGAGGGAAGATAATTTAACGAAGCTTTTGCATTGCGATGGATAGATTGTGGATTGCCGAGAGGAAGCCACGGTTAGTTTAACTAGCAGTAGTCAGAAGAGACGGGAAATAACTTCAACATGGCGGCTCGGGCCTACGAACGAAGCTCGTAGGTACGAGGAAGCGAGGTGTATGGAGAACGTGACACTCGGTCGCGTTATTCCGTAATTCAGGCAGGGAAAAGGAGAGTAAGGAGAAGGCGAGCAGGAGAACGATCGCTCAATCCAGAACATCTGCAACCTGAAGACTCTGAAGCGAAGGGCCGACCCTGGGCATTTAAGTATTTTGAAGACAAAACTGAAAAAAAAAAGGCTGGAGCGCGATTACGCTTCATGTGCTTCAGAGAATCGAGATCGCGTGCTCTGATACGTGCGGACAATCGTGCGGAATCAAAACACCGTACATCATGATCACCAGGTAGTGAACTTCTCGCGGGGCCATATGGCAATCGGGGGGTCGAAGCGAGGCGGACCAGCATTTTGGTCACGAAGGAAGAGCTCTACTAAAAGTACATGGCTCCCCGAGGTCATCACAGCCAAAATAGAGAGAAGCTCCCTCAGAATGCTGGAGGAAAAAACGTAATATTCTCCAATGTAGCAAGGACTTGGATTGCGGGACTAGCACCACGAATCGGAGCCAGTTGCCGTTCCGTCTTTCATGCAAAAGTGCATGCCTGAAAAAACGGAGAGCTGGAGTAAACAAGTTCATTGCTGGGGAGATACAGTGCCGGCGCCTCTACGCGCAGCGGCGGGCCATGGTTTCTGTTAAGGGGCTCGAAAAGAAAACACAGGGGAGATAGTAGCTGAAATTAGAGGTCTGCAACGACAATTGGAGCCCGTCTGCCGCTAGGGGCGCTTCCTTCAGGTACCACGCATGACCCAACAAGTGCCGATCCCAGCCTCCTCCGGTTTTTGGGTGGAAGAGCTTTTACCATGCATGACGCGCGACGGACCGCGCGGGAACGGCTCCGATTCGGGGGGGAGGATCGCAGAATTCGTGCGGGAACCCGGCTTCCACGTGAGACATCCTCGGACAGAAAAAGAAGAAGGGGATAAAGTAGCTGGGGGAGGGGGGGGGGGGGGGGGGGGGGGAGGGGGGGGGGGGAGGGGGGGGGGGGGGGGGGGGGGGGGGGGGGGGGGGGGGGGGGGGGGGGGGGGGGGGGGGGGGGGGGGGGGGGGGGGGGGGGGGGGGGGGGGGGAGGGGGGGGGGGGGGGGGGGGGGGGGGGGGGGGGGGGGGGGGGGGGGGGGGGGGGGGGGGGGGGGGGGGGGGTGGGGGGGGGGGGGGGGGGGGGAGGGGGGGGGGGGGGGGGGGGGGGGAGGGGGGGAGGGGGAGAGGGGGGGGGGGGGGGGGGGGGGGGGGGGGGGGGGGGGGGGGGGGGTGGGGGAGGGGGGGGGGGGCGGGAGGACCAGTGCGTGGTTGGTGGGGGTGGGGCGGTGGGGTGTGTGTGGGGCACGTGTGGGTTTTGTGCTCGTCATTTCTTTCCTCTTCCTCCCCCTGTCCTTTTTGACTAAATGGGCGAAGATCTCAAACTGAGAGGAGGACGGTTCAGGAATCTGGTTTAATCCTTAAGTGAAACACGACCGGTTATAGACGGGTGAGGTCTAAATGAAAAAGGCCAAAGGTTACAATTTTTCAGAGCGAGGGAGATCTCGCTTCAAAGGGGGGGGCCTTAGCAAAGAACAGCAAAAAAGGGAGAACGTGTGACTTCTCATCAACAAATTTCACTTTACCCGACAGGTGAGGTAAGAGGTGAGGAGGGGAGATTGCAGTTGGTGGGAAAAGAGAAGGCTCGGAAAGCGCGCAAAGAAGCCTCACTCTGAGGTAATTCTCAGACAACCAATACATCAAAGAAGACATCCGGAAACGCGATAAAAAGAAAAGAACCGAACAAAGAATTATATCGGATTGAGGTGGAGTTCACAATCAGAAGAGCTCCAATGGAGAAGTGAAAAGCCGGGGGGGGGGGGTGGGGCCGAAACCGAAAAAGCTCACACGGAAAAAAAAAAGGAAAGGAAACAAAGCACTATAAGAGGCCTCGCACTTCTTTGACGCAGGATGTAGGCGCGACTCTGAGAAAGGATCTATCCAGTTGGAAACGGGGGATAAGGGAGTCAGGGGATATAAAATTGGTTAAAGACGGCCGGGCGGGGGATCGGGAGGGGGAAAATTGGGTCGATTTGATCGGAAAAAAAGACGGACCAAATGAGGGGGATGGCCAAGTGGAAAAGCGTTGTTAAATTCTCAAAGGGTCGGACTGGGAAAACGGCATCTGAAAAAGGGGGGACGCAAAGAGCCCGAGTACGAAGGCCATCGGGGCAGAATGTGCAGAGTCTTCTGAGCCAAAGCGGTCGCGGACAAAAACAAGGGGGGGAAGAAAAAATAAATTCATAGGCCCACCGGGAGAAAGGAGGGAACTGAACAGAAAAAAAGGTTAGCTGCAGTCGCAAGTTCGGATCCCCGTCTAAAAAGGCGAGGGGATTGAAGAAAGAGAAAGGTTGGGGCTGAAAGTGTATATATAGGAACAAGGGAAAGGAGCCGGTCTAGAATAAGACATCTTGTCAGGGAAAAATGAAAAATTCCTCTCGCTTAGAGGGGGGGGTGGAAAGGGAAACACAGAGAGCAAAGATAATCATGAGTATCAAGCTTAGGTGAAAAGGGAAAGAGGCTCTGAAATCGCTTGGGTACAAGGCGAAGACACTTCTAAAGAAACTGAAATATCCGCTGCTCGAACTTCTTGGGGAAAAGGGGCAAGATAAAGGAGGAAGGAAGCTAGGGGGATCACGACTATGCTATGGTCCTAAGGTTGGTAAGTTCGACACCATTAATGGGTTGGGGGGTCGTCCAAAAAGAAGAAGAATGAGCTATTAGCAGCTAGTTTGCAGAAAAAAAAAAGGGGGGAAAATAATCAGAGAAGAAGACCTGCGAAAAACTCATCCTCCCCTGGAACCAAGTGGTGAGATGAGAGGGGTCGCAGGATCAGGGGATAAAAAAAATCGCGAGCACGATCTTGTCGAAAAAGAAAGGAAATCCGGAAAAAGAAAGGGAAAAGGTCTTCTTTAATCACTTTAACCTGGGGAGATGACGGCAGACTACCAAGTTGAATGACCGCGCCGACTCTATTAGTGTTAACTTAACAAAGGAGTGGAGGGGCAATGGGAAGAAAAAGGGAACAGAACGTTCAAGTAGTCATAGAGGATACCGAGCGACCGTCGCTCCCATTGGAAGGCGCCTTCAAAAGGTGAGATAAGACGTTCGAGGAATTTGAGGCACAAGCCAAAAGAGGGCGGTAGAGGGGTCCAATTCAAAGGGGAAAAAAGGCGAGGTCAAGCGGGAAAACAACTTAGAAAAAGAAATCGGACAGAGGGCGTGTGGAAAATGAAGGAAATCAGAGCGTGGGAAATGACCGTCTCATTCAGAGGAAAGGGAAGGGAGGGGGACTAGGGGCAAAGAAAACAGAACCTGGTAGAAGACGTTCATGAGGGAGAAAGGGAAAGCGTGAAGGAGCAGAGAGCCCGGGGGAAGGAAAACTAAACTTTTTTCAAACTTCGTCTGAAAAAAAAAAAAAAGGAAGGAGCCGTAGGAAGGAGGGGGAGGGAGTAATTGTCGGAAAAAGACTGCCGCAAAGCTTCAGAAGGGGGGGCTACTGAGCGTAAAGATCCATACGCGTGAAAACCTGCATACTACCCCCAAAAAGGGGGCGGAGAGGTGAAAGTAAAAAAGGAAAACAGTGAAGAGGAATTGGACCTCCGGTAAAACGGCGACGGATACAGAAGAAAACCTCGAACCGGTTGCTGTGGAAAAAAACCTGTCTGCGTAATCATCCAAAGAGGCCAGGAAAGTCAATGTCCAAGGGAGAAGCCTGACGATCTGAAAAAAAAAAACCGAAACATCTCTTGAGATAGAGGGGGAGGTAGGGAGGGAAAAGGGGAGATAAGAAAAGTAATCGACAATCGGGTCTGATAAAGTAATTAACAGCGGGAGAGCAGCACAAGTTGAGAAACAAAAAAGAAACGTTCCGTAGAATGGCGATGAAAGTCAAAAGGGAAAGAGGCCAGTGCCAGGTGGAGCTGGTTTTTGATGGTAATAAGAGCCAGCCTCACATAACACGTCAGGCAGGATCACTGGGGGAAAGCGCAGGGAAAGCCAGCCGAGTGCGAGGATAAGGAAAAGGGGAGGGGGGGAGCTTCCAAGGAGAACGTCTACATCAAAGGGGGGAAAACTAATTCCAAGTTGGGACATAAAGATCAAGAAAACTTTAACAGACGCACTCGTATTTAGTACTCAGGTCCACGAGAAATCGAGCCTCGGAAAGCGAATGTCGCGAAAAATACCCGTGAAAATGGATACGGAGGAAAAAGAAGTTCCCTGCGGAGGAAGGGAGATTGATTGCCAGGGCCCTCTCCCACCGCGGACTGGCTCAATGGGCTCCCCCTTAGGTTACCCAGCCCTCGCCTGAAAAAGGGGGACTACTGGTTATCCGCAACCAGGGGGGGGGATGCCAAAACAAATTACTCTATCAATGCAAGTATCCGGTTTCCAGGGGGAGAAACCAGCGTGCGCCTTCGGGAAGAAGGAAAAAGAACCGAAGAAGGTAATTCAGAAAAAAGGGACTTAGCTGGAGAGTCACTGATCTTTAACTGGAAAGTATCGGAAAAAGGATTGTGAACGGTCCAGTAGGTTCACATACTTAAAAATTGCGTGAGCCGGTCAGTTGCAGAAGGGGAGACTGACGAACATGCATGATTCTTCCTCAGACTATAATGGCGAGAAAGGGGGGCAGCAGCGGGCATTAATCGGTAGTCATCTCGAACGCCTCCAAGGAAGGAGGGAAGGGGAGGGGAGATCTCTTTCCCGCAAGGAAAACTCTGAAATTCCCTTTGCGATGAGTCCGCGCATGAGGTGAAGAGGGGTACGTGATCAGGAGGGGGTTTGCAACAAAAAAAAAGAATATCAAGAGAGAAAAAGAGAAAAGGGGCCATTAGAGTTGAAAGGGGCTCAACCAAACTTGAATTGAACGGAAGCCGCAAATTAAAGGCGCAAAGAAAAGAGACTCGTCGACTCTCGAGGTAACTCCTTAGGGGTTCAAACGCCGCGCACACAATGCGCCTAAAAACGCGCCGAGAGGGTGGTAAACTGGGGGACCATCTCTTCTTCACTAAAAACAGTTCCGCGCGGCTAGGGCCCGCCCGCTAGATCGCCCGAAGTGCTAGGGGGGGAGACTCAAGGGGGCCTTAGCCGGCGCGAAATGAGGCGTTTGTCGTTAGTGAACCGGGGTCGAGTCTCCGGCTATGGCCCTTAAGTAGTGGTAAAGGTAAAGCAAACATTGGAGGATGAACTCGAAAACTCGCCAACGGGAAAATAGAAGAAGAGGGATCCAAGTTCTGACGCTTGCGCAGAGCTCGTAAGAGAAGACTGAATGCAGAAGGGAGAAGGGTACCCAACCAGGGGACGCTTAAAAGCCGGATACTACAAGGAACAAAGGAGTGACAGAAGGGATAAAAGCGGGAGAAGAGGGCGGAACATAACGGTGGTTCTGTTACCATTCAAGAAGGGACGCCTTCCATAGATGGTAGGCATCATCGTTACAACTAAATGTGGCATCCAATAGACTCCGCAGAAAAAACCGGTCATCACCGGCAAACAAAGGTGGCACCCCGTAAGGATCCAACTGGGCGGGAGCAACGCCAGGTTCGAGAGCTTGAGGGGAGCAAGGGCTCTTCGCGGTGAGGGTGCAGAGACGGCTCTTTTGTCATTGCTATGGGAGAGGGGGAGCGGAGAAAACGGTTAGTTTCACTCCATTGAGCTATCAAAGGGGGCTCAATAGTGCATCAAAGACCCTCTCTTTCACCATACGAGGACAGAGTAGGGAACGATGTCGAGGGTGTATCGCGGCATTTGAAAACGCGCTGTCGCGCGTTGCATCACTTTTGGACAAATTCGCCGACATCGGCGGAGTCGAGCAGAAGACGAAATCTCCAAGTCTCATCATCAGCAACATCGGCACCTGCCACTCGGGATGGGGGACCCTGGCAGGGGGCCTTCCTCGCCAAGTTGGGAGAGGATATCGACCGCATGTGTCAGTATGGAGCTGCAGGCGGCCAATCGCAGTTCATCTGACCAAAAAAACAGGTCGACCAGTGTCTGTGAACCGAGACGACGGAGCATGGCCAAACCCGTAAATCGTCTAGCCGATTCAGGCAGTCGGGTACTAGGTAAGTTCAGGAAGCAGACAGGGATCCGAGGGTCTCATCATGGGCGTGAAAAGGCAGAGAAGTCCACCCCTAGACTGGTGGTAAGAGCGAGAACCGGAGGTCGAATCAAGAAAATCAGTCGTGAAATTGCTGCGATCATCGAAACTTTGGCCGCTTCTTCATGCACCTCATTACAGAAGTCCTGACAAAAAGGAGGAGCGCTGGGAGTCGACACCGACGGGGCGAGGGGTATCAGCACCGGCGCAACTCTTGCTCGCAGGGGGACTGCCAGTGTTCGCGTAAACGAATACAAGTGAATTACACAACTATGGAGAAAAAAGAAGGATGCACCGCATGATTATCAACTACGTCTGCAAGGGAAGAAGGGCGCGAGAGAAAAACAGCCTTCTCTCAGAATCACCGGCAAGTCTTTGGTCCCCCTCAAAGGTGTTGGTGAAAGTCGTGGACAAATGTGCATGGAAGTGAAACGAACGCTTCGGAAAGGCCGCCTCGTGAGCGAGATAAAAGCGAGGGGTCTGGTAGACTGAAGGCCCTGTGATGCCTCTCGTACAGCCCACCGAGGGCGAAGAACGTCGATTATGGATCCGCAATCTTGCCCTGGTGTACCTCGGGAACATAGGGAGCGGGGAGGAAGGAGACTCTGTCAGATAGGCGGTGTCGGCGTTCGACGATCGTGTGCCTCTTGGCCGACAAAAAAATCGAGCGTTTCAAAAACAGTTGTTCTCGGGTCTCGATTAACATAAGAAAAAGGTCCGACGCAGCGGAATCGCGATGATAGAGGTCCAGACTTGGAAGAACATGATCTAAAAAAAGCGCCGAGGAGGGGAAGCGTGGGCTCAATACCATGTAGGGTCCCCCATCTGCACCCGACGGAGGGAGGGGGCAGATGTTCATGAGACTGAGGGAACGTTGGAGAAGTACTAAGCTGCGTCGGCGAGGTCACGCCTCATACCTGATAGAAAGCTCTACACCTAGTGAACGACAGATAAACTCCCTCAGGGAAAAAATCTCTTGATTATCTCTTCTGGCCCACGGGGTACCAGGAATTTGAAAAACGAGAGAGCGAGAATACTCCTGCTAGTGAAAAATAAACCGTTGGCAAGCAGAAAAAACCTCGGACATTCCTTACAAAGGCCAGGAAGGACTGAACTCCTGCCGGCGGCAGGCGGGAAAGAGTCGAGAGGCACGTCTCGCTTGGAAAGCTGAGAGAGAAAAGGAATGGGAGGCCGGCAGGCCCTTGGCGTGGTGAAGATCGGCCGGGCTTGGGGGATACAGGAGTGTCGAGGTAGAGTTTGAGAGAAAGAAAGGAAAATCCGAAGTGCCGGACTGGACGCTGACATTATTATGCATAAAAAGTAACAGCAAGTTGGTGAATCAGCTGCCGAGGGAGTCGCGGCTCAAGCAATTGATTCATCTTTGGGCAGGGGCAGTCTGCGGCTCGGCTGGTTGACGCTTTTGTGACAAAAGAAGAAACAAACTAAAGGCTATTCTAGGGGCCCCTTGTGCAAGGAAAAATCCTGAAGAGAAACATTCGCTGACATGCGCAGGCGAGATCGGGGGGTGGGCCGTCTATCGGGAGAGGGTCTTACCGTATCCCCAATGGGGGAAACAAGGAGGGTCAGGTCTGACCCCCTATGCGGAGGGAAGTCTCGATCCGCGGGCTGGCGAAGAAACAAAGCGCAGAGATCAAAAGCAGAGGGTCGATTCAAATTCCATTAGGAAAACAAGACCCATCTGCTCATCTCGATCGGCGGCGGCTACTACCGGCTGTCGCTCACGAAAAGATCTGCGGGGGAGACACTCAGGAGGCCTTAAGAAGAATAAACCCTCTCCTCCCGTCAAGCGGGGGGGGTAGTGGGAGGAAAGTCAAAGGGGAGGGGTATGGGGGATCTCATGGCAATCCCATTCGTCTTAAAAAGTCCTCAAGTCTATCCGCAGGCTGTGGGAGTCGTCGGGTGTTTAGGGCAGAAAAGGGACGTAAAGGGGCCACAGTTTACCTCTGAGACCCGATCACTGTCAATCTCGGTTCACTCTCTGTATACTCTCCTCCCTAGGAATTCCCAGCGTGTCGAGCTGATCGTTCGAGGATACACAAGACGACTCGGGAGCCTGGGGATGTCGACGAGCTCTGTTTTGAGGTACGGAAAGTGAAAATAAATCTCGACGGCGAGACGACTACTACCATAATCTCTGATCATCCGACAGGATGTGTTTAACAAATGACACTAAGCCTGAGGGAATTATAGGGAAAAAACGAAAACTTGACCAGGGAAAGTTCGGTTCTCCATTTCAAGTTGGGCCTCTAAAAACTAGAGTGTGCCGCCATTTCTTACTGCTCATTCACAGATGGCTGTGCTCTTAAGGTTAGTGAGGAGGTTGTCAGGCAAAGGGGAGGGCACGGTGCTTATAACAGTATAAGATCTCTATAAGTATTGTCCACATTTTCAGTTTGAACAAGAGAATGACACAGGCCGAGTAGGCGGTTTAAAGGTACACTGGAGGGGGGAGAAATAGAGAGCGGGGGGGACTCGTTAAAAACTCTACCTAGGCGGTAGTTTTTCTGAGCAAGTAATTAAACTTTTACGGTCAGATAGCAGGAGCCGGAGCGGATTCCGATGGAGGAAAGTAAGAAAGGGGCAAGACGGGGCCAGATGCAGAGATGATCGGGCTGATCCTAAAAACGGTACCTCTGAGAGCCTTCGGCATTAAAACTGGTTCAGGAAGGTGTAATAAGAAGACTCGCCGTTGAAGAGATGTAAGGGGGTCCGGGGAGGGGGGATATCAGAACATCCTGGAAAAAGGGAGGGGAGCTTCTATCCTGCTCATCAACACCTCGTAAAAATTAATAACACGGAAATGGTCATACTTACGGAAAGACGTCTGTGTAGGAGGGAGGCGTCCAGAGGAGGAGGAAGACTAGGAGTATAACGAACTTGTCGAAGAAGTATTATCTTCTCCGCTACTTGCCTCTGATTGAAGAAATGGGATACTAAGCGGTCGTGATCCTTCATAGCAAGTGAGTTCTGACAGGACAAAGAATGAGT
>Ga0179593_1543805_pt1 | contig 10210 bp, 17 predicted proteins | sample CZODoug2_1_08_16_FD_185931 | JGI IMG/M metagenome (GOLD analysis project Ga0179593, IMG submission 185931) | Vadose zone soil fungal communities from Angelo Coast Range Reserve, California, USA - CZODoug2_1_08_16fungal (PacBio error correction) | ecosystem: Environmental > Terrestrial > Soil >...
GGTTGCAGGCTCAATGTCCGCCCCAGGGGGAGAGAGAAACACTTGCGTAAGGAAGGAGCCATCTTTCCAGTTCGAGAGAACGCGGTTTAGCCGAAAGGAAGAAAGCTTTTTATGTTGTAAAAGGGAGGAGAGGAGGGCTTGGGGGAATCCATGAATGAAGCTGCTGCGGGGTCCTTCACCCTGGAAAAAGGGAAGGACGGGGGGATTAGAAAAAAAGCTACCGCATTGTGAGGTGGAAGGGATCGCAGAAAAATGAAAGGGTGTCCAAGTAGCGTTTTGGGGGGGAAGAAGGGACTCAATTGTCCACGATGGGGAGGGGCCCGGGGGGAACGGTCCTTGTGTGGCCGACACGGGGAGGACCCTACTTAGGAAAAAAAGGGAGATGGGAACAATAGAAAATTAAACTCATCTTGGAGCTGGGGATATTGATAGGTCGATTTCTCTTGACAGGCAAGATGACCGCTACGGGGGTACGGGGGTTAACAGAAAGTATGCTCGAACGACCGGGTGAAAGGAAGCGCCGGAATAGGTACGTCGTCTCTGGACGAGAAGGGGCTCAAAAGGAAAGCAGGGGTGTGGGACAGCCCTTCCATCAAGGGGAAGTCTTTTTGGGGGACAAAAGAAGAAGATTTTGGAAGAAAAAGGCGACTCGTTGCAATATTCCGATGTGGGTGTCGGAAAAAAGGGCTTCCGGATCGGGGTGTATACAACATGGAGGAAGGGGTGGACAGAAAAAAAGGGGGGCTCCACTCCCATCATGGCATCCATAAGAAGGGGGAAAAAGGGAGGGGTTAAGTCCTGTTGGAAAGCCAAAGATCTCCACACGCTGGAAAAAGAAAGGGGAGTAGAATCTGGTAGCAAGATCAATCTGAAGTGGGAGTCCACGCGAAGGGTTAGTCGGTCAAATTCCATGTTACCGCCCTCGTGGCGAGATTCGTTTAAGAAGGGGAGTGCGCGAGCAGTTTTTTCCGAAAAAAAAAAAGGAGAGGGGGCAGTGTCAGGGAAAGAAAGCAAAGGTCGAAGGGAACGCCCGCAAGAAAAAAAGTCGCCGCCAAAAAGGTGAAAAAACAGAATGGGAAGAGAAAAAAAAATCCAAAAAAAAGGCCGGTTCTGTCCTACTGTCCCGAGAAAAGAAGGGACTCTTTAAGGACTGGAAGGAAAAGACGCCGAGGGAGCACAGGCTGGTCGGACTACCAATCCTACAGGAAGGGCTAGATAGAAAAAATCTAAGGGAGGACATAAAGCGGGCCGGGGGGGGAGGGTCGGGAAAGGGGGGCACAGAAGACTGGCATTGTAAGGGGTTTTCCCCTTCGACATAGAAAAGAAGTGCGGGAGGGAAAAGAGGGGGGCAACACCGCTCCGCACGGCACGCAGAGAGACCGTGTGTTCAGGAAAGGTGGGGGGGATTTCACTATAGAAGCAACAACCACACAAAAAAAAAAGATCATATCGCAAAAAAAAAAGGAAAAAAAAAAAACTGGGAAAAGGGGGACTTGCGTTCGGAGCTGTGGAGGGGGCCGATCCTGCAACCGTAGGGGGAAATGCATTTTCGGAACCACCCTTTGCACGAGGAAAGGGGGACCCGTGAAGGAAAACTCTCCGTCGGAAGAAGGGGAAAGATTGAGGACATACAATGTGAAATCTATCAGGTGGATTTTTCTTCCTCACGGCAAAACTGCGAAGAAGAAAAGGACTAATTCCTTCACGGGAAAGGAAAAACGAGGGTCGTAAAGGAGGAAGTACCCTGAGGTCGTGATTGGGGGGGATAATTTTTTGGCGAAAAAAAAGAAGAAAGGAGGTCGTTGCAAAAAAAGGGGTAGGCATGAATTTCATTGGGAAGGGAGGCCTATGGGAGGGGAGGCCATAGGGAACTGAAGTGCTTAATACACGGCGGGAACGAAGGGAGCAAGGGGGGAGGGGGGCACTGCAAAAGGGAGAAAGGAGAGAATTTTGATCCGGAAGACAAGAAAAAAAAGGAGCAAGCGTTGAAAAAAGAGGGGGACCAGCGGTAATCCTAACGGAAGTCATGCGAGGAGATCACGTGCAAAAAGAAGGGAAAATCGAAGAAGAGACAAAATAAAAAAGAGGATTGTCTGGTGGGAAAGGTAAACCAGACACCTCCAAAAAAAAGAGAAAGAAAGTCCGGAAAGAAGGGGGAAAGAAAAGCCAAAAAGGACATACTCGGCATCATGGGGCAAAATGTCTTTCTGGCCGCTTCAAAAGAAGGGGAAAAAAAAAAAGAGCAAAGGCATGAAAAAAAAACACACCGCTTTCTGTTGATAAACTGGGGAGAGGGAGAAAAAATCGCGCGGAGAGTGGGGGAGCACCCGGTCGTAGCAAAGAAGTCAAGGGGGCCAAGGGGGAAAAAAGGGACAACGAGCGGTCAGGGGAAAACGAAAAGGGGAAAAGAGTAAAGAGAAGAAAAAAAGCGCTTGGCTGCACCAGGAAAGGGAGATGGCACACGCCCCCAGCGAAGAAGGAGGTTCGCGAAAGAGAAAAAAAAGAACAAGCCATTTCTTCCACAAGACCTCCCTACAAAAGAGGTAATACAAAATCGCCAGAGAAAAAGGAATTGATATTCTGCTTAAAAGGAAAGGGAGAAAAGGAAAAAGGTCTGTAGCGAGAAGAGCATCACACGCCGCGAAAAAGGCTGTCGAAATAAGAAGAAAAAAAAAACCGGGGGGGGTACCATCGCCGCCATCGCTTAAAAAAAGAAAGAGGGGCCAGTCCATTGGATGAAAAAACGCTTTATTCACCCTCGAAAGATATGACAATCGTCTGGGGGAAGGGAAAAAGGACGCAAGTGAAGAGATCGGTTGGGAAAATTTTATTCCGCGCTACTTAAAGGGAGAGACAAAAAAACAACTGAGGGAAAGGGGAAAGGGGGGAAAAGGTGGCAGGTAGCTGCTACTCAGAAAAAAGAGTCACAAAGAGAAAAGGGGGGCGCGGACAACGATTTTCAATATAAGAAACAGTTCGTCTTTGAAGAAAGGGGAAGCGAAGAGAAGAAAAAATTGACTGGGGAAAAAAAGGGGGGGAGGGGTTGTACATACGCCGGGAAAGAGTGATACCGGAGAAAAGGTAAGGTGCTCCGAGGGGTTACCAGCGCCGGTCTTGGAAAGAAGAGCTACCGCGGAAAAGGGAGCGCGAATTCACATCCTTTTGGGAAGGGGTTGGACAGGCCGGCAAGGGAGAGGACCGTTTTGGAGGGCGTCCAGAAACTTGTGGGCCTACACTTAGAAGAAAGAAGGAAACCGATGGAGGGGGAAAGCTGGCTATTTACTGAAACGGCAGCGGGGGGGGGGGGGGTCCATTGAAAGGACGAAAGGGAGGACGGGTAGCGGTCCCTCTGAAAAGGGGGTTTGACCGGTGCGAATCCCAGAGAGAAAGAAAAAAACGTTTTGGACAAAAAGGGAAAAAAGCGCCTCCTGGCGAGAAAAATGAATAAAACCCAAGGGGGAAAGAAAACTAGGGTGTGGGGGGGGGGGGAAAACTTCGCTGAAAAAGGCTTTTTGGGGGAAAAAAAAGAATCCGTGCTGAAAAAAAAACGCGTTCGAGTCTGGACTCGGCACTGGAAAGAGAGGGAGAGTTTTGGGGGAGGAATTAGTCCGGTACTCTTGGGAGTTGTAGCCCAACCTGAGGGGGGCCTGTATGAATGGGGAAAGAAAAGACAGCGTTCTCCATTGAGACTCCCGTAAAAAAAAGAGGGGGAAAAGGTTTCGAGAAGAGGAAAAAAGAGAGAAAAAACATACGCGCGGAAAAGAGTATGAACTGTACAGGAAAGAGAAGTAGACTGGCTTCCATCTCTAAGAGAAAAGCCGGAGAAAAAGTTCCTTAGGGAAAAAAAAAATTATTACCGCCCTTCAAGAAAGGGAGGGACGCCGGGGGGTCTTAAAAGGGAAGCAGTCGAACGATTGAAAGCTGCAGTGTCAATTAAATTAAATCCTAAGGAGGAAAAGGCCAATACGCCCAGGGGAGCCGTCGCGGGCAAAAAAAAAAGGGAAACAGGGGTCATAAATCCCGACATCGAGGAAATTCTGCCTAATGTAGATACTGAGAAGGTCCTCGGGAAGTACGGAGGAAATTCGTTCCCCAAAGAGGAGGGAAACACAATCATAACAGGAGAAGGAAAGAAAGGGAAAAAAAAATTGTGCAGAAAAAGCGGCGCCTGGGGGGGAGGGTGCACGGTACCACCTGCTGGTAAGGGGGTGGTTCAAATTTCGAAAAGAAAAAAGAAAAAAGGGTTGGCTGATCGGTCAAAATATGGGGGAAAAAAAAAGCGCCGCACGCACAGAAGAAAAAAAATGTTGAAGAAAACTGGTATCGTGTTGCTATAGCAAAAGAGAGAGATAGCAACACGATAACCGAAAAAACTTGGAGAGTCAGGGAAAAAAAACGGTGGGGGAAAAAAGAGGTTGACCATCCGCACCGGAGGGGAGAGAGGGAGAGTGTTAAACCCACCCGGGGCCCGAAAGAAAAAAAAGGCAATTACCGTACCGCGCACCACCGGAAAAAAGGGGGAGGATCTTTTAGGAAAAGGAGACTCGCCCTGTTAGGATTTGGAAAGCGGGCAAACAAACTGGCGCAAGAAAGGGAGAATTCGGAGGAAAGTCACGAGGAAAGGGAAGTACATTAGTCAAACCGGATTACTCGAGAGGGGATTGGGACTGGCATGACCAAGGGGGGAGGGGAGCGACGTCTTACCAATATTCTTTCGGACAAAACGAAGGAGGTTAGTCAGAAGTTCATTTGTATAGACTGGGGGACCGATGCCTAAGGTCCGCAAAAGTCGACTTCTCTCGCAGAACAAGAGAAAGAATCGTCAGTAGAAAAAGGAGTCTTACCGGAAAATCCATGGTCTTACTGGAAGATTGGGCGCTGGAAGCCAGTCTCAAGCGTTTAAAAGAGGAAAAAGGGGGGGAACCTCTTCAAGAAGGAAAAAAAAAAAAAAAAGCGGGGGAGATCTTGAGGCGCTTAGAGAAAGCGCTTTTAAGGCGGAGAAAAGGGAAGACTAAGGGTTCGCAGGAAAGGACGCTCCAGGTTTCAAGAAGAAGCAGAAACTTTTTCCGCTCAAAAAAAAAGAAAGTACATTTGCAGTCGCGTCCCGCTCGAGAAAAAGGGCGGGACGCTTCAAGGAAAGGGAGGGAGGGCAAAAAAACTGGAGAAAGACCGGAGGAAAAGGAAGGTTGATAACCTGGGGGTTCGCAAAAGAAAAAATCTCAAGAGGGGGAAAAAAAGGGTTCCTTTTGAGCAACCCGGTAAGAGAAGGGATTCGCAAGGAAAAAAAGGAAAAAGAGGTCAGCGGGAAAAAAAGAAAGGAAAAAAAGGTAACTATACCGAAACAGCGACTTTCGGGGAAAGGAACTCAATGCGCCGAGAGGGGGGGGGGGAAAAGAAATCGCCCCATTCTGTCCGACGTAAAAATAAAAGAAGGATGCCCACAAGAAAGCGCCCAAGGGCCGCCAAGCAAAAAGACAAGGCCTTGCCGGCAGTCAAAAAGAAAAAAAAGGGAGGAATTCCGCAGGAAGAAAGAAGGCTCGCTTAAGGAAAAGAAAAAAAGGAGTTAGAGATCAGTGCAGCGGGAGGGGGCCTCTCGCTTGTCACGGTGAGAGGAAAGAAGAACTCGCATAGAAAAAGTCCTACGAGAGGGGAAAATCGCTTACCTCGAAAAAACAAGAAAACGGGATCCAAAGAAGGAAAAATCTAAGGGGCACCAGGCCCGCAAGAAATATTGCCAATCGTCTTTCTAAGGAAGGGGGGGGGGAAGATCGGTTGAGGGGCCTGTGGCGGGGGGAGAAGCCAAAAAAAAATCTCACAACAACACGAGGAGAAATGTGGCTGTTTGCAGGGAGCTGAAAAAAAGGCACGCCCCAGGCGGGCAAAAGAGAGCTTGCGTCCTACGACCGGACGAGAAGGAGAAATTTCCAGTTAGAAAGGGGGAAGGCTTTATGGGAGGAAGAGCATCAAAAAACCTTTTATGGTTTTTCGATTAAGTAAAGATGGCGGGCAGGGAAAAAAGAGGTCTCTGACAAGAGGGAGAAGCGGGCAGAAAAATGTGGCAGAACGGCGTTGATGCGCGGAAAAAGGAGCCGCGCCTGGACTTGATCGCGAATAAAGGGGTGGGGGGGGGGGGAAAATAGCGTTTTGGGGGGGGGGAGAAAGAGGGATCTTCCTGTCCACGAATTTTGGAAAAGTGTGGCCAGCCTCGGGACTGGGGGGGGGAAAAAGGGATGTCCCCCTAAGGACCGATGGTCGGCCAATCTCTTCGCATTCGATTGAATGAAGAAAGGGAAGGTGTTATGGTCATGGAAAAAAAGACCGGGACTGTTATCTTTTTTAAAAGGAAAGGGGATACTTTGTCGGAGAGGGGTGGGAAAGTGAGAAGACACCAGGGTCTCGATACGACGGGCGCAGGGCGCCGCCTGCGCTCTAGTGGGGGAAGGGACGGGAAAAAAAAAAAACATTTCTCAAACAGAAGGAAAAAAAGGGGGACAGCCCTTCCTCCGTGATATTCCGGTGAAGGGGGGGGGTGCCAACTCAGCAGTGAGGGGGGGGAGAAAGAGACCATAAACCCGGGGACGACGGGCTCGTGCAGGAAGGAGAGGGGCTGGAAAAGTTTGCTCTTCCGGAAAGGAGAAAGGGGTGTAAAAAAAAAAGGGTTTCCGTCTGGGGGAGAAAAAAAAGAAATCCTCAGCGGGAGAAAGGAGAAAGACAACGAAGGTCCCTTCCGTGGAACGAGATAAGCGCGAAAAAGGAAAAACCACGCTTGCATGACTGGAGATGAGGGGTACAAGGCAGAGGGAAAGAGGAAAGCTGGGGACTGGGGTAAGCCTGTATCAAAATTCCAAAAGGAAAGTGAATGGATTACCGAAAGGGGAAATGGCTTCGCCGTGTCTTAGAAGAGACCTAGAGGGGAAGAGAAAAAAGAGTCAGGGGCAGTGGGAAATCATGCACTAAAAAAAGAAAGGATATGACTCTTGTCACCCGAAAAAAAAAAAGGTGAGAAAAAAAAAGGTCAGGGGGAACCAAGAAAAGAGAGAAAAAAGTAACCTGTTCTGCCTAATGAAGAAAGATTCCTTGGAGGGGGGGGGAAGTAAAAAGTAAGAACTTCGGAAATCTGTCGCCTACAGGGAGAGGAAAAACTCTTCATGGAGAAAGAAAAGAAGTGGCTTCGACCTAGTCGGTTAAGAAAAACGAAGGGGGGAGCGTACACCGGGGGGGGGTGTTCAAGAAGGAGCCGCTCTCACGCAGGTGAGGGGGGAAAAAGGAGAGGGGGGGGGGTCCAACCGGGAAAAAAAAGAAAAGGAAGCTCCCGTGTTTCATTCATGAAAAGAGGGGGGGGGGGAAGAATCGAGAAAAAAACACAAGAGGAGGGAGAGAATGCAACACGGGAAAAAAAGAGGTCGCGTTGCCTTGCGGAGAGGGATCACGAGAGATGGGGACCGTCCAAAAAAAGGAATTTGTCGAAGTTGAACCCCCACAAAGATCACCATGAAAGTTGTCAAAAAGGAAGGAAAGGGAAGCGCCAGTCTAAGAAAACGGCGCCGGAGGGGGAAAGAGCGCCCTGTTAGGAATTGGAAAAGGAACAACGGGCGAACGAAGGCAACGGAAGGGGAAAAAAAGAGAGAAGAATATCCGACATTCAGTAATCGAAAAAAGTAAGGAGTCTCCGATGGAGGAGGGGGGAAAAAAAACATAAAGAAATTTTGGCGCGAGGGAGGGGGCGTTTTTCACCTAGCGGAGAATAAAAAGGGAAGACACGGGCCAAAAAAAAGAAAAAAGGGCGGCCATCGTGAGGAACTTGGGCGACGGGGCTTAAGGATAAAAAGAGAAAGGAAAGATCGAGCCAAGGGGGAGGATCAAGGAAACGGAAATTTTGATCCGACGAGGAGCGCGGGGAAAGAAAGGAAAAAAGAGTGACACGATTTACTGGGGAGAAAGAGAAGGCGCCGGGGAAAGGGAGGAGACGGGAAATCTGAAGAGCGCTAGATAGGGGGGACGCTTTTACTGGCTTCAAAAGAGGGAGGGAGGAGGGACCGCATTAGAAAAGGGGAAAAGGAAAAGTCTACCAACATCTCCATCAAGAAAGGAAAATGGAAGAGAAACCAAAAAAAACATCGGCATCATGGGAAAGGAGTGTTCTTTCTTGCCGCTTCAAAAGGGGGGGAAAAAAAGAGGGCGCAAAGGCAAAGGGAAAGGAACACAAGCTGTCTGTTGAAAAGAGAGAAAACGTACACAGGGCGAAGACGAGCTGGGGAATTTTGAGCACAAGAAAAAAGGTTCGCACGTCACAACAAGTCGAAGACAAGAAAGGGGAAAAAGAGAAAAAAACCAGTCACGAAAGAAAGACCACAGCGACTTTCGTCATCTGCCAGAAAAAAAGAAAAAAAAAGATTGGCACACCCCAAAAGGGAGACGTATGGCCGACCTACGGGGAGTGGAGCCCACCGTGGTCCTCCCCTACAACAAGAAAGCGCAGGGCCGGCATAAAAGGAAAAAAAAAAGGAGAAAATAGTTCGCGCTCACTTTCCGCAGGGAAAAGAACACTGCGGGAAGAAAAAAAGAGGTTCAGATAAAAGTCGTGTCACAAGGGGGAAATCTGCAGACCGTTCAGAGAAAAACCGGCCATCGCGAAAAAACAATAACTCGTGAGCCGCATTAGAGAATAAACCCTAGGGAGGACGCCTGATGGATATCTTGTCAGAAAAAGAAAAGGTGTTTATTATCGGTTTTAACGAAGGGAGGGGAAAGGGAAGGAGGAAAGAAAATTCCACAGCAAAAAAAAAAAGGATTAGGGCAAGGAAAGAAAGGGGAAAAGGGGGGCAGGGCGAAAATCAAGTCACTCCAAAAAGAAATCACCACTTGCGTCCTTGGGAAAAAAGAGCTCCAGCGGTGCAGAGGAGGGGGGGAAGCGTTTTTAGCTGCATCATAGAAAGTTTATGGTTGGGAAAAAGCGTTCTGGCAGAAACTCGTTCTCTGAGGAGCGTCGTCAGCCACCCTGTTGACCAGCGCCGGGAGAAGGAAGAAAAGGGGCGCACATCAGTGTGAAGGGGAAGAGGATCCATCCTTTTTGCAAGTAGCGTTTTTGGGAAGAGAAAAGTGTCACCGGGGGGGGGGAGGGAGAAAATTGGGGCCTGTTGGGGCCAAGAAAAGAAGGGCGTTTTCCAATCAGCGGAAAGGGGGAAAACGGGCGGCTTCCGGAAAGTCGAGGGGTTCATTTCGCTTTTAAAAAAGAGAGTTTTAACGGGAGAAAATACATTTGTCGTCGACGGGGGCCACAGGATTATGCTCTATGAAAAGGGGGGATCAAAGAAAGAAAAAAGAAGGAAGAAGGAGAGTGATAGTTTGTACGTCGTAAGGAAAAAGGGGCTCAAAAAAAAGGGGGTGGCCAGCCCTTAAACTTTGTGCGCCGTCTTTTTGGGGGGTCAAACTCAGCAAGGTGAGGGGAAAAACCGCGTTCGCGGGCGAGGAAAGAAGATTTCCGGTGGGGGGGGGAAAGAGGTAGCTCCGGATCTTTATGGAAAAAAAGGTTGTCTGGAAAAGAGGAACGACAGCCCATCTCAGATTTGTAGAAAAAAAAAAAAACAGCGAATTTTCAAGGGGGGGGAAAAAAAAATCTAAGAGAGAAAAGGAAAAAAAAAAAAAGCGGGACATGTCCGGCGGAAGGGAGAATAATCGTGTCAATCTGTAAAACGAAGGGGGGGAGGAAAGCTCAAGGGGAAGAGAAGGAAAAAATTCCGTAAGCCTTGCAAGGGAAAGGAAAAAGCCCTTCGTGGAGAAAGAAAAAAAATTCCACTTGTAATTGCTCGAGCAGTGCAGGAACGCTACATAGGAGGGGAAAGGGAGGATGCCTAAGGGAAAAGCCCGCAATTACCTCTTGGGAAGAAGGGAATTCCACCGTAGGATGGAAAAAGAAGAAGGGAGACGAAAAGTTCCTGCCAGAAAGAGGGAGAAAGTCCTTTCCTCGTTCAGTCCTTCGGTAAAGAGGGGGGGAGGAAAAAGGGCAAGCTGGGAAAGCGAGATAGACCTCTTCACTTGTGAAGGAAAGGACTTCGACGGGCGAGGAGGGGGGAAGGACCAAAGGGAAATCGTGCCCCTGGTGGGGGGGAAAGGGGGAAAAGAACCATGTGCGGATCGTGTCAACATCATCTCGGAAAAAAGAAACGAAAGGGGGAAAGACCTCTCCCAGTGTGGTCAGAAGTGGGGGTGT
>Ga0179593_1547458_pt1 | contig 10210 bp, 6 predicted proteins | sample CZODoug2_1_08_16_FD_185931 | JGI IMG/M metagenome (GOLD analysis project Ga0179593, IMG submission 185931) | Vadose zone soil fungal communities from Angelo Coast Range Reserve, California, USA - CZODoug2_1_08_16fungal (PacBio error correction) | ecosystem: Environmental > Terrestrial > Soil >...
GGGTCAACTAAAACTTTGGCAAAAGGAGGAAAGGAAAAACAAAAAAGGGACTCGATTACAAGAAGATAAACCCAAATTAGTTGGAGCATACAAAATAGAACAGAACGAAAGGGGGAAAGTTGGGAAAAAAGAGGCAGGAGGGGAAAGATGGGAGGAGACAAAAAGGGAAAAAATCACAAAAGGTTTGGGGAGAGAATACGAGGATCTCCCCTCCCACGAGAAGAACTTAAGAAAAGGGTAGAGAGTCGCCCCTTTTATATAAGAAGAAAGGTACGAACTCCGAGGATAAAAGCAAAAAAAAACGCAGGGAGAGGTTTCTCGGTTGGTGAACTAAGTTTAGTTTTGCCCGAAAACGAATGAGCCGGGAAAACTTTTTCGGCGCTATCCGACACAGGACGCGGAATAAGGTTGAGGTCTCAAAAGGCTAAGAAAGAGAGAAAAAGGAATAACAAACAAAGAAAAAAACAATCTCTGAAAAGATAACTCTCCGCTTAGAACACTTCCACCTACAAAAGGGGCCCCGCATTTTCCTGAAAAACTCTCAACCGAGGACCTAAGCTGTGGAATTGCAGGGAAAAAATTGCGGGAAAACTTTCAGGGACCACAACTAAAAACATAAACCCAAACCCACCTCGCAGCCCTCACCATTCCAAGAGAAAATTAAAAAAGTGAACCATCGCGCGGGCGGACGAAAGAGTGCAGGAAAATGAAGGGAAGGTCCACGGGCTTAATCCCCTCAGAACGAGCAGCGATGGAGGAAAGGCCGCTTAGACAACTACACGATGGCTTGGGAAGCAAGAGAATGCCGTCACTAGCCGAGCTCCACGAATACTTCCGGGTGGGAGATCTTTAACCGGCTCCGCGGTACGTGTCAAGGATTTGTTATGTTCTCAACAGACGAGAGTTCAGGGAAAGGGGGAGGGTCTGCCGCTGGTCACCTATAAAAATAAAAAAACGCGGGACAGTGGGGATTGCAGGGAAAAGGCAACAAAGCCGGTCATAGGCGACGGTCGCCGCTAATCTTAACGCAATCCGTTGGGAGGGAACAGGGGGGGGGACCATAAGCCCCACCCCTAATCATAGGGGCTCGGGGTGGGACTTGGGATACCATTAGGAGCCAAAAGTCAGTCCGCAAGTAAGTAATGAAAGGAAGGCAAGATCAAATTCGAGGTTGCATGTAAATCGGGGGCAAGAGGGTAGGGGGGTATCAGGGAAAAGAAAGGGGGGGTGGAAAAGGGGAAGGGGCACGAAGCGGACCGTAAAGAGGAATAACAGGGTTAGGCCCTGGTATAGGTTGTCAAAACACACAAAAGGGGCGGGTTCCCTTTCCGACGGAAAAAAGCGGGAGGGCGGGGAGGCCTCAACACAACGGGAGGGAAAAGAGAGGACCTCCATCCAATTTGCCGTTTGACGAGTGAACGCGAGACCTGAAAAATGTCTGGGAAACAAACCCTCGACAGAGAGTGCTGGGGGAAAAACATTGCACCAGGAATGACGATGAATGGGGGATGAGGTTCACCAGCCCCAGACCCCCCCTTTACCCCCACCCGAAGTCTATGATTGCCCTTAAGTCGGGGAATTGGGAAAACTGGGAAGAAAAAGAAACATGGAATTCTTTATTCAGTCTTGCTGACCGGAGTGTGACCAGGCGCGAACCGTCGAAAGGACAGAAATATTCTAAAACTGAGTATTTAAGGTTATTCACAGGGGGGCAGGATAGAAGCGCCAGGAGAAAAGGGAATATGAGCCAACGGGGAGGAGAAGCGGACAGAGGTCAAAAAGGTAGGGAAGAAGTTATTTCATAGATAGACAAGCAAGCTGAATAGAAGTCTTGGGATCTCAAGAGAGCCATGTAAAAAGAAACATCAAAGTAAGATGAAAAGAACCAACTTCAACTCAGTCACGCGAACAGGGGTCCCGAGTTGCGTGAAAAATAAGGAGAAAAGAAGCCCGGCTCTATGGAAATAGAGGAAGGCTAAAAAACTAGGAAGGGCACCAGCATAGAGCTACCAGCCTTTTCAATCGCTGAGACTTTTCTGCTAGTTTCAAAATTTCGGAGGAGCGCCCCTTAAGGGGAGCTGACGTCAGGGCACTGGAAAGTTACACACGGGGGGGTCAGTAGGGAGGGAGGGTTCGGTGGGGGGTAATAGGGGTTTCAAATGTACTTTAGTTACAAACGAAAGGTGTGGGAGCAAAAGAAAAGGGGAACATGGTGGTGCGGGGACCGGTTATACTCAGATCACACGCAAAGGGTCTGAAAGAAATGATTTGGGTGAAGTGGAAGTAAGATCGTTTTAAGAAGATGGGGTCTTACAGCAATCCTTGAGTCGAAGATACCAGGCGAAAAACCTTAAAGAGCGGGAGGGGAAGACGCCAGAATGTCGCTAGAATCGTTGGGGGAGCCAATCTAGACCAGGCGAAACATCTCACAAGGAAGCATCGTTGCCGCCTTGGGGGGGGGGAAATGGGGGGGGAATCAAAAGAGGGGCTAGATTGAGAATGAGCGATCCATCATCTGGGAGATCGCTAAAGGCTTAGCAAGGGAGGGAAAGCTTTCACTCGAGTTGATGGGAAGAAAAAAAAAAGGCAAAGAGTAGACTGGACTCTTACTCATCCATCTCTGTTCAATCAGTCAAAAAATAAAACATACCAGTGGCAGGGGGAGGGTATAGGGGGGAAATACAAAAGGGGGAGCGGGGGAATGGGGGAAAGAAGGGGGGGGGGTACTAGGTGGGCGGATAGTGAATAACCTTCCCGACCTAAAAGATCTCACCACAAAAAGAAGGAAAAAGAAGAGAGAGACGGGGGAAGTAAGACTGATTAAGAGAGACAGTAAGGTCTGCCACCAAAACCTCTACAGAAAGAGAAATCCCAGAGTTGGGGTAAGAAAAAAACTAGCCGACCCCCTTAAAGGGGGGGAAAACATGGTGTCAGGTTAGAACCATAGAGGGGAAAGTTAGAAGACATCTAGATAGAGGGGCAGTCAAAAAAGAAAAAGTTGGGGGGGGGAGAAAAAGAGAAACGTGAGCTGGAATCCCCTCCCGAAGAAGACACCGAAGCTTTCGAGTAGATCAAAGTATCAAGAGGAACGATCGAAAAACAGAAAAAAAAACCAGCGCAAGAGAAATTGTGCAAAAAACGTTTAAAAATTAAAGAACAAGAGGGAAAAAAGGAGTCTGAAGACAAAACGAATGTCTGTACCTCAGGAGCGGATGGTCCGAATCCTGACGGTCGGAATGTGGAGAAAGAAGGGAAATCCAAGAGACAGTGGTTGACAATAGAAGAGAAGGGGCCAGAAAAAGGACCTTCCGAGTCAAAGGGGAAAAGACAGCTTGCAGAGGGCCGCTGAGGGAGTCCCTCCGAAAGAGAATCTAAAAGAAAAATTGAAAGCGTTTTCTAGAAACCAAGTGTGCGTTCGACCGTTGGGAAAAAGAACGCAACTGAAAAAAAAGACTCAGATTAAACCCCACAACTCAACCGCTACAGAAGAAAAAGGAGGTAACCCTTCCCCATGGAGCGGCAGACAACTTGACGAGCAATTAGCATTGCAAAGAAGCTGCTAAAAGGGAAAGGCCAGGGCAAAGGGGGCTTGTTGCCTGACCCGAATCAAAAAGAGAGAGGACGCCCAGAGGCTTGCGGCAATCTGAGAGGAAGGGAGGACCACTAAAGGAATCGCCCGGGAGGAGAATCAAACTCTTACGGGTGCAACAAGAAGTAGGGGAAGGGGAGTAGTGAAAGGGTTGACTTTGGAGTGGAGGTTGGGGTTGGAGAAGCTACACTGAGCACGAGGTGGCTGGAAAGAGGTTGTAAAACCGCAAAATCGGAGCCGCTGAGGAATTGTCTAAGGAAAAAAAGAGACAGAAAGTCAACCGACGCCGCGAACTACAATCAGAAAGGGGACTCGATTTGGCTGGGAGATGACGAACAACCCCTAAAGAGGTTGTTCGCAAGTTGTTGGGGATTGGACGGGGGGGAAAAATCGGGACACTAAGTCACAAGTCACAATAATCAAGAAGGGACAGTATTCTAAATAACAATGATGAATGAACTCATTTTAAGAAGGGGACGGTTTGGGGTGAAATGTAAAAAAGGTTAGACACCCCACGCCACACACCACCCATAAACCCTCAAGGAAAAGTAAGATTCTCACGGGGAGTACTGGTCTCCCAAAAGGGAAAAAGAAAAAAAAAGGCGGGGGGTTCCGGGTTTCAATGTTTCTTCAACGGCAAGGCGGGGAAGGGAGAATAATCTCTAAACTAAGGGGAAGTAGGGAAAAAGGAGGAAGAGATATCTAAGCCAAAATTAAAAGGGAAAAAAAAAAAAGGGACAAAGACCCTTTTTTTTTTCGGTGCCACCGAAAAAGAGTCGGGAAGAAACATTTTCCCATCCGTAAAGCCTACTGGGGAGTCTTGGGCTTCAGGGGCCAAAACCCAGAAACCGAGGAAAAGACAACGAATTCTCTGAGATCCCATGTCAAATTCAGAAGGGGGAGAAATTGCCTTCAAAAGTGGGGTGAAGGAAGCTGAGAAAGAGGGAGGAAATCTACCAAGACCTGACAAAACAACTGAGTAGGATGGGGCTGGAGGGGAGGGTCCTTCGACTCTCGCCATTAGGACTTCGGGGAGGGAGAAGGGCAGAGAAAGAAGTAAACCGTTGCGGGATCCATTCACTGAAAAGGTACAGTCCCGCTGCACGCCCGAAGGAGGTCTAGGGAAAACATCAAACAATCTGGTACGGGGGGGGGGACAAAAGAAAAAAAGGAAGAGAGTGATTAACACCTAAAGACATACACAAAGACGAATCCTGACCGATATGCGTTGCTCCGGGCCTAAAGAGGAAATACAAGGGAGCGATGAAAATATTAAAAAAAAAAGTAAGGGAAAATGAAAGGGCAAAACCATCATCAGTGCGCTGTAATACGGGGGTCCCATCATCGCCGTTCTGGGGGCTACATGCTCACCGGCCTCGCGGAGCGCCCCCTGACATGCGACTGAAGCCGTCAGGAAAAAAGGTGTTTGGGGAGGAAAGGAAAGGGGGAGGAGAGGGAGTGTAAGGAAGGGGATTGGGTTAAGGGGTTAATTTTTTCCTTTAACGTTCGGGAAAAGAAAAAGTCCACGAATATTTAAAAAGAAAAGGTCGCTTTCTGAACTGATTCTGAGGGGGGAAGGAGAATCAGGGAGACCCAGGACAAAGCGGGAAAGTCGGAGTGAAGAAGGGGTAGCGGTTGGAGTAAGAGAAGGGATGGTGCTGGTACGGGCGGTCTGGGGCAGTCAAATTTGAAGGAAAAGGCTAAAGACTTATGCCGGTCTGATTCAGGGAAAAGAAGTAAAGGTAAGGAATCATTCGTTTTGTTCGACCTCTCTACTCGAAAAGAGTCAAAGAGGGGGAAATGGGAAACTAGGGGGCGCTGGGGGTCAGTGGGGGAAGGGGGAAAGCAAGATCCGCGCTAATTGCTGGAGAGAAGGGGCTATCGGGGAGAAAAAACGCTTGGAAAAAGAGGTCTTCTGGAAATTAAGAAGAAAAGAGTGGGGGATCACCAAACGATGGGTGCGGGGCGACAGAGTATGTCTCTTCAGGTCAGGGTCCGCAATCATTTTCAAAAATAAAGGAAAGGCTGGGGGGGGAGTGTCGATATGTTAACCCGGTAGGGGTCCGAAGGGTTTAAGGTCATCGCGGATGTGGGGACGGAATTTGGGGGGCAAACAAGGAAATTCCCGAGTGAAATCAAATAGAGCTAAACAACAACAACGGAGGGGGAGTAAATACAGGGCGGGAGGGGGAATAAAGAACCGGGGGGGAACGAAAGGAAAGCTATCCCAGAAGAGAAAAAAAAAGAAGTACCGCGATGACATTCAAAAGAAAAAAAAAGAAATAAAGGGTGGGGATAAAAACAAAGGAAAGACAGGAAATTTGGGTCGGGGGATTTCTGCGCTGGAAGGAAAAAGGAAAAAGGGAAAGAAGGAAAACAGGAAGAAAATAGGCAGCAGGCCGAAACAACTACGTGGTGTTCCATAGGGGAGATTGGCCCAGAAGAGCAGAGTCAGCAAAAAAGAGGGGCGATAAATCAAAAGGGCGATAAAAGTAAAAAGATTGGATCCAACTAAAGACCAAAAGCGCACAAGGAATTCTGAATTGCGGGGGAAAGGAAAAGTGGGATTTGAGGGTGGAAAAACGAATGCGGAAAAAAGTCGTGGGGCCCTTGACCGGAAGGAGCAATAAGGTTGAGGTTCAGCAGGGGTCGGCGTGATGGAAGGAGGGGGGAGGGGGAAAAACAATCTCTGGGGAAAAGGTCTACACTCTACCTCGGAGGAACGTAAACACACCCGACCGACGGTCGCAGACTTCTTTTCCAGCTGGAGAGGAAGGAAACGTTCCACAAAAGCAGGGACAGCGCGGTTAGTGCAGTATAAACCTTGTGGCGGAACTGAGGGCTAAAGGAAGTGACAACGAAGAGAAAATGACCCAAACAGGGGAAAAAGCCTGAAAGAAGGAGAACCCGTGCTGTAAATTCAACCAGAGGCGCGGCAGTAAACGGGGGGTCGCATGAGGGGAGCGAGAAGGTTAGGTGCACGGCTTGCCCAAAGGAAGCGGGGGGGGGACAGACTCGTAGAAAGCGACCGATGCTGGGGTCGAAGCGAGCCGTCATCTAAGAACTATGACCGAATAGGACCTTTAGTAAACGCAAAAGGCAAAACCGGGCGAAATATCGGGAATAGGGGTCTGAGGGGTTGACGTAGGGTGAAGTGGGATGTTGTAAAAATCTCTAGGTGATGGAAAGGAGATTGGGGTAAAAAAATCGTGTAACCGGGGAGAAAAAAGAGGGAGTCAAGGAATGGTACTACAAATGTGGTAAGAAAGCCACGTTTAAAAGCGCAGATGCGAAACAAGGAGCGGATTCATTGTTCACGAATCGAATGGGCTACGGAAGAGGGCTGGGGGGGCAAACCTAAAAGATGGACCCAAAACCTCTTGTTCTCATTGGGGAGAGGAAAAACAAGGGGGGGTAGCGAGGGTCCCGGAGGAAGTGAAGATAAAGGGAAAGGGAAGGAGCAAAAACAATGATGAAATGAAGTGGGGAAATCGATGGCAAAGAATTCGGTTTTGGGTCCAGGCTGGGTCGGGGACAAAGCCCAATCGAGAGTAAAAGGGCTGGGGGGGGAAGGCCATCCGGTGTCGAGAAACCGAAAACAGCCAAAAAACCATGTAGGGGGGGGGGGAAGAAACTTGAAAGTATGAAAAAAATGCTGGGGAGGGCTAAACTTCGTAACAAAAAAAAACTTAAGAGGAGGAGGATCTCAAAGCCCCGACGGGAAGTTTACGAAAGGACTAAAACCGCCCTGTTGTGTGAAAGGGAAACACCAAAAAAAAACCGCTCGGCAAGAAAGTTGAAAGAAGGGCAAACCAGATGTCAGATCGCTTAGGGCTTCATTTTGAAACCCCAAAACAAACCCCCATCCAGGAGACCCCCAAGATTCTAATCCGGGAAGAGATGAAAAGACTGTTTCTAACCATTGCCTTACTGGAATTTGGGACCGTGGAGGACTGGGAAAGAAAACATCTCCATAACTCTGAAACAGGGGGGGAGGGGGAAATGGGGGAGGAGGGCCGGTAAGTATCGCCAAAATTGAAAACATAGGAGTTGAAGCGCGACATTAGTAAAAAACACGGGCGAAGGGCAATATGCAAGTACTTGCGGAGCGACGCAAAAAGGCTTTTCTAACCAAAGAGGGGGAACGAAATCACCGAAAAGACTGAAAAGAAAAGAAAAACTCCACTACGACTCGTCCCGATAAGTTGAAAACCGGAAAGTAGCGGGAGAGCCAGAGAGATTCGGAAGAGCTTGCAGAGAAGGGGATTGCGCACCAAATCTAAAAAAGGGACGTAGGGGGATCAGGGGGAAATTTGACGTCAGGGCGCCCCTCAAGGGGCAAGGGAGAAAGGGCTAGAACCCTGAGTCAATGAGAATGGAGTCGTCCATTGGGGGTTCCAGCACGGGTTAGAAAGGGGAAGGCGGGAAAAGGAATCTTAGAAGGGGGTGAAGGGAGGGAACGGGACTTCGAAAATCCACTAAAGTGTTTATCACACGGAAAAAAGGGCTTGACAGATCGGGATTAGGGAGAGTTTGGCTGCCGGATACTAAAAAAGAAGTCGACGCTGATGTCAGGTTGAGTATAGAGGAAGAGGGGGGTAAATCATAGATTGCTTAAACGGCTTGAAGGGAAGGTCAGCCGTACAAGAGAACGGAAAAAACGGCCTGGGAGGAGGTCGGAATACTCAAAAGAAAAATGTCAAAGGGGGGAGTTGGGGGGGGGATTGGCATCTCGAGTAAAAAAAATTACTCCTCATGAAACCGCGCACAGGCAGCGAAAGGGGCGATGGGGTTCTGGGTGTGCGCGCGGTTAGGGGAACTGATCTGCAGTGGGGCGATCGGGAATAAAGACTTTTGAAGATCGGACAAGTAAAAGAAGAGGGAAAACGTCTGGGGAAAAAAATCTAAAAGGGGGGTGAGCCAACTCAATCCTTGAGTTGTTAAAAGCGCGCAGAGAAAAAAAACCAAATGTCCCGGCCTTTGAAGGGGGAGGGGAGGATTTTTGTAGAAAAAAGGGGGAAGTTTCCCTCGGGAAAAGAAGTGGAGATGATGTGAGGGGGGGGAGAACGGATAGGTCGTACCGGGTCACCTTCCCGATGACGACCCTATCGCTCTCAAAAAAACGGAGGGGTCGGGTACACTCGGGAAGGACACTTGAAGAAGGGATATAATCCGGAGGAAACAATATCCTCTTAACAAAAAAAGAGAAATAAGAAACTGAGGTTAATGAAGAAAACAAACATACCCAACAAGCAAGGTTACAGGGCGGTTTATTATGACAAAGAGGTTAACAAAAGAAGAAGAAGCTTTGTCGCATGAAAACGACTTGGGGGAAAACTCCGACGGGAAGGGGGAATAAACTCCGCGCAATGAAAAACAAGTTTCGGGGAAGGCCCAGGATGAGATAATCGCTAAAGACATTAAGAGAGGAAAGGAGTAAAAAATCCAACTCTACAAAAACCAGCAGCAAGAAATTGGCGGGGAGATAGCCCAGTGAGTTGCCCGAGGGAAAAAAAGGAAATGATACCTTTTTAGGCTCTGCCGACGCAAAGAGGCATAAGGGGGAGGGCGCTATCAGCTGGGAAAGACAGCGAAAGCACGGGTGCTGTAAGAAGTCTCGAAGAAGAGAACATCACAGCTTACGAAAAGCAGCGTGCCAGCCCCTCATGGTGACCAGCTTCTGAGGGGGAAGGAAACGACAAAAAGGAAGGCATAATTGTTTGTAGAAGCGCGGGTTTCCTGGTCTGGAAGGTGGTGCGTCGCTTTTCCGAAAGGACCGAAACAACTAAAGAATGGACCATAAAAAAGACGACCGCCTGACAACCTCCGACACCAGGGAGGGTCCCCATGCTCAGGGGGACAAACTGGAAGGAACCAGTGGTGCTCAGAAGGAAGCCTTAGGCCCTTACGGCACTTGGGGGCGCCTGATCAGAGGATAGAAACCGCGTATCGCACGAGCCTGCATGCGAATGAAAAGAGAAAAGGGGAGACATTGACCGAATCTCGACGGGGATCAATACCAGCCACGAGTACTTCCAAGGACAATATCGGGAAAAAAAAGTATGATGGGGGGTGGGCTGTGGGGTCGCGAAAATCTTAAACTGAAGGGGCCGTTACCCGTTTGTCCCAGAAAAAAGGAAGGGGAGGTCGCGAAAAGGGTTACTAGAGGGGGGTAAGGGGAAAACGGCCGGGCCAAGAGGCGACCGCTTTTCTAAGAAAAAAAAAGAAGGGAGCGAGGGAAGGGTTTTTTGGGGGGGGTTGGGAGGGTTGGGGGGGTGGGTTTGGTTGGTTTGTGGGGTTGGGGGCCGATAGCTGACCATAACAGAATGGAATGGGAACTCAGGGGGGTTCGCAGAGTGGGGGGGGTGGGGGTTCTTGAAGAACTCAGCGCAGTCATCATAGAAGACGGAAGGCAAGGACCAAAAGAAAGATTATTATGAAGTGTCAAGGGAAGGGGGTGGGGTGAAGTTTGGGGTGAATGGGGAAGAAAACCTCATCGCCATGAGAAGGACGATGGAAAAGTTTGCGGCCCGAAGGGGTCTAGGGGAACACATCAAACAAGGATGTCCTTCAGTGAAGGGGGAAACGTAGGGGAAAGAAGGGGAACCACAATGGGCGTAG
>Ga0179593_1818903_pt1 | contig 10210 bp, 12 predicted proteins | sample CZODoug2_1_08_16_FD_185931 | JGI IMG/M metagenome (GOLD analysis project Ga0179593, IMG submission 185931) | Vadose zone soil fungal communities from Angelo Coast Range Reserve, California, USA - CZODoug2_1_08_16fungal (PacBio error correction) | ecosystem: Environmental > Terrestrial > Soil >...
AGCCATTCCTCAAGGGGCGGTGAGGGGAAAAGATCTAAATAGAAGGGACGGTAAGTAGCGCGAAAAAGGATTTGGGGGGGAGGAAATGTCGAGGGGTGTTTGGCAGAAAAAAAAAGATTCTCTGGGAGGGAAAGAGCCTTTTAATTCAGAAGCACAGCCCGCGGGTGAACAGGGAGGGGAGGACGACAACCCTAAGAAAGAAGCACTCTACTCGGGAAAAATTGGGAAGGGAGCCTGGCTGTGAAACGAGAAAGAAAAAGACCTACAGAAGAAAAAACACTTCAGAAAAGTTTAATGAAAAAAAGAGGCCGGAGGGGGGTTGCAAAGTTAAGGCGTAGTACTTCCAAACGAATGTGCTTCATCTCGCTCGAAGGGACTTCGCAAAAGGGGGGAACAAAAATTCCAAAAAGTTTCGGGAATGCTCGAGGAAAAGGGGGCCTGCAGGGAATTCGGTAACATAGATTGAAGCCGGGGAAAGAAGGGGTCCGGGGAAAGGGTCAGAAGAGGGGTGTTCGGGTAAAATTGTTCGGTAACGTCGAAAGGGGGAGGAGGCTCATCTCGGGAGTTGAAGAAGAGCAGAACTTTCGAGCTGCCTCATCACGAATGAGGAAATCGCAGGAAGTCTACCGGAATGTTTGAAGGGGAGCCTGGGAAACTAAAGGCCTGGAAACTACAGAAGGGAAAAGAAACGCTTAAGCATCAAAAGGTTACTGACGAAGAATCAATGATTTTTGGAGGGGATGGGGGCAGGTCTCGAACCGAAGAACCAGTTGCATCGAACCACGAGTCCTATTAGGGATGTCAACTGTCTTCGCCATTCTGGGACAACTAATCCTGGCTGGTGGAGGAAATTCTCTCAATCGCCTTCCTCCTATTCGTGCACCCATAGTCACTTGGAATGGCCTAATTCTATAGCGGTTGAGAGTGTCAGGTGGGGTCAAGGCTTTGGGGGGGAGGTTTGTGGAGGTCTCCACCCAATTTCGAAATACATTCTAACCAATGGCGGGGTCCCTGGGGGGACTGGAAGGTGGGCTGCCGTGCCCCTCGGGATCTTAATGAACACACCGGAGTTCACCGCTGGAGGCTGGACGCCGGCCTGCTGTGTTTAAACTCAGCCCACCCTAAGTTCGTTACAGCGATGGGTGGAAGGGGAGTAGGAAGTCCTTGAAATTGGGGGGAGGGAGTCCTCGTAGAGGTGGGGGAATACTTGAAGGAAAACCCTTACGAGGGAAGTGAATACCGATCCTGTGGGGAAAGGGACTCGAGGTCACGGGAGAGAGGAGCACTTTTAAGGAAAACTGTTTTCTGTGTCGTCAGGTTGAAGTCGGGGGGTCTGAGCTGAACCGGGGTAATCGTCAAAAGGAAAAAGTAAGGGAAGATCGTAAGACATTCAAGGAGAGGGGGGTTTCGTCAAACCCGGGACATACACGGAACGTGTGGAAAAAGCGGGACCTCTGGAGGGGCGTCGGTAACTAACTGGAAGGTTAGCTTAGTAAGAGTGGGGGGGAAAGCAGATGAAGGGCATTAAAGGGCGGGTCTACTAATTATGCAAGGTCAAGACTTTCCGGGGGAACATCGGGGAGGGAATTACTTGAGGGACTGTATTGTGCTTCGGGGCGGCACGACTGCGGCCGACCCTAAGGGAGGAGGGTTTCAGAACTTAACACAGGGACTATCATCAATCATAAGCAATCCAGCAGGGTAGGGTAGGGAGTAATACAGACATTTCAAAGAGAGTCTACTTAAAAGGAATGAAGGGACGGAAATCCAACAAAGGAAAAGTGGGCCCGGATACAGAAAAATTCGACGCGGGGAAGAGTTCCATCCAAACCGCTGAGGCCAAGGGAGCTGATTTGGAGCCGTAACAAAAAGGGTAGAGAAAGAGGGAACGGAGGAGGAAAGTGCAATAGGAGAGAAAATAAAAATTACGCATCCGGGGCAGCCCTGCAAGTAAATATCAAGGGGGTAGGGGAAATCATGGCGAAAGGGCTTAAAAAAATTGGGGGAAGGAGGGGAACAAGGAGAAAATAAGTCTAATTAAAAGGGGGGGGGGGGGTATGCTAAGTCTTGGGAACGAGGGGGGGTAGGGAAGGCTAGACGTCCTCATTACTGAAAACGAAACACTATTCATGGATGAAAGAGGAAAGAGGTATACACTGGAAGGGGAAAAAGTACGCTTTAAGGAAGAACGGGGCAGGAAAAGTGGATCTCAGAAAGGACGAAAACAATGAACGGAATTTGGGGGGAAGAGGCAGACCTTCAGGGAGATAACTTAGAGAAAAGTTCGGGGGCAGTTGGTCCAGGCTCGGGATGAAGCAAGAGAAAAGAGAAGAGGAACATCTGAGAAGGGAAGTAGAATGCACTAGGTAAAAAGGAGATTTGATCCAGAAATAGTAACTTGGGGGGTAGGAAGCCCAAAGATTGGGGGATTGTTGGTCTCATGAGGAAGAAAAACAGCATTTCCCTCTAGTCAAAGGGGGAAGAGGTAGCACCGGGACGGGTTTGGGGGGGAGAATCAAGGAAGGGGGAAACAGACGGAACTGGAAAAAAAAAGTTCACCACGGGGAAGATTTTGGAGCCGTCACAGTCCGCTGTTTGCTATTGGTACAAAAGGGAAGGACTGGGCGCTGAGTTTGGGGGGGGCTCTGAAAAGGAAAAGGGGGAGGAGGCTGCAACAGGTTCCAAACATTCCGAAAGGGTCGCGTTAGCAAGGAAAGCAGCAACGAGATACAAGGTTTTCAAAAACTTTATTGAGAGGGAAAAATTCAAAGAGAGGAACCGGGTGGCTTTCAACTCATTGCAATCAAGGCCGCTGATATGAGAGGCAGAGGGGGCTGGGATGAAAAGGGGGAGAGAGTCCCGGCAAAAGGCTAAGACCAAGCCTGGGGGAAGAAAGAACTCTATGCACAAAAGGACGGGAAAGAACATAAGAGGCCCATGGAAGAAGGAATGCTAAAAAGAGGACTGGGAAGAAAACGAGTTCCGTTTGGAGAGGAAAAAAAAATTGTTTGAAAGTGCTCTATATAGAGAACGAGTCTCAGCTTGGACTTAGAAAAAGAAAAAAAACGAACGAGCAAATCTCAAAATCCGCCTGTCAGAGGAGAAGTGACGGGGGGGGCAGAATTTTTGGTGGGGGAAATTATTGTCTATTTTGTCTTTTGTTTCACCAAAGAAAAAGAAAAAAGGCATCGGAGTCGGGAAGGAGAGCAGAAGTATTGTGATTGAAGGTTGGGGGGGGCCGAAACCAAGCATTTGTCAACTAGGACTCTTTTGGAGGGAGGGAAAGAGAAAAACACAGGAGTACAACTACAAAGATCAAGGAGACTAAAAAGCAGTCTTAAGAGGTAACGGGGAACGAAAAAAGGAAAAGGGGCCGATTAAAGGGGGAGAGGCCTAGCGCGAAAAGGCCAAGAAGATCTCTCTCAAAGATATTATTAAAAATAAGGTCGATAAAAGGGAAGAAAACCTTCAAAAATAGACTGGCAAGTTCCAAGGGGAAGAGGTCTCGGGGTCGCGGGGAAAGAATCCTAGGTGGGGTTGAGAAATTTTCTGACATGGAGGCAGGGAGAAGGAAGGTGTTGGAAAAAAATCGAAGAGGAGAGAAGGGCCTTTCAGAAGTTTAAAGAGGCCAGAGGAAGTGGGGGTAGGGAGAACCAAAACCCTTGACTATAACCCTTGGGAGCTACGGTCTCCTGAGAAGGAAAGAAAGGGAAAGCTAAGAGGAAGATAGAAGGGAGGTTTCCTTTAAAAAAAGAAATCTCCAAGAAGAGAAAACGTATCATTGTAAGGAAGGCTTCCGACCCTCGTAAAAGGCGCAAGGGAGAATATGGGAGAATCGGGGAGGGGGGAAAAAGGTCTCTTCCGGAATAGTGCTCAAGAGGAGAGAAATGGTGTCCTCGCCATGAAAGAAGAACGAGTTCCGAAAGAGATTCGAATCTTCGGGGGTTGCCTCAGAAAGTTCAAGAAAGGGGGCTTTTCGCGGAAGCAGGTAGTCCTCCAGAAGAGACCGGGGGCCTAATAGAAAGGGGGCTTAGGAATCCTTGGGGGGACTTCCTAAGGAATCCTAACGAAAGAAACATCGCAGGGATCAAGAACCACTTTCAGGGGAAAGGGACTAAGCTCAGAGAGAGAATATTTGCAGGGAGAGCCACTTCCTAAAAAATGAATGCCTTTGAATCAGGGATAGGGGGGGACAAGATAACCTCCTGTTTTAAGCAAAGTTTTGACGTGGAAACCGGGGGCTGCCTGTTTGCGGAGCGAGGAGGAAAAATCCTCATCCCCAACGTGGTTCAAGCGCAAGAAGAAGGGATAGGACTCAAACTTTCGCAGAACCCGCTGTCCTTCAAGGTATCTCCAAAGGGGTCGTACCTTCTCAGGGAGAGAAAAAGGTTTCCTTGGGGGGGTCCGAAGGGAGGGTTTCTTCACTAGGGAATATTCTAAGGGAATGAAAAGTCTTTTGTGGATCCAACAATGACAAAGGGTCTCGTGAAAAGAATTCTGTGCGCGCCTTAACTGAACCCACAAGAAAAGATCCAGCGGGAGGCGTGTTTGAAAAGGCAGTGAGGAGAGGGAGGAGAACTTTCCTCAACAGGTAACCTTAGAGGGGGGGGACTTAAGTGGTGAAACATCCTGAGTTCCGAAAAGGGAAAGAAGGCGGGAACAGGGGAAGTTGGGGGAGGGGTAGATCCACATCCTTCACTGGAAAGAGGAGTTGTGAGGTTCTCGGGATTCAATGCAAAAGGGGAAGTGCCGGAAAACATTCCAGTGGGAGGAAGGTCGTAGCAGGAAAGTTCGGACAGGGAAGGAGAATTGGGACCCGTGGGATATCGCTTTGAGAAGAGGAGAGAACTCCTACCCAAGAAAGTGAAAGAAGGGTCATTAGCGGAGGGGTCGAAGGGGAGGTGATGCCTTTACACTAAGGAGCTTGCAAAAAAAGAGAAGACCTTATAAAAAGAATTGAGATGGGGGCTGTCAAAGGGGGGGGAGGACTCGGAGTGCTGGGAGGGGGGAGGATTTGCCATGAAGAGGAGGGTGAAAGTAACCAGGGGAAACTCAACGGAGAACCGTAAAAGAGGAAAGACATCAACTTAACAGACTGTGATGATGGGATGGGAGAAAGCTCCCAGAAAATCGAATATGGAAGGGAACTTTTCATAGAATAAGAAAACAACGGAGGTGAACAGAGAACGTACCCGGGAAAAGTCCTGGGCGGACCACGAGGGTGAAAGACCAAATCAACCCTTCTTTGAAGGGTCTTTAATTATTATTGGGGGGGGATCGCACGGGAAAGAAAAGGGAACCCGAAACGGACTCTAGCTTGCTAAAAAGGGGATCATTCAACTCAAAAGAAAAGGGAATCCGCGCCGATCTTCCAGCCTTCACTGAATAGCCAAGTTTGACGGATCAAAGACAAAAAAAAAAAAAAAAAAACAAAACTTCGAAACGATACCGTCAAGAAAAAAAAAGCCCGACTCCTAACAGAAGCGTCCAAAAAAAACTTAGAAGAGGTGCGACGGGTTGTTTCGGAGAAGGAGAAAGCTCGAAAAAAAACCAGGCGTGCCTTTTAATAAAAAAGGGAGGGGGGGGAGGCTCACTCATTACGAGCGAATTCGGAAAGGACTTACCAAAAAGGGGGAAGGGAGCCGAAAGAAGTTGAAGAGAAAACCTTTACGAAAAGAGAACGCAGGTACTTGCTTGTTGAGAGGCCGTTCCCTTCATCTACACCACGAAATTGTTGGGGGAAGGTCGCGGACGCGTACGGGGCCGTCACGAATTCACAACATCGAAGAAAGAAAGTCTAAAAGGATGGCAGGGGGGGTTAAGAAAAAACGGAATTTGACCCGGAAATACCGCCCAGGAAGGGGAGGGTTCGGGGGGATCAGTAGACAAGGGAATCTCAGTAAAAATTGGCGATGTAAAAGGGGGGGAAGAAAGGGGAGAACTGATTAGAGGCTGGCCAAAAAAGGCCGACGAAAGAAGCCATTGTCATAGGCTCCGGGGCATTTCCGGAAAGGGGGAGAGTTTAAGGGATGTGAAGGTCTACCAGGGGGGGAGAGCGGAATATGAGCTGAGGGAATGCAAAACGTTTTTCTTAAGCTCCGCGAATCCTTTAAACTGTCCGGAACGTCCCATGATAAAGGACTAAAAAGGAAGAAGTCCGGGTATTCATCAGAAAAATTCAAATGACGATCAAGTTGCGTGGCGAAAAAAAGAAAGGGGCCATCAAGGGAGTTAGGGAGGAGAAAAATATAAAGTGGGGGGGGGAGCCTGTAGAATAAATCTATGGGTCTTCAGGGGCTCTACGTCGAATACAAAGGAAAAAAAGCATGAAGACGGAAGAGTTAAAAGGGGGAAGGAAAAGGGAAGGAAGAACTGGGCAGGTGAGGAGCAATCGAACGGGGAAACCGCTGCTAATCATGGATTCGTGGCGCGGGTGGGAGAAGGGGTTCCTGGGAGGGGGTAATCACGAGGGACTTACGGAAAAGAAAAAAGAAGAGAGACAACACTAGACAAGAAGAAGGAAGGGGATAAATCTGTAATGACTTTACTCTAAGTACGTGTTGGGGGTTTGGGAGAGGGGGTTCACCGGAAACCCAAGCAAGAGAAGGGTGTAGCGGAGAGTATATTTGTTCGATCAATATGGGGGAAGGGGAACTGGTGTTTGAAGCAACGAAGGGCATAAGGAAAGAGGAACAGGGACGGGTAAGTCAGAAGAAGGGGGGAATTCTTCATAAAAAGCTTACAAAAAAGAGTCCGCAAATTGGCTCACAAAGAAAGAGAATAGGCGAAAATCGAGAGGCCCGAACCTTGGAAGGGAAAGGCCTAACGGAGAGGTTGAGGGGGAATTATGTCATATCAATGAATCGAAAAAAAGAAGGATAAAAAATAACCTAAAGGGGGCCTGCAAGCAAGAGGGAAAGCTTATGCCCACCGAAAAAAAGCCCTTGATTTCTCACGGAGGGACATTAGGGCTGTGGGCGCGACGCCTGATCTCAGAGGGGAAAGATTTGCAGGGAAGACGGGGCCTTAGGAAAAGATCTCGATGCTGCCTTTCAAGGGGGGGTAGCCAAGATGAGCTCAGCTTGGGGTCTTGTAGAGAAATAAAAGTTCGATCAAATAAAAGAGCTCGACAAAACAGGGAGAACGGGGGAGAGATCCCTAGGATTCAAGGGGGGAAAAAAAGATCCGGGAAGGGAAAAGGAGCCATAAAGAAGAGGGGAATGAGGCCTCCCTTCAGTACATTAAGAACGAACTGCAGGCCGCCTATTTTGCGGTGGGAAAAGCGTTCAGGGAAATCAAGATTGAAAAATTCTCTCAAGGGTTCCTTCGGCAGCCTTTCCAACCTGAAACCATGATTCATCGGGGGGAAGGTTGCAGAGGGAGTGGAGGCTGAGAAAAAAGGACTAACCTCGGGAAAAAGTTCCTTTTGAAGAGAAGGGGTTTCAGGGGAAAGGAGTGGGGGGGGAGGGGGAAAAAGGCACATCGAGTTTCAGAAAAAAAAAAAAAGGTGTCTCTATGCGGGGAGAAACCTCATCAGCGAGGGGGGGGGCATGCGGTACACCGATACGAACAGGGGAATAGCAAAGCTCTTGAGGAAGGGAAACGACGCAAAGGTCCGCCATACCTAGGGGATTTTGACGTGCTTGAGGGTTTTGGCGTAACGGGGGGGGGCAAAAATACAGCTGGAGAGGGGAAGGCGCCGAATGAAAGGAAACAACAAGAAAAGCTCGAAAGCTGCAAGAAAGGGCATGTTGTCAAGATAAGAAAAAGCTTACATTCGAAGATCCTAGCAGAAAACAGGGGTTCCGTCGAACGCGGGGGGGATTACGAAAAACCCCGGGAAAGAAAAAAAGACCATTGCCGGAAGAAGATCTCTCAGAAGGAGTCCAACATAACGACTCCTCAGGATGGCGTCCTGAAGGCCACAAAAGGGATTCAGGAAAAACTTTCCTAAAAGAGACTTCCTCTGAGAACGACGTGCCGGGGTAAACAACCAGTGGGAATGATTTCCGCGACGATATGGGGGACAACGAGCAACGCGAAGGAGGATCTGGACCCAAAGAAAGGTTCCGGAGAAACACGTTGGGGGTCTTCAAGGGGGTCTTCAAAGGGGGACCACTTCTGAAAGGGCCTTCAGAAGAATTTGTGAATCAAAGGGATAAGCGAGATAATTCCCGGTCGAAAAGGTCAAAAAAATGGGGGAATTGGTTCGCAGAGGCTTGCGCTAGGGGAAGGCCCGACCCACGCGTTCAAGGAGAGTCCATAGGGGAGCGGGAGGGGGGGAGGATTAGGGGTTGGAGGGTACGCAGTAAACATCGTTGAGGAGGGAATCCGAAGGGATAAAGGGGCATTGCCAGCAGCGGAGGCGGGACTTTGTCCGGGAGGGAAAAAAGGCGTTAGCCAGAGCGGAGCGCCAGCTCAAGTAGCTCCCGAAAAAAGGGGCGCAGAAGCCTCAGAAAGCAAAAGAGATGGGAGGCATCAAAAGACAAGATGGGGGAAAAAAAGAGTTCATATAAGGATTAGGGGGGAAAGAAGGGAAATAAACTTTCCCCTCCGGGATGGCCCAGCTAGAGGGAGTTTTCGACCTCGAGTTTAAGTAAGAGAAAGGGAAAATCCTGAACCAAGAAGGGCCGGGGGGGGATCTGGGAATCGCTGGGCAATCAGGAGAAAAAAAAAGGACGCAGACGAAGGCCAGCAACCGGCAAGGGGGGAGCCAGCGTTTTGACTTATCCTTGGAAGGGTCGACTTCAAGAAAACTGAAGGAGCCCAGAGGGCTACGAAGGGAAAGGGGGAGTCCTCAAGATGAAAGGATATTTACTCTGGCCGGGTAAGACGGTGGGTCGGGGGAGAAGCATCAAAGAGGAAGCGAAAAGCGAAAAAAACCATGCTTCCGTGGGAAACCCTCTTCCATTTTATGCTCTTAGATCTCGGGGGGACTGAATTTGAAATTCGCGAGCCTTGTATCTCAAATGGAATCCAAGGCCTACAAAAAAGGGGGGGGGGGGATTTAACAACTTAACGTTGGGAAGAAACGCCGAAAAACGGAAGAGAAGGAAGAAAACAATTAGGGGGAGAGAAGATCGCGACCCTTCCCTTCCTTAAACATCGAGTACGTAATTCGATACAAGTGGAAGGGAAAGGAGTACGTTGGGATTAAAGGGTAAACGAGGAAGGGTTGCGGAAGGGGGAGGGTTTTCTCCAGTAAAAAATTGACCCAGAGAAGTGGCCGATTTCAAAGAACACTTTGGGATCACAAGCAATCAAAGTAGGAGAGGTCACTCAACAGGAGAACAATGACAGGAGCCGGTCCAGGAAAAAAGTTGGAGGAACTAGTTGGGGGAAGAGGGAGATAAGACGGTTCGATAGAGTAATAGGAGTATTAAGCTAAAACGTGGGTGATGAATCGGGAAAAAAAAGAGGGTCTGTGAGAGAGCAACTTCAAGTGCAGAGAAGGATTCGGAGAAGGCTTTTCAAACGGCCTTTTAACGCGAGCTTCAAAGTTTCGAGGGAAGAGGGCCATAAAGTCGGAGAAAAATAAAGTTGGGGTGAGATGATCAAAACAGGGAAAGAGGGAAAAAAGGGGCTTCCTGCATAGAAAAACAAAGAAGGGAAGAACAACTCTATCACAATGGACGGACTATGCCGAGCCGATGCCAGAAGTAGTACTTCGGAGGAAAGGTGAAGAGCAATTAAGGGGGCCCTAATCAGGATTTCAAGGTTCTCTGGAAAGGGGAGGGTTTTCTGGCGACTTATGGGGGAAAGAGATGGACACTAGTTCGTATCATACTCTGAAAAAACATTATAAGAGGCCGTCCGGGAAGGGAGGAGGGAAAAGGAATTACGGGAGCAATCAATGTTGTTTGGAAGGGGAGGATTGTCTCTTTTTGGATTCGGTTGGGCCGTCCCGGACTTGCAAGGCGGGGGGTAGCAGAGTAGACCAGTTGGGGAGGAAGGAGGGAGTTGATAGAAGGGGTTTACTTCCAAAACCGCAGTTGCGAAGCTTCTAATGAATTACTCGGGGAATGGAGAAAGAGAGAAAGGCAAAAGAAATACTACCTTTAAGACGACTATAGAAAGAGAAAAGAAAGAAAGTACGAATCTATGTAAGGCCATGGAAAGGGAAAGCTCAGCAAACAAAGACAACAAAAAAAAAAAAAAAAAAAAAAAAAAAAAAAAAAAAAAGATAATTCGGAGTGAGGAAAAATTTAGG
>Ga0179593_1272174_pt1 | contig 10209 bp, 6 predicted proteins | sample CZODoug2_1_08_16_FD_185931 | JGI IMG/M metagenome (GOLD analysis project Ga0179593, IMG submission 185931) | Vadose zone soil fungal communities from Angelo Coast Range Reserve, California, USA - CZODoug2_1_08_16fungal (PacBio error correction) | ecosystem: Environmental > Terrestrial > Soil >...
CACGGTGCTGGGGGGGTTTACAGGGAAAGAACGACGTGTCCGATGAATGAACTTTTACAAGTTGCACTGGAACGGCGCGGGATACGAGGCCGAAGCAGCCGGGGCCAAAGTACTGGGGCATCCAGGGCCTGTACGATAAAAAGCGAGGTATGTCCCAGATCGCCGCGGGAGGATGTCCAGCCCGGAGTCGGAAGACCCCGAGGGGACTGAAACCCAGAAACCCGGGACCGGGGTCCTGCTGAACAAAGAGGCGACGAAGGTAACGGAGAGGCGTCACACAGAAAGATACATCACGCAAAATCCGGGACCCAAACGAGCCATGTTTAAGTACAGGCCCCGCGAAGGCTCGGTCGCATCCCACCGGCGTACCCAAGACCGGCAGTAAGTAGCAGCTCCAGAGAGGGGGAACTAGGCCGGCTAGGAAAGGTCGAATGTAGGGGTTAGGTGTCGGGAATCGAGGAAAAAACATAGATAAGATCTAACGCGACCCAGGCCGACATCGAATACGGGTCCAAATCCTCCCGCCGAGCAGCAAGGAGAACACAGGTCGTTACGATCGGAGCTGGCATACAACAACAGGTGTTCTAAAGGGCGGTATGCCAGGGGCGGCCCGGACGCCAGAGGCAAAGTGGGGGGAATCGGCACACCTCCATGTCATATACGGCGAAAACTTAGAAGAGCAGCTTCCGGTAGGCATCCAAAAGAGAAAAAAACACCACCGTGTTGGGAAGTTCCGAAGTAGGACCCCCAGCCAGATAAAACCGCGACAAAAAAAACCGGAGATTTTACCTAGAGTTTACCCTGCTGCACCGGTCATCGTGGGAACCGGAACCACGTTTCCGGCGCCCGATCGCGGTGGGCGCTTCAAAGCGGCGTGAAGCCGTCGTCAGGGGGGGTTCCTTGGTAAAAAGTGTGGCGGCACAGGAAGTCTACGGTCCTAGGCACGGGGCATGTACTCCAGCAAAAAAGCACCTTCGCCTTCTCGACGCAGGGACGGGTCATAACGCCAGAAAAACGCATTGTAGTTGAAGCAGGAGTTATAGACATCAAAACGGTCACTACCTAAAGAAGCGAAGAGCCTTGGGATATTGTTCTGGAACGGGGGCGTGCGCGAGTAAAAGCCGGCGAAAACGATGAGGGTCCAGCTCGAGGCCGACATGGAGCGGGAAGACGCTCGCTGCTACGCATGGGGGTTCAGAGAAGAAAGCAATTTGAAAACATGCCGAGTCAAGATCGACAACATCGGGCGGCATGCGGAAAGCCGTCCCTGGCCATAAAATCCGCAGCGTACCCCGAAAACGAAAATAAAAAAAAAAAAAAAGCAAAAAAAAAAGAAAAAAATCAACAAAAAAAAAAAAAAAAAAAAAAAAAAACAAAAAAAAAAAAAAAAAAAACACCACAAACAAAAAACCCCCAACAACAAAAAAACAAAAGAGACCAAACACAACACATCCACACACAACACAAAAACACAAAAAAAAAACACACAAATACAACAAGAAGCTCCCAACCACACAACTACCCTACACCATAAACAGAAATCCAAAAGAACCAAACCACACACAGACACCAAAAGACCCAACACTGACCCAAAAAAAAAACAAAAACCCCCAAACAACACAAACACACTCGGAAAAAAAAGAGAAAAAAAAAAATAAAAAAAGAGGGGGGAGCAAAAAAAAGAAAAAAAAAAAAGAAAAAAAAAAAACAGAACAAAAGAAAAAAAAAGAACAAAAACCAAAAAAAAATGAAAAAAAAAAGAACAAGACAACAAAAAAAAAACAAACACACCCGGGGAGAAGAAAAAAAAAGAAAAAAAAAAAAAAAAAAACAAAAGAAAGAAGAACACAATAAAGAAACGAAGACACCCACAAAAAAAGAAAGAAAAAAAAAAAAACGAAAAGACCAAAAAAAGAAAAAGACAAAAACAAAAAAAAAAGGAAACCAAAAAAAACACAAAACCCACAAAAAACAACACAAAAAACAAAAGAAAATACAGAAAGAAAGAAAAGGAGAAAGAAAAAAAAAAGGGAGGCCAGAAAAGAAAAGGAGGAAAAAAAACACACACACCCATTAAAATGGCCTCGAGTAGTTCTCTATCCGGCTAATCCCGAGACGTATTCCCCGCGCGGCGAGCCGTGGCAGCAGTTAATCATACAGGTCTTGAGGTCAAGGCGGGGCGGGGCTTTTAACGACAACCTCAAGAAAGATCCTGAAGGGGCTGATGAAGTACAAGATAACAGAAGCCAGAACGCGAAATGGAAGGCCGGGGGGAACATGACACCAGGGAAGGGAAATAGTCTCTATCCCCTCAGCCGAAGCTAAACAAAACTACCCGGATAAAAACAAAACAACGGTAAAAGTGTCCAGTAATTCCGCCGGAGATAATTCTCAGCCCAGTAGGCCGAGCACGAGCACCATCGGTTGATCGTCTATATGAGCCAGGCGAAAAGGAAGCCGGAAAAGGCGAAGAGAGATCTAAACAACACAACAGGGTGAAAAGTAAAAGAGCAAAAGGTACCTTCAAGACTGTCGACTTTCGCATCACTCCGACCTATAAACCCGATGGGCCGGCTCTGAAAAAAACTTTTTGGCAAAAAGGCCAAAAATGGCTCGAGAATAAAATAGAGTGCTAGTAGATGAACCCTCTTGCAAGGGGACTATACAGATCCACATTCATAAACTTTGAAGGGCTTTTACGACGGTCGGTTTGGGGGACGCCTTTTTGGGAGAAAAGGGCGACGACATAACTGTGTGAAAGGTTCCGGCACTTCAATGGGCTCGTTATGGGAGATGGCTCTGCTGTGGACAACTCCTCATCGTTCTGGTGTGGCTGCGCCAAAACGGAAAACAAGACCTCGGCGGCAAGGAAAAGTATTAGGTAATTTCTGAAAAAAAACTCCGCGCGCACGCGGCGTGAAAACTTCGCTAAGAGAACCCAGGGCATGTTTCCGGGAGGGTGGCCGGGGACCGCTGCACAGGAAGTAGGGTACATGCCATGAAGAAGTACAAAGCGGTGTACCCAAAGAGTTGGTTCCTCGGCCTGGAAGGAACCGGGGGCGCTCTTCGACACAACGCTGGGGAAAGGCTCGAGGTCCTGAAGCATCAGGTGCGCAAAAAAGTGATTCTTGACCCTCATCCTGTGGGGTCGCCTATTACGAATCACAAACCATGTTCGAACCAGAAAAACGTAAGCAAACAGGAGACGGTCCAGGGGGACGGCTCGTCGGGGAGAAACTTTCGCGATGGAGCTAAGAATACGCGTGCTGGAAACTGGAGGGGCTGTTACACGGGGTCAGCGGTCGCGGAACAAAGGAGGGTGAAGCTTGCAGGAAAATGACCCGTGCCTAGGAAAGGGCTGTAGCTTCTGAAAATGGACCTCTGGCTACCCCGGTGGAACCGGAACCCACGCGACGATTGAAAAAGCGGAGAGCCCAAAGAAGGCGCAGGAAACAGTGCAGGAGATTGACGGAAAAGGGGATGCGGTCCAAGGAGACCGGTTCCCACGAGGGGTGGTCTAGTGGGGATCTCTGGGGGGGGAGGAAAATTCGGAAAATCCCAACATGCGATGAATGGGATGCCGGGAAACAAAGCCGCGATCAGAAAACTCGCCGCTGCTGCACCGAGCAGTGGGGGGTTCTCCTGATACAACCGAGCCTTCTGTCTGGACGGGACGCCCCTGCATTGGCAAAAACCCGAAGCGCTGGAGATGCACCCAAAGAGGGAACGTAAAGGACGTGGACGTGCTGCTAAGGGTAGGCGGGAGGTGAAGGGGCTTCGAGAGACGCGGGTTGAAGGTCCGAGGAGGAAGGCCTGGGGAGGGAACACCGAAGTACCGTGACTTACAAAAAACGGCGTAGGACTGTGCGTCCGTGGAAAAGCTCTCAAGGGGGGACGCAGGTCGGGGACTCACCGGCAGCGTCTAAGGGAAAACGAGCCGGGATCAGGAGGCCGAAGAATACAAAAAGGCCCGGGCTGTACGTCTTAAAGGAAAGCGTAAGAATTCGGACGCCTTGAAAAAACCGGGGGAGAACGGCCTCGGTGGTACGCCGGAAAATGGAACGGTTTACGGTGCTCGCTCCGAGGGCTTACAACTCCGGCTTTCAGTGGAACATCGACGAGGCGCTGCTGACGAAATACCGAGGCCGGGTGCTCAAGTATAAACCCGGACCGGTATCAGTCTTTTGAACTCGGCTGCTTTAGGGAACGAGTCGCCCGCCGACCTCGGGAAATAGCCGAGAAATGTGGGAAAACGGAGAGGCCAAGGAAGAATGCATACAGTTCCCACGAAAAATGTGATAACAACAGTAGAGGGAGAAAAATAGGATAGTAACCAGGTGGGGGGGGAACCGGGAAAAGGTCCGGGGGCCGTAAACTGGTGTCCCCTTCTGGCATGGAAAAAACGTCAGGCTGACTCGGCCGAGTCAGGAAAGTGCAACAGATGCGTCAAGTCGGTACCTAGAACCCTGCCGATTTGTAAAGAGACGACGGGGGGGGGGGGGGGGGTCGATTTCAGCCCTCCGGAGAAACCCGAGATCACCTCAGGAACCTTTCCCGGACGCGTACCACATGGCGTCGTAGGGGGGACAGGCGCCGGATCGTAACAACACTGCAGCAAGCCCGCCCCTCGGTACCCCAATCAGCTTGGTGGGAGAATGAGCCGGAATCCTCTACCGTCTCTGTCATAAAGGAAGGTGGCAAATTGCAGTACCGCGCCTCTTTCTGCGAAGAAGTGTCTCCCATTAAGCAAAGCCAGAAAGCCCGGACGTACGTAGCCCGGTAATGAACAAAATACCACTCAACCCACCCGGTGTAAACTGCGTACCCGAAGCCTCCTCGGCGACGGGCATACCAGACACGCTAATAAGAAAAAGATCAAGAAGACGTTGCAAATTCCCGCCAAAGAATGCACAAAAGGGTCAGGAAAGCTCTTGGGGGGTCATCTCCAGCGTGGTTTCGAGGCATGTGCGCACCTTCCTAAAAACAGGTTAAGGGGTGATAGGCTGCACACATCAGGCAGAGAGAGCCGTCGAGGGGAGGGCAGCGGCCTGTGTTCCTCATGGCAAGCAAGAAGAAAGGGGGCCGTTTGTAGGTCTGGAGACAACCAGCCATATCTCACCCTGCTACCAAAGTATGTAAACATAGACAGGTGGGAGAAACCGCCCGGAAACAAGAGTGTCATGCTTTAAGGAACTGTTTTCCGGCGCGGTGGGAGGGGGGGGCAGCAGCTGTCTTCACTTACTCAGGGGGTGTTGCCGGTTGGCACAGTTGAAGCCACGGCCAGCTTCAAACTAAGCAGAAGGTCAGAGAAGGAGTTACAGAAAGTCGACAAAAGAAACTTTCCTTAGAGGAACTAAACTTACGTTTCATAACGCCCTACCCGGTCGTTGCAAAGCCGGTGCTCACAGAAGGGAGACCGGAAAGAAGCCGGCGGCCGAAGAGCCATGTTAGTACGGTGGTAGGGGTAAACCCACGACGGGTGCTTTCGAGAGAATAACTGACACGATTATTGGGGGGTGCATCATCACATGTCTACCGGTGGATCGGCAGGCGCCGCTACTGATTAAAGCCGCTTGCAAAAAGAAGTCAGGGGCAGTTCCAGGGAAGAGAGACAGGAGATCACCGAGTACCCAGGGTTCCACTGGAGGGCCATGTTCTACCGACTGGCAAACGGAAACACGAACGGACAGCCAGCTTTAGGGATATCTCGAAGAAACCTCCGGATGACAAAGCGCTACTGGGGGCAGCATGCCTCATCGGGAGGTGCGGCCGGAGGTTCTTTGCGACGGGGTGCGAAGAAACACCCATAAGATCATTAATCTCGTGAAGGGGTAAGGAGAGCCAAAAGAAAGCCATACTCGACTTTATTCAAGAACCCATGGACAGAGAGTCGCTATCACCCATCAGCGATGCGAAAAAATGGAACGCTGAAAAAAGAAGTCACCGGGTGCAGGACCGGTTGCGAGGAGGTCTAATAAAAAAGGCCCAGGTAAGATAACATCGGGTTTATTCGTCGGAGTGAATTCGCCAGAGAACTTCTGCGGTACAGGGACTGGAAAAAAAGATCTCGAGTCAAAAAAAACACAACGGGAAAAAGAGAGAGAGGACCGCAGGGGACCGGCTTTTAGGAAGGGCGATCACTCCTACTATCAAAACGCGAGGGTGCTCGGCAGCAAATACACGGGGGAGGAGGCCCTGCTTCGTTCTGAACGCTTCTCACCCAGGGCTTCACTGAGGGGCTTTTTAAGGCCGTCGGGTGTGAGACTCTCGGGAGGGGGAAGAGGAGAAAGAGACTGGAACTGGGGCCAGTGGAGGCAACTGCCAGTGAGAAGGTCTCATAGGTTTAAAACACATGATGGGTGGGTGGCTGCGCAACCGTCGGAAAAACACCCCAGCCGGACCGCCGCGAGGAGTTGGATGGCACAAGCTCGACCGCGGGGAAAGAGGCGCGTCTGGGAGAAGGCTCGCGACGTTTCCTGGGTTCCTGTTCGGGTTACGGGAAACTTCGGAAGGGCAGGGTAAAAATTGCCTGAACGCCGTTGACCGCAGGAAGAAGGGTTGTCGATCGTCAAGTCCTGACGGCCTGCGAACCTTCGCTCGCAAAAAACGCCATCAAAAACGCGCGCATGCCTCTCCAAGGGTCGCAGACATTTTATGCTTGAATACGACTCGGGTTTCCAAGGGGAAGAGGGGAAGGAGCGTCCTTCCCCAGTTTAGAGAAAAAGAAACCTACCTTAACTTAAGAACTGGAGGGAGAAGTCAGGCTTCGGCCGAAGACCGTAGCGGAAGAGAAGACTACTAAACAGGCTGATTCAACTACCAACACATAGAGGGTAGGGAGGGTAGGACAATTCACCGTCTTAATGCGAGATTTTTCTGGGCTGGCGTACATGACAAATGGGCCTAGGACCGGAATGGCCATGTTTAGATTGGGGGCAACTGGAAGTGTCTCCACATTTTCCTCACCCACTGCTACATGAAACGCGCGCTGGATCTCAAAAACGTCGATCGGCAGGCCGGGGGAAATGGCAGGGTATTGTGACGGGAGTAAAAAAAGCCTTTTAAAGCTCGGTACCACTCAGGTTTGTCGCCGGTAGATCTTTGCGGGGGTCGACTTACGGGAAACGAAAAACACGGGGGGCGACTGAAGCGGGTCTGCCAGAAGGAAGGGAAAAAAGAATACGGGATCTTACGCTCGCCGCTTACTCCCTCGGCTTTGGGCGCCCGATCCCCACCGACCTTCCTTGGGTGAGTCAAGGCGCCGCATAACCGGCCGCCCCCGGCGACGGAGATTTAACCCCCTAAGCGATGTTAAAGGAAGGGTGTACGGCTGCTAGCGGTAGGAAAAGGGTCAACGTAGGCGAAGCTATATGTAATGCGGGGCGCCAAGGTCGGACGAGGAGTCTGCGGGGTACGAAGGTGACACCACCTTGGGAGCTTGGTGGGGGGGTGGGAGACACTGTACCGATCGCCTGTAAGTCAACGTCGGAGTATACCCTGCTCTCAAGTAATCCGAATGGTGAGGTAAGGCACATTAGGGGTCTGATGACTCATGGTCGAGCTCCGGCTTACTTTCGTACCTTGAAACGGCGTGTCACTGGAGGGCTAGAAAGAGACTGGTGGGAATAATCTTCGACCGGTTGCATGGCTACGACCGAAGGTTGGGGGGGCCTGGATGGGAACGTTTAGTCGAGTCCTATTTAAGACTACGACAAAACGTGCGTGTCCTTGTACATCTGACCAGTCGATCTTGGTACCATAAAGAGGGGCCTGTTAGAGGTACCCGAACGGGTGAGAGTCTTTCAAACACTGTGCCTGCGGAACGAGTCGCCTCCTACGCTTCTGTCCAAGACTGCAATGTTGGGAAAAATTAAAGATAAAGGAAGAGATGAGGGACCCGGTCCACCACGACCATGGGGATAGAGCGGAAGAACAAAACAGTAGGGAGAAAAGACGGATAATCAATTCTGTTGGACTTTCAAAAAATACCTGGGACCGATCGCACTTTGGCCCACAGGGTGCAGCTGGGACATAAGGGAGGAGGGCGAAATAGGGAATCATCCAGCCGTTGCAATCCAAGCCCTTTCTTAGTATCACCAAATCAATATGTCATGTCTAATAAATCGTGTCCAGCCGCCGGTCTTCCACAATCTGAGGCGAGCAACTAGGAACCCGTTCACCCTACGTCGTATCACACCCCCACGATGCTCGAACATTCATGGGACCGTACACCCTAGCAAAGGCCGAAATACAGTACAAGAAAAGAGGCCATTGTAAAAGAGCGGCCGCCTAACGCGTCCTTAGTGGAAGCAGCCCATGACCAGGTCAGTACCGACCGGTGAGGCGAGCATGTGGTCTCCCCAAAAGGTCCCTCCGAGAAATACTGGAAGGGGGAGACGGTTCGGTTGTTTTCCCTCCGACCCGAGCGCCCACTCGGGAGACGCGTCAGGCACGCGAAGATCATCTTTGAGGGACGTAAGGGAAACAGCCATCCCTCTAAGAACGAAAAAAAGAGTCGTCGATACTTATCGGCATCTCCATAAGAGGGGTTCTAAGGGGGCAGGTCATTGCAAGGTCGTGCCCTGCCGGAAACAAAGGTGAGTACTTGTGGGGACTTAGGGTAGGGCACAAACCCTGGGGCTCTGCAACAAAGAGCATCTAGGGTTCCCGTCCTTTCAACAAGATCAGCGCCAAACGTTTTTTGATTGGCAATAATCAAAGACCCCAGCAAACAAAATCTAACTCACCCCTGGGTGGACCCCTAGAGGTGTGGCTCCCCTCCAGGCACACGCAGGGTCAAAGCGACACCGTAAATAGAAAGTCCCCTGTGGAACAGAGCGCGTTCTTACGCGCGTCCTATAAGCATTCCGTTGTCACGTGGTAAGTCCATCGGCCAGAGGGGGCATAAAAAAAAAAAAACAAAAGAATACACCGAAAGGGGCCTATGCCGTGGAAGGGACGAAAGGACGACAACTCAGGTCTCCCTTCGCAGCTGGCATACTAAATTTTTGTGTGGGGGGCTAAAGGGAGCTGGCGTGGCACAGCGGTCGACGCCTCAAATCTCCCGGACCTTTAACCAACTAAGACTTAGGAGAAATATCACGGGGAAAGGATGGGGCGGGTAGAACATTGTCTTGGCGGGGGCGAATTACTCCCGGCTACCGAGGGTAAGCATCACTTTCTAAAATGGAGCTTCAGGCCGAGCGATGCTCCGCATTTCGAGAAAGAAAGAAGGTTCCGGAAATGCAGAGGGAATAGCTAACAACTCTTAACCCCGGGTTTCAACGCTTCAAGGCAGCAATTCCAGAACTCGCGTCGGTACAAGGAAACACGAAAGGGCAGCCCATCGCTATCGATAGTATCCCCTACTATACACACCAGTCACTTGGTCATCCTTACCCCTCAGACGGACGCGGGGGGGAAAGGATTTGTCCCAGTGGCGGAAAAGGTGGTTTCGGGCAGAACACATAAGATCATGAAGCGTTCGATATCATTCAAGAATCCAAAGAGCCAACTGAGAAACAGGGCTCGTGCCGGAACCCTGCAAAATGCGATCAGGTAGAGAGAAACATCAGCTAGGCAGAAAACAAGAACCTGCGGAAACAATCCCTTAGAAAAACCTGTTCCTTCCGTTTGCTACTGGCCGCGGAAAAATTATTAGACGACCCAGTAGGCCCTAGAAAAGAACATCGGTGATAGGTTCGTGATGAGAAAAGGCGGAAAAAGGAGGGCAGGGGGTACACTGCGGGGAAAAACTCTCATCAACACAACCACGAAGAGGCGTCTTTAAAAAAAGCAGACCTTCCTTATGTGTCAAGGCACTTGGGGAGAAGACAACAGGGGACGATCACCGGATGGGGTCAAGCTCGGCCTCAAAGGAAGGGCTCCTACATGAATTCAGACCGAGGCGAAACAAAGGTCCACGTGGGCCCGGTAAGGGCGGTTTTCGGGTCGGGGTGTTAGCCTCGCTACTTTGATCGGGGCGACGAGCCTTCCACGGGGGGGGGCAAGTTTCTCCACGGCCATGGACGATGGAGGGAGACATGGGGGCCTCTGGCGTAACGACAGAAGACTTACCTGATCTAGGGGGGTTGGCCGCAACCGTCTCAAGGAACCCGCCGGCCAAAGACCTAGGGAGGAAGAGCCAAACGGGGGGAGACCGCCCGCGAGGGGAATCGGCGCGGCTTTGAAAATTCCTCGCGCTCGACT
>Ga0179593_1291555_pt1 | contig 10209 bp, 12 predicted proteins | sample CZODoug2_1_08_16_FD_185931 | JGI IMG/M metagenome (GOLD analysis project Ga0179593, IMG submission 185931) | Vadose zone soil fungal communities from Angelo Coast Range Reserve, California, USA - CZODoug2_1_08_16fungal (PacBio error correction) | ecosystem: Environmental > Terrestrial > Soil >...
GGGTTGATGATGGCCCCGCGAGAACTGTCACCAAATTATTACCGAAGAAGAGATTACCAAAAAAGAGCGGAGACGACTACCCTACCCCCACCCGCAAGACCGGCAGGGGTGAAAAGGGGGAACTTGTCGTAGACCAGGTGGCGGCAAAGAAGAAAATAACAAGGCAGGAGAAAATGACAGGCGCATGTGGCCGGTAAAAGGTATTCAAGGTCTGTGGAAAGGTCCTCACGACCAAGAGCGCCGTGGCTGAAGAATTTGAATCTTTTGGGAGGAAAGAGGGGTAAGGGATTGGGCCGCTGCCAAAAGGGCTGTCAAAAATGTCAATGTGTAAATCAGGGGTCACCGCTTCGGTAAACCGGGAAGTCCGGGTGTGAAACGGGGGCATCATAGGAAGGTACGCCGATATTTGTTCAGAAAAATTTTTCCCAACTACCAGGACAATTGGGACCGAGAGCTATGGGCAAGGAAAGGACGAAGAAGAAAGGGACCGTAAGAGATGACCGTTACGGAGAAAATGCTAGTCTTTCTGAAGCCCAAACCCCAAATGTTCTCCGGGCACTGGGTGCTGAGGGTTATTGGAGATGGTCCTCTTGTTTACACAAAGGGCAAACGCGAACCCATAATTTAACGGGTTGCCCTGGTAGGGGACGAACAAAAATGAAAATAGGTTGGGTCATTTTCTAAATCTCTGCGCAGATCAGATTGCGCCTAAAACATCGAAGTTCGGGGTCGAAAAAGGGGAGGGTTGGGCGACGCCGCCAGGATAAACAGGTACCGCAAGGTAGCGGTGATCTCGACGACGAAAATGTGTGCACCGTGGGTTTTGAAAGGGGGGGGCAACCCAAGGGGTCACAGGTCCAAACACCGATGGAACGAGCCGCGCAAGCTAGGAGAAAACTGCCAACACAGGGATTGGACTCAAAAATAAACCTGTGGAGGGGGTGGGTGGGTGGGGCCGGTACCGAAAGGTTGCATTCAGAGTGTGTGAAAACCTTCAAGTTCAACAAGGGATCGAACGATTAAACCTGTTTCCAAAAGAGTGATCTGAAGGGCCAAGGGGGGGGCCGCGGGGGGGGGCAGAGAAAGGGGGCAGTATCGTCACCAGCGAACTTTAAAGTAAAAAATTGCTCATCTTCAGAACGAGGATTTGTAGACGCAGAGCCCCACCGGGGCCGCAAACAAGGGAGATCGGGGGGGGGGTGAGGAAAAACAAACGTTGAGTTGCCCACGGACGCCGATCAAAAGAATGAAACGGAGCTGCGAAGGTGACGCTGAGGGTTGGTTGAAGGGAGAAGTTAAAAAGGGGGATGCGGCCCTGGGTGTAGGGGGGCCTAATTAGGGGTTTAGGTAAGATCGGTTGGAAAGGACGTGGGACTTGAGGACATTCCTAAGCTGACGGGACGGTAAGGATGACGGGGTGGGGCAGGCGTGGGTGCCCTGCGCAAGGGGATCCAGTAAAAAAGGGGAGGTGAGAAACCTCAGACATAGCCGGGAATCGCGATAACGAACGCCAATACGGACAGCGGCAGGGGAAAATTTACGATGCTCTGCTAGAGTGCCACCCTAGAGGATTCAGTGCGCTCTCCTAAATCAATACATGGGTTAACTGTACCGGAAGGAGCCGGAAAGGGGGGGGACCCTGGACCATCGAGCGTGAAAAGGTTGCCAAAAGTGAGTCCAAAAATCGGTACGTACTAAAAGGGGAGTTGCGCTTCAACCGCAAGGAAAGTCTTTGGAAACGTAAGGTCAGTTCGAGCGGGGGGGGGGATCCCGGTCGGAAATCGGAAACGGGAGGCGCAGGGAGGATTCATTGGGGGGAATCAACCCACCTAAGAGTTTGGCCCCATCGACGTCAGAGCTCGATTTCGACGCAAGAGGGGGATCGGGAAAAAGCCGCATGCGACATACCAGACAAAGCGAGCAGGCCAGTAAATCAGATTCGGGCCAGCAGAACCAGACCAGAAGACTGAAGGTGCAGTATCGGGGAGAATGAATGGAAACCGGTCTCTTAAAGTCTGCCAATCACCTGGAACGGGGTGCGGAAAAAGGCGCCTTAAAGGCAAAGTACAGGGAAAATAGGAAGAGAGAAAAGGTCAACCATCGCAGGATCTAGGGTTCTAGAGTGGTTAAGGCGGGAGGAAGCGTAGTCCCAGGTGTAGGCGCAGGGGAAAACTTTTGGGCCACGGGCGGCCTTGGAGCGAAAAAAGGAGACACAAGTGACCAACGGACCGAACATTACCCCAAACGCTAAGGGTCAAAATGTTATCCCTATTATGTTAAGTCCAAAGAAAAGCTCCAAAAGGAAGTTGGAGACGCAAAAGAGATGTTCCGCTGCTTAGATTTGAAAGAAAAGACCCAAAGCCTTAAGGCTAAAATCGACTGGGGTTGAAGGTTACGCACCATCGAGAAAAAAACCAGGGAGAAGTATTTGAAAATAGCGAAAAGCGAAGGGATCAGTAAGGAAAGTCTTCACCATTCAACTGACCAACGATGGGCAAACCCCAGAAGTTCCTCGAAAAACGTTCCGTTTCGGTCCCCTTTAAGGAAGGACCCTAAAGGATGCCGAACGTACAGGGCGACTAGGAGGTAAGATGGACAAGGTTTGCAATGTGGGAATGATGCTAACTAAAAATGGAAAAACATAGGGCCTGCGTCTTGAAAGAACAAGTGAAAGGACATCAGAAAGAAAAAAAAGCAAGAAAATGAAGAGGCAAGAGAGCCCATTCCTCGCACCCTAAGTGAGATACGAAAAAATGGACCTGGGAAAGGGAAATAACTTGCCTTGAACGCTCATGAATGAACATAACAGCACAGGAAAAGGGGAGGACGAAGGGGAACAAAAATTAAAATCCCTGCTGCCAGACTCTCCTTTCATAAATCGCACAAAATAACTCAATCGGGGGGGAATATCCCTGCTGAAGGACCCTAAAGAAACCACCCGCATGGGGGTGCGGGCAACGAGGGGTGGACAAAAAATGAAAGAGGAAAAATGGACCAACGCGAAAAACCGCCTATGAACAAAAAAAAAAAAAAAGAAATCCCCTTTTAAGGATGAAGATACGCTGGGGGGGGGGTTAAACATTGCCGGAAAAAAAAAAACAGATTATCATCAAGACGGGGGGGAAGGCGGACGAGAGTTAAGAAAAAAATAAGATAACAAAGAAGGGGGGACAATAATCAATGCAGAGATACTCGTCAACTGCACGGTAAAAACCCTTGGGGAAAAAAAAAGGACTTTAAACGGTGAGAAGAAGGGGCATCAATAATAAGGAAGGAAGGAAGAAGTTCCACCAAAAATGAGGAAAAAAATCCGAATAGTCGACTCAACAACAAACAGGATGAGGATGGGGGGGGAAAGAAAAGGCGGTAGGAAAGTTGACTTGTGGCGATGGCCGAAGACTGGTCTTCCTTCTTGAACCTCTTTGCCCACCGATATACAGAGTTCCAACCGGGTTCCGTAAAAGGAGAAGGGAGAAACATGAACATTGGGGATGATGCAGTCCGGCGCGTTGGGAGGAAAACTGTTGTGGTCAGGAACGAGGAGGGCCTCATGATATGAGGGATCGCTGGTTTATTCGTGGGGATGCAAAAAACATCTTTATCAGACAGAGTCTAAAAGACGGGGTGGGGAGAACTGTGGTTGGGGCGAAAGATGGGTGGAGGGGTGGGGGCAGGCGGAAAGTGGAAAAGGGGTTCCTCCCCAAGCTCGGGTAGGGGGCGGCGGGACCGAATGAAAAGTGTATATTGGAAAATTGTTAATAAGTTGACTTAATTTTGTATGGAAAGATGGAGCGTATCGGTGAGAGAGGTTCAGGGGCGGGGGTGAGGGGAAAAAGGGGGACTGAGGTTTTCTTAAAAGCTGCGCATTTAAGGAGTATACTTGTGTTAAAAGGTGTCGATGCTCGTTTCATTTTAACCTGATCGCTTTAGGGTGCAGCGGGATGAAAGGGGAGGTAAGAGAGGAAAATCATGTAGTAGTAAAATTAAAAAAAAGAACGCGTCCTGTTATAAAAGGAAGGAATTTCTTGGGAACCAAATTTCTGAGGGCGAGGGGTCAAAACACAAAGAAAAACATTGCGCAGGGGACGTTAAGTCAGGCAAAATAAAGCACGAAATTGTCGTATGCATATCCTGGATGCCGAGTAACCTTGGAAACACTGGTGGATGGGGCCCTTCATGGTTTGCGTGTGGGGAGAATAAAAACGGTGGGGGGGGAGGTCAGGGAAGGAAGTCAAGAGCCCGCGTCTCCTAAATGCAAGGCAATTCACCGGTGAGGAAAGAGGGGGGCACGATCGAACTAAGATGAAAAAATATTGCACTCTGGGTATCCGGGGGCCGGGCCACAAGAAGATCCTGAAATCTCTTTGCGTCCAGAAGACAAGGGGTTGCAAAAAAGTTTTGGGGTGCAAAAGTTTACTTATAATTAAAGGATTAGCTACGGTTGCTGGGAACCGAGGGGGCCGCAAACTGGGGGGTTGGTGGCTGTTGATGTGGCTAGGGAAGGGAAAAGGTAAGTTTGAAAGGTACGGAAGGGCTATTGGTCAAAGGGGAAGGGCAGGGGGAAAAAAAAAGGTTTAAGAAGATGACGAACCAACTGGAGCCGGAAGAAAGAAACCTTGACGAGAGGGTGGCAGTCCGGTGCTAAATACACAGTTAGTCGTAGAAGTACGGAACTGGGGGCAGTCCGCCAGCCATTGGGTAGCGAAGGGGAAACCGCCCGGCCTTCACATCATCGAAATCGAGACCTAAAGGAAGTATCGGGCGTGGGGAACGGTTGAGAGACAACGAATAGTGGGCCGGGGTGGAACGTTAGATGGGGATAAACTTGCGGTACAGGCGTTCGCTATCTGAAGTGAGGGAGGGGAATGAACGATACAACGTTGGAGCCAAAACGCCGGATTACTTGGTGTGAAAGGACAACAATATGAATCCCAAACATCAAGGACGGCAGAGGTTCAAGTGGAAAAAAGAATAACGAAGGGAATACAACGCTCGAAAGGGAGGTTGACAAGGGGGAACGGGAAAGTAAGGGGAGGGGTGCAAGGAAAAAAAAAGAATTGCAGAAGGCTCCGTAAGATTTTGCAGAAAAAATTGGAAACGTGAAAAAAAATTAGGCGAAAGGGAACATCGCACTTGAGAGGGGCGAGACAGTTACGGTAGTTGTGGATCGGGGGAGAGCATAAAAGTGAACTCGAGGGGAAAAAAGTCCGGAATCCGAACTGGGAATTTGGCAAAAAGGTGGGGTTATGACTGTGTTCTCCGCGATCCAAAGGCGAACTTGAGATTCGGCTGTCCTGAACCTAAAGACAGATACGAAACCGTCCAAAACGGGAAAAAGAACCTGGACAAAGGAAAAGGGAGCTGACCGGCAGCAATAAAACGAGAAAATCAAAAGAAGTAAACTGAAACATTAAAAACATCAAATGAGGGGCGTAATGGCCTGGCGCCAATCACCAAATCCGGAAACCTTCAAAATCACAGAGAAAGCCAAACACTGAAGAGGTTGTAGGCACGGAGTGGGTGGCCAAAAGGGATTAAAAGTTTGAAAAGAGGGAGGCAGAAAACAAAAAGTGGATTCAGACAAGGGGGTTAGGGGCTTAACGTTGCTATTCATCGAAAAACACTTCAGGGACGGCTAATGGAAAACGGATAAAGTTATCCAGGGAGGGGGACTGGACGATAAGCAAAGTGGTCGAGGACACTCGATAGGGGAAATGATTGAGGAATGAAAGCAACGAGGGGTTTGCAATGACCGCCGTCATCTGAGAGGAAACTCAAGGGGGGGTGACTGAGGGGGGGAAAATCACCAATCACCGGAAAAAAAGGAAAGAAAGAAATTTACATCAAAACAACATATCCGGTAGGGGGTTCTGGAACCTTGTTGATTGGAAATAATTTATGTAACAGACTCTGGAATTTCGAGGTGCTATCGGAATCTGGGGAAAGGGTTTAATAAGAAATGGAACCGGAGGTATTTAAAAATGTAGATAACTCGAGTTTTGGAAAAGGGGATTTAATTCGTTCTCGACCACTGCCAGAAGAACATTGAAGGATGGGGGGTTATCGCTTATGGACGACGGGGAAAAAATCGGTTCGGTAACGGAAAAGAAGGATTGTCTTGGAAAAAAGGGAAAACAAAACGGAAATTTGGAGTATTTTGACTGGCAGCAGGGGAGGCTGACTTTTAGGGGCAGGCTGAACGATCAAAAATCAAAACGCGAAAGGTAGCCAGGGAGACCCAAGGCAGTCTTTGGAAAGAAAAAAGAGACGGTCAGGGGAGAAATACTAGTCGGATGGGACAAGTTGAGGGTCGTAAGCGCGAGGGAGTCACTTCCGGTCGGGGGGTGGGAGCAAAAAAAATATCGTCAACGGCAGACAGAAAGGAGGGCCAAAAAAGGCCAAAAATTCAATTGTAGGGTGTCCAAACGCGCGAGGGAAATTAAAACATACTATTTAGCGAAAGGTACAAATGTTGGTGAAAGGGAGGAATCATTGGAAAGGGAGAGAAGGCGAGATTTTCAGTTCGTTAACAGGGACCATAACACGAAAAATAATTAGGAAAAGGCGAACGGTGATAGCAGTATGAGAGGGGTGATTGTAAAACTAGTTCCCTTCCCGATTAAATCCAAACTGAATGGTCTTCGAGTGAGAAGAATAAGGTAATAGATTAGGAGGGGGGGGGTTAAATTGCGGGGCGTTGAACGTAAGCTGGGGGGGAGAGAATCAGAGGAGACTAAAAAATAACAAACACACGGTATTCTTAAATATAGTAGATGCTTTGGGTGGAAATGGATCTGAGTGGGGGCAAAAGACAATTAGGAAAGGGAAATCCTAAAGGCAAGCTCGGCGAGACGTCGAAAAAATATCCTAAGGGAGGGGGGGATTTGGCGTATAACGTGTCTAACCCGAAAAGCAAAGGCAGAATCGAGCACAAGTCCAGTGAAAAGATAGGGGAAAGGGTGATTCTGTGAGGGGGACCTGTTCGAGGAAAAAGAGACGCAGGGTAGCTGTTAAAGAGTTCTGGGCCCAGAAACTTGACCGAAGGCAATCGTGCAAGGTGGGCGGAAAGAAAGTTCCACGGGAGAGGGGAAAAACCGGGGGAAAGTACGGGTGGGAGATTCATCAGATGCAGGCCTTCTTATGATAAAAACTTTAAATTATGACCAGAGAAAAAATATAGGAGACATGATCAATCCGGGGGACAGCTTCAGGTGTCAGTTAACGGAAAAACTGAAAGGCGATCTGATGCCAAAGAAAAGGTGTACCTGCTCTGGTTTCTTCGTTGAATTTATAGGGTCCGCTGGGGGGGAATAAAAAAAGGGGGGGGAAAAAGCAAGGAGAAGGCCCAATATAAAAAGGAAAAAGGAGAGGAAAGAAATTACTATTGTCCGGGGAAAAAAACCGCAGGGCCGCCTATCATTAACAAAAGCGATCAAAAAAAAACAACTGAGACGGTAGGAAAGTAGGGGGGGGTGGCGCGAAGGGGAAAAAAGGAACTACCCTTGGCACGACTTATATATGATAAGATAAAGGTGAAAGTTTCTTGACCGAAAAAAAGGGGGAAACGACCGGGAATAGGCGACAAGAGAGTAGTGTGAAAAATTCTAGAAACGGTGCGGGAAAAAAATACATTGAGTCTTGTTGGAACGGAAAATGGGGAAGGCCTTAAGTAGGATGGACCAGAAGCAAAAAGGGGAGATGACAATGCTGCGTGAATCGTTGACAAAATCGGAATCGAAAAAAGAAAGACACTGTACTGAGAGAAGTTTAACGATCGGCAGCCGATACAAGGGGGGGGGGGGGGGGTGGGGGGGGGGGGGGGGGGGGGGGGGGGGGGGGGGGGGGGGGGGGGGGGGGGGGGGGGAAGTGGGGTGGGGGGGGGAGTGGGGGGGGGGGGAGGGGGTGGTTGGGGTGGTTGGGGGGGGGGGGGGGGGGGGGCGGGGGGGGGGGAGGGGTGGTAATCCCGTGATCGGGGTTGTCGCAGGAGGAAGGACTACTCTTTTGGGTGTTGTAGAAAAAAAAGCCAGTGAGCCAGCAAAAAAGTTCATTAAACGTTGTGGTGAGTCAACACTATGGGAGATCCCCTGAAAAAGAAGATCACAAAGAAAAGTGCCATGGAGAGGTATAATTCCTTGAAGGGTGGGTAGTCGAATCGGGGGGTATGCCATTGGTTATGGGGAATGAATTTCATGAACGGGTAATCGGGGTTGGAACGATGGGAAGTGAAGGAGGGGGGGGGGACCTGTTAGATGAGTGACCGGGTAAGGGGGATTCTTTCACAGGGGGGGGAAAATGGGTAGGAATATCGTATAGGTGCCTGGAAATTCCTCCTCACTACCGGGAATCGAGGGAGCATAAAAAAAAAAAAAAAAACGCACAATGACGTGGGACGAGACGGGAAGAGCCAAAAAAGTTCTTCTGCAGCAGAAGGGAAAAAAGAGGTTGCAGAAAGATCAGGCTTACACTGTACAGATCCAGGAGCACGCCGGTTTACACCAGGCGCAGATCCTTATGCGGGTCACACTGGATCAGACCAAAATCTACGCACCGGGGAGGAAAAGGAGGTGGTGTACAGCACGCCCAAGAAAAAAAATTCGTTGAAATTCACGGAGTTTCGTATAGGGACCGGGCTCGGTTAAAGAAAATGCCTCTATGGAGGCTGACGGAAGGAGGTTTAAATTAACAAAAAAAGACAGAAGGATTGCAATCCATCTACAGGGTAATCGCATGACGATGGGAGAAATCGGCGAACGACGCCGTACGAGAGCAACTCCGGGACCTCAAGGGATTAAGATGGCGTCGGCGGGAACAAGAACTCCGCACGGGAATACGTCGCATAAAGGGATAGTTTAATAGCTGACGGGGTCTCGAAAGTAGAGCCAAAACCCAAATGGAACGTTGCCGGTAAAAGTGAGCCGACCAGAAGAAGAAACTCTTAATAGGAAAATTGACGTCCCAAAAATCCATAGGGGGAAGGGGAGTAGTGATATCAGATTCGGGTCCAATGTTATCAATGGGGCAATGCCGAACCAGGTGCCACGTCGGGCATATGGACGGGGCTGAAAGCGGGGGGGGGACACCTTACTGGTAAGGGAAACGAGCCAAGAAAAAAGCCACCAATTGCAAACGTCGTACAAACACACTGTTAGAGGAATAAGTAATTTTGACCTTTCCAACATACTCGCCACTGTGATTATTACGAAAAAAGATATTGCCTCGCATAAGGGTGAAGAAAAGGGAACGTCCCACCGCTTTCCGGGAAGGACGGCGTTTCACACCGAAACAGAAAAATATAAAGCACCCTTCTCCAATTGAATAGAACGCGCCGAAGGCAAGAGGACCGCGAGAAAGAACGAGTAGATCAACACAAAACGGACAACACAGAAAAGTGCCCTCATTCAAAACGAAAAATTTGTCTTCTGGGAAGATGACGACACCGACATTATTGACCTGCAGGACAATGCGCGAGTATGGTCTAAAACCGTAATATCTCCAAAAATGTGAAGGGGGGGGTAATTGAATGGCTGAGAAAGAGAAATTTTGGAAACAGATCCGGGGAAAGCCCGGAATTAAAAGGAAGACAGGTCAAAGTAAACACTACAGAAATGATCAGGCCAGCGCCAACCTTACGAGGGGGAAACTAAAGAGAAAAATGCCGGGGGGGAACATAGACTGGGAAAGGGGTAAGACGTGCTAGGGTCGAAAGCTCATGAATGTAAGAAAAAAGCCGAAAAAATTACTACGCCTAAAAAATGAAAATCACAACGCAAAAGAGCAGGGTCAAAGGAACATAAAAGGAAAGAAGCTATCAGATAACAACGAAGGAAATAAACGTCTGATAAAATACACTAACCAAAGAATGGGGGCCCTTCCCAAACCAAGGACAGAGCCAAAGCACTTGGACCCCCATGAAGGGTTCAAACAGACAAGTAGAAAGAAAAAGCATTCAGAGACGGAAAGGAGGGAGCGGGTTGCATGAAAAAAAAAAACATTGTCCGAAAAAACGGAAGAGATCCGAAAAGGAAGGGTTCTTCAGAGGTACCCCAAAAAGATAACGCGCACGAAGGACTCAGAAAAGGGCTCAGGAGAGATTCAAGTAACGAATGGGAACAAGGTTTGAATTCCTTGGGATATCTCTTGAGAAAAAAATTGGAATCAGGCAGAAGGTAGAAGGGGAAAAAGAAAAAGAAAAAAAGGTCGAACAGCAAG
>Ga0179593_1376913_pt1 | contig 10209 bp, 12 predicted proteins | sample CZODoug2_1_08_16_FD_185931 | JGI IMG/M metagenome (GOLD analysis project Ga0179593, IMG submission 185931) | Vadose zone soil fungal communities from Angelo Coast Range Reserve, California, USA - CZODoug2_1_08_16fungal (PacBio error correction) | ecosystem: Environmental > Terrestrial > Soil >...
AAAAAATCCGCCGTCAAAAACAAACTGATGGACCTGAGCGGGGAGAAGTGGAGGCAGCAGGGAGCTCAGGAAGGAAAAGAAGGAAAAGGGCGACGCCCTCCTCCATTTGTCTGAAGGGGCAGAGATCTCCCAGACCGGCTGCTATTCCCAGAAGGAGAGACAGATACGTCCTGGAAGGCGACGGCATAAAAGAAGGAGATTACCAGGTCAGGAAACGAGCCTGAGAGGATGGGAAAGGGATTTGTTGATGAGCTCCGTCCCGACACAAACCAGGTCGAGTTAGTTCAGGCGGGGAAAACGTGTGATGCAAGATCTGCTGCAAAGGGGGAGTCCAGCGGTTCCCCCGTCCGGAGAGCGCTCGAAAAAGGGAAAGGCTATAAGAGGAAAAGGTAATAAAAAAGTTGCAATCCGGACAATACTGAGCCGATCTAGCCGCGGTGAAACGATACCGGGAAGGAGGGGGCAAAAGGGACTCGGGAGGAGTAGAGGCCACGGGAAACTCTATTCGAAGAAGAAGACAAAAGGTTTGTCTAGACAAGTGATTGGGAACAGCGTTTCACTGGGACGAAATCCGGCGATGAGGGCTTTGCGCTCTCAAGAAAGACTCTTGGCCGAGCTGATGCCGGTTGTGAGGCAGAAAAGAAACCTTGCATACCGATAGAGGAAAAGGGAAAAATACTCCATAGGGATTTGTGAAGAGGAGTGCTGAGCAGAGAGGGAAAGGGAGGAGATTACGGGAGGAAAGCCAAAAGTCCCAGGAAGGACGCCAAGCAAACCAAAGGAGAAGGGGGGGGAATCGATTACAGGCCGCGAGCAGAAAAGCGCTTCTATGTAGAAGCGTCAAAGCCGAGCACAGATCTTTTGACAGGAGGGGGGGAAGACGTCCACGAGCAGGGCCTGTAATAAGCCCGAAGGCGCCGAGGACGCAGCCTCGAAAGACGTCCGCCGAGAGAGCGAGGCGCGGGAACAGCAGGGAGAGCGCACGGGGGATGAAAAGAACAAGAGTTAATGGGCAAGGGGTTTTCGCGGACCCCGGGTCACCTGGGGGGAAGGAAGGGGGGGGTAAATAACAGATAAGAAACAAAAGAGACAGAGGAGAAGAGCAGTAGCGCAAAATCTGGCCGCACAAGCTAGACATTCTTTTTTTCAATAAAGAACAACATTGGAGGGGGCAGAGGAGGCCTCTTCCAACATAGGGCTGAAGGGCGCTGCGGAGAAAAGAGAAACCCAAATGTCCACAGAGAGGCGTGAGGGGGGGCAAAAATCGGACTGGCCAGCACCGGCAAATCACACTGGTGACATTAACACTTCACAAACCTGAGTCGGTCGATCTCCTGAATAGAAAGGAAAAAAAAAACCGCGCTACGAAGGGGCGGGAAAAATGTGTCGAAAGACGACCGGCGGAGATCGTGAAGAGGTCGCATCCATTAGGGTCAAGAACCAGGCGCGATCTGAGCGAAAGATTGTTTGAGGGCTCTCTCCGTTTTTCCGCGGGTAAGACAGGTCTACTCTGGGGGAGCGGAGGCGATAACCCCAGGGATCGCATGGCGCGCCGTGGAGTGAGGAACGGAATAAAAAAGGGTACGAGAAAAGAGGCAAAACCTCCTTTTCACGGCACTGGGTTACGCCAGGCCGCCTGGAGCGAGAAAAAAGAAACGGTTTTTCAAAAGACGCAACAGGGGAAAAAAACTGTTTGAGATTGAAAGAAAGCAGATGGGCAAAAAGGAGGAATCTGCAGACGAGTTCAAAAAGCACGAGAAACGAGAAGAAGAAGGTTTGGGGAAATTAAAAAAAGGAAGGGAGTGCATGACCCGAAGGTGGGAAACGGGAAGGAGGAATCGCCTCTAGGCACCGCTGCGTCGGATAGTCGGAACGAGTACTTAAATGTTCGCAGGTTGAAAGTGGGGAGGGGCTAGGGAAACCGGCAGAGACGAGGATGACCTTCTCCTCAAGGAAGAGTAAGAGGACTACATGTGGGGGCGCGACTGAGAAAGCCTGCCATCCTTTGAATCATCCTTGCGGCAAGGAAGGAAAGAGCCGAGTATTCGATGCTAAGGCCGCGACAGGGGGCGTCCTGGGGATGGGACAGAGAGCGTCGTCGGCAGCAAAAGAAAAGAAAAAAAAGACTTTTAGAGGCTGGCAGCTCCTCACCACAACAGACATTCAGCCAAGGGAAAGACAAAAATCCTCGTCCTGATAGAATGCAGAGAAATGGGGACGTATCGATTGAAAAAAAAAAAGACGCGGCACTCAATTCCTTGAAAGGCTGTTGCGTGTACTGAATATCAGGGGCCAAGAGGCGGGGCAAAGAAGCCAAAAAGAGGAAAAAAAAAGAAGAAGACTGGACCGGCCGAAAAAAAAGAGAGAAGGAGGAGGGGAAAGAGTCCGAGCAAGTTTTTGGCAACCTCTTCGGTCTAGAATTCGTCCGCTTCGGCATCCGGAAGAAGCGGATAAGGGAAGAGTTAGAGAAAGCAATAAAGAGGGGCTCCGGGGGAGAGGGAAAAAACTAGTTCGGCCGAGGGGGACTGTGTATTGAAAGAAAGATCTCGCAGGGGTTGAGAGAAATCTTGAAAGGCCGCGAGTTAAAGGAGGGGCCGATCCGGAAGAGGGAAGGAAGGGAAAGAAAAACAGAATAGCTACTTGTCTCGTCGCAAGCCGAAAGGCGCGGAATCGCAACCTTCTTCCAAGAGGAAGAAATACCGAACGGCCTTAGGGACGGGAAAGGGGAAAAAGCCGACACTGGACGCATGATTATGGCTTACTTTCCGCTAAACGAGGGCGGGCAGCGAAGAAGAAGGATCCTGAACCAAGGAAAAATGGGTTCGGGGACACCGCCTTGAGCGCGTTAAAAAGGGAAAATCAAAGGAGAGGGTCGATTCAGGTCGGCGCGCGCGCTTTTATGAAGTCATGCTTTCCACAAGCGCAAGATAGAAAGCACCTAGCCATCCGAGGGCGTATAGGGGGAAAAGATCATCGAAGAAACAAAAAAAAGAAGACGAGAGAAAGAAAAAAGAGGGAGGGGGGAAAAAATATGATTCTGGATAGTTCTATACTCCGGGCCTGGCCTAGAACGCGTGCTAGACATGCGAGCTGGACTATAGGGGGGGAAAGTAAGCTGACGTCAATCTGCACAATGCCGGAAGGGAAATAAAAGAAAAGTAGCGGTTTATCATCCATAAAGGAGGGAAGAAGAAAAACGGGAAACTCAATCAAGTTCAGTGGGTCGCGGCGGTGGAGCCAGAGCAAGGGATCTCGTCTAGACCTCCAGAGGAGGAGATCGAAATACGGGTTGGAGGACGAAGGTACGCAACAGGGAAAAGTCGAGCAAGAAAGCGCGGGGGAGGGGTTCACTGTCCTACGGTTTCCGATTAGGCGCCGTGCTGCAAGCGGCCGCAAGGGAAATGGGAGGGTTGATGGAAATGGAAAGAGGAGATATAGGAAACAAAGGCTCTTCAGTGCCCGAGTCCTCTACAAAAAGCCGAATAGGTTCAGGGAATAAAAGTTCCTCAGAACGAGGGGCAAGCCAGCACTTAAAGAAAAAAAAGACAGAGGAGGAACGGAAGAACGATTGCACCGACTCGGCCCGCGAGAAGATGTCCGGAAGGGGACCGCGCGGGCGATAGTACGAAGCATCAGGGGAAAAGCATCGAGAGAGTTCCAACCAGCCAGGGTGGATAGGGAAAGAGGGGTTGAGCCGGGTCCATTCTACGCTTTGGAAAAGGAAATTTGGAGCTAGGTGGCTAAGAAAGGGAGGGGAACTGAAGGGGTCGTAACAGCCGCCACACGCCGGTCGAAAGGGAATGGCCGAGAAGAGAGAAAGACTCATATCCGCCCTAGAAAGGTTAGCTGCAGAGCTTGGGGAGGTCTTATCTGGGAGGTAGTGACTAGGGGGGGGGGGAGGATCGCACGGCCTGCAACAGCCGAACAAGGTGTGCCGCGACCCCTTCAAATTAGCCGACGATCGATATAGGAGACACGAACAAACGAGGCCATAGAGAAAAAGGAGCACGATCAAGGAGAGGAGGCAGGGAAAAGCGTCATCTCCGAGCAAAAAGGGCCAATCGGGAGCCGCGCACGAAAAATATCCTACGATTCATCATAGAGCGACACATTTGGGAACAAAAAAGTCCGAAAAATATAAGATTGGGGTGGTGAGAAGAAAAAAAAACCAGCGACTAAGGCAGGGGATACCGTACGAGTAATCACATTAGAACCGGATGCACGCACGGCAGGGGAAAAATATGAAGAGAAGCAAATTAAAGGAGAGGTGATCGTGACCTCCTGAGGGAACAAAAGGGAAGGGGGGATAAAATGCAGGTTACCTATATATACGGGAAGGGTCACGAACATGGTTGAAATACAGCGATTGGACTGTCCTGAAAAGGAAAAAAAATTGTTGAAAGACTAACGGAGGGAGGGGAGAAGCACGGGAGAAATTCTGGGCAAGGGAAGAGAGGAAAAAAGTCTGGGTAATGGAAGCTTTCCTAAAATGCTCTTCCTGCTCTTTGCTAATCAAGACTCCCAGAGGAGGAGGACCGTCGCCTCAAACCAAGGGAAAAGAGCAGCTCCCAAACAAAGGAATCGCAAAAAAGAAAGAGACTACGGTTCTTAAAGGAACATATCAGGGAGAACAATCGACGAACACGCAAGAATCCGGATGTCAATGGAAAAATGGCCGTGGTAGTGACGGGGAGAATGGGAGTTTACCTCGTCCAGGATCGAAGGGTCTAGGGGGGACCGTGAAACTGAAACTGAAGCTGAGTAGGAAGAGCGGGAGGGCCAAGATCAAAGGGAAAGAGGGGGGGGACATCGCGGTTCCAAGAAGCCTGCGCACTTTCAGAGGGTCTAAATTCCTCCGGATAACAAGAAATGGCTGTGTGAAAACGAGGGAGAAGGCCGAGCGAGGAGAGGGAGGAGCTAGGCGAGGGGGAACAGGAGAAAAAAGAGAAGGAGGGGAGGCAAAAAGAAGACACCGTCCCGGGGGAGGTCAGCATCCCCCACCTTGAAGGGACCCAAGTCTGCAGCTCGTGCTAAAGAAGGAGGAGGGGAAAAAGGCGAAAAGGGAAAGCGAAAGGCTAAAAGAGGAGAATTAGCGTAAATCTGAGAAAAGGAGAGAAAAAAAAGTACAATTCGGCAAAAGTTACGGCCCAAAATCGCTGCTTGAGGCGGTAAAAAGTATAATCTGGAAGGACTGAATCGGTCAAAGCAATGGTAGCATAGAGGACCACATTTCTTGTCGGGGCCGAGGGAAAGAAAGGAGCGCTCTATAGAGGGGAGGAAGTAAAGAAAACTACATCTCCGCGAGGCCAGAGGGCATCCGCTACAATCAAAAGCCTATTCGATCGCCCGGTCCGGAAGGAAGAGAACGGGCCAAAAACCGCGGCGGGTTCAAGAGAAAAACGAAAAGAAACGGACCTAAGTCCGCTTGAAAAAAGCGCCAATACCATATTCCGTAAGAAGAGGAATTGCACGACCGCGTTCACACCATAAACTTGGTAAAAAGGAGAAAAATTGATAAGCATCGGGAAGCGGGGGGGGAAAGAATCGTGAAGACGAAAAGAGGCAAAGGAGGGGGAAAGGAGGAGGGGGGTCAAAAGATTGCTCGATCAGTTAGAAATTTCTGAGGGAACTGACCTACCGAATCCGCGACATAAGGCGAGAAGGAAAGTAGGAAAGGGCGCGGAAGAATGAGGTAACCGAAAGGCGCGCGCACAGAAGAGAAAATAAGGCGCAAAGAAAGAAATAAGAAAAGGTAAGGACGGGATTGCCGGTCGGAAAAATCCAGAAAATGATTCGAAACACGGCCAGGAGAATCCTCAAAAGAGAAACCGCTAAATCCGCTCCATGAATGAGGATCACTTCACTTTAATCTCTCCGGGGAAAGAAAAGGATCCGGCCTCAAAGAAAAAAAGAAAGCAAAGGAAAGGAGGAGGAGAGAAAAGTTTCGGACTTCGCGAATTTAACGCTATACCGAATTCTAAATCTCCAATGGAAAGGAAAAAAGAAGCCTTCTTGTCGACTGTTACTTCTTGGTGAAAGATAGAGAAAAACAACAACGGAGAGGAAGGGCACAGGAGTAAACCGCCGTCGGGGGGAAAAACGGAAGGAAGTGGGAGAGGGAAAGGTGGCGAATTTCGCCCCTATTATAGAGGTCTCCTGTAACTCGAAACTGGAAGAAACCTCGGGGGGGGGGGGGAGTATCGCAGCTTCATGAGTGGAGCGTCAAAACGAAAGGGGGGCCGGATACTAAGGGAGGAAAAGATCGGAGGGGGAAGGAGAATTAACACGTCAAAGCCTGATATTACCAAGGTCTTCGCGATCTTATCGGGCTGGTTGCGGAAGTTGTTCTGAGAGGACGGTAAACTAACCGTTTACCCTGTCGAGTGTGGTGTCCTGGGAGGGGAAAGGGGAGGGCCAGGAATCGGCGGCGAAGAAGGAGAAGGAGGGAAAAAAACAAGTAACTGAGGAAAAAATACACTCATCTCTTCGTATATTATCCAGGTAGGCGTGGAAGCGCCTGACTGGCGCCGAAGAGCACGAATTGACGAACATACCGACAAGAGGGGAGGAAAGAAGGGCCTCTGGGGCGAGAAGAAAGAGAGAGCTGCGATTCCTTTGTTTCGCAGGACAATTGGGCTTGGGTGAACTAGTTGCAAAGGGGGACGAGTGAGTCGAATAGGGGGTACATTGCACGAGAAGGGCGATAAGAGAGAGAAGGTGTCACGCGCTGAGCCGTTTGGGGGAGGAAGAAAAAAAGGAAGGTCAAACGCCTATATCTTCCAAAACCGGCAGGCCTCTAGCGCAGTCGGATTGGCAGGAGGGCTGGACGAGGGGGCAGGCGACGGCAGGGGGTCGGCGAGTACGATGGGGAGAGACGAAAAGAAAATATGGAACGTAACGCTGCGCGGCAACACAAACCACAGGACGAGGTATAAAGAGGAAAGCAGCGATCATGTCGGATTTGAGGGAGAAACTTACCCACCCGCGCAACGAGCGGAGGGAAGGGGGAAAGGAATAGTGCCCAACCGTTTCCAAGAATTCCCTGAATCGCGCCGACGAAACTAAAAGAAGAAGTCCAACGGGAGGAAAAGGGGAAAAATTGGGGAACGGGTGGTCGCGAACAGTGGAATAGGGAAGAAGGGCCAATGGGCACGGGGGGAAGGGGGGGGGGGGAAACCTAAATATGCCAACGGTGCCTGAATGGGGTTGAGTAACGGCTGGATTAAGTAATATGCTGCGCCCTCTCGATAAAAAGCAATAGAAAGGCTAACGCATTCAGCCAAGAGGTGGTTTGGAACACGCCAGAGGGGGAAGAGGAGGGGGGAAATGCAAGCATCGCTGAATTGGCTGAGTCGTCGAAGAATGAAAACAGAAAACATCAAAGGAAGAACCATTGAATCGCGGTGCTAACATCGGCAAGGAGGGAAGATCAAGGTGCAGCAGCTGGGTACCAGTGGAAACGGAAAAAAAACAGCGTAGAGAGGAAAGGAGGGACTAAACCCCCCGCTTGAGGGGAAGCGACTTAAAGGTCACGGGGCGTTCAAGGAAAGAGAGGAATAGGCGGCGAGGAGAGTTTTACCTCAGTATTACTTGTTGCAACCGAAAACTAGGGAAGGTGTAAACGAGAGCGATGGAGGAGAGGAGAGATGGTCCAGGGGGGCTAGGAAGTCTATTAAACGCGATGTCGACCGACATAAACTTAGAGAGCCCTGAAGAAGCATGAGAAGTTGATTCAGATTTACCAACGCCGTAGTACTAAGGAGGAATGCACGCAAGGGGGGGAAAGACGACATCGAAACGTTGTCATCCTTCGCCGAGGAGGATTTCTCAACCACCTTTTTTATACCATTCAACGGATATCTCGCGAAACCGCAGAGACCCTGCCTCCTAGCTGGGCGGGGTCGAACAAGCACGAGACAAGGACGAAGAAAGGGGGAGGGAACGTGAGCGGCTAAACCATGTACGAGGGTGGCATTCCCCGCTTAGAGGAGGGGGGGGAACTGGCGACTGTTCCTCTACGCTATCGACTTGAATATGAGTAAAAGCAAGGTATATGATCATGTTTTTCGGGAGTGGGAGGACGGCTCTTGAGGGGAGGATTGGAACGGAGAGATAGGATATACAGGACTGGGGAAGAGTCGGAAGGGGGAAAAAGGGGAGGAGGAGAACATTTTGTGAGGGAAACGCCTGAAAAGAAGGTACAGAAGCTTGTCGCTTCTACGTTAATGCCTGCCTACAGGCTGAGGGGGAATCATCCGGGCAGCGTTTGAGTAGATATGCCTATCGGGAGGCGAAAATAAGGTGGGAGAAGCTAGTGGAGGAGGTGAGCTGACTCAAAAGTCCTCAAACATTACAACCGAAGGAGACCGCCAAAATCCTCAAGAAACTACATGACTCTAGGGGGGAGGGGGGCTGGTAGAGGGAGTAAAAAAAAAGAGGAGGGGAAAGTTCTTAAACAAGCTTTTTCGGCTGTTAATGCCATATTTCCACAGTCGGAGAAAGAGACTAAAAGGGGAAGGTAAAAGAAGGAAGAGTAACTTCAACCCGGCGAGGGAAAAAGGGTCGGGTGACTTAACTATACTGCTTTGGGCAAAAGGTCGATTACTGCAAAGACCTCATTCAAACTCTAAAAAGGAGAGATATGGATACAGGGAAGAAAGAGGGAATACTTTCGTGTTGTTTGGGGGGAGAGCCTGATCTAAGCGCTGGAGTGGCTAAAATTCACGAGACTGGGTATGTAAAGAACAAGTACGAGGGTGTCTAAACTGCTTAATCCTCGATTACAGGGGCCGGTTCGAGAGAAACGAAATTGGAAGAGGAGTCACGAAATAGCAAAAAGAAAGGGGAGAGGGCCCTTGCAAAATAGGGGCGTATCTAAAACCGTCGGGGGCGGAAAACGAAATCAGCTCGGCATTCTCGTGTAACATGTGGCGACAGGCGCCTAAACGTCGCGATACTCCTCGTACTTTACAGCGGAGGAGAACCTTGCGCAAAATCCGAAGGAAGGGATCCTGGAGACAGCTGACTGGGGACGTTTTATCCCTAAAGGGAAAGGGCAGCTGTCAAGCGCATCAGCTAGGGAGTGAAGAAGAAGTAGTCCTCAAGGGAGAGGGGAGGGAAAGGGATCAGCACGCCGCAGCCATCGCATCATCTTTCTAAGCAGGACGATCAGGAGGAAGACTAAAACAAAAAATGAGATCAAACAAAACAAACTGGAAGGAGGAAAAAGGAGAAGGAGGGGGGTAGCAGAGTATTCGCCGGTCCAATACGAGCTGGCTACTATGGAAAAGGAAAGGAGGGGAAGGGACTGCTCAGTTGGAGCGGGAAGGGAAGGAAGAAAATCCTGACGAAAGTTCTCGTTTGATGTCCGCGAAGAGACTAAAGGAGGTGATAAAAACCGGACACCTATCGAGGGGGGGCATGAGTGTGCGTCGCCGGATATCAGACGCAAGTAGCTTCAACACGGAACAGATAGCGAAGGGTGGTAGGAAAGGTCGCGGAACAAAGGAAACCCAGCGAGGGGATGTGGGAAGGAAAGGAAGGTGCCAAGTGCCTGCAGCGGTCATTACTTACCGGGTGCGCCAGGGATATTGGTGGTGTCTGAGGGTACGGAGAGGACCGATTACAGAATACGAATCGAAGTAAGAGTCAGGGGGACTGGCCAACGGGGAAAGGGAAACCCGCAATCTTGAAGTTCAAAAAGAACCGGACGCTTCCGCCGACGCGTGATACGCCACGCTCAAACGACTGATCAAATGTTCCAAGGGAAGGAAGGGAAGAGGACCTACGAGGAAGGGGGACGTGGACCGAGGGATGATCGTCCTCCATCATAGTGAAAACGGAATGGCGATAGGAAGAAACAAAGGAATGCAAGGCAGCCGTGCAAAGGGGACGAGTGTTCCGCGCCTTTTTCTCTTGCGTCATCCGCCTTCCCCCGGAGGGATGACAGAAAAAAGCGCCGTCAGAAAAGGGAAAGACCGGATCGAGCGGAACAAAACGACCCCATCGAAATCAGGTTGATGAGGCTGGAATCAAGGGGGGGGGGAGGGCATGTCGCAAATGGGGGAAGGACGCCGAAAGAAAAAAAAGGGGGGACTTGGCCCGAGACAAAGGGAGGGGAGGAAGAAGAAAGATAGTAAGCGTACACCAAGGAGCTTTCTGAGATTTGATGCGCTGAAGGCCGGCGACGACAGAGGCGAAACGGATGAA